>Ga0207675_100000327_pt1 | contig 45350 bp, 39 predicted proteins | sample KBSSwiS42_FD_184305 | JGI IMG/M metagenome (GOLD analysis project Ga0207675, IMG submission 184305) | Switchgrass rhizosphere microbial communities from Kellogg Biological Station, Michigan, USA - KBS Switchgrass S4-2 (SPAdes) (version 2) | ecosystem: Host-associated > Plants > Roots >...
CCGATGCCGATCGAGATCCAGGCCCGTCTGCGAGCCTGTGCCGACGATGCGACCGCACGTGCCCTCGCCGACGTCGACGCGTCTGCGTCGCTGCAGCGCCAGCGCGAAGTCGTGGTTCTGAACGCGTTCGAGTAACTCTGTGATACCGTGAGGCCCCATGCATCGGTGGGGCCTCGCGGTACTGGTCATCTTGAGCTGCTCGGCGGCGGCCAAGGAGCAGTTGTACAGTCCACCGCGCCTCGACAACGGTCAGCCCGACATGCAAGGCATGTGGGTGGCCTCGAATGCCACCCCACTGCAGCGTCCGCCCGGTTTCTCTACGCTGGTTATCGACGAGGCGCAGGCCGCGAAGTTGCTGGCATCTTTCTACGCGCGCTTCGAGGATCGCAGCACGCCCACTGAGCCCACCGAGTATTTCGACGTTCATGACATCGAGCGAGTTCGCGGCCAGCTGCGCAGCTCGATCATCGTCGACCCGCCCGACGGACTGATTCCCGGCAACGATCTTTACAAGCAGCAGGTCGTTCGCGCGAGGACAGGTGTGCTCTCTGCAATGGACGGCCCTGAGCAGCGCCCGGCCGCGGAACGATGTCTTGCCTCGCAGACGACGCAGCCACCGATTCTCGCGATACGCAACGGCGTCAATCTGCATCAAATCGTGCAGACAGCGGACTCGTTCGTCTTCGTGTCGGAGTTCGTCGGCGCAGCGAGGATCATCCGCCTCAACTCGCAACGCTCTGCGGCGGCGGTGACCTCATGGCTGGGCGACTCGATCGGCCATTGGGAAGGCGCCGTTCTGGTCGTCGAGACCCGCGGCTTCACACCCAGCGATCATTTCCGGATGGGGAGCACCGGCGATTTCCTCGTCTCACCCCGGACGGTCGTCACGGAGCGCTTCGCTCGCGTTGCCCCGGATCGGATCGACTACACGTTCACGGTCGAGGACCCGACCTACTACACGCGGCCATGGACTGGCGAATCGCACTTCCTGCGGCGCGACGAGCAGCTGCTCGAATACGCCTGCCACGAGGCGAACTATTCCCTGCTGCACATTCTCGAAGGCGCCCGCGAGCGAGAACGCCAGTGACGCACCTCGACAGTGGATCGGCTGACGACGCCAGCGCGCTATTCGTGTCGCTGTACGACCAGCTTCGACGCATCGCGCGGCGCGAGTTGCGACGGAGCTCAGGCGTCGCGCTGAGCGCCACGACGCTGCTGCACGAAGCGTATTTCAAGATGAAAGAGCGCTCGGATTCGGCGTTTCCGGATGAGCCGCACTTCCTCGCCTATGCCGCACGCGCGATGCGCACGCTCGTAATCGACTATGCGCGTAGCCGACAGGCGGCTAAGCGCGGCGGAGCGTTCCACATCACGCGCCTGCCGACGGAGATTCCCGAGCAGCAGACCGAGGCGGCCGATCTCGAGCGACTCGGCACCGCGATCGACAAGCTGGCGGTTCACGACAGCGCGCTGGCGCAGCTGGTCGATTTGAAGTTCTTCTGCGGTTACTCGCTCATCGAAATCGCTGCGATGCGCGGCATCTCGGAGCGGACGGCACAGCGCGACTGGGACAAGGCGCGCATGTTGCTCAAGCAAGCGCTCGAAGACGGCAGCATCCTCCCCGGCTGACCTCCGGCTCGATCGCTCAGCCCAAAAAGGGATATGCCCTTTCGGGCTAAGGCGGCCGGCCAGTGTCGCCTTTCCCTCCCATTTCCCGTTTTCATCGATAGGGCGCTTTTGTGCGCTTTTTTTATCCACCCATTTGGAGGAACGAGAGATGAAGACCCGGGTCCTGATGATTACCGCGTTGCTGGTCGGCTGCCTGGCCGGCACCGCCCAGGCTACGACCACTGCTGCCAAGAATGTGCCGTCCGAAGTCGTGAGCTACGCCGACCTCGATATCGCAAACCACGCTGATGCCGAAATCCTGCTGCAGAGGGTCAAGGCTGCCGCTTTTCGCGTCTGCGTCCGCAGTGGAGTCCTGGTCTGGTTGGACTCCCACAACCCGGTGCAGCAGTGCGCCAAGGCCGCGACCGCGCGCGCTATGGCGGACGTCAATTCGCGCTCGACGACCGCAGCCATCGTGAGCCTGTAATCGCCGCACTCCAGTCCCTTCGTATGCCCTTTCGGGCTAAAGCCGCCAGCTCCTGGCGGCTTTTCTTTCGACCCTTCGTTTCCTCCGCCCGAGCGCGTTGTGCGCTGTCGATTCATATCACCCACTGGAGGAACGAGAGATGAAGACCCTGGCCCTAGTCTTTTCCACCTTGCTGTTCGGCTGCCTCGCCGGCACCGCACAGGCCACGACCACGGCTGCCAAAGATTTGCCGTACGAAGTCGTGAGCTACGCCGACCTCAACATCGCGAACGAGGCTGACGCCGCGATCCTGCTCGACAGGGTCAAGGCTGCTGCCCGTCGCGTCTGCAGTCGCGATGTCGACTCGAGCCCGCTGGCGTTCTACAAGCCGGTCCGGCGCTGCGCCATTGCGGCGACCGCACGTGCCATGGCGGACGTCAACGCGCGCTCGACATTCGTCGCTTACGTGCGCCCGTAACCGCACCACCATCTCAGGAGAACTCTCATGTTCAAATTGCCAAAGCTGGCAGGTGTGGTCGCGTGCGCGACGCTGGGCTTCTCGGCGCTCGTTCATGCTGACGCTGTCACCGACTGGAACGCGATCACCATGGATGCGGTCACCGCTGCACGTCCTGGCCCCCAGGGCATGCTCGACGTGGCGCTGGTTCACATCGCCGTGCACGATGCCGTGCAGGCGATCGAAAAGCGCTACGAGCCGTATCACTTCGAAATGGCGAACGCGAAAGGCTCGCGCTCCGCAGCGACGGCGGCCGCCGCTCACGGCGTGCTCGTTGCGATCTACCCTGCGCAGGCGAGCACGCTCGATACCGCCTACTACAACTACCTCGCCCAGCGCGGACTGAACGGCGATCCGGGACTGGTAGTCGGCGAGAAGGCCGCAACCAGCATCGTGCCGCTGCGACGCGCGACGCCGAATCCGGCGCCGCCACCGTTCGTCGGCTCGATGGAGATCGGCGTGTGGCGTCCCACCGATTCGTTCATCGGTGCGCCGCCGGCACCCGCACCGTTCTCGCCGATGGTGACGCCGTGGCTCGCGGAGACCACTCCGTTCACGCTCACCAGCCCTCGGCGATTTCGCGTGGGACCGCCGCCCGCGTTGACGAGCGAGCGTTACACGCGCGACTACGCAGAGGTGAAAGCGATCGGTGCATTCAACAGCACCGTACGCACGGCGGAGCAGACGGATCTCGCCTACTTCTACAACGACAACTTCTTCGCTCAATGGAACCGGGCGCTCAGAGGCGTCGCGCAGCAGCGGGTGCAGAAGATCGGCGACAGCGCTCGCTTGTTTGCCCTGGCAAACATGGCCGGCGCCGATGCGCTCATCACCTGCTGGGACAGCAAGCGTGCCTACGTGTTCTGGCGGCCGCTGACGGCCATTCGCGAAGGTGCCAACGATGGCAATGAATTCACGGTCGCTGACCCCACGTGGCAGCCGCTGGTGAATACGCCCAACTATCCAGACTACACCTCGGGCGCCAACAGCCTGGTGGCTGCGATGACGCGCACGCTCGAGATGTTCTTCGGATCGGATCGAGGCCCGCTGGAAGTCACGAGCCTGCATCCGCTGGCGGTGAAGAAGACGCGCAGCTACGCGCGCTTCTCCGACGCCGCCGACGATGTGGTCGAGGCCCGCATCTACCTCGGCATTCACTTCCGCTTTGCTGACGTCGCTGCACGTCGGCAAGGCACGAAGGTGGCCGAGCATGCGTTCGACCACTTCCTGCTGCCGCTCGATCGCTGGAACCGCTGGGAGCACTGACCGGGAGGGAGCCTAAAGCTGAGCCCGGCCTACAACCCCGTGTAGGCCGGGCTTCAGCCCGGCTTGTCCCCATCCCTCGCGCACCGAAAGCCCACATCATCCGTGCGATTGTCCGGCGACGCCTGGTACCGCCGCGATCCGCCGATGCGCTCGACCGGCTCGTGCCAGCCGCTGCCGCGAATCACTCTCTTCTCGCCCGTCGGTGGCCCTTTCGGATTGCGCACGTCATCGACCGAAAAGCTTTCGGTGAACCAATCGCCGACCCACTCGGAGACGTTGCCTTCGAGATCGTAGACACCTTCGCGACTGCGCCCCGCTTCGAGTACGCCGACGCGCTCAAGTCCGCCCTCGTACGCATACTCCGCCTTGCGTGCATACGCGGCCCTGCCGGCGCCGGGCTCTTCGTTGCCCCACGGATATTTGCGCTGATCGCTGTCGCGCGCCGCCCGCTCCCACTCCGCTTCCGTCGGCAGACGGCGGCCGGCCCAACGGCAATAGGCATCTGCGTCGTTCCACGACACGCCGACGACAGGAAGCTCGCCATGCTTCTTCAGATCCACGCTCTCCCACTCATCGGGCGGTGCCAGTGCGCCGTTCGCTTTCAGGAACTTCGCGTAGCGCGCCGTCGTCACCTCGAGCGCATCCATATAGAAAGGACTGACATACACCTCGCGCATCGGAAAGAACTCGTCGTCACCCATCGTGAACACGCCGCCTTCGATGCGCACGAGCGGCACGCCGTCCTTCGTAGAGACCGACGCGCGCTGCACGAGCCAGTAGGAAGCGATCGCGACCGGGATGAGGATCGCAACGGCCCAGGTTGCGATCTTGCGCAGGCGCCGACGATTGTGAGCGCGCGCCAGCTGCAGGACGGCATCCGAGACACTTGCGGTCACGTTACCGACTGGCGTGAGGCAGGTGACAGACCTTAAATACGCAGGAATATCCTGACGTGGGACGTCTGCGAGGATGACTGGCAGCACCCGACCGTCGGCGCGCGGCCACATTCGCTCCGCAACCGCGAGCTCGCTCAGCGTGTAGCTGCCCGCATCGACGGTGTGTGGCGTCAGAAAGCAGACGAACAGGTCGGTGCGCTCGATTGCCGCGCGGATACGCGAGTCGAATGCCTCGCCGGGTTTCAGGTCTTCGCGATCGTAGAAGATGTCGTGACCCTGCTCCGCGAGCGCGTAGCGGATCGGTTCGATGCGGGGGCGGTCCTCGGACGCGTAGCTGAGGAATATTCGCATTTGGGTTGAAGCGTAGCGTGATAACGTCAGATTTCAAGATGAACGGAAGGCGGCATGAGCTATTCGATTCGAACCCGCGACCAGCACCTGGCGAATGACGGCAATCCCAAGCGCATCCTGGCGCTGGATGGCGGCGGCTTGCGCGGCATCCTCAGCCTCGGTTTGCTGCAGAAGATCGAGAACGTGCTGCGCGAGCGTCACCAGGCGGGCGACGACTTCCGGCTGTCGCACTACTTCGATCTGATCGCCGGCACTTCGACCGGCGCCATCATCGCCGCGACACTCGCGATGGGTTGGACGGTCGAGGAGATCCGCAAGCGCTATATGGCCCTCGGCGAGCGCGTGTTCACTCGCTCGCTGTTGCGACAAGGAGTGCTGCGTGCGAAGTACGACGACATGACGCTGATCGCCGAGCTCAAGAAGGTCTACGGCCAGAAGACGACGCTCGGCGGACCGGAGTTGCAAACCGGCCTGCTGGTGATGACCAAGCGCCTCGACACCGGCAGTCCCTGGCCGCTCTCCAACAATCCGCGCGGCCAGTACTTCGCGGCCCGCCCGAACGGAGTCATCGGCGACGGCGACTATCCTCTGTGGCAGGTCGTGCGCGCTTCGACAGCCGCGCCCGCGTACTTCGATTCGCAGCAGATCACCATCGCGCGGGCCGCCGGCTCAAAGTCGGTGACCGGCGAGTTCGTCGACGGCGGCGTCAGCCCGTTCAACAATCCGGCGCTGCTGGCGATGATGTACGCGACGATGGTCGGCTATCGGATCAGCTGGCCGACCGGCGCAGACAAGCTGCTGATCGTCTCGGTCGGCACTGGTGCGGCAGATCCCACCGTGACGCATGCGAGCCTGGCAGCGAAGCAAGCTGTGGATGCGCTGCTATCGCTGATGAACGACACGGCAACCCTGCAGGAGAAGCTGCTGCAGTGGCTGTCGGATGGGCCGACCGCCCGTCTCATCAATCGCGAGGTCGGTAACCTCGAAGGCGATGTGATGAACGGCACCGCCGCCCTCACCTACCGCCGCTACAACGTCGACCTGCGCGCCGGCAGCCTGCGGGAACTGGAACCGGCGCTGCAGGATCCGAAGGTGATCGAGTCGTTGAGCGCGATGGACTCGCCGGCCAATATGACGATCCTGCATCGACTGGGCACGCTGGCCGCGCAACGCGATATCATTCCCGAGCACTTCCCGGCAGCGTTCGACTTGAGGTCGTAGCCGCGCGGGCAACAAGAACTAACAAGCGGGGTTTGTGCAGGCATGGCTGAGACAGCGGGGATGTCGCAGGCGCGTTCGCAACTTATCCAGCAATTGTTCGAAGAAGCACGTGCGCTCAAAGCCGGCGAGCTCAACGGCTGGCTGCAGGAGCGCTGCGGCGATGACCTCGCTCTGCAGGAGGAGATTCTCGGCTTGCTCGCCGGCGCGACCGAGGGAAGTGCCGTTTTCGACCAGCGCATCGATCGGGCGCTCGCCGGCACCTGGGCCGACGTCGAGGATCTGGAGCCCGGCCGCCTCATCGGACGCTACCGGGTGCTGCGTACGCTGGGCCGCGGCGGGATGGGCGCCGTCTATCTGGCCGAGCGCGCCGACGAACAGTTCCAGCAGCAGGTCGCAGTCAAGCTCATCGGCGGCAGGGTCGCAGGGGGAGCACTCGCGCGCCGCTTCCGGGCCGAGCGGCAGATCCTGGCCAACCTGAATCACCCGAACATCGCCCGCCTGCTCGACGGCGGTGCCGGCGAAGACGGCGTGCCATATCTGGCAATGGAGTACATCGACGGAATCCGGCTCGATCGCTACTGCGACGAGCACGGCCTCGACGTGCGGCAGCGGCTGCAGCTGTTCCAGCAGGTCTGCGCAGCCGTGCAGTATGCGCACCAGCATCTCGTCGTTCACCGCGACATCAAGCCGTCCAACATCCTCGTCACGGCCGAAGGACACCCCAAGCTGCTCGACTTCGGCATCGCCAAGCTGCTGGATGCGGAACAGACCGGCGAGGTCGACGACCTGACGCGGATCCATGAGCGCATCTGGACGCCGGGATACGCGAGCCCCGAGCAGATGCGCGGCGAGCGCATCGGCACGGTTTCGGACGTGTACTCGCTGGGTGTGCTGTTGTACTACCTGCTGACCGGAATGCAGCCGTACGCGCTGTCCGGCCGTAAACCGGAAGAGTTCGTGCAGCTCGTCGAGACCATGGATCCGTCCCGGCCCAGCGCTGCGGTCGACAAGTCGTTGTCGGGCTCGCGCACCCTCGCACGTGCGCTCGCTGGCGACCTGGACAACATCGTCCTGCGAGCGATGCACCGTGAGCCGGAGCGCCGCTACCCCTCCGCAGCTGCACTCTCCGAGGATGTGCAGCGCTACCTCGATGACCTTCCGGTCGAAGCGCGGCCCGACGCCTGGAGCTATCGCATCGGCAAATTCGCCCGGCGTAACGCAGTGGCGTTGACGGCGACATCGGTCGTGGTCGTTTCGATCGTTGCCCTGGTGGCCTTCTACACTGTGCGTCTGACCGCCGAGCGCGACGTCGCCGAGCGCGAGCGCGCCGTCTCAGCAGCCGTGTCGCAGTTCATGCGCGACGTGTTCCGAGTGGCCAGCCCCAGCGCCGCGCGCGGCAACTCGGTCACGGTCCGCGAAGTGCTCGATGCCGCGGTCAAGCGCATCGACACTGACTTGCACACCGAGCCGCGGCTGCGAACGCAGCTGCTGGTGTCGATGGGCCAGGCCTACAACGGGCTCGGGTTGTGGGATCAGGCCAGTCAGTTGCTGGAGCGTGCAGTCGAACAGGAGCGCAAGAGCTTCGGCGATTCGCACATCGAGCTGGCAGAAGCGCTCGCCGCGCTCGCCACCGCGAATCACAACTCGAACCGCTTCGACATCGGTCTGGAGCAATACCTGGAGGCGCTGAAGATTCGCGAAGCACTCGGTCGCATGCGCGATGCGGACGCGGCGGGACTGCTCAATTCCATCGCGGGATCGTTACGAGCCCAGCAGCATTTCGACCAGTCCCTGGAATATTCGCAACGCGCCGAGGCGATCGCTCGCGCGCTGGATCCGGCGCGACCCAGAGTGTTGGGTCAGGTATTGCAGGGCTACGCCATGACGTATCTGTTGACCGGCGAGCACGCACGCGCGGAGCGGCTCGCACGCGACTCGCTGGCACTGCTGCGCGATGCAGTCAACGACGATTACGACTCGTATGCGACCTCCATTTACGCGTTGGCGGAATCGCTGCGTCGACAGTACAAGCTGGAAGAGTCCGCGCGCCTGCAACGCGAGTTGCTCGACGCGCAGATCGACCGCCTGGGCGCGGATGCAACACTCGTCGCCCGCACCTGGAACAACCTGTCGCATGTCATGCGCGCCAGCGGCAGATACGACGAAGCCCGGGATGCGTTGCTGCACTCGATCGAGATCTATGCGAAAGACCCGCGCGAGAACGCCTTCGACCTCGCCGTCTCCTATCACAACCTGGGTGGTCTGCAGAACGAGGCAAGAAAGCCGAGTGAGGCGCTGCCCTGGCTGCAGCGCGCTCTGGAGATCAGGCAGCAGATCCACGGACCGCGCAGTCCGCAGCTCGTCAGCACACTGCTGGAGATGACCGCAGCACGCCGCGGGCTGAACGACATCCAGGGCGCGACGACCACCTTCGCCCAGGCCGAGTCGCTGGCGCGCGAGACGATACCGCCGACCGACAAGCGCTACGCGCAAGTCTCGCTGGAAGGGGCGCGCCTGGCGCTCGCGCGCAAGGATCCGGCTGCAGCCGTCACTGCTGCACGCGCGGCGTTGGCGCGAATCGATGAGCAGGATCCCGGAAGGATGGCGACGATTCAGTGCGTGCTCGCGGAGGCGCTGGCCCGCACCGGGGCGGTCGGCGAGGCGCGCGAGTTGCTGACCAAGGCGCTGGAGACGCGTCGGCGGATCATGCCGCCGGAGCATTGGATGATTGCGGAGACGGAGAAAAATTTACAACGGCTGCCTGGAAACTGACCTGTAGGTCGGGCTTCAGCCCGCCTCGTTACCTTCCCGTAACCTCCCCGGAACCCCGCCCCTATCAGCAACATTACTACGAGCAATTTACAGACTCACGCTCGTAGCGATCTCCTCGATGCTGCGCATTCTTCGTCTGCTGGCGGTCCTGCTCGTCATCGCGCTCGCCGGATTCGCAATCGTCGGCGTCGCCAATGACCGCAAGCTGGGCGGCGCCGGCTTCTATTCCGGACTCGATGAGCTGCTGAAACGTGCCGCCGCGGTTCGCGAAGCAGCGAGCCCGGAGTATCAGCACGAAGTGCTCGGATCGCTGCCGACCAATGCCACGGCCGGTCCGGTGCTGCGCCTCGACGATCACATCGCCGAAGCGCGCATCGTCGACGAGCCGGTACGCAACGATGCCCTGGCCGGCTTCGAGCACGTCTTCACGTACGACTTCGACACGCCCGACGAGCTCGTATCGGCTCAAGGCATGCTCAAACCCGCCGTGCGCGACGGCGTGCTGGTGGTCGAGCACGTGAAGGGCGACTACCTGCACAACGCGCGCCCCATCGAGATAGTGACCGACGACGTCGGCGAGATCATCGTCCGCGCCAAAGCAACCAAGGGCACGCACTTCACGCTGGCATGGAGCCCGATGGCGAAGCCGGAGCTCTGGTTGCGCTATCGCGTCGACATCCCGCTGATTGCCGACGGCAAGTTCCACAACTATTCCATCAATGCCCGCAACGCCCTGCGGCGCGGGCTCGATGAGGGCAAGGAACTGCACTTCATCGCGCTGCAGCCGTCCGACGTGCCCGGCGACCGCGTCGAAGTCGACTTCATTCGTTTCCTGTCGACGCACAGCAAGTATCTGCGCAAGCCGCGTGACGTATCGTACGAGTCGGTCGCCGGCGAAATGCGGCCGGTGATGTCGATGCTGCCGCGTCAGACGCTCGAGTTCAGCGCCCGCGTGCCGAGCCAGGATCCGCGCATGAGCTTCGGCACTGCTGTCATCGGCAAGGACTCGCGCATCAGGTTCTCGGTTCAGGTCGTCAGCGACTCGAACACGACCGAGCTGCACAACGAGACCGTCGAGGCGCCCGGCGCCTGGCATGACGCGAGCTACGATCTGCGTCAGTGGGCCGGCAAAGACGTCGCTCTGCGACTGAGCGTCGATGGCGAGCCCGGCAGCGTGGGGGTCTGGAGCAGCCCGACGGTCTACGGACGTCCGCCGCAGCCGCTGCGCGTAATGATCATCCTCGAAGACGCACTGCGCGCCGATCGACTCTCCTTATATGGGCACGACCATAAGACCTCCCCGTTCAAGGAAGAGCTGCTGCAAACGCAAGGTGCGGTGTTCCTGCGGGCGCGCTCGCAGGACAACGTGACGCGAACCTCGCTGCCGTCGATGATGACCTCGCTCCTGCCGAGCGTCACCGGCGTATGGGGCTTCGCGGACATGCTGCGGCCGGAGTTCCTCACCCTGGCCGAAGTGCTGCGGCAGCAAGGCTACGCGACCGGATCTTTCGTACAGAACAGCAACGCCGGTCCGGCCTCTGCCTTGCAGCAGGGCTTCGACACGACGATCGACGAGGAAGCGCACGGCACGACCGAGAAACTTCTCCAAGGCGAGCAGCTGTGGAACTGGCTGCGCAGCCACAGGGATCGCAACACTTTCGTCTATCTGCACATCGTCGATCCGCACGGACCGTATGAGCCGCCGGCGCCGTTCGACGAGGCCTACCGCACGCTCGAGCCAGGCAGCGGACCAGTCGTGCAACGCGTCGACTCGCTCGACGCCGACTACGTGCAGCAGCCGACCGCGGCGACCCGCGCCGCGCTGTACGACGGCGAGATCCGCAACAACGACGACAAGCTGCGCGGCTTCTTCGATCGCATGAAGGCGGAAGGCCTGTTCGACGACACGCTGTTCATCTTCACCGCCGATCACGGCGAATACCTGGGTGAGCACGGCTACTTCGCCCACAACCCGCCCGGCTACGTGCAGAACACCGGCGTGCCGCTGATCGTGTATCACAAGCAGAAAATTCCGCAGCAGTTGCGGGTGGACGAGCCGGTGCAGCTGCTCGACATCATGCCGACCGTCCTCGACTTCGCGAACGTGGACACCAGCGGCATGGTCATGCAGGGCGACTCGCTCCTCGGCCTGATCCAAGGCCGCGACCGCGGCTACTGGAAGTCCCGCGTCATCGCCTCCGAGGAAGTCACCACTCGCGATCGCGCCAGAAGCTGGCGCAACACGGGACTGCGCGTCTGCGGCTCGCTGTTCTACGGCGACTGGCACTTCATTTCATCGCGCTCGTTCTGGCCGCACAGCGGTTTCGTGCCGGAGTCGCTGCGGTTGAAGGTCTTCAACCAGGCCGAGGATCCGCAGGAAACCCAGGCGTTGTCGCGCTTCTTCGCCGACGCATACCTGCGCTACCGCTTCACCGCCGGGCTCGACGAGCTGCAGTCGCTCGGCGAGGACGCGCAGCGCCGCTTCCGCAGCACGCAAGAGATCAACTACGAGTTCGATCCTGACACTCTGGAGCACCTCAAGGCCCTCGGATACGTCGAATGAGCAATCTGTTTTCGAGCTTGCGCCGGCGGCTGCAGTTCGGAGCTCCGGTGATCGTCGTGACCGGACTGCCCCGCTCCGGCACCTCGATGGTGATGCGCATGTTGCAGGCAGGCGGAGTCGAGGTGACGACCGACGGCGAGCGGTGCGCCGACGAGGACAATCCGCTGGGCTACTTCGAAGTCGAGCGCGTCAAGCGTCTGCAGCAGGAACAGGACAAGTCGTGGCTCAACCAATCGCGCGGCAAGGCTATCAAGGTGATCTCGCACCTGCTGCAAGCGCTGCCCCACGAGAACTACTACAAGGTGATCCTTTGCGAGCGCGATCTCGATGAGGTGCTGTCGTCGCAGAACGTGATGCTGCAGCGGCGCGAGCAGGTCAATCCCATCGACGACGACGAGGCGCGCGCGCACTACGAGCGACACCTCGCCCACATCAGAGTCTTCATGAAGGTCAAGCGCAACATGGAATTTCTCGCGGTCCGCTACGACGAGGCGATCAACGCTCCCCGCGCGTTCGCGCAGCGCCTCAATGACTTCCTCGGCGGACATTTGAACGTCGATCGCATGGTCGCGGTCGTGGACAGCAAGCTGTATCGCAATCGCCGCGAACGCGCGCCGATCGCCCGAGCCTCGCTGTCGCTCGTCATGCTCGCGGCCGCGCTCGGCGCTGGGCTGTTCGTAGCGCCTGACACTGCGCAGGCGTATGTTGGACCTGGCGCAGGTTTCGCGCTCGTCGGCTCATTCCTCGCACTGCTCGCTGCGATCGTGTCCAGCATCGTCTCGATGCTGCTGTGGCCCATCCGTTCGTTGCTGCGCTGGCGGCGGCGGCGCAAAGCGATGAGCCTCGCGAGCGCACGCCGCGTGGTCGTACTCGGCCTTGACGGCCTCGACCCGACACTCGCCGAGCGCTGGATGGCGGAAGGTCTTCTGCCGAATCTTTCGGCCCTCGCGAAGAGCGGTACGTTCACCAGGCTCGGCACGACGTATCCGGCGATCTCGCCAGTCGCGTGGTCTTCCTTCATGACGGGCGTCGATCCGGCACGCCACAACATCTTCGACTTTCTCGACCGCGACGTCCGCACCTACAAGCCGCGGCTGTCGAGCTCGGACATTCGCCCGGCAGCGCGCACGGTGCGCGTCGGCGAGTGGTTGATCCCGATCGGCCGGCCGACCATCAACAACATGCGCAAGAGCAAAGCGTTCTGGCGCATTCTCGGCGAGCACGGCATTCCATCGAACGTGTTGCGCGTCCCGCTGACTTTCCCGCCGGAGAAGTTTGCCGGCGCATTGCTCAGCGCGATGTGCGTGCCGGATTTGCGCGGCACACAGGGATCGTTCACGTACTACACGACCAGCGACGCCAAGCCGAGCGAGGCCGATGCCGCGCCTGAGCAGACTGGCGGCGAGCGGCGCCGCATCACTATCGAGCAAGGCGTCATTCGCTCTGGCCTCGCGGGACCGGACAACCCGATCCGCGCGGAAGGCAAGCCACTCGAGATCCCGTTCGAGATCAGCGCAATCGACCCGGCGAAGAAGACGTGCGTCCTGACGATCGGCCGCAGGAAGTTCGCGCTGCGCGAGCGCGAGTACAGCCCGTGGATCCGGCTCGACTTCAAAGCAGGCTTTGGCGTCGCAGTCCGCGGCATCGCGCGCTTCTACGTCACATCGATCGAGCCGGACTTCAACCTGTACGTCACGCCCATCAACATCGATCCGGGCAAGCCTGCCCTGCCGATCTCCTGGCCGCGCATTTATTCGATCTATCTGTCGAAGCTGCTCGGCGAGTTCGCGACGCTAGGCCTGGCCGAAGATACCTGGGCGCTGAACGAAGGAGTGATCGACGAGCAGGCGTTCCTGCAGCAGGCGCTCGATCATCACGCCGAGCGCGAGAAGATGTTCTTCAACGCGCTCGAGAAGTCGCGCGATGGCGCAGTCATCTGCGTGTTCGACGGCACCGACCGCCTGCAGCACATGTTCTTCCGCTATCTCGACTCCAAGCATCCGGCGAACCGCGGCCGCGACACGGAAAAGTATCGCGACACGATCCTGCAGATGTACCAGCGCTGCGACGAGATGATCGGGCGCGTGCAGCGCATGCTCGGGCCGCGCGATCAGTTCATGGTGATCTCCGATCACGGCTTTCAGAGCTTCCGGCGCGGCATCAACTTGAATTCGTGGCTGCAGCAGCAGGGGCTGCTGCACCTGGATCCGGCCAAGCCCGCGAGCGGCGACTGGTTTGCGAACGTCGATTGGACTCGCACGAAAGCCTACGCGCTCGGCTTGAGCGGCCTGTTCATCAATCAGCGCGGTCGCGAAGCGCATGGCATCGTCGAGCCCGGCGCGGAAACCGAGGCGGTCAAGCGGCAGATCGCCGCGGGCCTGACCGGCCTGCACGATCCAGCTGCCGACGAAGCCTCCATCAATGCCGTGTTCGATCCGGCGCAGGTCCACTCCAGCGGACCTTACGGCGGCAACGGTCCCGACTTGATCATCGGCTACAACCGTGGCTATCGCGCGTCGTGGGAAGGCGCGGTCGGCCGCGTCACGGACGAAGTGTTTACCGACAACACCAAGGCGTGGAGCGGCGATCACTGCATCGATCCGCGACTCGTCCCCGGCGTGCTGTTCTCGAACTGGCCCATGCCGGAAGGCTCACCGCAGATTCAGGATCTCGCGCCGACGATTCTCTCGATGTTCGGCATCGGCAAGCCAGACCACATGACAGGGCGCGTCCTGCCAGTGCAGGCACCGGCTGGGGTATGAAATCACTGTTCCACGGCTTGCTCGCCCTGCTTGCCGCGGTCCTTTATGCCTGCGGCGCCTCCGCCGGCGCGAACTCACCGACGCGCATGGTCATCCTCGGCATCGACGGGATGGATCCAAAGCTGCTCGGGCAATACATGCAGGAAGGCGTCGTGCCGAACCTGTCGCGGCTCGCATCGACGGGCGGGCTCATGCCGCTCGAAACCTCGAATCCGCCGCAGAGCCCGGTCGCCTGGTCCACCTTCATCACCGGCATGGATGCGGGCAGTCACGGCATCTTCGATTTCCTGCACCTCGATCGCGAGAACCTCACGCCCTACATGTCGACGTCGCGCATCCAGGGCACGTCCATCACGTTGCCGATGGGCCGCTGGCGCATTCCGTTGAAATCGCCGCAGACGCAGCTGCTGCGCCAGGGCACTGCATTCTGGGAGCTGCTCGAAAAGAACGGCGTGCACACACGGCTGTTTCAGATTCCGGCGAACTACCCTCCCGTCAAAACTTCCGGCGAGGCGATCTCCGGAATGGGCACGCCGGACCTGCAGGGAACCTCCGGGACGTTCACGCTCTACACGAACGCGCCGGAATGGAAAGCCGGAACCGTCTCCGGCGGAATCATCGAGCATGTCGCTTTGCACGACGGAGTCGGACACGGGCACGTCACCGGACCGCCGAATGCGCTGCTGAAAGCCAGTCCGAGCGTGCAGGCCGACCTCGAAGTCGTCGTCGATCCGCAGAATCCCGTTGCGCTCGTGCGCGTCGGCGACGGCAAGCTGCTGCTGCAGGAAGGCGAATGGAGCGAGTGGCTGCCGGTGCAGTTCGATCTGATGCCGCACATCTCCAGCGTCAGCGGCATGGTGCGCTTCTATCTGAAGCAGGTTCGGCCGCATCTCATGCTCTACATGACGCCGGTCAACATCGATCCGCGCGCTCCGGCGCAAACCATCGCTATCCCGGCAAAGTATGCATACGACCTCGCCGAAGATGCCGGCCCGTTCTACACCGAGGAAATGCCGGAGGACACGAAAGCGCTGCGTGCCGGTGTGCTCACGCCACACGAATTCCTCGCGCAGACACAGCTGGTGCTGGATGAGCGCAAGCGTCTGCTCGATTCGGAGTTGCGGCGCTTTGCGAGCGAACCCGAGCGCTCGCTCATGTTCTTCTACTTCAGCAGCATCGATCAGCGTCATCACATGCTGTATCGCGAGGCTGATCCCTCCGATCCGCTGCGCCCGAGAGACACCGCAGAGGATCTGACGAATGCGATGCGCGACACGTATCGCCAGATCGACGAACAGGTCGGCAAGGTAATGAACTCCGTGGGCGAGAACACCGCGATCGTCGTGATGTCGGACCACGGCTTCTCGTCGTTCCGCCGGCAGGTTCACTTGAATCGCTGGCTGGAGCAGCACGGCTACCTGCGCCTGACCGACAGCTTCAACCGCGACAGGTACGAGTGGCTGCAAGGCATCGACTGGTCCGCGACGCGCGCATTCGCTATCGGCCTGAACTCGCTGTATCTGAACGTTCGCGGCCGCGAGAAGCACGGCATCGTTTCGCCCAAACAGCGCGCAGCGCTGGCGCAGAAGCTCGCACAAGAGCTGGGGACGTGGGTGGACGAGCAGAACGGTCAGAAGGTCATCACGCAAGTGAGCCTGCGCGAACAGATCTATCACGGCCCGTTCGTCGAAGCAGCCCCCGACATCATCGTCGGCTACGCCCCGGGCTATCGCGCCTCCTGGGACACGACGACCGGCAAAGTGCCGCTGCCGCTGATCGAGGCCAACCGCGACGAATGGTCCGGCGATCACTGCATCGATTCGCGCGCCGTGCCCGGCGTGCTGCTCAGCAATCGGCCGCTGCGCGCGAGCTCCGGAAGCCTGGCGGACCTCACGGTGTCGGTGCTCGGGTACTTCGGAGTCGCGCCCGCCGCCGGCATGACGGGCAAGCCCATGTTCTGAGGAGTTACGATGTTCGGTGACAAGAAAGTCAGTCTCGAGAAGGAGCTGTGGGAGCGGGTCAAGCGCTTCGCCGCGCTCGCCGGCTATTCGAGCGCCGATGAGTTCGTCGCGCACGTGCTGGAGAAGGAGCTCGCCGGTCTGAAGGCGACCGACAGCGACGAAAACATCCGCAAGAAGCTGAAGGGTCTGGGCTACATCGAGTAATACGACGATGTGGCCCACCGTGAGCACGGTGCTGAACGCACCGTTCAACGCGCTCTTCTGGCTCGTGCACTGGCTCCCCGCGCAGTGGCAGGTGGTCGTGCTCGCGCTGCCGGGAGCGCTGTTCGCGCTTGCGATCTACAAAGTCGTCTCGAACCAGAAAGCCATTCGCGACGCCAAGAACAAGATCGTCGCTCATCTGCTGGAGCTGCGATTGTTTCGCGACGACCTGCGCGTTCTGCTGCGCGCCGAAGGCCGCGTGTTCGCGAGCATCGGCCGCTACCTCGGCCACTCGCTGCTGCCGATGGTCGTGATGCTGCCCGTTTTCCTGCTGCTGCTGATTCAGATCGAGTCGCGGTTCGCATTCCGCGGCCTGGCACCGGATGAGCAGGCGCTGATCACTGTCGGCGTAGCGTCGAATCAAGCCGTCTCCCGCCTGCCGGTCAAGCTCGATGCCGGGAACGGGTTGCGGGTCGCGACCCCCGCACTGCGGGCGGATTCGAGCCGCGAGATCTACTGGCGAGTCCACGCCGTCGCGCCCGGCTCGCACAATCTGAAGCTGCGCATCGGCGGCGAGCAGACCGATCGCGTCGTCAGCGGCGAAGGATCGGCCGCCATGACGATGGCCTATCGCGCCAACGACATGCGCACTCTTCTTTATCCGCGCGCCGCTGCGCTGCCGGCGAACGGCCCGGTCACCACGTTCGCCATCGACTATCCGCGGGCACGCGGCGAATTCGCCGGACTGTCATCGACGTCCTGGCTGTTCTTCGGCATGGTCATGGTGTTCGCGTTCGCCCTGCGGCGAGCGTTCGACGTGAGCTTCTAAGTGAAGTACAGAGTCACGAGGAATATCAGGAACCGATATCCCGGCACTGCCGCCGCGATGACCACTGCAAGCACGGCGACTTTGAGAGCGCGAACGAGGCCCTTGGCCTGGTAAACGACCGCGGTCGCCACATACAGGTACGTTGCGATCACGGCGATCAACGCGACGAACGAGCCCGAGTCGAACCAGGGCGCACGCAGACCGGATCCGCCGAACACTGTCTGCAGCTTCGTGAACAGCAGCAGGATGCAGGAACACAAGAGCAGAAATGCGAGCAAGTGCAACGCGAAGACGAGGTGAGTCACGAATGGCCGGTGGCTGCCGGCGAACAGCGGGATGAGCAGCAACGTAAAGGGCAGGACCAGAAGAATGACCAGCGACTTGGCGTTGACATCGACCGCATGGTCGAAGACCGGCGCGTAGGTAGCGAGCGTCGCGTGCTCGGCTTGCAGCTTGTGCGCTACCAGCGTTCGGGCGAACTCGCTCCAGTCCTGGTCGTACATGTGGGAGTGCAGCGAGTTGGAGAAGACCGGAGAGCCGCTGAACGACTGCACCGCGAAGAACACGACGTTGACGATGAGGAACAGCTGAAACGGCCCGATATAGGGCCTGCGCGGCCCGGTCACGTACGCGCAGGTGATGGTGCCCGGCCGCGTGATCAGCACCCGTAGAGAGCGCAACAGACGACTGTCCACGCTGGTCACGGTTTGCAACACCTGACCCATGAGACCCATGAATGTCAGGTCCTTGGCCTGCAGCACCCTCTCGCCGCAGTCCGGGCAATGCTGCGCGTTCACGTCGATCCCGCAAGTGGGACACCGCCACTGCCGGGTGGCGAGCTTCGTGGATTCGGGGGTCGACATTCGGCAACAATACTCTCATATGACGACCGGCTCGGATAAAGACCTCGGCATGGATCGGCCGATCGCGCGGCGCGACTTCCTGCAAGGCGCCGCGATCGGCGTGGGCGGCATGCTGCTCGGCGGGCTCGCTCCGCAGCTGGTCGCTGCCGCTGCAGAGGTCGCGGAACAAGATCGCGCCGGCTATTACCCGCCGACGCGCCTCGGCATGCGCGGCAGCCACCCGGGAGCCTTCGAAGCGGCGCATGCGCTGCGCGACTCTCGATCGTCGATCGGCCCGAGCACCGATACCGGCGAGTCGTTCGATTTGATCGTCGTCGGTGGCGGCATCAGCGGCCTCGCCGCGGCACACTTCTTCCGCGCCGCCTCGCCGCGCGGGCGCGTGCTCGTCCTCGACAATCACGACGACTTCGGCGGTCACGCCAAGCGCAACGAGTTCCACGTCGGCGGCCGCGTGCAGCTGTTGAACGGCGGCACACTCTCTATCGAAAGCCCTCGCCCATACGGCAAGGTCGCTGCCGGCCTGATGCGCACGCTCGGCATCGATGCCAGAGCGCTCGACGACGCGTGCAGCAACAAGACGCTCTACTCATCGCTCGGCCTGCACCCGGCCGTGTTCTTCGATCGCGAAACGTTCGGCGTCGACCGGCTCGTCGTCCGCAAGGGTGAAAGCCGCGCGGACACGGCGGCTTATCTCGCGCAGACGCCGCTGACCGGGCAAGTGCGCAAGGACATTCTCCGCATCGAGCACGGCGATGAGGACTACATGCCCGGGCTCACCTCGGCGCAGAAGAAAGACCGCCTGTCGCGCATCTCGTACGAGCACTACCTGCTGAAGATCGTCAAGGCCGATCCCGGAGTGCTGCCTTACTACCTGCACGTCACTGACGGTTGGTGGGGCTGCGGCATCGACGCCGTATCCGCGCTCGACTGCTGGGGAACCTGGTTCCCGGGTTTCGAAGGTCTCAAGCTGGACTCCGGTGAAGCGCCACGCATGGGCTTCACCCCTGCCGGCTTCGCCGCGACCGGTGGCTCCGACACGTTTCACTATCCCGATGGCAACGCGTCGATCGCACGACTGCTTGTTCGTTCACTGATCCCGACCGCAGTACCCGGCCGCGACGCGCGCGATGTCGTGGGTGCCGTAATCGACTACACCAAGCTCGATCGACCCGAGTCCGCAGCGCGGATTCGTCTCAACAGCACGGCGCTGCGCGTCCGGAATAGCGGCACCGACCGCGTGGAAGTGACCTATTCGCGCGGCGGTACCCTCTACCGGACGACGGCCCGACGGTGTGTGCTCGCCTGTTGGAACATGATGATTCCCTACCTCTGCCCGGAACTGCCCGCTGCGCAGAAAACAGCGCTGCATCAACTGATCAAGACGCCGCTCGTGTATGCAAGTGTGGCGCTGAAGAACTGGCGCGCATTCCAGCGACTCGGCGTTCGCAGCGTGGAAGCGCCCGGCAGCTACTTCTCGAGCTTCCAATTGAACGAGGCGGTCGACATCGGCACCTACCGGAGCGTCCGCTCGCCCGACGAACCGATCCTCGTCCGCATGGAGCGCACGCCGGCAAAATACGGACTGCCCGAGCGCGAACAGCACCAGGTCGGTCGCGCCGAGCTGCTCGCGACGCCCTTCGAGACCTTCGAGCGCCGGATCCGCGACGAGCTCGGACGTGCACTTGCCGCCGGCGGCTTCGAACCCGCACGCGATATCGAAGGAATCGCCGTCAATCGCTGGCCGCACGGCTACGCGCCGGAATACAACAGCCTCGTCGACGGCGACACGCCGCCGGAGCGCATGCCGAATGTCGTCGGCCGGAAACGCTTCGGAGGGATTTCGATCGCCAACTCCGACGCCGGCATGGGCGCGTACACCGACGTTGCCATCGAGCAGGCACATCGCGCGGTGCACGAGCTGATCGATCTGTGAACTTAACAGTGCGTGTATACCGCGCGCGTCCTGAAAAAAATTCCGCGTATTGAATCAGCATCTGTTCGAGCGTAGCGTCGCTCAAACGTGCTCAAGCACGTGAAGGGACGTTCGACTCGTCGGACGCAAAGAAGTCTTCCGAACTTTCCGTTCGGAAAAAACACGGGGATATATTCATGAATAGTCATGAGCCATTGCCATGGCTGCGCGCACGACGTTCGCAGCTTGGCGCAACTGCTCTCGCATGCGCGATAGCAACTCTGATCGGCACACCGCTCGCGCAGGCGAAGGACGGCGTCCGAAATCTCGGCGGCGGTCTCGACCAGCTCGCCGCGCCGGCGGCGCGTGCGCAAGCACTGTCGCGGCAGTCGCTGGCAGCAGCGGCCTCCGAAGAAGCAGCGACAGAAGAAGCGACGATCTCGCCTGTTTTGCAACTCGATGATGCCGGCCGCGCGTTGGTGCGCATCTCGCTCGACGGCAAAGCACCCGCCGCCTCGGTGTTGCAGAGCTTGACGAGCGCGAGCGGCGTCGACGTGATTGCTTCCGACCTCTCCTATCGCAACGGCATGGTCGAAGCTTACGTGCCGACCAGTTCGCTCAGGAGCCTGGCCGCCCAGAAGGGTGTGCTTGCTGTCGTGCCTGTAGCGCCGATGGCAACGAACGTCGGAGCGACGACGAGCCAGGGCGTAGTTCAGCATCGCGTGGATCAGTTGCCCGCGGGCGTGGACGGCTCGGGCATCACGGTCGGCGTGATGTCGGACAGCTACGACACGAACGCGGCGCCGAACAGCGCAGCGCTCGACATTTCCACGGGCGATCTGCCCGGCGCCGGCAATCCCAATGGCAATACCCAGCCCGTCGTGCTCCTCCAGGACTCGCCGGGAGGCACCGACGAAGGCCGCGCGATGCTGCAGATCGTGCATGACATGGCGCCGAAGGCCCGCCTCGGCTTTGCCACCGCGAACGGCGGCCAGCTGAACTTCGCCAACAACATCCGCTCGCTCGCCGGGTTGCCCGGTGCGCCGCACGCGGTGTCGGGGTTCCAGGCGGACGTCATCGTCGATGACATCATTTACCTGGACGAGCCCATGTTCCAGGACGGCATCATTGCGCAGGCAGTCGATGAAGTCGTGGCCAAGGGCGTGTCGTACTTCTCGTCCGCGGGCAACCGCCCGGCGACGCAGGCGTATGACTCCAAGGTGCGCCTCGTCCCGCCAGTTCCTGCGTCCTGGGCCGGCACGAACCTCAAGGTCGAGCAGGTTCCGCCCGACTTGTATGCAGGCGGCTTCCACAACTTCAAAGCGGACGGCATCGACATCGCGCAGACGATTCAGTTCGCCAACAACAGCACGCTGGTGTTCCAGTGGAACGAGGTGTACGACCCGATCCCGCCGACTCCGGTCGGCGCACCGATCGCGCAGGGCGTGAGCACGGTGCCGCCGGGCGGCAACAGCCAGTTCACGTTCAACGGCACGGCCGGCCAGGTGGTCGAGATCTTCATCGACGCGGACAACACCACGACCGGCATTCCGAATCCCGACCTGACGTTCGCGCTGTTCGATCCGAACGGCCAGCAGATCCAGTTCGTCGACACGGGCACCAATCCCGAGTCGCTGATCCTGGAACTGCCGGCGGCGGGTACGTACACGGTCGTCGTCGACAGCTTCGCGGCAGCGCAGTCCGGCGACTATCTGTATCGCGTCCAGGAGGTCACGGTCGCCGAGCAGGTGCTGTCGGACTACAACCTGCTGTTCTTCTCGGTGGTCACGGGTAACTTCCTCGGCGCGCTCAGCGAGCAGAACCTGTTCACCAACCGACCGCTGGAAATCGGCAGCTTCGGGGCAGGCACTCTGCAGATGGTGATTGCGCGCGCCAATACGCCCAGCAAGAGCCGCAACGTGGCCGATCGCATCCGCTACGTCGGTTTCAGCGGCATCAACCCGCAGGAGTACTTCAGCTATCTCGATCCGGTGACTTACGGTCACAACTCCGCAGCAGGCGCCAACGGCGTCGCGGCGTATGCGTTCTTCGCGCCGTTCGTGCCGGAGGCGTTCACCTCACCCGGACCGTCGACGATCTACTTCGACAAGAACAACAATCGTCACAAGCACCCGGAGATTCGCCTGAAGCCCGACATGGCGGCGATGGACGGCGCGAACACGACGTTCTTCACCGCCGACTCGTCGGTCGACCCGGACACGTTCCCGAACTTCTTCGGCACCAGCGCAGCGGCGCCGCATGCGGCGGCGGTAGCGGCCCTGGTACTCGATGCAGCCGGGGGCCCGGGCAAGGTCAAGCCGAAGAAGATGCGCGAGATCCTGCAGGACAGCGCCTTCCGGCACGACCTGGATCCGTTCTTCTCGCAGGGGTTCGCGTTGACGCTGGGCAACGCGCTGGCCATCAGCGCGCAGGCGGATCAGAACGCCATCAGCCAGTTCGACCCGAACGTGTTCACGCTGGCCCACGTCGGGTTCCGCAACCTCGAGTCGTTCCACCTCAACGGCAGCGGCGGCGATCCGACGCAGACGCCGCAGGGAATCGTGTTCGACGTGCGGACCACTCCGGCGCCCCCGCCGGGACAGCCGTTCGTGATCGGTCCCAACACGGTCGGTCTCACCGCGGCCGATGTCACGGCGTCGTTCTCGCTGCCGGCGGATCCGCCGGGTCTGGCCGGTCAGTGGAAACAGCTGGATCTCGCCTTCGCTGCGGGATCATTCCGCAGCGGCGACCGGCTGGCGTTCGGCATGGATCGCGACGAGGCCGATGGCGCGGGTCCGGTGACGCCGGCCGCAGGCGGCAACTCTGCCGACCTGCTGGGCGGCGGCGTGCTGCTTCCGCAAGGAACGGTGGTTTCTAGCGGTGCCACTTTCTTCGGCAACTTCTCGGGCGGCATGCCGTTCCAGGGCAGGTTCTTCAACCTGATCGGCAAGGGCTATAGCCAGCTCGACGGCTTCGGCTTCGTGAATGCCGAAGCGGCGGTGGACGCGGTCAGCAAGAAGCACTAAGTCATTGCGATTGACTGGAGCATGGGCCCGCATCGATTCAGATGCGGGCCCTTTTTTTTACAGCTTCACTGCGGACTTTTGTTTTGCGGTGACCGTGACACTCTGCCCGGTCTTGCGGCCGGCCAAGCGAACTGTGTAAGTGCCCGGTAGCACGCGCACCGGCTCACCACCCGCGAGGCCTTCTGCCACCACGTTGCCTTGTGCGTCGACGATCTCGAAGCCTGGCCGCATCGCTTGCGCCATCGCTTCGTTCAACGCCGTGCCTCCTTGCGCGTCGAAATACGCGCCGCTCCCTGCATCGGCCCAGTGCCGGAACGTTGCAGCGAGATTCGCGTCGTCGATCGCGAAGCCCACGATGTTCACGCGCACGGTCGTGCCGGCCTTCTTCAACTTTTCGATCGCCGCCGCCGGATCGCCGCCGCAGGTTTCTTCGCCATCGGTGAGCAGAATCACGAGCCGCTCGCCTTGCACGCTGCGCAAGTCCGATGCGACCAGCTCGAGCGATGCGCCGATCGCGGTCTTCGCGCCGTTCTTCGGTTCGATCGCCGCGATCTTGCCGCTCACGGCCTGGGCGTTCAGCGGCCCGAGCGGCACGTCGAGATCCGACTGACACGAATCCTCCAGCCGGCCGAAGACGCGGAACGCGAACGGCGTGCCAGCGGGGATCGTGCTGGTCACGAGCTTCGTGAGCGTCTGCCGCGCGAGGTCGATGCGCCGATCCTTGCCGATCTTCTGCAGCATGCTGCCCGACGCATCGAGAATGATCTCCACCGCGCTGCCCGCAGGCAGTGCACTTGCAGCGGTCACTTCGACGAGACCCGGCTCTTCCTTCGCGGAAACGATCGTGATCGGTGCGCGCGCAAGCGTCGCGTACGCCACGCCGGTCGAGTAACGCACTTCGTATTCGCCGGGCTCGACCGGCGCGAGTACCTTCACCGGATTGCCGCGGGCTGTGTATTCGTAGTTTGCATAGTCACCTTCGCGCGCGCCCTTCTTCACGATCGTCACGTAGTCGCGCTCGTTGTTCGGTCCCTGCCAATTCACTGCGAACGTACTACCCGCGACCGCTTGCGGCGGTGGCTTGACCGACGCGGTCGATGCAGTCACGGTCATCTTCGCCTTGGCGAGCGTGGCGTACGACTGTGCCGTGAGATAGCGCACTTCGTATTCACCACCCACGTCAGGCGCGCGCATCTCGACCGGGCTGCCCTTCGACGTGTACTCGTACGCGCCGTACTGCTTGTCCGGTGTGCCGGCTTTGACGATCGTGACGAAGTCCCGCTCATTGTTGGGACCCTGCCACGTGATCTTGATCTTCGAGCCCGCGGGCGCCGTCTGCGGCGCAGTGATCGAAGCCGACACGGAGCCCACCACGATCGGTCGCTTGCCGATGAGCACGTCGCCGGCGCCGAGGAAGTAACGCACTTCGTACTGGCCCGGCTCGTCAGGCGCCGTCAACTGCACCGGACTGCCCGCCTTCGTGTACTCGTAGCCGATGTACGGGCGTGCGGCGTTGCCGATCGCAATGTAATCGCGATCGTTGTTCGGGCCGGTCCATTTCACGCTGAACTTTGCACCGGCAGCTACTTGTCCCGGCGCGTCCACGGTCGCCTCGACTGCATCGATGCGTAGTGGCCGCCGGGCGAGCGTGGGATACGGCGAGTCGGCGGCGCACAAGCGGATCTCGTACTCACCCGCCTTCGGCGGCGCGACCAGCTGGTACGCGCCCGGCTTCGTCACATACTCATAGCCGCCGTATGAACCTTCCCGGGCGCCCTTCTCCACGATGGTCACGAAATCGCGCGGGTTCTTCGAGCCCGTCACCGTGACTTCGACGTGCCCTCCGGCCTTGGCGGTGGCAGGCCCATTCACCGTTGCCTGCGCGAAGACAGCGGAAGACAGGAATACGAGCAGCAGCGGGATCCAGCGGCGCATGGGGTGGGCTCCCTGTTATTCTCGGGCCGCTATTCTAGCGACATTGCTCGAACGGAGTCCGCATCATGAAACAGACCTATACCGGCGGCTGCCACTGTGGCGCGGTGCGCTACGAAGCCGACATCGATCTGAGCCAGGGCACGTTGAAGTGCAACTGCTCGATGTGCCGCAAGACGCGCGCGTGGCTCGCCGGCATCGGCGGAGATGACTTCCGGCTGCTCAAAGGGCAGGAAGCGCTCAGCGATTACCAGTTCGGCCGCAAGAACATTCACCATCTGTTCTGCAAGCACTGCGGCGTCAAGTCGTTCGGGCGCGCCGCCGGGCCGGACGGCAAAATGTTCGTGGCGGTCATGCTCGCCACCGTCGACGACCTTTCCGATGCCGATCTGGCCGCGATGCCCGTCATGTACGTCGATGGACGCAACGACAACTTCGAGGCCGCACCCGCAGAGACGCGTTACTTGTGATTCACGCCGGAGTCGCGAGCCTGAGTCCGACGATGCCCGCAACGATGAGCGCCAGGCTCGCCAGCCGGCCGGCGCTCGCGGACTCGCCGAACAGGATGATGCCGAGGATCGCGGTGCCGGTTGCACCGACCCCGACCCAGACTGCATAGGATGTTCCGACCGGCAGCGACTTCATCGCAATTCCCAGGAGCACGATGCTGGCGAGCATCGCGGCGAGGGTCATGACGCTGGGCCAGAGGCGTGTGAAGCCGGCAGCGTACTTCAGGCCGATCGCCCAGACGATTTCCAGCAGTCCCGCAATGATCAACAGCAGCCAGGCCATAGCATCTCCGAGTCAGCAATGTTCGTCATAGAGCTCACATACAAAAGCGACTTGAAGGATATCGATGCGCACATGACCGCGCACGTCAAGTTCCTCAAGAAGTACTACGCGGACGGCACGTTCCTGGTCTCCGGCCGGAAGATTCCGCGCGACGGCGGGATCATCCTGGCCGTCGGCAAGAGCAGACAGGAGATCGAAACGCTGATCCAGGAGGATCCGTTCCACAAGCACCGGCTCGCCGACTTTCGCGTCATCGAGTTCCGCGCCAGCCAGCGTGCAGGCGACATGCCGAAACGCATCGAGACGTGAGGGGTAATGTATCGCGCTCGAAGCCTTCAAGCGTTGAGCGAGAACAACTCCAGCACGTTGCCGTCCGGATCCGCGAACCGGAAAAGCTTGAGAGGACCTTCGACGATCACGCGATCATCGAGCAACTCGACGTCCAGCGCTTTGAGCCGCGCGAACTCCGCGTCCGCGCTCTGCACGCGGATGTACGGCACGACGTTGCAGCCGCGTGCCGCCTCCTCCGCCGGGTTTGCGTACAGCGCGAACAGAGCGCCAGCCACATCGAAGCCTACGATCTGGGCGTTGCTCACATACGGCTGCCTGCCGAGCACTGGCTCATAGAACGCACGCGAGTGCTCGAGACTGGCGACTCGCAAGTACACACCGAATCGTTCGACTTTCATGTGGGGCTCAGCTCAGAGGGACGAGGAGTGAGAAACCGCCGCGGCCGCTGCGCGGATGAAGATGATCGTCGTAGCGCTCCAGGAGTGGTGCATCCGCAACTTCGTGGCCGGAGCGCGGCAACCAGCCGTTCCAGATCGCATCCCAGGTCCGGCGAATACCGGCGATGTGCTCGCGATGAGTGAAGACTGCGTAGCGCCGTCGCGGGATGCGCAGGCAGGTAAATTGCGAGCCTTGTGAACCGAATCCGGCGACTTGAATGCCACAGAGGTAGTCCATGCTGCCTTCGTCATCGAGGTTGAAGCAGACGCCGTACGCCGAGGCGCCGATCCGAGCCTTGATCTGCGCCTGTTCGTCACCGAACTGCTGCCATTGACCGGGCACACCTGCCGAGTCTTCGAGACCGCCGTAACGATGGTTCAGTCCGGTCACCAGAAGCACGTCGAGGTCCTCGAATCGCGGACTCTCGATTTCCAGCGGCGTCGCATCGAGCGAGATCGGCGGCATCAGCGCCAGGTGATCGATGCTACCCCGTGTTCGAACCTCCGCGGGCGTCACTCCGAACTGTTCGCCGAACGCCCGTGTGAATGCTTCATGCGAGTTGTAGCCCGCGTCGACGGCCACGCTGAGTATGTCGCCCGCACCGTCTGCCAGACGACGCGCTGCCTCGGAGAGTCGCCGACCGCGCACATAGCGCATGACCGACAGGCCGGTAGCTGCGCCGAACGCACGCAGCAAGTGATGCCTGGATACGCCAGCGCTGGCAGCGATGTCCGCCAGTGCAAGATCCAGCTTGAGATGTCCCTCGATGTACCAGAGCGCTTTTTCAACCGGGCTCATGGCAACTGTTATACCTTCCCCCGGGCACGAACACTTGATCGGAATTGATGCGGGCCGAAGCCGCACGGAACCGCCGCGTCCGGTGGGTCATTGCTGATGAAGAGATCCACGCGACGGAGAAACTGGACATGGCACGCCGCCCCGCCCGCTCACGCACGAAAACTTCTCACGGCGCGTCGGTGCGCTACGCCGTCCTCGGCCTCGGCCACATCGCCCAGGCTGCGGTTTTGCCGGCGTTCAAGCATGCACGTCGTAACAGCGTGCTGGCCGCGCTCGTCTCGGGCGAAGACAAGAAGCTGAAGCAGCTCGGCCGGCGCTACGGCGTGAAGCGCTTGTGCAGCTACGAAGATGTGGATGAGCTCTTCGCCAGCGGCGAGATCGACGCCGTCTATATCGCCCTGCCGAACGACATGCACAAGGAATACACCGTGCGCGCGGCGCGTGCCGGACTTCACGTGCTGTGCGAGAAGCCGATGGCAGTCACTGCGAGCGAATGCGAAGAGATGATCGCGGCGACACGCGCTGCGAAAGTGAAATTGATGATCGCGTATCGGCTGCATTTCGAGCGTGCGAACCTCGAAGTCGCCAAGCTCGCGCGCACCGGCAAGCTCGGTGACCTGCGCTTCTTCAACTCGGAGTTCTCGATGCAGGTCAGCGACGACAACATCCGCCTGAATCCGCCGGACAAGGGTGGCGGCCCGCTGTACGACATCGGCATCTACTGCATCAACGCGGCGCGCTACTGCCTCTCGGAGGATCCCGTCGAAGTGTGGGCGACGGCGACCCGCAGCAGCGATCGACGCTTCCGCGAAGTCGACGAGACGGTGGCCGCGACGATGCGCTTCAAGGATGAGCGGCTCGCGACGTTCGTCTGCAGCTTCGGTGCCGGCGATCGCTCGGTGTACTCCATCACCGGCACCAAAGGCAGCGTGACCGTGGATCCAGCGTACGAATATGCCGTCGGCCTCTCCTACACGTTGCGTGTCGGCGAACGCGAGCGAAAGAAGAAGTTCGGCAAGAGCGATCAGTTCGCGCCGGAACTGCTGTACTTCTCGGATTGCGTTCTCAAAGACCGCGAACCCGAGCCGTCCGGCGAGGAAGGGCTCGCGGATGTGCGCATCATCGAGGGGATGCTGCAGTCGATTCCAAGCGGCAAGCCTGTGCGGCTGGAGATGCGCCAGCGCAAGCAACGGCCGGGCATGGAGCAGGACATCCGCAGCCCACCGGTCCCGCGCGAGCCGAAGCTCGTGGAAGTGAAACCGGCGAGCCAGTAACGGTCAGGGGTCGACCACCGCCGCGCGGCTGCCTTTCAGATTTCGCGACGTGAATAGATCGGACACGTAGAGCAGCTTGTCGGGTGCGCCTCCTCCCCCGCCGCCACAACCGGCGATCAGCGCGCAGCCGAGAATCGCCTTGTGAACCGTGTTCCATACGCGTGGGCTATCATTACGCCCCCATCAATTCCGCCCCGCGAGGAACCCTCGATGACGACCAATCGCCGCGATTTCATGGTAGGCACCGGTGCCGCGCTCGCCCTGGCCAATCTGCCTGCGCGTGCGGCCGGCGACGGTGACGCCGCGGCCGAGAAGCTCCTGGCCGAGACCGCGGAAGAGATCATGGTCGACTATCCGGAAACTGCGAGCAGCCTCGGCATCGACAAGGACAAGCGCGTCGCTCTCAAGAGCAAGCTGCAGGACCGCTCGGCGGCCGGACAGAAGGCAATCGAGCAGCGCATCGCGAAGCGGTTGGAGCGCTTGAAGGCAGTTGACACCTCGCGGCTGAGCGACGGGGCGCGCATCGATGTCGACGTCGTGCGCACCGCGCATGAATTCGCGGCGCAGGGATTCAAGTTCCCATACGGCGACTCGGCGCTGCTGAACACAAGCTGGGCGTATCGTAACGCCCCGTACGTCGTCGCACAGAACACCGGCGCATTCCTGGAAATTCCGAGCACACTGGATGAGCAGCATATAGTCGATACGCCAGCCGACGCCGACGCGTATCTGGCGCGCCTCGAGGCTTATGCCGGTCAACTGGACGGCGAGACCGGGCGATTGAAAGCAGCGGCCGCGCAGAATGTAATCGCGCCGGACTTCCTGCTCGACAAGACCCTCGCGCAGATCAAGCTCGCGCGCGGCGGCAAGATCGCCGACTGGCAGCTCGTACAATCTCTGGCGCGTCGCACGAAGCAGATGTCTGGCGACTACGCCGGCAAAGCCACGAAGATCGCGACGGACAAAGTTGCGCCGGCGCTCGATCGCCAGATCGCGGAACTGGAAGCGCATCGCAAGCGCGCGACGAGCGATGCCGGCGTTTGGAAACTGCCGCGTGGCGATGAGTACTACTCGTGGGCGTTGCGCGTTGGCACGACCACGCAGATGACTCCGGAGCAGGTTCACACGATGGGCCAGGAGGAGCTGCGCGCCTTGCAGTCGGAGATGGACGGCATCCTGAAGAAACAAGGTCTCACTCAGGGCACAGTCGGCGAGCGCATGACCGCGCTCGGCAAAGACAAGCGCTACCACTTCGCCGACAGCGACGAAGGCCGCGCGAAAGTCATGGAGTATCTCAACGGCCGCATCACCGACATCCGCAAGCGACTGCCGCGCGCGTTCGCCACGCTCGTGCCGGGCAACATGGAGATCAAGCGGATGGCGCCCGAGGTCGAGCCGGGCGCGCCCGGCGCTTACGGCGGTGCCGGCACGATCGACGGCAAGGTGCCGGGCAAGTTCTGGATCAACCTCGGCACGATGGAGAACTGGACGACTTACAACCTCGCAACGCTGTCGTATCACGAGTCGATCCCCGGTCACGTGTGGCAGGGCGAGTACACCTTCAAGCTGCCGCTGATGCGCTCCCTGCTTTCGTTCAATGCCTATACCGAAGGCTGGGCACTGTACGCCGAGCAGCTCGCGGCCGAGCTCGGCGTTTACGACAACGACCCGGTGGGTCGGCTGGGGTATCTGCAATCGATTGCGTTCCGCGCGTGCCGCCTGGTCGTCGACACCGGGCTGCATGTGAAGCGCTGGACGCGCCAGCATGCGATCGAGTGGTTCGCGACCACGAACGGCTCGAGCCTCGGCGAAGTGACGAGCGAAGTCGATCGCTACTGCGCGTGGCCGGGTCAGGCCTGCGGCTACAAAGTGGGTCACAGCGAGATCAACCGGCTGCGCACCAAGGCGCAGAAGGAACTGGGCGCGAAGTTCGATCTGCGTCAGTTCAACGATGCGCTGGTGGTCGGCGGCGGCGTGCCGATGGTCGTGCTCGCGCGCAACATCGACGCGTTCATCGCGAAGCGGAAGTAGCCGAGCGCCGGAACCGGCGCAGTGCTTGGCACGGGTCGCTCGCTTTACCTGCTTTGCGACAGGCCAGAGTCAATCCACCGACTTCGATCCGATCGATCTGCATCACGTAGAATCGCGAGCGGCCGCCATTGTTCCGGACTCAGGAACGCAGCCGCGCCGTGACTTTGACCTCGATCAGAGCACCGGGCCGAGCCAGCTCCGTCACACCGACTGCGGTCCAGGTCGGATACGGCGCGTGCACGAACTCATCCTTGACCTGCATGAAGGTCGTCCAGTGTTCTTGTAGATGGACGTGATAGGTCGTCATCTCCAGCACATCGCCGAAGTCGAGTCCGGCAGCGGCGAGTATTGCAGTAGCACGCTGAAAGGCGTGTCTGAATTGCGTCTGCGCATCGGGCGCGATCGTGCCATCCGGACCGACGCCGATGACTCCGGAGCAGCGTAGATGGTCGCCGTCGCGTACGGCGGGCGCGTAGTGCCAGCGCTCGTAAAGTTTGTCCCAGCCGGGAGGAATCACAACATCGTCCGGTTTCACGTTCGTGCCTCATCCAGAAGTGTGGAGCGACTGTAACTCTCGGAGTACGCTGGGCCCAACTTCTGCCATCAGATCGATCTCTCAAGGGGAACACCAGTGCAGGACTCAATGGTCACCACAGCACTCACACTGCCCGGCTACGTGGTGGTTCGAAATCTCGGCGTCGTGCGCGGCATCACCGTGCGCTCGCGCTCCATCGTGGGCAACATCTTTGGCAGCGTGCAATCGTTGTTCGGCGGGAACATCACGATCTACACGGAGCTCTGCGAGCAGGCGCGCGCAGAAACGTACGACCTGATGTGTCAGCACGCGCGCAAGCTCGGAGCAAACGCGATCATATCCATGCGCTACGACGCGACCGAGTTGATGGCCGGTCTGACGGAGGTGCTCTGTTATGGAACGGCTGTGCAGGTAGAACCTGGCCGCAACTAGACTGCGGCGCGAACAGTCAAGGAGAGGCTGGTACACTCCAGCGTCCCTTCCGACACCGGAGTTCCCAATGTCTGGCCAGGGCGACTCGACTCGCGCCATCGTGTTCGCGCTCGGCGCGAACTTCACGATCTTCGCCACCAAAGGCGTCGCAGCATTCATCACCGGCTCGGGAGCGATGCTCGCGGAGACCGTGCACTCGCTTGCTGACTGCGGCAACCAACTCCTGCTACTACTCGGCCTGCGCCAGGCGCGCACGCCGCCGTCGCCGGACTATCCGCTCGGTTATGGCAAGGCGATCTACTTCTGGTCGTTTCTCGTCGCTGTGATCCTCTTCAGCGTCGGCGGTATGTTCTCCCTCTACGAGGGCGTTCACAAACTGCAGCACCCGGAACCGCTCAAGCAATGGTGGTGGGCGGTCGGCGTGCTGGTCGTCAGCATCGTCGCCGAAGCTGTGTCGATGCGCGCATGCCTGGTGGAAGTCGACAAAGCCCGCGGCTCGCGCAGTCTCGTGCGCTGGTTTCGCGAGAGCCGGCAGGCCGAGCTGGTCGTCATCTTCGGCGAGGATCTCGCTGCGCTCCTGGGCCTGGTGCTCGCGCTGTTCGCAGTCGTGCTCGCCGTGCTCACGGGCAATCCCATGTGGGATGCGCTCGGTACGCTCGCGATCGGCGTCCTGCTCATCGTCGTCGCCGTGTTCGTCGCGATCGAAGTCAAAGCAATGCTGATCGGTCAGAGCGCCGATCCGGAAGTCGCCGTCGCGTTGCGCGGTTTTCTCGAGCAGCGCCCCGAGATCGCGCGCGTCTTCAGCCTGATCACCTTTCAACTCGGCAATGACCTGATGGTCGCGGTCAAGGCTCAGCTGAACCAGAGCACTACCGCCAAGGAAGACCTGATCAACAACATCGAGAAGGAACTCAAGCGCCAGTTTCCGCAAGTGCGATGGAGCTTCTTCGAGCCGGACAATGCCGCTTGATGTCCGGCGCCTACATTCACGCCGCCGCGAGAGTGCCACAATGCTCGGCCTCGAATCGGAGGTGATGTATGTACAACACACTTGGCGGCGGCAATCGTGGCGGCGGCATGTCCCCAATCATGCTCGGACTCATGGGTCTGCTCGCCTATCGCACTCTGAAGGGCAAAGGCAAGCTCGCCGACATGCTCGGCACAAATCAGACCGGCACAAATCAGACCGGCAGCGATGTGGGCAATGCACCGGCTGGCGGCGGACTGGGTGGGGTTTTGGGCGGCGGCTCGCTCGGCGCAGGTTTGAAAGATCTGCTCGATCGATTCCGGCAAAGCGGCCAGGAAGAAAAAGTACAGAGCTGGGTCTCCACTGGCAGCAACAAGCCCATCGCACCGAACGAGATCGAACAGGCGCTCGGCGAAGAGCGGCTGCAATGGCTGGTGGAACAAACCGGAATGCCGCGGGACCAGCTGCTCAACGGGTTGAGTGGCGAGCTGCCGCAGGCCATCGATAAACTCACGCCGGATGGCCGCCTCCCTACGGACGAAGAGCTCTCTCGCCTCCAGTAAGCGCAGCATCGTTCGTTCTGTCGTGCTTGCCGGCACCCTCTGGGTGTCGGCCTGCACCAATCCGGCACTGCGTGAGCCGCCGATCGATCCCGACGTCGCGCGCGCCGAGATCGCCAAGCACCTTCCCGCAAAAGTCGGCAACCGCGAGGCCTGGGCTGTCGATATCTTCGCTGCGTTCGAAGCGCTGTCGATCCGGCCCACGACCGAGAACATCTGTGCGGTCGTCGCAGTCTCCGAGCAAGAATCGACGTTCCAGGTCAATCCGCCAGTCCCCGGACTTCCAGCCATCGCGCGACGCGAAATCGACAGCCGTGCAGCGCGCTACCACATTCCTGTAATAGCAGTGAACGCCGCGCTCGCACTGGAGTCGCCCACCGGTGCGACTTATCGCGAGCGCCTCGACAAAGTGAAGACCGAGAAAGAGCTGAACGACATCTTCGAGGACTTCATCAACATCGTCCCGCTCGGCGGCCGGCTGTTCGGCAGCCTCAACCCGGTGCGCACCGCCGGCCCGATGCAAGTCAGCATCGCGTACGCGCAACAGCACGCCGACGCGAAGAAGTACCCCTATCCTGTCCACAACACGATCCGCAACGAAGTCTTCACGCGGCGCGGCGGGATGTACTTCGGCATCGCGCACCTGCTCGACTACCCCGTCGACTACGATGACATGCTGTTCCGCTTCGCCGACTTCAATGCCGGCCACTACGCGAGCCGCAACGCGGCGTTTCAAAACGCAGTGAGCGTCCTCACCAAGACACCGCTCGCGCTCGACGGCGACCTGCTGCTCCACGGAAGCGCCGCGAGCGAGCCGAGCAAGACCGAGCTTGCCATTCGCAAGCTCGCCGACCAGCTCGACCTCAGCGACGCCGCGATTCGCCGCGACCTGGAGCGCGGCGACCAGAGCGACTTCGCCGACACCCGGCTCTACAAGCGGATCTTCGGACGGGCCGACACAGGCAGGGGGAGACCTGTGCCGCGCGCGGTCGTACCGAAGATCCGCCTGCAAAGTCCGAAGATCACGCGCCAGCTCACCACGGAGTGGTTCGCAAAGCGCGTCGATGAGCGCTACGAGAAGTGTCTCCGGCGCTAACGCTGCATCAATTGTTAGCAGCTACCTTCGTGTTGCTCGCGAGCTTCGCGCGCGCAACGAGCGCGGCCACTTGCTGCTTCGCAGATGCCATTGCCTTGCGATAGCACGTACCGTCATCGGGCGTCATCGGGTCGGCCTTGAAGCAAGCTGTGCGCGCGGCCTCGCGGATATTGTCGTTCAGAAGCGCGATACCCGAATCGGTCGTCAGTGTCTCGGGATCCGGAATCACTCGCGCCACGACGGTCACGTCCTCGATAGGCGCGTCGGTTCCCATATCGCGGCCGACAACCTTCACGACCGGTTGGTCGATCACGACTTTGTCGAGCTCGGCGGCGTAGACATTGCTGGTGGTCAGAGCCAGCGCTCCGACGGCGAACGCAAGCGTCAGGGTTGCAGTTCTCATGATCTATTCTCCTTGGCAGTGAACAGTGAAATGCGATTGACGGCGCTACCCTGCTCGCGCGCTGTCTCAGTGCGATTTCAGACGACAACGCCCGCGTTTCAGCTGTCATCAGATTAAGCCGCGTTCATCTGCACGCGCGCGCTGGAACTCGCCTGCGCGCCGCACGACTAACTCGACATATGGAGTCCGTCGCTCCTCACGTGCTGGCCCTCGACGACGATCCGGATGTCCGGAATGTCCTCGTTCAATACCTCGGTGCCCAAGACCTGCGCATCACGGCTGTCGCAAGCGGGCGGGAGATGCTGCAAGTCATCGCCGATGAGCCGGTCGACCTCCTGCTGCTCGACCTGCGCCTGTCCGGCGAGGACGGCCTCACGCTCGCGCGGCGCGTGCGCGAGAGCTCCGCGATCCCGATCCTGATTCTCAGCGGCAAAGCCGAAGAGGCCGATCTCGTGATGGGCCTGGAGCTCGCCGCCGACGACTACATCACCAAACCGTTCCGGCTGCGCGAGCTGCTGGCGAGGATTCGTGCGGTGCTGCGTCGCTCGCAACCCGTCGAGTCGAACGCACAGCGCGACGAGCAGCTGCGTGCTTATCGATTCGCCGGCTGGGAATTGAACCTGCGGTTGCATCGGCTGACCTCGCCCGATGGGCGACGCGTCGAGCTCACCAACAGCGAGTTCAACTTGCTGTGCGCCTTCTTGTCGGCACCTCAGCGCGTGCTATCGCGTGATCAATTACTGGAGCGCTCACGCGTGCACGCGCTCGAGGTCTACGACCGGGCGATCGACGTCACGATGCTGAGACTGCGGCGCAAGCTCGAGCGAGATCCGTCCAATCCGGAGCTGCTGCGCACCGAGCGCGGCGCCGGCTACGTGTTCATGGCGCCGGTGAGCACGATGCGCTGAGCGTTGCAGTTGCAATGCCAGCGCGGCAATCGGACATCAAGCAGGAAAATTGAGGGAAAAGAGTTGGGCTCGTGGCGGCGCTTGCCGTTCTCGAATCGAATTGGAGACAGCTCCATGAATACCTTCAACCTGCATACGCTCGGACTCATCGGCATGCTGGGAGCGATCACCGCATGCACCACGATGGGCACCGGCGTCGGCAATGTACCCAACAGCGACCTGCACGCGAATTTCGCGTGGAAGTCGACCGATGATCGCACCGGCACGCTGACGGCCAACCTGAGCAACGGCGACACGTACTCCGGTCCGTTCTTCCAGGTCACGCACGACACGCGCGTCGAGACCCTCGCCCCGCTCTGGTATGGCTGGGCCGGTCCGTGGCATGGCTGGCGCTACTGGGGACCGTATCCCGATACGGCTTTCGTCACTCACTACAGCGGACGAGTCGTCGCGAACCTCGCCGACAGCGCTGGCGATCACATGCGTTGCCACTTCAGCCTCATGCATCCTCAGCATGGCATGGCGGGCGGCGGCCAGGGTGAGTGCCAGATGCCGTCGGGGCAAACGATCGACGCGACGTTCGCTAACTCGTGAACCGGGATACGGACTCGCGCCGCCTCCAGCGCTGGGTCACCGGCGCTGGTGTCCTGTTGATCGTGCTGATGGTGGGCGCGGACAGCTACGAGGCGTGGCAGGACTATCGAACTGCGATCCTGCATAGCGAGGACACGCAATTGGCCATCGCTCGCGCGACTGCCGAGCAGACGGCGCGAATGGTGCAGGAAATCGACGTCGTGCTGGCCGATCAAGCGGCCGCACCCGACCGGCTGCGCTCCGACATCACGCGCTTTCCATTCGTGCACTCGATGGAGATTTTCGATCGCAACGGCCATCGCGTGGCCACCACCGCACCCGGAGCCCATGCTGACGTCGACTATCACGAGCGCCTGTTCTTCTCGACACTCCAGCACGCTGCGCCGGGCACGCTCTACATCGGCAAGCCGGCAGGTCAGGACTATCGGACGTTCTCACTCGGCCGCGCGATCCGCGGGCCGAATGGTGCATTCGCAGGCGTCGTGCTGGTGCGCGTCGCGTTCGAGTACTTGACTGGTTTCTACTCGACGATCAGCGTCGATTCCTCGATCCGGCTGCTGCGCGACGACGGCATCGTGCTCGCGCGCTACCCGACTCGTGCAGAAACGACGGGAGACGAGGCAGTCAGCAGCTCGGTGGCTGCGCGCATGCGAGGGTCGGAAATCGTACGCCGCGATCCTCCATCCAGCGCCAGTCCCCAACTGCGCGTGCTCCGCAGAGCGCAGGGTTATCCGTTGATCATCGAGCTGACGCAGCCGATGTCCAGCGTACTCAGTCCGTGGTGGCATCAGGAACTTTCGAGCGGCGCGCGCACGCTGGCTCTCGCCGGGCTGGCGGGAGTCCTGCTCCTGGTATTGCGCAACGTACTGCGACGACGCGATCGACTGGAAGAAGAGCGCCGGCGACTCGAGCGAGGTCTGCGGGACAGCCAGAAGGCTGAGGCCGTCGGCTTCCTTGCCGCTTCGATGGCGCACGACTTCAACAACGTGCTCGGTGCAATCGTCGGCTACGCCGAAATCGCGCGCACACAAGTCGATCCCGAGGCACGCGTCACTGCAACTATCGACGGGCTCCTCGCCGCGAGCGAGCGTGCCCGCCAGCTCGTGCGACGCGTGCTCACGTTCGATCCTCATCGCAGCGTCGTGCACGGTGCGCTCGCGGTCGAGCCAATCGCGATCGAAGCGCTGGCCCTGCTCCGGCCTGGCCTGCCGCCGTCGATCAAGGTCACGCCACCCGCAGCGGGAAGCGCCGGCCTGATCAAGGGCGACGCCACCGAGGTCCATCAGGTCATCATGAATCTGTGCACGAACGCCATTCGCGCGATGCCGCGCGGCGGCGAGTTGACTGTCCAGGTTGCAACTGTGCAAGTGGATGCGCTGCGCGATCTGACGCTCGGCCGGCTTCAGCCCGGCTGCTGGCTGCACTTGTCGATCAAAGATACCGGCATCGGGCTGGCGCCCGAGCAATTGCAGTCGATATTCGATCCGTTCTATACGTCGCGCGCTGTTGGCGAGGAAGGATCAGGCATCGGGCTGACCGTCGTCAGGAACATCGTGAGCAGCATGGGCGGCGCGATCGAGGTGCAGAGCAGCCCTGGCTCGGGCACCACGATGAGCGTGTATTGGCCGCTGCTGCGGCCCGCGGCTCCGTGCGCGAGCGCGCAAACGGCCACACAGCAAACTGGCGAAGGTCAGGCGATCCTCATTGTCGACGACGAGCCGGAGCTCGTCCGCCTCGCCGAAGAGATCGTCGCGTCGCTCGGTTATGAGGCCATCGGATTCTCCGACCCGACAACTGCCATCGAATCCTTCCGCCGCGCGCCCGCCCGGTTCGATGCAGTGCTCACGGACGAGCGCATGCCGGTCCTCCACGGCACGACGCTCGCGGGAATGATTCACGAATTGCGCTCGGACATCCCGATCCTGCTCGTCACCGGCCATCGCGAGCGACAAACGGACGTGCGTGCGCTGCGCGCGGGAGTCATCGAGATCCTCGACAAGCCGCTGCGCGCCGGCGCTCTGCGCGAAGCACTCGGTCGCGCGTTCGCTGCGGCTCACTGAAAATTGCAACTGAAATGCGCGCGTGTAGCAATGAAACTGCTGCGACATTGCACCGGGCTAGCCTGTAGTGGTCTGCAACACAGGAGTACTCGGTCATGAAACTTGCCATTTTTCCGGTAGCTCTCATTGCCCTCGGCGGCACTGAGATCGCAGCAGCCAGCAACTACGACGAGGGTCAGTGGGTGACGACGTTCATGGCGGGCAGTCAGCTGAACCCGCAAGAGTCGATCAGTCCACGCGTCAGGACCGACGTCGGTGCCGTGGGAATCACGGAGCTCGACAGCCTGCAGGTCGACGATGCGTTCCGTTCGGGTCCGTCGTTCGGCATCGAGACGGGCTACATGTCGCAGTCGAACGTCGAGCCGTTCGTGCGGCTGACCTACTCGAAGCTGGAGGGGCGCAACACGTCGATCGGCAGCATCAGCTCGCCTGAGCTCGATTCGGCCACGGCGATCGGCGCGAACTTCGACGACATGAAGTCATGGGCGCTCAACCTCGGCACGCGCTACTTCCTCAGCGACTCGGGTACTGTCCGCACCTACGTCGCCGGCTACCTGGGTGCGAACCGCACGGACGCGCTGCGGGCCGATCTCAGCGTCGCCGGCATGCCGGTCTCGCGCGAGGAGTTCCTGCCGCGCGCGACGAGATTCGACGCCGGCGTCGAAGGCGGCCTCTCGTGGCAGCTCTCCGACCAGGCGGACATGGGATTGTCCGTAGGCGCGCAGTACGTCGATGCCCGTAAGGAAACGACCAACGCGTTCGCACCTGTCGGTATCGATCAGGTGCGATTCGAAGACCCGCGTTGGTCGATTCCTGTGAATCTCGGAGTGAATTTCAGGTTCTGACCGAGGGGCGGTGGATACCGCCCCGGGAAATCCCGCGGGATGACAGTCAGTGCCGTCCACGAATCACGTCGCTCGGCAACGGCGGCGTGCTCGCGGGCGGCACTCGATGCTTGGTCGCCTGCTCGAACGCGTATGCCAACGCAATCAGCTTCGGCTCCGAGAACGCGCGACCTGCAAACGTGATGTCCGACGGGAACGGCACCGCGATCGGCGGATCGGCCGGCGTCAGCGTCGACAACGCATTGAAGCCGCCGGGAACCGCAACGCTCGGATAACCGGCCTTCGCCGTCACGTTCGCGTTGGCATTGCCGAGATGCAGGATGGCATCGAAGTCGTCCTTCGTCCCCGGCTTTCCATCCGGCCCGTTGAACACGCCGTCGAGCGCGAGCTTCGAGCGACGCAGGTCCTCTGCTCTGTCGGCCTGGTAGCGAACTGTGTCCGCACTGCCCGGAGATACGTCGAGTGCTTCCGCACCGGTCGCGATCACCTGTCCATACTTCATCGGCGGGACGAACGCGTTGTTGAACGCGATGACGTCAGCTAGCGTCCGCGACGGCGCCGCAGGAGTGGCCGCAAGGTATGCGTTCAAGTCGCGCTTGAATCCGAACAACAATACTGTCGAGCACGTCAGGTCCGTAGGAGCCGGCCGTGCGATGCACGTGCCGAGTTGCGGCACGCCGATGCGCGCGTCGTAAGTATCGATCAACTCGACTGTCGCGCCCTGCGCGCGTAACACCACGATCGCTGCATCCATGAGCGCCTGACGATTCGCAGGCACTGGCGGCACTGCAAGTCGTGCGCCGCGCAGAGCTTTGCGATTCAGGAACTTCGTGTAGTCACGGAAGCAATTCCCTGGACGCAGGCACGCCTGCGTCGCGGGGTCGTTCGGATCGAACCCCGCCAACACGCCGAGCAGAATGGCTGCGTCGGTCACCGAGCGCGTGATCGGCCCGGCTGTGTCCTGGTCGGCAGTGATCGGGATGATGCCGTCGCGACTGACGAGCCCGAGCGTCGGCTTGATGCCAACGACGCCGTTCGCGCTGGAAGGACTCAAGATCGATCCCGACGTCTCGGTGCCGACCGCAATGGCGGCCAGATTCGCATTCACGCCGATGCCGGGACCCGAGCTCGAACCGCCCGTCTGCAACACCGGACGACCGTCGTTGTTCGGCGGATCAGTGCGCGGATCGACACGCGGATCGTAGGGATTGAAGCCGAAACCGCCGAGCGAGCTGTAGCCGGTCGGCATACCGACCGCGAGGAAGTTCGCGAACTCAGTCAGCGTGCCCTTGCCGAGAATGATCGCGCCGGCGTCGCGCAGCTTCCTTGCAATGAAAGCGTCATCCGGCGGGATCGAGCCCGCGAGCGCAACGCTGCCCGCGGTCGTCGGCATGTCTGCCGTATCGATATTGTCCTTGAGCAGCACCGGGATGCCGAACAAGGGCTTGCGCGACGGCCGGCCGCGATGGTGGTCGTTCAGCGCGTCGAGCTGACGCGCCTCGCGCAATGCATTCTCATTGATATGAATGTATGCATTGATGCCGGGGCCGGCTTGCTCGTACGCCTCGATGCGTTTCAAGTACATCTGCGTCAGGCGCTCGACGGACAGAACGTTCGAGCGCATGGCGTCGTGGATTTCCGGGATCGAGGTCTCGACCAGCTCGAACTTCACGCGGTCCCGCCCGTGACGCCCGTCGTCGTCATCGTGCGCGAGTACCGGCAGGTGGAAGGAAAAGAGGGCGGCGGCGCCGAGCGCCAGGAGTAGTCGCTTCATGTAACTATCTCCGGATTATTGGGAGAGCGAATTGCGGCGCCGAATCATCCGTCCGTGCCGCCAACGGGTCAACGCTGTAAAAGGTGCAGACACGTTTCCTCAGCGCAGCTCACCGCGATCGATCGCGAGCACAGTCTGCAGTAGTACGTTAGCTCCGTTCGCCATGTCCTGCTGCGACGTGAATTCTTTCGGCGAGTGACTCACGCCGCCGACGCTCGGCACGAAGATCATGCCGGTGGGGGCGATGTGTGCGATCTCCTGCGCATCGTGCCCTGCTCCGCTCGGCATGACTTTGCTCGTGAGCTTCAAAGCGCCCGCAGCCTTGGCGATGATGCGCTGAAGGCGCTGGTCGGTCGGCGCGGGCTCGGACGAAACTTTGAGCTGGGCGAAGGTGAAGGGCGTCTGGCGCGCCTGCGCGATCTTGTCCGCTTCCGCGCGAACGGCGTCGTACACGGCAGTCATCTTCGCGGCGTCGAGATCGCGAATCTCCAGGCTCAGGACGACCTTGCCGGGAATGACGTTCGGCGCGCCGGGTTCGGCCCGAAGCCTGCCGACCGTCGCGACCTGCCGCCCGGGCATCGAGGTCGCCACGCGATTCACGGCGAGAACGAACTCCGCGGCGCTCAGCAATGCGTCGCGCCGGTGATTCATCGGCGTCGTGCCCGCATGATTCGGCACGCCCTCGATCGTGACATCCCACCAGCGAATGCCGACGATGCCCTCGACGACACCGATATCGACGTCGGTTTCTTCGAGGATCCCGCCTTGCTCGATGTGCAGCTCGACATACGCCTTCAGGTCGCCGGGCTTGCGTGCTGCGTCGGCAAGGTGCTCGGGGTCACCACCGATAGCACGGATGCCCTCGCCGATCGTCTTGCCGCTTTGAGTCATGAGATCGAGCGCGGCAGGCTGCAGCCGGCCGATCATCGCGAAGCTGCCGACGGTGCCGCCCTCCTCGTCCGCGAAAATGACGACTTCCAGCGGATGCTTGAGACGAACGCCACGCTCCTTCAAGGTTTGCGCGACTTCGATCGCGCCGAGCACGCCGACATCACCGTCGTAATTGCCGCCGCTCGGGACGGAGTCGATGTGCGAGCCGATGAGAATCGGCGGCAATTTGGCGTTACTGCCCTCGCGCCGGCCGATGATGTTCCCGCCGGCGTCGGTGCGCAGGGTGAGTCCGGCTTCCTGCATGAGGCCCACGGCGTACTTGCGGCCTGCGATATCTGCGTCGCTGAACGCGACGCGGCTCACGCCGCCTTCGGGATTCGCGCCGAACTTCGAGAGCGCGGTGATGTGCTGCTGGATGCGGTCGCCGTTGACGGTGGGCTCATCTGCACCGACCGCTGCACTGGATAGTGCCAGCAAGCAGAGAATCGACAAATGACGTTTGTGCATCGGAGTAGCATAACGTCAGTGCTATGTTTGTCACGTCCCGGCCAATCCTGACTCTGGCGCTGCTGCTAACAGCGGCTGCGTGGTCGGCATCGCTCAACGCTCAATGTCTCTACTACGGTGACGCGAGCCTCAGCGGCCGGCTCGTGCAACAGACTTATCCTGGCCCTCCTGACTTCGAGAGCGTGACCAAGGGTGACGCGCCGCTGGTCATCTGGATCCTCCAGCTCGATACGGGTGTCTGCATCATCAGTTCGGATCCGAGCTACCCCAATGTGTACAACGAGCGCGAGATCCAGCTGGTCCTCGGCAACGACCAGTACGCGCGGACCGATCGCTACGCGCAGTACCGACACCTGCTCGGCAAGAAAATCGTCGCAACGGGCAGGCTGCAACCTGGCGGCGGCAAATACGAGAAGCCGCAGGTTCTTACACTGCGCTCAATCAAGGAACTTTTCTGACAGACGGTCGGTTCTGACTGGGTGCGACTTGCAAGGTGGATCACACTGCCATTGATTCTGTGTGCGGCTTGCGCCGCCCAGAATCCTCGCTACCAGCCGGCCGAGCAGATGCCGCCGATCGTTGCGCGACAGCGAGAGCTGTCCGAAGACGCCGGCGACAAGGTCCTGCAGGCGGCGCTCGAGCAATACAAGGACGACGCCGCGGTACGCGAGCTGGTTGACTCGGTCCGGCGCTACTCATCCGCGCCGCTCACGACCGGCAATCGCGTCAACGTCCTGATCGACGGGCCGCAAACCTACTCGGCCATCGAGGCCGCACTACGCGCGGCGCGCCACAATATTCATATCGAGACCTTCATCTACGGACCTGGCGATGTCGGCCAAAGGTTCGCCGATCTGCTCGCGCAGAAGCGCAAGGAAGGCCTCGAGGTGCGTCTGCTATACGACAGCCTCGGCAGCCGCGAGACACCCCGCGAGTTCTTCGAGCAGCTGCGGCAACAGAACGTCGAAGTCCGCGAGTTTCGGCCGCTGAGTCCGATCAAAACGCCGGAGGTCTGGAAGCTGCAGAACCGCGACCACCGCAAGATCATCGTCGTCGATGGGCAAATCGGTTTTACCGGCGGTATCAACATCGACAGCACCTACGACAGCGCTTCGACCAGCAAGCCTGGCCCCGAGCGTGGGCTGGAGGACGGCTGGCGCGACACTCATATAGAGATTCAAGGTCCGGCGGTGGCGCAGCTGCAGACCTTGTTCGTCGGCAACTGGCAGCAGGCCGGCGAGCACGAGGACCTGAGCGCGAAGGACAAGTACTTTCCCGCGATCAAGCCGGCCGGCGACAACCTGGTCACCATCGTTGCCAACGACAGCGAATCAAACGATCGCTCGCTGTACGGCACCTACGTCGCGGCCTTCACTTGCGCCACCAAGCGCCTGTGGATCACACACGCCTACTTCGCGCCGAACGAAGAGCTGCTCACCGCGCTGATCGACGCGGCGAAACGCGGCGTCGATGTCAGGCTGATCGTGCCGTCGTTCACCGATTCGCGGGTCGTGCTCAATGCCACGCAAGCGACGTTCACCCAGCTGCTCGATGCGGGCGTGAAGATCTACGAGCTCAAAGACGCCCTGCTCCACGCCAAGAGTGTCGTCATCGACAGCTCGGTCACGATCATCGGCTCCTCGAATCTCGACATGCGCAGCTTCCTGCACAACGACGAAGTCAACGCGATCGTGATCAGTCGCGATACCGCGCAACGAATGGAGGAAGTATTCCAGCGCGACCAGCAGTCGGCGCGAGCCGTCGAGCTCAAGGCCTGGGAACGGCGCTCGCTGTGGCAGCGGACGAAGGAATTTTTCGTCCACATGTTCTCGTATTGGATCTGACGTTGCCCGCGCTAGGGCCTGCACGGTCGACCTGCGTTGTCGAACACGCCGAGGTCATAGACGATCAAGCCGTCGCGCACTTCAAAGAAATCGGCGATCGGCACCTCGAATCGCTGCCCGCCGATCGAGCCCAGCACTCGAAACCGGACCGCGACGTGATTGCCGTCTGCCAGCACGTGATCGAGCCGAACGCTCAGGTCATTGATTGAGAACAGTGCCGTATAGGTGCGTTCGACCTCGCTGCGCCCGATGCGAGGTGCGCAGAAGTCCGAGGCCATGAGCCTCGCCTGCGGAGCATAGGATTCAACGACCGCGCGCAGATCGTGCCTGTTGACGGCGTCGAACTTGGCACGAACGGCATCGAGCGGGGCAGGATGCGGCGGGGTTGTAGCGCAGGATGCTAGAGCGCCGAGTGCAAGGAGCATGCAAGGGGTTTTGCCAGCTTTGGTATTCATATTTTCCGACCTGTGACTGAAGCAGGTCAGACGTCTGCGCTGGGTCAGCTGTGACAGCGACAGTTCTCGACCGCTCTCGGCCATCTCTATACCATCGCCCGCGCATGCTTACGGCTCTCCTGATCCCGCTGGCACTTGCGGTACTCGTCTACGCGCTGATGCTGGTCCGCGCCGCTCTGGCCAGCCGCGCCGTGCCACGACTCGAAGCTGTCGCGCTCGGTGCGATCACGAACTTCTTCGATACGCTGGGTGTCGGCTCGTTTGCGCCGACAATGGCGTGGTTCAAGTTCCGCGGGCTGGTGCCGGATCGCTTGATCCCAAGCACCATGCTCGTTGGACATACGCTGCCGGCAGTCGCGCAGGCGATCATCTTTCTCGTTCTCCTGGGCGTGCTGGTCGACCCGGCGCTGCTCTTCGGCTGCGTTCTCGCGCTGCTGATGGGTGGGCTGTTGGGCGTCTCGCTGGTCATCAGAGCCAAAGTGTGGGTGGTGCAGCTGGTGGTCGGCATCGCACTCATCATCGCCGCCATCATGTATGCCCTCACCAACCTGCACCTGATGCCGGGCGGTGGAACGGCAACGGGCTTGCCGCTGCCGCTGATGGCGATCGCGATCGCAGCGAACTTTCTGTTCGGCATCCTGTTGAACTTCGGCATCGGCAACTACGCTCCGACGCTGGTCATGCTCAGTTTGATGGGAATGGACCCGCG
>Ga0207675_100000330_pt1 | contig 45252 bp, 41 predicted proteins | sample KBSSwiS42_FD_184305 | JGI IMG/M metagenome (GOLD analysis project Ga0207675, IMG submission 184305) | Switchgrass rhizosphere microbial communities from Kellogg Biological Station, Michigan, USA - KBS Switchgrass S4-2 (SPAdes) (version 2) | ecosystem: Host-associated > Plants > Roots >...
CCGCAACTACCTGTTCCAGTTCGACGCCACCACCTGGGGCTGGATCCACCTGCTGGTCGGGCTGCTGGTGGCCTTCGCCGGCTGGGGGCTGCTGTCGGGGCGGACCTGGGCCCGAGTGGTCGCCCTCACCCTGGCCGTGATCAGCGCCATCACCAACTTCTTGTTCGTCCCCTACTACCCGTTCTGGGCGCTGCTCCTCATCACCCTGGACATCTTCGTCATCTGGGCGGTCGCCGCCCACGGCGGCGACCTGCGGGAACCGGTCTGACAGCCAATCAGTAAGGAGGGACGCGACATGGCCATTGGGCCTGTGCAGCTGATCGTGTTGGGGTTCAACCACCCGAACTTTCATGGCGAGATCATCGCCGAGCTGGAACGGCTCCGCGAGAGCGACACCGTCCGGGTGATCGACGCCCTGGCCGTCCACAAGGACGCCGAGGGTGAGATCGAGGTCGCCCATCTCAGCAACCTCACCAAAGACGAAGCGATCGAGCTCGGCAGCAAGGTCGGGGCCCTGATCGGGCTCGGCATCGAGGGCGAGGAAGGCCTGGAAGCGGGGGCGGTGGCTGGGGCCGAGGCGGCCGCGGATGGGGTGGAGGTGTTCAGCGACGAGCAGGCCTGGGATGTGCTGGAGGACATCCCCAATGACTCGGCGGCGGCGTTGGTGCTGATCGAGCATCATTGGGCGGTGCCGTTGCGGGACGCGATCGCCCGGGCCGGGGGTTCCGGCTCTCCGATGGGTTCATCAGCCCGTTGGACCTGGTCGCGATCGGGCTGGTCGAGGCCGAGGAGGCCGAGGAGTTGCACGCCATGGAGTCGGCCGCTGCCGGATCCACGGAATGACGACTACCATCGCCATGATGACGACTGGAGGTACGAGATGATGGGATCCCGCAGGGTTGCGCGGCGCACGTCTCGGCGCGTCGCCCGCCGCCGCTAGCAGCCAGACACGAGCCATACCTCGCCGGCCTGGCCATCAGCCGACCCGGCGAGGTATGGCATTCGGTTGTAGGTGTGGCCCGGGTCAGAGGCTGATCGGGCGCTGTCAGGTTCTGTCCGCCCCATAGACCCACGACACGAACACGACCTCCCGCCCGTCCGGGTCTCGGTAGGTCACGCCCCCGTTCGCCTGCCAGTAGGGGTGCTGGGAAGCAGGCTCCAGGCCGGCGGCTGCCATCCTGGCGACCAGACGCTCCCGGGCCGCCGTGTCGGGCAGATAGAACACCAGCGAATCGATGCGGTCGACCGGGACAGCCGGCTCGGGGGACCGAACGATCTCCAGGTGCGACGTGGTATCGGGGAGGCCGAAGATGGTGCCGTCCTCCCCGAAGCTTTCGTTGAAGCTCTCCAGCACCGGCAGCCCGACAAGGTCGCGGTAGAACTGGACGGTCTGGTCGTAGTGCGCGCTTGTTCGGCCGACCCGTACCGCACCGACCGGGAGGTGCTCAGGCCAGCGGCTGACTGCGTTGGGCGGGGTGGACATCACCACCAGTCTAGGCGACGCAGAAACGGTCATTCCTGGGGAGCCTGACCGATCCTCCCGGACGGCCTCCACAACAGTCATCGAGTCGGGCCAGGTGGTGACGGCGACCCCGCGGTGGTCCACACTGCCAGGAGCAGGAGGAGGCCGGCATGGATGGCAACGATCCGTTCTCGAGGGAGTTGCGCAGCGCCCGCGACCGGATCGCCGAGCTGCAGCGGCGCTCGGGTACCGCCAGCCGGCCAGGACGCGGGCTCCTGCCCGAGGCGCTGGCCGAGCTCGACGGGGCCATCGAGGAGTTGTCGGTCACCGGCCAGGAGCTGCACGAGCAGACAGCCGAGTTGACGGCGACGCGCATGGCGCTGGAGGCCGAGCGCGAACGCTACCAGGCGCTGTTCGAGTTCGCCCCGGTCGCCTACCTGGTCACCGACCCGGTGGCCAGAATCCTCGAGGCCAACCGGGCGGCGGCGGCGCTGCTCGAAGTCGACCAGCGGTTCCTGGTCGGCAAGCCGCTGGCGGCCTATGTGACCAGTGAGGACCGCTGGGAGTTCCGCACGATGGTGAACTGGCTGCGGAAGGCCAACGACAACCGGGTCGCCGACCTCCCGGTCCGGTTCCGGCGCCGCAACGGCGGGTTCGTGGGCACCGCGGTCACTGTCCAGCCGGTGCGGGACCGCGAGGGTGGTATCCGGACGTTGCGGTGGCTGCTGCGGGAGGTGGCCTTCTTCGAGCCGGAACGCCTCCTGGCGCCCGCCGGGCCGGTGGATGAACCGGACAGTTTCCGCAGTCGGCAGCTGGAGGCGTTGGCCGAGCTGGACCCGGCGGCCGACCTCGACGGGACGGTGCAGGTCCTGCTGGATGCCGGCGTCCGCCTGCTGGAGGTGGACGGGTTCGGCCTCATGCTGGCCGACGGGCAAGGTCATCTGTTCGCCGCCGGCGCGTCCGACGAGCCCACCCTCTCGTTCCTGCGGGCCCAGGAGCACCTGGTCAAGGGGCCGTGCCTGCATGCGTTCCTGCTGGAACGGTCGGTGCACAGCGTCGACCTGGGCGGTGACTCGCGTTGGCCGCAGCTGGCCGAGGCCGCAGCCGTCAACGGCATTGGCGCCGTCCTGGCCGCGCCGATCGGCTTGTACGGCGGGCCGGTCGGCGCCTGCATACTGTTCTGCTCGGACTCGAGGTCCTGGATCGACGGCGAGGTCCTGGCAGCCGAGGCCTACGCCTCCATCCTGGCCGCCGCGCTCGAGCTGGCCGGCGAGGCCCAGCGCACCACCGTGCTGTCGCACCGGTTGCACGAGACTCTCCAGCGGCACGCGGTCGTCGAGCAGGCCAAGGGCGCCCTGATGGCCCGCGACGGCATCGACGCGAGTGAGGCCTCGACCAAGCTCAGGGACCTGGCGCGGCAGTCCGGTCGCCCGATGGCCGAGGTCGCCCGCAGCCTGCTGCGGAGGCTGGGCGTGGACCTGCCATGATGAGGGAACGAACCCCCTCACCCTGACCAGGCGGACCGGATGCGGTCCTGATCAGCTGGCCGCCGGCTGCCCGTCGGGTTCCTCGACCACCACCACGATCACCCCGCGGATTGCCTTGTCGTTGGTGATCAGCGGGCTGCAGGTGACCCGGCAGGTCACTGATTTGCCGCGCCGGTTGACGGCCTGGACGACTGTCGACTGGCTGCCGTTGTCGCCGCTCAGCGCCTGTCGCAGGGCCGGCTGGACCTGGTCGACAGGCAGGCCGATGTCCAGGTTCAGGAAGCTTCTGCCCTGAACCTCCTCCTCGCGGACCCCCCACAGGTCCTCGATGCCGTGGTTCCACACCAGCACCCGGAGCTGCGGGTCGAGGACGGCCACGGCACCTCCCAGGCCGGCCCAGATCGACTCGAGAAACTCGGTGAGCTGGTGGAGCTCCTGGGTGCGTTGGGCCAGCTCGTCGTTGATGGTCTGCAGCTCGTCGTTGGTGGACTGCATCTCCTCGTTCATCGTCTCGAGCTCTTCGTTGGTCGACTGCAGCTCCTCGTTGGTCGTCTCCAGCTCCTCGACCGTCGACTGCAGCTCCTCGTTGGTCGTCTCCAGCTCCTCGTTGGTCGACTGGAGCTCGGCGTAGGCGTCCTCCAGTCCCCGGTTGGCCTGCTCCAACTCGTCCTTGAACCGGCGCGAACGGGTCACGTCGGCGAAGCTGATGCTGGCACCGAGCAGCACCTGGTTGTCGTCGACCAGGGGCAGGATCTGCACCTCCAGGTGGGCGACCTCGCCGGAGACGGTCGGCCACTCGACCTCATGGATCGGCGACGGGCGCCGGTCCATGTAGACCTGCTGGATCCTGGAGCGGAGCTCCAACGGCCGGTAGGAGATCTCAAGATCCTGGAACGGCCGGCCGACGTCGTCGGGCCGCAGGTTGAACAGCGCGCGGGCCCGGTTGTTGGCCATCATCAGGAAGCCGGCGGCGTCGACCACGATCTGGGCCCCGGGGTTCGCTTCCAGGGCGGCGTTGCGGATCCGCTCCTCGCGCGGCTCCGGCTGGCCGATCTGCCGCTCGCCCGCTTCGGTGAGGACCATCAGGCGGTCGCGGAGGGTTGCCCCCGGGACCTTGCGGAACACCCGGCGTTTGAGGTCCACCGAGCTGAACAGGTTGGAGTGGGCCAGCAGCATCTCGGCCTTGCCGAGCATCAGGTACCCGCCCTCGCGCAGGGCGAAGCTGAAGCGGGCCAGCACATGGGACTGGGTCTCCGAGTTCAGGTACATGAGGGTGTTGCGGCTGGTCAGCAGGTCGATCCGGGAGATGGGGGCATCCTGGATCAGGTCATGGCGCCCGAAGATGACCGACCGGCGCAGGTCCTTGGAGAAGACGTAGCCGTCCCCGTTGCGCTCGAAGTACCGCTCGAGCAGGTCCGGCGGGACCCCCTCGACGTGCTTGTCCGAGTACCGGGCGAGGCGGGCCTGGTTGAGCGCCTCCTCGTCGACGTCGGTGGCGTAGATCTTCACCCGCTCGCGAACCGTGTCGGCTCCCAGCGCCTCGGCGGTCACCATGGCCAGCGTGTACGCCTCCTCACCGGAGGCGCAGCCGGCGCTCCAGATCCGGATCGGCCCCCCGCCGTGCTTGTCGGCGGCCACCCGCGGCAGGATCTCCTCCCGCAGGTACTCCCAGGTCGGCGGGTCCCTGAAGAAGCCGGTCACGTTGATCAGGATGGTGTTGAACAGCTGGGTGAACTCCTCGGGGTCGACCTCGAGGTGGTCCAGGTAGCTCAGGTAGCCGTCGACTCCGACCACCTGCATGCGCTTGTCGATGCGGCGGCTCAGGCTGGCCCGCTTGTAGCCGGTGAAGTCGAACCCGCGGCTGCGGCGCAGGTAGTCGAGCAGGAGTTCCAGATCCTGGTCGGTCTTCGGCTCAGCCACCGGTCCCCTCCGTCGAGGACGGCGACTCCGACGGCCGGTGCTCGGCTGGCCACGCGGTGGCGAGGCTGCCCCGATCCAGCAACAGGTTGCGGACCAGCCGGGCGGCCTCCTGGGCCTCGGTCGCCTGTTCCTCGAAGCGGGTGGCCGTGATGGAGTGCCCGCGGCGCCGGGCCGGCTCGGCCAGCCTCCTGGCCAGGGCGGCCCGCTCCTCGAGCGTCCGCAGGGCGATCCACAGCGCCGCCTCCAGGGCCTCGCTCTGCTGGGTCAGGAGGCTCTCGGGCGACCAGGCGTGGCCGACCCGGCAGCGGTACCGCCGCAGCCCCTCGGCCTGGATCTCCCAGAGCACGCCGTTGCAGTCGGGACACGAGAACCCCGAAGGCTCACCCGGGTGCTCGCCTTCCATGGCTTCCAGTGAGAACCCCGCCACCTCGACCTCCACCTTCATCCCGGTTGACACCGGACCGGGAGGTTCCCCAACCGACTCGGCGGTCAATCGAGCCAGCAGGTCCCCCATGGACGCGACCCCGAGGACATGGTCGACCTGGACGTGCTCGAGGGCGCTGCCCGGCATACCAGGGTAGAGCGCGTCCTTCGCCTCCTGAACGACCGCGACACCACCGCGGGACTTGATGGCCAGCAGCCCGGCCGTCCCGTCGTCGAGCGCGCCCGACAGGACCACCCCGATCACCCTGCTCGCGTACTCACGGGCGGCGCTGCGGAACAGCGTGTCGACGGCGGGCCGGTGACCGTTCTCACGCGGCCCGCGCGTGAGGTGGACATGGCCGCTCCGTAGCAGCAGGTGGTGGTCGGGGGGCGCAACGTAGATGCGTCCGTTCTCGATCGGCTCCCCGTCCTTGACGTGAGTGGCCGCCAGCGGGCCGTGCCGGCTCAGGATGTCCGGAAGGGCGCTGGTCCCGGTGGCCGGCAGGTGAAGCACCACGAACACGGGCGCTGGGAGGTCGGCCGGTAGCGAGGCCGCCAGGCCCACGAGCGCTTCCACGCCGCCGGCCGAGGCGCCGACGACCACGATGTCATGGTCGGGAATGGGTGGCCTCCTGGACGCTGAAGAACTGGGTTGGCGCCGACGCCCGCCGGCCGCCGTTCCTCGGCTGGGCTGGGCTGCCGCTGCGGCCATCATGCGCGCCCTGGCGCTTCGCCGTCCACGCTCCTAGAGTCAACCCATCTCCGGCCATCCGCGTCGAGGGCCAGGTCCTGTTGGCAGTCGGCCGCGTTGGGCGGTCACCGGAGGGGGATAGACCACGCACGTGCCCCAGTGGAAGGCCGGCGGTGAACTACGAGACCTTTCTGGAAGATCTGCACGCCGTGCGCGACCGCGCCGGCCGGTTCCGGCAGCGGATGCACAGTCCGGAGTCGGTCGATGCCGCGCTGACCGAGGCGCTCCAGGAGCTCGACGTGGCCCTCGAGGAGCTGCGGGTCACCGAGGAAGAGGTCCGGGTCCAGCACGACGCGGTGCACGAGGGCCTTGGGCCGGTCGAGGCCGAACGGGAGCGCTTCCAGTCCCTGTTCCATCTCGCCCCGGTCGCCTACCTGGTCACCGACCGGTTCGGCGTGGTCCGCCAGGCCAACCTGCGAGCGGCCGAACTGCTCGGGGTCGGTGGCCAGTTCCTGGCCGGCAAACCGCTGGCATCGTTCGTCGACGGCGAGGACCGCCGGCGGTTTCGCGAGCGGCTGGGTCGGCCGGACCGCTTGGAGTCCGCGGAGGAGTGGCGGGTGCGGCTGCGTCGGGGCGACGCCGGGACCGTCCGGGTGGCGGTGTCGGCGGGCGTCGACCGCGACGACGCCGGCGCGGTCAGGGAGCTGCGGTGGCTGCTACGTGAGCTGCCAGGCACAGGCACCCGCGACCGCCAGGTCCCCCCGCCACCAACAACAGCGGGAGTGGTGTCCGCCGTCGACGACCTGGCCGGGGCGCTGCACGAGGTGGTGGCCGCGGCGGCGCTCCTGCTGGGGGCCGACGGCGCCGGGGTGATGCTGGCCGACCAGGCACGCGCCCTTCGCTGGGTCACGGCCACCGGCGAGGCCGAGCGGACCTTCGAGCGCGCCCAGCGCGATCTTGGGGAAGGGCCCTGCATCGACGGGTTCCTTCTGAACCAGGTGGTATGGACACAGGATCTCCAGGTCGACCCACGGTGGCCGAGGCTGGGACCGGCCGCGCGCAGCAACCGGGTCCGGGGCGTGCTCTCGGCGCCGGTCAGCCTGGCCGGGCGGGTTCTCGGCACCTGCAACGTCATCACCTGGGCCCCTCGCGCCTGGACCGCCACTGACAACAAGGCGATCGGTGCCTTCGCGACCGTAGTCGGCCGGCTGCTCGGGGTGACCACCGAGGCCCGCCACAAGGGTGATCTGGTCACCCAGCTGCAAGGCGCGCTGGACTCCCGCATCCTGGTCGAGCAGGCCAAGGGAGTGCTGATGGAACGCGACGGCCTCTCCGACCTGGAGGCCTTCGACCGGCTGCGCCGTGAGGCCCGGTCGCGGTCGAGCACGATCAACGAGGTGGCCCGCGAGGTCATCGCCAGCCGCGCGCCGTAGACGCTCCGTCGAGGCCGCCCTCGAACCGCCGCCTCCGGCTTGTCTGCCCGCGGAAAGCATGCCCGAGCCTGCGGGGCTACCCTGGGGACCGGTTCCCCATCGCGCCCGGTGAGGAGCTTGGGGGTTGCCGATGGACATCCAGCGTCACACCCAAGACGGCTGCCTTGTGGTCGCCTTCGCCGGAAGCATCGATCTGTTCAGTGCCTCCCGGGTCAAGCGCGCCCTCCTCAAGGAGCTCAACCACCACCCCTTCGCCCTGGTCTGCGACTTGAGCGGCATCCACACCCTGGACCCTGTCTGCGCGAACGTGTTCGCCACCGTGGCCAACCACCCCTCCACCCGCTGGCCCGACACCAACCTCCTGCTGTCCGGCGCCCGGCCGCCAGTGGCCGAGATCCTCTGCCGGCTGCAGGTGCCGCACTTTCTGCACCTGTACGCCAACGTCGAGGAAGCCTTGGACGCGGCCGTCGCCCGGCCGCCGTACCTTCGCGACGAGCTGCTGCTGGCACCGATTCCGACGGCAGCGGCCGTGGCGCGGGTGTTCGTGCGGGACGTGTGCCAGTACTGGCAGCTCGCCCTCCCGGACGAAACGCTGCTGGTCCGTGCCGTGCTGCTGGCCAACGAGCTGGTCACCAACGCCGTGGTCCACGCCCACACCGACATCCGGCTCCGGCTGGAGCTCCGCGGCGACCGGTTGCACATCGGCGTTCGCGACGGCGACCCGCGGCTGCTGCGCCTGGTCACCCCGCCACCCGAGGCGGAGGGAGGGCGCGGGCTGTGGATGGTCGAGCAACTCTCCCAGGCCTGGGGGGTGCACCCTCATCCCTCTGGCGGCAAGGTCGTATGGTGCACCCTCAACCTGTGACGGCCACGTGCAAGAGATCAGGTCAGGATCCCTAGGCAGTCACGCCGCCCGGCTCACGATCCATTACGACAACCTGGCCGGCTTGGCCCGGCCGCATCTGCGCCTGTGGCAGGCGGGCGCCAACCCCGTCGACCTGGCCCCAGCCGCTGGGGACGAGTTCGGCCCTCTGTGGGAGCTGCCGCTGGTGCCTCCGGAGCTCACCTTCACCTTCACGGCCGGCCCTGGCGCTGCCCAGACCGACGGCCACGACCGCCGGGTCCGCCCGCCGGTCGGGGCCGACGGCGGCCTCGACCCCGGGCAGGTGTGGTGCCGGGGCGACCGGGGCTTCGTCTACCCGGTCCGCCCGGCCGACCCCCAGCCCGAACCGGCCGCGGCGTTCCTGGAGCGGCTGGCCGCCGACCCCGGTTTCCCGGCCGGGCTGGAGCTGCCGTCTGCCGGCGGCCGGTCCGGGTTCGGGGCCAACCTGCTTGCCGACGGGCGGGTGCAGTTCGGGCTCTACCACCCGACCGCGGCCCGGGTGTTCGTGGCCGGCAGCTTCAACGACTGGCAGTACCCCGGCCACCAGCGGCCTGACCCCGACGCGTTCGTCGAACTGGCGTTGTTCCGGGGCTGGTTCGGGGCGGCGAACACCTGGCTGGCGGTCACCGACCGGGCCGGCGCCGGCGACGAGTACCGGTTCTGGGTGCAGGGCGGCACCCCACCCGAGGACGCCGCCGGCGGCCGGCTGGTGGTCGACCCCTACGCCCGCCAGCTGGGGCCCGACGCCGAGGGCAGCAACGCCGTGGTGGTCGACCCGACCACCTTCGCCTGGAGCGACCGCGGCTGGCGCACGCCCGACCCGGCCGACCTCATCCTCTACGAGGTATCGGTGCACGGCTTCACCGACGGTGATCCCGACATCCGGCCCGACCAGCAGGGCCGCTTCGACGGCATCACTGAGCGCATCCGCACCGGCTACTTCGACTCGCTCGGGGTGACCGCCCTGTCGCTCATGCCGCTGGCCGAGGTGCCGAGCATGCAGGGCCCCCAGTCACTCGGCTACGACCCGTCGCTGTACCACGCCGTCGAGCGCGACTTCGGCGGCCCCGACGACCTCCGCCGGCTGGTCGACGCCGCCCACGGCGGCGGCCTCGCGCTCCTGGTCGACATGGTCTTCAACCACACCAGCAACGACTTCAACCCGCTGTGGGACCTGGTCCTCGAGCAGCCCGACGCCGCCGGTGGTGGCCTGTACTTCAACGGCGCCACCCCCTGGGGCAACCGGGTCGCCACCGAGAAGGCCGACGTCCAGAACCTGCTCATCGACGCCTGCCGGATGCTGGTCGGCGAGTACCACGTCGACGGCTTCCGGCTGGACGCGACCCACACCGACTACATGGACCACGGCTTCCTGCACCGCCTGGCCGCGGAGCTCAAGACCAGCAAGCCCGACGTCCTGCTGGTGGCCGAGAACCTGCCCAACCAGAGCGACCTCAACCTGGAGGGCTGGAACGGCTACGGGCAGTGGTCGGAGCTGTTCCACGACAAGCTCAAGGCGCTGCTGCGCGAGGGCCAGTTCGAGGGCCAGTCGGCCGGCACCGACAACCTGGGCGACGCCTTCTACTTCAGCCGCTCCCGCTTCGCCGCCCACACCAACAACGTTGTCAACTACTGTGAGAGCCACGACGAGCAGAGCGTCCCGTACGAACTGCAGTTCAGTCCCTGGCTGGACAACCCGGCGGCCAAGGAACGCAAGGGCCGCCTCGGCATGTTCGCCACCCTGGTCGCCCTGGGCCAGCCGATGATCTACATGGGCCAGGAGTTCAATCTGGAACGGCCGCGCAACGTGGTCGCCGTCGACTGGCCGGCCAGCCTCGACCAGCACGGCTTCTACCAGTGGTGCCGCCGGCTGATCCGCCTGCGCCGCCGCTACCCGGGCCTGCGCCTACGCGGCTTCGACCCGGCCGCCGCCGGCCAGTTCGAGTGGATCCTCGGCCCCTGGCTGGACGAACCCCACGGCGGCGGCCGCCGCACGGTCGGCTGGCGCGCCCATCCCAGCGACCAGCCCACCGACACCATGGCCGTCCTGCTCAACTTCGAGAGCTTCGACGTACAGGTCGACCTGGAGCTCGGCCGGCCGGGGGTCTGGGTCAAGCTGGCCGACATCGACCGGGTCGACGACCTGCCCCCCGACGGCAGCAACGACCCGCGCGACCCGACCGCACTGCACAGCACCGACGGCCGCTCGGCCAGCTTCACCCTCCCCGGCTCGAGCGGCTTCATCTACAAATGGACGGCTCCCTAGCCGCCACCCGTCGGGTATCGCTCAGGGGAATCGCGTCCTTTCTGCCCTAGTGGGACTCCTTGTCCCGTCTGTCATCGCGGGCGACAATGCGCGCGGACGCTGACAGCCGGCCGACGGCTCGGCCGGACGGGCCCAGAGGGGGTGCGTGGTGCCGAATTCCCAGATCGACATGGTCGTCCGCCACGGCGACGGGTGGAGGGTCTGCGGCGACTTCGACAAGCAGGAGGGCCGACCAGACCGGGACGTCGACCTGTTTGTCGTGGTCCGCCAGGGCGACGTCGTCGCCCGAGGGCATGACGTGGTCTCGATCAGGAAGGAGTGGCGGTTCGAGGTGGAGCCGGAGGGGGGCGACTTCGTCGTCGGGCTGCCTGCGATCGCGACAGCGGTGGCCATCGCCAAGGAGGACCCCGCGGGCCTGGACGCTTTCACCTGGGCCCAGCAGGTCCCCGTCATGCAGCGCAGGACCGACGGCAACCCGCCACCCCAGTTCGCCGAGCCGGAGACGGTCTCCGGTCACGGAGAGCTGGCGGCCGGCCACTCCATCTCCTCGTCGCTGATCCTCAAGGAGGGCGGCGCCGCGGCCGGGGACGGACGTCTCGTATGGCAGCATGCGCTCCAGATCCGGTAGCTCCTCCGAAGCGGTGGCCTAGCCCCACTGCCACGAGCACGCCGCGCTGGGCTGGGAGGCCGACCGCGACCTGCTGGCCCGGCCCTCCGCCTGGCCGAGCTACTCGCCAGCGGCCGGCGTTGAGCGCGCCGACCGGCCGGTCTTGAGCGGGGGGGCGGGGTCGGTGGTGGCCGGCTCATCGGAGCGGTGCTGGGCTCGGAGCTGCTGGTCGAGGAAGTAGTGCTCCTGGGCCCAGAGGTGGAGGCCGAGCCCGAGGCGCATGGAGCAGCGCTTGAGGGCGTCGGAGGCGGCGTCCTTGAGGCGGGCGCCGTCGTGGGCCCAGTTGTGGACGTCGCCGACGTCGCCGACCTCCTCGACCCGGACCTGGCGGCCGTCGATGGCGCAGGTGAGCCGCCAGATGCCGCCGACCACAATGTTGTTGAGGGCGGGCGTGCCGGCCTTGCCCCGCCGGCTGCGGGCGCTGGGGTCGGGGGGCGCGGCGGCGACGTCGCCCCGGATGACCTGCACCAGCTCGAAGTCGAAGGGGCCGACGATGCTGAGCAGGCGCTGGTTGACGACGTGGTGGGCGACGTAGTCGCTGCCGTCCTTGCGCTCGACGAAATCGGTGGGGAACGGGCGGGCCAGCTCGGCCAGATCGGCGTCGACGACGGTGGTCACAAGCATCATCCTCAGCGAAGCGGTTGCGGCGTTGTCCCAGCGTAACCGGTACCTGTGACAATCTGAGGGCCCGACGGGGGCCTCCGTAACGGTCCCGTACCGGGAGCCGGGCAGACTGCATCCGACCGTTCCGGGCGGGTGGAGGAGGGTGGCGATGGGGCCCCGAACCAGGCTGGTGCTCGCCTGGGCGCTGTGGCTGGTCACCTTCGGCTGCTGCGCCGCCGGGCTGCTCGTCACTCTGGCCATCACCCGCCCCCTCACCCTGGCCACGCTGGCCGAGGGGGCGGTGTACGCGTTCTTCTTCGTGCTCGGGTTCGCGACCGTCGGGCTGGTGCTGTCGCTGCGGCGGCCGGCCAACCCGATCGGCTGGCTGTACGGGGCGGCCGGTCTGGCCTGGGCGTACGCCATCCCCCTGGGGCCCTGGGTCGACAAGCTGATCCGCGAGCAGCGGCCCCTGCCCTTCGTCGCCCAGGTCGTCGTGGCGTCGGTGGACCTCAGCTGGGCGCCCGCGATCGCGCTCGGGATCACGCTGCCGGCCCTGCTGCTGCCCAACGGACGGCTGCGCTCGCGCCGGTGGCGGCTGGTGGTGGCCTCCAGCGTGACCGGGGCCGTCCTGGCCATCCTGGCTGGCTCCCTGTCCCCGGGACCGCTGGAGGAGGCCGGGATCGACAACCCGCTTGGGCTGGGCGGGACGGCCGGCAAGGTCGCCGCGGTGCTGACCGTCGCCGGCGTGGTGCTGCACTGGTTGAGCCTGCCCCCGGCGGCGGTCTGCGTGGTCCTGCGGTTCCGGTCCTCGCGCGGGGTCGAGCGCCAGCAGATGCGCTGGGTCGCCGCGGGGGTGGCCGGCGCGGTCGCCGCGCTGCTGCTGGGCCTGCCCAGCGGGCTCGGGTTCCTGCCCGACTACATCTCCTGGATCGTCTTCCCGGCCCTGCTCTGCCCGCCGGTGGCGATCGGGGTCGCGGTGCTCCGCTACCGGCTCTACGACCTGGACCGGGTCATCAGCCGGACCCTGACCTACGGGTTGCTGACGGTCCTGCTCGGCCTGGGCTACGCGGGGCTGGTGCTCGCCCTTGGGCGGCTGCTGCCCGAGGGCTCGAGCCTGGTCGTGGCCGCCGCCACCCTGGCCGCGGCCGCGCTGTTCCAGCCGCTACGCCGCCGGGTCCAGCAGCTGGTCGACCGGCGCTTCAACCGCCGCCGCTATGACGCCGCCCGGACCGTGGAGGGGTTCGCGACCCGGCTGCGGGACCAGGTGGACCTGGACGCCCTCAACCGCGAGCTGCTGGCCGTGGTCGACCAGACCATGCAGCCGACCCGGGCCTCGCTGTGGCTCCGCCACGCGCCCTAGCTGCCTGTGGACGGAGGGTTCCGGCCGTCGGGGCCATCGGCTATGCTCGGGTCCGGCGCCGTCCCGCGCCCGACCTCCTTCCCGGTGCTCACGCCACCGGCCCGCGGAGGTAAAGGGGACCTCGAGTTCTCGGGACGCTGGTCGAGTGCCCTCTGGCGGGGGCGACGGGAGCGTGGGTCCCGGAGCCGTCGCATGCGGAGGAGCACCAGATGACCAAGCAGAAGTCCTTCAAGGACCGCGTCCGCGCGCGCATGGACAAGACGTCCGAGAGCTACACCACCGCCCGCCGCCAGCTCCTGGCCAGGTCCGCCACCGAGGCGGAGGCTGCGGCCGAGACCCCGGAGCCCGCCGCGACCGCGGTGGTGGACGTGCCTGGGGTGAAGCGGCCGTACTCGGATGCCGTGATCTTGGCGAACACCGGAAGGACCTGGGACGAGTGGTTCGCGGTGCTGGACCGGTGGGGGGCTGTCGAGCGGCCGCACACCGAGATCGCGCGGTGGGTCAACCAGGAGCACGGCGTGGACGGCTGGTGGGCCCAGGGGGTCACGGTCGCCTACGAGCAGGCGCGGGGGCTGCGGGCTCCGGGCCAGCGGCGTGGTGGGCACTTCGAGGTGAACGCCTCCAGGACGGTGGCCGTGCCGGTCGAGCGCCTGTACGAGGCGTTCGCCGACCCGGCCCTACGCGAGCGCTGGCTCCCGGGCGCCACCTTCGAGGTGCGTACCGCCCACCCCGGCAAGTCGATCCGGGCCAACTGGGACGACGGCTCGACCCGCCTGGTCGTCAACTTCACCGCCCGCGGCGACAACAAGAGCCAGGTCGCCCTCGTCCACGAGCGCATCCCCGACGCCGAGACCGCCGCCGAGCTCAAGCCATGGTGGCGCGACCGGGTCGCCGCCCTCAAGCGGCTCCTGGAGACCTGACCGGCACCAGCGCGGCCAGGGCCAGGGCGGTGGCCGGGATGTCGACGTAATAGAACATGAAGCTCCGGTGGAAGAAGAGCACACCCAGCAGCACCAGGCCGGACACCCCGAGCAGCGTCCGCAGGCCCGGCCGCGACCACACCCACCAGGCGCCGGCGGCCAGCACCACGGCCGCGGGCAGGGCGGTCGCCCAGATCGGTGACGGGCCGAACGGGTCGGTCAGGACCCCGGCCCGCAGCAGCTGGGCCGGCAGGCCGTGACCGGCGATCGGATAGGCGTCGCGGACCAGGCCGAGGTGGTAGGCGACGGCGTCGGTGAGGAAGTCGCCGGGGTGCCAGAGCAGGAACGGGACCGCCGTCACCACGGCCGGCGCCATGGTGGCGGCGGCCGCCCACCAGGCGCGGCCGCGGTCGAGACGGCCGCGCCTGGCCTCGGCGGCCAGCCAGACTCCGAACAGCACGACCATCGGCGCGATCAGCAGCTTGACCGACAGGGCGGCCCCGAGGGCGAGCCCCGCGAGGACGACGCGGCGCCTGGTCAGGGCGACCGCGGCCACGGCCATCCCGGCCACCAGCAGGACGTCGTTGGCCCCCTGCCACAGGTAGGGAAGCAGCAGCGGGTTGAGGCAGACGGCAAGGGCCACGCCCAGGTGCCCGCGCTCGCGCAGGCTCCAGCGGCCCAGCCACAGCCCCAGAGCGCAGTAGACCAGCAGGTAGAGCACGCGCGGGTCGGCGTCGCGGCCGAGCGCCCGCAGCGGGGCCTCCACCGCGGCCAGCAGGGCCAACGACCCCGGCCAGTACGGGTAGTGGTGGATCAGCGGGTTGTCCGCCGGCCGCCCCTCCACGTCGATGCGCCAGTGGGCCAGCGTCTCGGCGTACGACGCCTGGTAGGGGTCGCGGCCATCCAGCAGGACCTTGACCGCCTCGTCGCTGACCAGCACGCCGCCGTCGATGGCCTGCCGCACGTCGCCACGCGCGGTGGCCTGCACGTACCTGGCCGCCGGGACCACCCCGAGCAGCACCAGCATCAGCGCGAAGCAGGCCAGGCGCAGCCCCCTCCTGGCCGGCCAGCGGACCAGCACCAGCCCATGCGCCGCGACCACCCCGGCCAGCAGCGCCACCGGCAGGGGCAGCCGGCCGTTCAGCCGTCCCCCGACGAGCGCGGTCGTGCACACCAAGAACTCCACCAGCCGCGGGTCGGGCAGGACCCGCGCCCGCGGGCCGGCCTCGGTGGCGGCGCTGGTGGAGGTCATGTCAGCTGGCTGGGGCCGGGGTTGACGCCGAGGTCGGTGAGCTGGGTGGTGAGCCACTTGGCGATGTCGTTCTCCTCGACCACGGCCGCGGCGGCCTGGCGGCGGGCTCGGCGGAGGGCTGGGTCCATGGTCAGGGCCTCGTGGAGGGCGTCGGCCTGCTGCTGGGTGTCGAACGGGTGCAGGGTGACCGCGAACGCGCCCAGCTCCTGGTGGGCGCCGGTGTTCTCGGACAGGGCGAGGACGCTGTCGCGGGTGTTCACCACCACCGCCTCCTTGGCCACCAGGTTCATGCCGTCGGCCAGGGCGTTGACCATGAGCACGTCGCAGACGGTGTAGGCGGCCACGGCCAGGGCCAGGTCGGCGGCCAGGCGGAGGTCGACCGGCTGGTAGCCCTCCTGGCCGTGGGCGGCGTTGACCCTGGCCACGGCCGCGCCGATCTCGGCCAGGTAGTCGGCGTACTCGGGCACGTCCTGGCGGCTCGGCTGGAGCAGGGCCAGGAAGCTCACCTTGCCGGCCAGCTCGGGGTGGTCCTCGAGGAGGGTCGCGAACGCCTGGAACCCCCGCACGATGTTCTTGGAGGGGTCGGTGCGGTCGACCCGCAGGATCAGCTGGCGGCCCTGGCCGCAGAAGGTCTCCCGGAGGGTGTCGGCGTGCTCGGCCACCTCGTCGGTGGCGGCCAGCTCCCGCATGGCGGCGACGTCGATCGAGATCGGGTAGTGGCGGGCGGCCACCTCCCGGTCGCCGACCTGGACCGTCATCGCCTCCAGGTCGACCGGCAGGCCGAGCAGCTCCTGGGCGCAGAGCACGAAGTTCCGGGCGAACCCCTCGGTGTGGAAGGCGACCACGTCGTTGCCGAGCAGGCCGGTGAGGATCCGCTCGCGCCAGGCCGGGGGCAGCACCCGCCAGGCGTCCGGGCCCGGCCAGGGGATGTGCAGGAAGAACGAGAGCAGCGCGTCCGGGCAGCGCTCCCGGACCGACTGGCCGACAAGGTAGAAGTGGTAGTCGTGGAGCATCACCAGGGCCCGGCCGCCGCGGGCCTTGACCTCCTCGACGACCGCGTCGGCGAACAGCCGGTTGACGGCCACGTAGCCGTCCTCGTAGGCGGCGTGCTCGCGCTTGGTCAGGACGGGGGCCAGGGCCAGGCCGTACAGGCCGTGCTGGAGGAACCAGAGCAGCGGGTTGGCGATCACCGTGTAGAAGTCGTCGTGGGCCTGCCGCTCGACCTCGACAAGGCGCAGGCGCACGGCCGGCGCCCCCTCGGCGGCGTCGTCCCCGTCCGGGCCGAGCACCCGGGGCTCGGGCTCGAGGGCGACCGCGACCGCCTGCCCGTCGTGCTCGGCGGCCACGGCGACGTCCTCCTCGGAGTCGGCGGCGCACACCCAGACGGCGTCGGGCAGGTCCGACACCAGCCCGGTGAGCGCCGTGACCAGCCCGCCGGCCCCGCGACTGGCCGTGCGGCCGGTCTCGTTCCGCTCGAACGACACCGGCCCCCGGTGCGACAGCAGCACCACCGGCAGGTCCGACCGCTCCCCGGCCGTCATCTGGCGGTCACCATCACCACGTGGGCTCCTCTCATGTCATCACCGAACGCTCAGACCGATACCACGCGCTGCGGCGCCAGAGCCACCAGGTGAGAGCGCCGATGGGGATCGGCAGCAGAAAGGTGAGCACGCGGAAGACCAGCACGGCCGCGACCACCGGGGCCTTCTCGCCGCCGGCCAGGACAAGGGCCGCGGCCAGGCCGAGCTCGACCACGCCCAGCCCGCCCGGGGTCAGCGGGAAGGCCGACAGCAACCGGACCAGCGCGAACGCGGCCAGCGCCTCCACCCAGCTGACCTCCGACTCCGACACCCCGACGTGCCGCAGGGCCAGCAGCAGGACCAGGAACAGCGACAGGTGGCTGACCAGGGTTGAAGCTGTCAGCCAGTGCCAGCGGCCGCGCAGCAGGGTGATCGCCTCTGCCCGGAAGGCCACGGCGCCGCGTTCCCAGTCCGGCCGCCCGGGCCGGCGGACGACCCGTCGCACGGCCTCGGCCACGCTGGCCAGGGCCCGGCCCAGCCGGGCGGCCCGCCGCTCGCCCGAGAGGCCGAAGACGAACCCGGCGACGGCCAGCACCAGCACCACCAGCCCGACCACGGCCGCGGTCGCCAGCCCGCCGGCCCCGTCGCCGGCGGCCACCAGCAGGCCGAGGGCCACGACCGGCATGCCGAGCTTCACGAAGTTGTTCCACACCCCCTGGACCAGCAGCGACAGGGTGATCGGGCCGCCCCCGAACCCGTAGGAGGTGTAGAAGCGGTAGGTCACCCCCAGCCCGACGGCCTGGCCCGCCGGGAGCAGGTTCCCGACCGCGGTCGAGGTGTGGCTCTCCAGGGCGGCCTGCCCCAGGCTGAGCCCGGGCAGGGCGGCCAGCTGCGGCAGCATGTAGGAGACCAGGTTCCAGACCGCGGCCACCAGCAGGGTGGCCAGCTCCAGCCAGGTCATCGCCCGCAGCGTGGCCCAGACCTGGCTGACGTCGACCAGCTTCGGCAGCAGCCAGAGGTAGACGACGGCGATGACCACGACCGCCAGCAGCAGGCGAACCACCAGCTGCCGCCGGCTCGGCCGGCGCCCTGCCGCCGGCTCCTCGGACTGGGCCACCCCGCTCCTCCTCACCATGCCCGTGACGTGCCAGGCATCGTGCCACGACCCGCCCCGGCCACCATATCGGCTGCTTGCCGCCTAACCCGGGCGACGAGGGAGACTTGGGCCGTCGAGGACGAGGGCGGCGGCGGCCTGGTCGCCACCGACGCCCGCGCCACCACCGGGGCCCGCTTCGAGCTCCGCGTCCCCCTCCACGAGCCCGCCGCCCCTCCCCGTCAGGGGTGGTCCCCAGGAGAACCGGGAGCGTCGAACCGGGGTGGGGCGGCGCCTCTGCCGGTGCCCCAGGTGGCCGCGCCGAGCCGTCCCGGCTCGACCCGCTCCGGGCCCCGGTCCCGGTAGCCGGCCTCGAGCACCGCCCTGACGTCGTCGCCGCGCTCCATGGCCAGGCAGGGGGCCACGAACTGGCAGCTGCCGCAGTGCTCTGGGGCCGGGCTCGGGTACAGGCGCAACCCCGGGTCGACCATCTCCAGGGCCTCGGCGGCCAGCCTGGCCCCCATCGCCTCCAGCTCGGCCCGGTCCCGCAGGATCCGGGTCCTGCGGAACTCCCCGTCGCCCTGGCTGGCCACGGCCGCCGGGTCGGCCGGACGGGCCCGGGCGGCACCGCGGCGGGCGTAGGGCAGCGACCGGCCCCCGCCGCTGGGCTCATGCTGGGGGATGCCCCGCTGGTGCTGGCCGACCGCCGCCGGCCGGCGGAGCCGTCGCCGTCGGCGGGCCGAGGCCGCCGGGGCCGCCGGGGCGAGGAGCTCGTTGTGCATCGTCCCGGCGACCCGCATCCCCGGGTAGAGCCGCTCCACCGCCCAGCAGGCGGCGACCAGCTCCTCGTCCAGCAGCAGGTCGTCGTCGGTCCCGAACCGGTCGACCAGCCGGTGGGAGACCACCCAGTAGCGGTCGTGCTCGTCGCCGGCCAGCAGGTCGGCCCGGCCCTGGTAGCGGATCGGGCGCCCGTCGGCCAGGACCAGCTCGCGGTCGCCGCCGGCCGGGTCGGGGAGGTTCACCTCGAAGCCGCCCTCGACCTGGATCGGGGAGAAGCGGTCGACCCGGGGCGCCCACTCGAAGTAGCGGCGCAGCAGCGCCTCGCCCGCGGCCAGGTCGTCGGCGCCCGCGGCCAGCTGGCGGCCCAGGGACCGGGCCAGCCCCTGGAGGACCAGCGGCAGCACCACCGAGCGCCGCCAGTCCCACATGCCGGGGAAGTAGTAGACGGCCAGGGCGTCACGCACGGCCAGGTCCAGGTCGAGGGTGGGCGCCGGCCGGGCCGGCTCGAAGCCCTGGCGCTCCCTGGCCCCGAAGTCCCATTGCCGGCGGCAGCGCTTGAACGCCCCCCGGTCGGCCGGTGTGAAGCGGTAGGCCATGTCCGCTAGCGTATGGCCGTCCGCAATGGACCGGAAGACGAAGGGACCCGCATGGCCGTTTCCTCGCTGATGGTGCCGCTCGGCACCCCGGCGCACGACTTCGAGCTGCCGTCGGCCGACGGCACGACGGTGAAGCTGGCCGACCTCGACGGGCAGGCGCTCCTGGTGATGTTCCTCTGCAACCACTGCCCGTACGTGCGCCACATCGAGCGCGCCCTCGGGGCCATGGTCGCCGAGTACAGCGGGCAAGGGGTGGCCGCGGTCGGCATCTGCAGCAACGACCTCGACGCCTACCCCGACGACGGCCCGGCCGGCATGGCCGACCAGGCCCGGCGGGCCGGCTTCGAGTTCCCCTACCTGGTCGACGAGACCCAGCAGGTGGCGGCCGAGTACCGGGCCATGTGCACCCCCGACCTGTTCGTCTACGACGCCGGCCGCCGCCTCGCCTACCGCGGCGCCTTCGACGACAGCACACCCCGCAACGGCCAGCCGGTCTCCGGCGCGCTGCTGCGCCAGGCCCTGGACCGGGTCCTCGAGGGCCAGCCGGTGCCCGAGCCGCACCGCCCCAGCATGGGCTGCAGCCTCAAGTGGCGGCCCGGCAACCAGCCGAGCTGGCTGGTCGCCTCCGGCTGAGCGGAGAGGAGGAGCGGGCTGTGGAGATCACGGGCAGGACGGTGCTGGTCACCGGGGGCGGGTCGGGGCTGGGAGCGGCCACCGCCCGGATGGTGGTCGATGCTGGCGGGTCGGTGGTCGTGGCCGACGTCGACCGTGAGCGCGGGCGGCGGGTCGCGGACGAGCTGGGCGAGCGGGCCCGGTTCGTGGCCACCGACGTCACCGACGAGGCCAGCGTCCGCGACGCCGTGGCCGCGGCCAGCGAGGGCGGCGGCCTGCGCGTGGCCGTCAGCTGCGCCGGGATCGCCCCGGCCGAGCGGGTCCTGGGTCGTTCGGGCCCGCACTCGCTCGACCGGTTCGTAACCACCATCCAGGTCAACCTGGTCGGCAGCTTCAACCTGACCCGCCTGGCCGCCGAGGCCATGGCCGGCAACGACCCGCTGGCCGACGGCGAGCGGGGCGTGATCGTCAACACGGCGTCGGTGGCCGCCTTCGACGGCCAGGTCGGCCAGGCCGCCTACTCCGCCTCCAAGGCCGGCGTGGCCGGGATGACCCTGCCCATCGCCCGCGAGCTCGCCCGGGTCGGCATCCGCGTGATGGCCGTCGCCCCCGGCATCTTCGACACCCCCATGCTGGCCTCGATGCCCGACCAGGTCCGCGCCTCCCTCGGCGCCCAGGTCCCGTTCCCCTCCCGCCTCGGCCGCCCTGAGGAGTACGCCGCGCTGGTCCGTCACATCATCGAGAACCCCATGCTCAACGGCGAGACCATCCGCCTCGACGGCGCCATCCGCATGGCCCCCAGGTAGCGAACCAGGGCCGGAGCCCGCTAGACCCCGAGGAGGCGGGAGGCCAGGGGGGCGTTGCGGCGGAACTCGGGGGTGGGGGAGCGGTGGACGATCTCGCCCTTGGCCAGGACGGTGATCTCGTCGGCGACGGCGAAGGCGGTGCGGAGATCCTGCTCGACCAGGAGGATGGCCAGACCCTGGTCGCGGAGGTCGGCAAGGAGGCGGGCGACCTGGGCGACCACGGCGGGGGCGAGGCCGTCGGAGGGCTCGTCGAGTAGCAGGACGCGGGGGTTCAGCAGCAGGGCCCGGGCGACGGCGAGCATCTGCTGCTCGCCGCCCGAGAGCTGGTCGGCGCGGTGGCGGCGCCGCTCGGCGAGCTGGGGGAGGAGCTCGTAGGCCCGGGCCGGTGTCCACTGGCCGGTGGTGCGGCGGCCGGTGGCGACCTGGAGGTTCTGGTCGACGGTGAGGTCGGCGAACACGCGGCGGCCCTGGGGGACGAGGGCGACGCCGGCCCGGGCGACCTGGTGGGCGGGGCGGCCGGCGAGGTCGCGGCCCTGGAGGCTGACGGTGCCGGCGGTGGGGCGGAGCAGGCCCATGACGGCCGCCAGGAGGGTCGACTTGCCGGCGCCGTTGCGGCCGAGGAGGGCGACCGCCCGGCCCTGCTCGACGGTCAGGTCGACACCGTGCAGGACGGTGCCGCCGGCATAGCCGGCTCGCAGGCCCGCCACCTGGAGCAGCGCGGTCACGGGGCGCCCTCCAGGAACAGGTCGTCGAGGGCGGCGTCGCCCAGGTAGGCGCGCTGGACGGTCTCGTCGGCGCGGACCTCGCCGGGGGTGCCGTCGGCCAGGACCCGGCCCAGGTGGAGCACGGTCACGTGCGTGGCCAGGCGGAACACCACGTCCAGGTCGTGCTCGATGAGCAGCACCGTGACCGCCTGGCCGAGCGAGGCGACGAGCTCGGCGAAGCGGGCGCTGTCGGCGGCCGACAGGCCCGCCGTCGGCTCGTCCAGCAGCAGCAGCCTTGGCGAGGTGGCCAGGGCGACGGCGACCTCGAGCTGGCGGCGCTCACCATGCGACAGCGCCGCCGCCGGGGCCGCCGCCCGGCCGGCCAGCCCGACCAGCTCGAGCTGGCGCATCGCCTGCTCCCGAACCGCCGCATGCCGTCCGGCCGGGCGCAGCATGGCCATGCCGAGGCCGGCCGCCCGCTGAGTGGCCATGGCGACGTTGTCGAGCACGGGCAGGGAGGTGAACAGGCTGGAGTGCTGGAAGGTCTTGCCCATGCCGGCCCTGGCCCTGGCGTGGTCGGACCGGCGGGTCACGTCCTGGCCGTCGAAGGTGATCCGGCCCGCGCTGGGGCGCAGGCTCCCGGTGACCAGCGCGAACAGGGTCGACTTGCCGGCGCCGTTGGGCCCGATGACGGCATGGCGGGCCCCGGCGGCGACCGACAGCGACACCCCGTCAAGGGCCACCAGCGACCCGTACCGCCGGGTCAGCCCCTCGACCTCCAGCAGCCCGGTCACGGCGCGGGCTCGTCACGGGACCAGGGGAGCCGGGTTCCGGCGAACCCTCGCGGGAGCAGGTACACGGCGGCCACGAAGACCAGGCCGAGCACCAGCGGGCCGCGCCCGCCGAGCTGGGGGGACAGCTCGTCGCGGACCAGCACGACCACGGCCGCGCCAAGGGCCGCCCCCCAGAGGCTGCCCCGGCCGCCGATGACCACCGCCAGCAGGGCCATGGCCGACACCTCGAAGCCGAGGTCGGCCGGGGAGACGAAGCGGGCCTGGGCGACCCAGAGCGACCCGGCCGCCCCGGCGGCCGCCCCGGCGATGCAGAACACCGTGTACCTGGGAACGAAGGTCCGGTAGCCGAGCGACCGCATCCGCTCCTCGTTGTCGCGGACGCCCCGCAGGGTCCGGCCGAAGGCGCTGCGCGACACCACCCACAGCGCCCCGGCGCAGACCAGGACGGCCGCCAGCACATACCAGTAGAGGACCCCGGCCAGCCGCACCGGCGGGCCTCCAGGGTAGAGGCTGACCGGCGGGACGCCGGCCAGGCCGTTGGTCCCGCCGGTCAGGCCCTCCCAGCGGCCGGCCAGCTCGTGGACGATCTCGGCGACGGCCAGGGTGAGCATCAGGAAGTAGGTGCCTCGGGCGCGGACCAGCAGCCAGCCCACCGCGGCCGCCAGCAGCCCCCCGGCCAGGGCCGCGGCTACCAGCTGGACCGGCCCGACGGTGGTGGCGTGCTTGGCCAGCAGGGCGGCGGTGTAGGCCCCGGCCCCGAACGGCGCCGCCTGGCCGAGCGACGCCATCCCGGCGACCCCGGTGAGCAGGTCCAGGCCGATGGCCAGCAGGGCGAAGGCCAGCACCCGGGTCAGCATGTCGGCCACGTTCGCGGGCACCAGCAGCGGGACCAGGGCCAGGAGCGCGAGCACGACCCCGGCGGCGACCCGGGGCCGGGCCGGACGGGCCGGCGCCGGGGGCGCCTCGGTGACGGTGGTCACCCTGGCCTGCCCGACCGGCCGAGCATGCCCGTCGGCCGCAGCAGCAGGACCACGGCCATGGTCCCGAAGACCAGGAAGCTGGCGTAGCGCGGCAGCAGCGACACCCCGAGGACCTCGACCTGGCCGATGACCATGGCCCCGAGGAACGCCCCGGGCACCGACCCCAGCCCGCCGAGGACGACCACCACCAGCCCCAGGATCAGCACCCGCTCGTCCAGGCCCGGGTAGGCGCCAAGGACCGGCGCCCCCAGGACCCCGCCCAGGCAGGCCAGCACCACCCCGGCGGCGAAGGTGGCCACCATCAGCCGGCCGGTGTCGACGCCGAGGGCCCGGACCATCGGGGCGTCGGCGACCGTCGCCCTGACCAGCGCCCCGGCCCGGGTCCGCTCGACCAGCAGGTACACGGCCAGGGCCAGGGCCAGCCCGGCGGCGATCACGGCCAGCCGGTAGCTGGGGTACTCGCGGCCGCCGATGGCCACGCTGCCGGCCAGGAACTGGGGCGGCGGGACCGACTGGACGTCGTTGCCGAACCAGGCCGAGAGCAGGTCGCCGACGATCAGGGCGACCCCGAGGGTCAGCAGCGCCTGGTCGAGATGACCCCTGGCGGCCAGCGGGCGGGTCAGCAGGGCCAGCCCGGCCCCGGCGCCGGCCCCCACCGCCACCGCGGCCAGCCCGGCGAGCGCGAACGCCCCCAGGGTCGCCTGGCCGTCGCCGACGAAGCGGACGGCCAGGTACGCGCCGGCCAGGTACAGCGCCCCGTGGGCGAGGTTGAGCACGTCCATGATCCCGAACACCAGCGAGAGCCCGACCGCGATGGTGAACAGCAGCACCCCGAACGCGACCCCGTCGACGACCGTGACGAGGTTGTCGCCGAGCCAGGCCGGCACGGGTCAGGGACCGGTGAGCGGCTGCACGATGGTGTTGACGATCCGGCCGTCGCGCTTCTCGGTGACTCGCAGGTAGTAGACCTGGTCGGGCCCGTGGCCGTCGGTGAAGCGCCAGGGCCCGCGGGGGCTGTCGACCTCGCCGATGCCCTTGAGGCCCTCGACGATGGCGTCGCCGGCAGGCCCGTTGGCCAGGGCCTTGTCGAGCACGGCGGCCGCGTCGTAGGCCTGGACGGCGTACACCGTCGGGCCCTCGCCGAACTTGGCCCGGTAGGCGGCCACGAACCGTTTGTTGGCCGGGTTGTCGAGCTGGTCGGAGTAGTGCAGCGACCCCTTGATGCCGAGGGCGGCGTCGCCCTGGGCCTTGAGCACGCCACCCTCGGTGACGAAGCCGCTGCAGTACAGCGGGATCTTGGGTGACAGCCCGAACTGCCGGTACTGCTTGACGAAGGCGACCGCCTCGGCCCCGGCGTAGAAGCAGTACACCGCCCTGGCCCCCGACCGCTGGATGCGGGCCAGGTACGGCTGGAAGTTGGTGGTGGTGCCGAAGGGGGTGAGCTCGGCCCCGGCCACCTTGCCGCCGGCCGCCTCGAAGGTCTCCCGGAACCCGGCCGTCGCCTCCTTGCCGGCGGCGTAGTCGGGCGCGATCAGGAACGCCTTGCCGTCGCCCAGCTCGCCCCTGGCCACGTACGCACCGAGGGCGCCCGCGACCTCGCCGTTGGTGAACGAGGTCCGCCACACGTAGTCGGAGCGCTGGTCGCCGGTGATGGCGTTGGCCCCGGCGTTGGCGATGATCAGCGGCACCTTGGCGTCGGTGACCAGGTCGCGCACGCCGAGAGCGACGGCCGAGTTCACGATCCCGACAAGGGTGGTCACCTTGTCCTGCTGGAGCAGCTTCTGGGCCGCGGGCACGCCCGTGTCGGGCCCGCCGCCCTCGTCGGCCACCACCAGCTCAACAGCCCGGCCGCCGAGCTTGCCGCCCTTGGCGTCCAGGTACATCCGGAAGCCGTTCTCCATGTCCCGGCCGAGCGGCGCGTACACCCCGGACTGGGGGACCAGCAGCCCCACCTTGACCGGGCCGCCGTCCGCTGCCTGCTGGTCCTCCTGGAGGCTCGACCCGCAGCCCGCGACCAGGGCGACGGTCAGCCCGGCGGCGGCGACGAGCGCGAGACGGCGGGCCAGGCCACCCATAGGACTCCCCCCTGCAAGGCAGGCGCTGGGCGCCGCACTCGACCAACCGGTCAGTCGGGTGGGACGATAACTCCCGGCATTTCCGGCGACAAGCCCTGTCCCGACAGGCGGGAGGACCAGCGCATGGCGGTGACGGCCGAGGTCAAGGACCGGGTCGGCTGGATCACCCTCGACCGGCCGCCGGACAACACCTATGACCCGGCCTTCCTGGAGGAGCTCGACCGCTGCGTCGGCGAGGTCGCCGAGGCCGAGGTGGCGGTGGCGGTGATCCGGTCGGCCAGCGAGCGGTTCTTCTCGGCCGGGGCCGACGTCAAGGCCTACCTGGAGCGGCCCGTCGAGGAGAGCCTGGCCAAGGCCCGCCGCGCCCACCAGGTGCTGGGCCGCTTCGCGGACGAGGCGCCGCTGTTCGTCGCCGCCATCGCCGGCCACGCCCTCGGCGGCGGCTACGAGATCGCGCTGGCCTGCGACATCCGCATCGCCGCCGAGGGCCGCTACCGGATCGGCCTGCCCGAGGTCAGCCTGGGGCTGCTGCCCGCCACCGGCGGCACCCAGCGGCTGCCCCGGCTGATCGGCCGGGGCCGGGCCCTCGAGCTGATGACCACCGGCCGGACCGTCACCCCGGCCGAGGCCGAGCGCCTGGGCATGGTCGACCGGCTGGTCCCGGCGGGCGAGTTCGACCAGGCGGTGGCCGCCCTGGCGGCCGGGCTGGCCGCCGGCGCCCCGCTGGCCGTGGCCGCCATCACGCGGGTGGTCAACGACGGGCTGGAGCGCTCGCTTGAGGACGCCCTGGAGCGTGAGCTGGAGGAGCTGGCGTCCCTGCTCGCCTCCGTGGACGCCCGCGAGGGTATGACCGCCGCGGTCGAGAAGCGGGCGCCCAGGTTCACCGGGAGCTGACGTGGCGACCCGCCACCAGAGTCTCCGGACCCTGCTGGGGGCGCGGCGGTGACCCTGGTCGAGCGCGACGTCCAGCTCGGGCGGCTGGCGGCCGCCCTCGAGGAGGCCCGGCACGGCCGGGGGTCCACCGTGCTGGTCTCGGGGGAGGCCGGGATCGGCAAGACCTCGCTGCTCCAGGAGTTCGCCGAGGGTGCCTGGCCGACGGCCCGGGTGCTGGTCGGGGCGTGCGAGGACCTGCTCACCCCGCGGCCGCTGGGGCCGTTCCGGGACATGGCCCGCGACGCCGGGGGCCTTGCCGGGCTGGCCGGCGACGACCGCGACGCCTTCCTGGACGCGCTGCTCGCCGAGATGGCCTTCACCCAGCGCCCGGCCGTGGTGATCGTCGAGGACGCCCACTGGGCCGACGCCGCCTCCCTGGACATCATCCGGTACCTGGCCAGGCGGATCGACCGCCTGTCGGCGCTGCTGGTGGTCAGCTACCGCGACGAGGAGCTGCGCGACGACCACCCGTTCGCCCGCATGGTCGCCGCGCTGGCCGGGCCGTCGGTGCTCCGGATCGAGCTGGAGGGGCTGTCGGACGAGGCCGTGACCGAGCTGGCCGTGGCCGCCGGGCTCGACCCCGGCCCGGTGGTGGCGGCGGTCGGCGGCAACCCCTTCTACCTGACCGAGGTCCTGGCCGCCCCCGGGGCCGCCGTCCCGCCGTCGGTGCGCCACGCCGTGCAGGCCCGGTTCGCGTCGCTGCCGGCGTCCTGCCGGTCGTCCCTCGAGCGGCTGGCCGTCGTCCCCAGCGGGGTCGAGCCCTGGCTGATGCGGACCCTGGTCGAGGACCCCTCGGTCCTCGACCCGGCCGAGCGGCGGGGGATGGTGGTGTCGGCCCAGGGGCGGGTCCGGTTCCGGCACGAGCTGGCCAGGCGGGCCGTCGAGCTGTCGCTGCCGTCCTCGCGGCGGATGGACCACCACCGCCGGGTCCTGGCCGCGCTGGCCGTCGGCGGGGCCGAGCCGTCGCGGCTGGTCCACCACGCCGTGGCCGCCGCCGACGAGCAGGCGGTGGCCCACAACGCCGCCGCCGCGGCCAGGGACGCCGCCGGGTCCTCGGCCCACCGGGAGGCGGCCGCCTTCGCCCGGCTGGCCCTGGAGCACGAGGCGCTGTTCGACCGCCTGGAGGTGGCCCGGCTGCACGGGCTGGCCGCCCTGGCCCTGTACGCCCGCAACCAGTTCGGCGAGGCGGCCGAGCATGCCGACCGGGCGGTGGAGCTGTGGGACGCGGCCGGGTCGGCGCCCCTGGAGCTGGGCGAGGCGCTGCTCATCTCGGCCCGCATGAGCACCCTGCGGGCCGATCCCGGAACGGCCAGGGCCAAGGCGCTGCGGGCGCTCGACATCCTGGAGGCGCACGAGCCCAGCCGCGCCCTGGCCCTGTGCTACAGCACCCTGTGCTCCCAGGACACGCTCCAGGCGCGGTTCGACTCCGCCGTCGGCTGGTGCAAGCGCGCCCTTGAGCTGGCCGAGGAGGTCGGCAGCCTCGACGTCGTCTCCCACGCCCTCGGCTACCGCGGCCTGGCCAGGGTGTCGCTTGGCGACGACGCCGGCCTGGCCGATCTGGAGCGGGCCCTCGAGGTGGCCGACCGGCTCGGCCACGGCGACTACCTGACCGTGGCCGCCCACAACCTGGCCGTGATCCTGATCCGGACCGGCCGCGTCCGGGAGGCCAGCGACGCCCTCGAGGTCGGGGAGCGGGCGGCCCGCGAGCACGCCCTGGACACCGCCCTGTTCCGGATTGAGGGCCAGCAGTGCCACGTGCTGCTGCTCGAGGGGTCCTGGGACGAGGCCGAGCGCCGGCTGCGGCGCCTGCTCCAGCGGTCCGAGGACCCGGGGGCGAACCTGGTCAACCCGCTGGCCTTCCTCGGCCGGATCCTGGCCCGGCGCGGCGACCCGGAGGCGGCCGGCCTGATCGAGCGGGCCTGGCGCCTGGCCTCGGCCACCGGCGAGGACCAGAAGATGGCCATCGCCGCCGGGGCGCGCATCGAGCTGGCCTGGATCGAGGGCGACGACGACGGGGTCCGGGCCGTCGGGGGCGAGCTGCTGGAGCTGGCCGTCCGCGCCCAGCACCGCTACCTGCGGGGCGAGGTGCTCCGCTACCTGCGCCGGGTCGGCGAGCCGGTGGCGCCGTTCGACGGCTGCCTGGCCCCGTTCGCCGACGGGATCACCGGCGACTGGGCGGCCGCGGCCGCCGGCTGGGAGCGGATCGGCAACCCCTACCACCAGGCGCTCGAGCTGACCGAGGCCCCCGACCTGGAGGTCGCCCTGCGCGGGCTGGGCATGCTGGACCGGCTGGGGGCGGTGGCCACGGCCAGCCTGGTCCGCCGCCGGCTGCGCCGGGCCGGGGCCCGCGGTATCCCGCGGGGGCCCCGGGCCACCACCAGGGCCAACCCGGGCCAGCTCACCGACCGCCAGCTCGAGGTGCTGGCGCTGCTGGCCGAGGGCTCGACCAACGCCGAGATCGCGGCCCGCCTCTACCTCTCCCAGCGGACCGTCGACAACCACGTGGCCGCCCTGCTGGCCCGCCTCGGCGTGAGCTCCCGCCACGACGCGCTGGCCGTGGCGGCCGGTCTCGGCCTGCTTCCCCCGCCCGGGCACCAAAGCTAGGTACCTCCCGGCCCCGACCTGAGCACCGCCTGCTCACGCCGGCCACACGCCGGTCCTGGATGCTCGCTCTGGTGGAGCCGTCGCGATGTGCCGTACGGCACCGCCCTCAGGTGTCGCCGGGCACTGCCTCCCGCCTGGCGTGGGGCTTCCATGGGGGAGCGCGGTCATGGAAGGGGGGGAGCCGCCGTGACCACGGTCCGTCCGGTGGAGCTGGCGCCCCATGCCGTCGCCACCCAGCGCTCGCTCGTCGAGCGGTCCAAGCTCCGCCGCGAGCTGGGACGGCTGGACGCGATCTGCCTGCTGATCGCGGCCATCGTCGTTCTCGACACCCTCGGGGCGGTCGCCAAGGGCGGCGCGCAGACGCTGGTCTGGCTGGCCGTCGTGGCCGTGCTCTTCTTCGTGCCCGCCGGGCTGGTCATCGCCGAGCTCGGGGCCGCCTTCCCGAACCAGGGCGGCCCGTACGTGTGGGCGCGACTGGCCTTCGGCCGCTACACCGGGTCGCTGGTCTCGCTCATCTACTTCGTGGAGACGCCCGTCTGGGTCGGCGGCTCGGCCGCCATCACCTGCGTTGCCGTGGTCGACCGGCTGCTCGTGCCCCTGGAGGGCGGCTGGCGGGTCCCGATGGCCCTGGCCTTTGTCTGGGCGACGGTCGCGCTGGCCGTGGCGCCGCTGCGGGCCGGCAAGCGGGTCCCCCTGGCCGGGGCGGCCGCCCAGGTGGCCCTGCTCGGCTTCTTCACCCTGACCGTGGGCCTGTACGCGGCCCGCCACGGGGTGCACGCCCCCTCCGCCGGCGACCTGGCGCCCTCCTGGGCGGTGTTCGCCGTCGTCGCCCCGGTGCTGGTCTACAACTTCCTCGGCTTCGAGCTGCCGTCGGCGGCCGGCGAGGAGCTGCGCGACCCGGCCCGCGACATCCCGGCCTCGATCGTCCGTGCCGGGGCGCTGACCTGCGCCCTGTACGCGGTCCCGGTGCTGGCCATCGTGCTGGTCGTGCCCGCCGAGCGGCTCACCGGGCTGACCGGGTTCATCGACGCCCTGGCCACAGTGTTCGTCGTCTACGGGCCCTGGGAGGGGCTGGTCGGCGCGCTGGCTGCCCTGGCCCTGCTCTGGATCGTGGTCGCCAACGGGCTCACCTGGGTGATGGCGTCCTCGCGCACCCAGGCCGCGGCCAGCCTCGACGGCATCGGGCCGGCCGCCCTCGGCCAGGTGTCGGCCCGGACCGGCACCCCGGTGGCCGCCACCCTGGCCGGCGGCCTGGTCGCCACCATCACCACCGTGGCCGCCTTCGCCGTGGCCGGGGACGACAACAGCCGCTACTTCAGCGTCGCCCTGACCCTGTCGATCGCCCTGCTCGCCCTGGCCAACCTGCTGGTGTTCCCGGCCCTGGTCCGGCTGCGCCGGACCCACCCGGGCCCCCGCGCCTTCCGGGTCCCGGGCGGCCCGGCCGGCGCCCTGGTCGTCACCGCCCTGGCCACCGGCTGGTCGGCGGTCGCCCTGGCCGCCGCCCTCTGGCCCGGCCTCGGCACCGCCGACCCCGACGCCTACCTGCCCGACGGCTTCACCGGCCAGCGCCTCGCCTTCACCCTGGCCGAGCTGGTCCCCCTGGCGCTGGTGCTGGCGGCCGCCTTCCTGCTCGCCCGACCCGCCCGCCGCCACGAGCGGGCCCCGACCGCCGAGGGAGCCCGGCCATGACCGTCCAGGACGTGCGGAGCACCCAGGCGCGGGACGCCGGGCAGGCCGAGCGGGCCAAGCTGCGCCGGGAGCTGAGCCGGCTCGACACCATCTTCTTCCTCATCTCGGCCATGGTGGTGGTCGACACCATCGGAGCCATCGCCGTCGGCGGCGGGCAGGCCTTCACCTGGCTGGTGGTGCTGTTCGTCTTCTTCTTCATCCCCTCGGCCCTGGCCAGCGCCGAGCTGGGCGCGGCCATCCCCGACGAGGGCGGGGCCTACGTCTGGGTGCGGATGGCCTTCGGGCGCTTCGCCGGCGCCCTCACCTCCCTGCTGTACTGGGCGGGCACGCCCATGTGGCTGGGCGGGTCGGTCGCGGTCGTGGCCATGTCGGTCTACGGGCGCTTCTTCGGCGAGCTGTCCCAGCCGGCCCTGTACCTGTTCGGGGCCGGGTTCATCGGCCTGGCCACGCTGGGGGCGGTGGTGCCGCTGCGCTACGGCAAGTGGCTGCCGACCAGCGGGGCCATCGGGCAGATCGGCCTGCTCGCCTTCTTCACCGTCAGCGTGGCCCTGTACGGCGCCCGCCACGGGGCCCACGGCATCGCCGTCGGCGACCTGACGCCGACCAGCGCCACCTTCATCGCCGTGGTGCCGGTGCTCCTCTACTCCTTCGTCGGGGTCGAGCTGCCCTCGACCGCCGGGGAGGAGATGCGCAACCCGCGGCGCGACATCCCGGTGGCCATCGCCCGGGCCGGGATCGGGCAGGCGCTGATGTACGGCATCCCCATCCTGGCCGTCCTGGTGGTGCTCCCGGCCGAGCAGGTGACCTCGCTGGGCGGCCTGATCGACGCCATGAAGACGGTCTTCACCGTCTACGGCGGGTCGGTCGCGGCCGACGGGTCGGTGGCGCTGTCCGGGACCGGTCAGCTGCTCGGCTGGGCCAGCGCCCTGGTCTTCATCTGGGTCCTGCTGGCCAGCGGCTCGGCCTGGATCATGGGGGCGGGACGGGCCCAGGCGGCGGCCTGCATGGACGGCGCCGGGCCGCGGGCCCTGGGCCGGATCTCGCCCCGCACCGGTGTGCCGGTGGTCATGGGGCTGGTGTCGGGGGCGGTGTCGCTGGCCGCGATGGTGGCGAGCCTCTGGATCACCAAGGGCGACGGGCAGAAGTACTTCTCGGCCGCCCTGACCGTCTCCATCGCCCTGATCGTGCTCGCCTACCTGCTGATCTACCCGGCGTTCCTGGCCCTGCGGCTGCGCCGGGCCGACCTGGAGCGCCCGTTCCTGGCCCCGGGCGGCCGGACCGGGGCCTGGCTGATCACCGTCCTCGCCACCGGCTGGTCGCTGCTGGTCACCGCCTGCCTGCTCTGGCCCGGCCTGGGAACGGCCGACCCCGACGCCTCCCTCCCGGCCGGGTTCGAGGGCCAGCGCCTCCAGTTCGAGCTGCTGGTGCTGGCTCCGCTGGCCGCCGTCGTGGCCGCCTGCACCGTCTTCCATCTGGCCAGCCGGCGGGCCTGACGGTCAGGAGCGCGTGTCGGCGGCCAGGCCGGACCGGGCGGCCGACGGTTCGAGGGCGAACCCGGTGACCTCGGCGACCACGCCCGGGTCGCGGAGGATCCGGCGGTGGCCGAGGCCGGTGGTGGAGTGGAGCCGGGCGCGGGGCCACGAGCGGGCGATGGCCGCGCTGTCCGACCAGCCGGTCTCGGTGTCGTGGCGGTCGTGGACCAGCAGCAGGGGCGGGGTCGCGACCCGGCCGGCCATGGCGGGCACGGCAAAGGCCGACATCGAGGTCCCGACCCGCCGCTCGATCCTGGCCACCAGGCGGGTTCGGGTCCGCTCGCCGAAGCCGAGGCGGCCGGCGACCATCCGGGTGTAGGGGAGCGGGTCGGCCATGGGGGCGATGAAGACCATCCGCCTGGCGGCGAGGCCGCGGCCGAGGGCGTAGGCGGCGGCCGTCGCCCCCAGGGAGTGGGCGATGACCGTGTGGGCCGGGCCGTTCGCCGCCACCACCGCGGCCAGGGCGTCGGCGAGCTCCAGGATGGTGCTGCGACCCGGCCCCTCGGGGCCTGGGTCGGAGGCGCCGTGGCTGGGCGCGTCGAAGGCGACCACGCGGAGCCCGGCCCCGGTGAGCGGTCCCACGAACGCGTCCAGCTGTGCCCCCCACCCGCCCCATCCGTGGACCAGGTACACGGTCTCGGCCGCCTCGTCGCCCCAGACCTCGCCGACGACCCTGCGGCCGTAGAGCTGCACCTGGAACGGGCGGCCCGGCTCGGCCAGCCGGTCGCGGCGGCCCCGGGGGCTGGGGATGCGGAACCAGAGGGCCTCGGCCCAGCGGGCGCCGACAGCGGGTGCGACCCGCTCGAGGAGGGCGAACGACCGAACGATCGTGCTTTTCTGGATGGCGGCGAGACGGCTGGCGGGCATTGGCGGTCTCCTCAGGAGGCTGGCCGGCGGGCGGCGAGCAGCAGGGCCTCGACGGCGCGGGTGGCCCGGGCGGCGGCGTCGGGGTCGCCGAGCAGCCGGCTGGCGTGGTGGTAGGCGAGCATCACCCCGTGCAGGTCATACGCGAACTGCTCGGGGTCGGCGCCGGGTCGGAAGTGGCCTTCGGCGACGCCGGTCCGGAACACCTGGGCGATCGTGTCCAGCCAGTCGCGCTGGTCCTGGGCCAGCCGGTCGCGCACCGGGCCGGGCTGGCCGTCGAACTCGGCGCTGGCGGCGACGAACAGGCAGCCGCCGGGCAGGGCGTCGGTGTCCCAGGCGAGCCAGCGCCGGAACAGCTCGCGGACCCTCGGCTCGCCCCGGGGGGCGGCCAGGGCGGGGCGGACCACCAGGTCGACGAAGCGGGCCCTGGTGTGGTCGAGCAGCTGGAGCTGGAGCGACTCCTTGGACTGGAAGTGGGCGAACAGCCCGCTCTTGGAGAGCTGGGTCGCGGTGGCCAGCGACCCGATGGTCAGCCCGCCCAGCCCGACCCGGCTGGCCACCCGGGCCGCCTCGTCGAGCACGATCTGCCTGGTCTCGGTCCCTTTGCTCATGGGGTAATAAAAGCACGAACGTTCGTCTACATCAAGTGCCAGGCGGCTGGGTCGAGGGCGAGTCGGCCTCGGCGGGGTCGGCCTCGGCGGCGTCGGCCTTGGTGGGGGTGGCCTTGGCGGGGCGGGACCAGGTGGTGGGGTCGTCTTTGAGACCTTCGAGGACCCAGCAGGCGATGGGGTCGCGCTTGCCCTTGACCTCGATGGGGTCGAGGGGGCGGTCGATGGCCAGGTGCTTGATGGCGTCGCGGGTGGCGGGGCCGAGGACGACCTGGCCGGCCTCGGCGACCTCCTGCTCGAGGCGGGCGGCCAGGTTGACGGTGTCGCCGATGGCGGTGAAGTTGCGGAACTCGTCGCTGCCGATGTTGCCGATGAGGGCGGGGCCGGTGTTGACCCCGACCCGGAACCGGGGCCAGTCGGGCTCGCGCTCGGCCACCGCCTCGATGGCCGCCTGCATCCCGAGGGCCGCCCTGGCCGCCCGCAGGGCGTGGTCGGGCTGGCGGGCCGGGGCGTTGAACAGAACCATGACGGCGTCGCCGACGAACTGGACGACCGTGCCCCCGTTGGCCAGCAGCACCGGCACGGCCCGGCCGAAGTACTGGTTGAGCATGGCCACCACCTGGTCCGGGGTGGTCCGCTCGGAGAACGGGGTGAACCCGCGCAGGTCGGCGAACAGCACCGTCACCTCGGCCACGTCCCCGCCCAGCGCGGCCTGGGTCGGGTCGGCCAGCAGGGCGGTGGCCACGTCGGGCGACATGTACTGGCGGAACAGCCCGTCGAGCTGGCGGTACAGCCGGGCGTTCTCCAACTCGATGGACAGCTGGCTGGCCAGGGCCCGCAGCAGCCACCGGTCCCGTTCGGCGAAGGGGCCCTGCGACCGGCGCACGTCCAGCACCCCGGCCGCCCGGTCCTTGACGGTCAGCGGCAGGACCAGCCTGCCCCCCTCGCCCTCGGTCTCCTCGACCGGCTCCAGCGACTTCAGCGACGCCCCGCACGGGTCGCCACCGTCCTCGGCCGGCTGCTCGCCGTCGCCGTCCTCCTCCGGCCAGCCCTCGGCCCGCATCGAGGACGGGAACACCAGCTGCTCGCCCTCGACGAGGCCGACCCGCAGCACGTCCGGCCGCAGCGCCTGGCTGGTCAGCTCGACCCCGCGCTCCAGCAGCTCGCGCTCGTCGAGAATCACCCGCGCCTCGGCGCCGACGCCGACCAGGGCCCGCAGGCGCTGGATCTGCTCGCGCTCGGCCACCAGCGCCTCGGCCGCCCGCTCCAGCACCTGGGCCTGGCCCTCGGTCAGGTCGAAGCGGTCGGCCAGGTCGGCCACCACCCGCCCGACCGGCCGGGCGCCGTTGCCCTGGGGCGCCTGCATGGCCTCGACCAGCGACTCGAGGGCGACGGAGTGCTCCCGGCGGATCTGCTCGATCGTCTCCTGGAGGTAGATGCCGTGGAACAGGCTGGACCAGGAGCCCTCCCGCGCGTACTGCACGTGGGCGCTGTAGAACACGAAGGCGAAGGCGAACGCCATCAGCAGGTGCCACTCCCACCAGGAGGCGGCCCAGTTGCGGGCCAGGGCGACGGCGATCATGGCCTCGGCGAGCAGGGCGAAGGCGGTGAGGACGGCGATCAGGATCACCGACGGCCGGCGCCGGTGCAGCCGGAAGTAGCGGGCCGAGGCCATGGTGTACAGGGCGACCCCGGCGACGGCCATGACGGTCAGCGGGCCCCGGGTGGCCTCCTCGGGCAGGGCGCGGTCCAGCGGTGGCAGCCCGAACAGCGACACCACCGCCCAGACGGCCAGCACCGTGAACAGCCCGCCCCGGAGCAGGGCCTGGTGGCGCAGGATGGCGTCGGCGCGCTCCCTGGTCAGGTCGAGCGAGGAGAGGGCGGCGAACACCGCCGCCAGCAGCAGGCCCACCGGGGTGGCGATGGCGAACCCGGCGTTGCGGCCGGTGAGCAGCACCTGCGGCGTGGCCAGGGCGTGCAGCAGCAGGAACCCGGCGCTGGACAGGAACACCAGCGAGATCAGGAACAGGCGGGCGTCGGCCCGGCGGCGGGCCACCTCGCTCATGCGCACCCCGAGCGCCACGTTGACCGCGGCCACGGCCACCACCAGCCCGAAGTGGATGCCGTGGTGCTCCAGGATGACGTCGAAGTGGGGCTGGGCCAGGAGCAGCCACAGCCCGGCCAGCGGCAGGACCAGATGGAAGGCCCAGACGGCGACGCGCAGGGTCGCCCGTCTGGGTACCGCCGCGGTCATGTCAGTCGTCCGGTTCGCGGCGGCCCCGTGCCACCTCCGCGAGGGCGTCCCGGTCGAGCTGGTCGCCGGCGACCACGGCGATCCGGCAGGGGGTGACCGCCCGCAGGGTGGCCGTGCGCCGGTTCCCATCGAGCAGGGCCATCTCGCCGACCACGGCCCCGGGCCCGAGCTCGGTCACCGGCTTGCCGTCGATCTCGACCATCAGCACGCCGTCGAACAACAGGTAGACGTCGTTGCCGACGTCGCCCTGCTCGACCAGAGTCTCGCCCTCCTTGAGCCGGCGGAACGCCGGGTCGCCGTCGATGATGGCCACCGACAGCCGCCGCTCCAGGGCCGTCTCGGCGGCCACCACCAGCGCCGGCGAGTCCTCGTCGCCCCACGGGGTGCGCTGCATCTCGGTCTCGCGGAACCAGCGGGCGAAGTCGATCCGGCCCGTCTTGGCGACCAGCGTGCCCTCGTGGTCGTAGATCCAGTGCCGCGGGAAGGGGCTGGCCCCGACCACCTCGTAGACGGCCCGGCCGTCGGTGTGGATGGTCAGGGCGAGGGTCGACCAGGCGGCCGGGGCGACCATCTGCACGAACGGGGGGCGGCGGATGCGCCGGGGGGCCGGGGCGCCGGTGCGGCCGCCGGCCGACTGGACGAACCGGACCCAGCCGTCGCCCTGCTCGGGCTTGGGGCGCACGTCGGGGAACGGCGTGGCCGCGAAGGTCAGGTCGCGCGAGCCGAGCCGCAGGGTGGTGCTGCCGATGCGGCCCCCGCCGGCGTGGCCGTGGTCGACGATGCGGCCGTCCTCGACCTCGATCCAGGCGCGTAGCTCGTTGGCGAACCGGAAGCGGTCGGCGGCCTGGAGCGCGCCCAGGTCCTCGAGCTTCTCCGGGGGCGGCGGGTCGTAGTGGGCGACGCCGAGGCGGAACGCCAGTTCGGTTCCGGCGCCTTCCATTGCCCCGAGCGGGATCCACGACAGCGAGGTGACCGACGACTCGATGCGCAAGGCGAGCTCCTTTTTGGGTTCGGCCGCATTCTCCCTGGCCCGTGCCCTCCACGCTAGAGGGTTCCGGGCGGGTCGCTCGAGCGGGGCAGGGGCGGCGCCGGCGGCCCCGTCACCGCCGGGGGGCCCTCGTCCAGTGCCCAGCCGGCCGGTTCGGCGGGGCGGCCGAGGAGGCACCGCACCCGGCTCGCGGTGCCGGGGACGAACGGCCAGGCGGCCACTCCGAGGGCGTCGAGCAGCGGGAGCAGGCGGGTCAGCTCGCGGTGGGCGTCGGGGTCGGGGAGGCGCCAGGGCTCGGTGACGGCCAGGCGGCGGTTGACCGTGCGGCCGATGGCGTGGACCGCACCGAGGGCGCGGCGCAGCTCGGCCCGGTCGATGGCCGCTCCGACCTCGGCCAGGGCGGCGGCGGCCTCGGCCCGCTCGGGGCCGGCGGCGGCCAGGGCGGCCGGGTCGGGCCGCCCCCCGAAGCGGCGCCACAGCAGGGTGGCCACCCGGTGGGGCGGGCCGGCGATGGCCCCGAGCAGGCCGCTGGCCGTCAGCTCGTCCACCTTGTCCCAGGCCAGCTCCACGTCGGCCGTCTCCGGCCCGAGCGCGCACAGGGCGTGGCGCAGCGGGTCGAGCCCGACCCGCTCGATGCCCTCCTCGATCGTGGGGGCGTGTCCCCGGCTGGCCGACAGCTTCCCCCCGGCCCCGGCTGGTCCCCCGGTGGGCCGGGTCAGGTGGTGGTTGGCGACCACCTCGTCTGGCGGGCGCAGCCCCTGGGCGGCGCCGAGCAGGATGGCCGGCCACCAGACGGTGTGGAACCAGATGTTGTCCTTGCCGACGAAGTAGCGGTGCCGGGCGTCGGGGCCCTGCCACCACCGCCGCCAGGCGCCGGGGTCGCCGGTGCGCTCGGCCCACTCCACCGAGGCCGACAGGTAGCCGATGACGGCGTCGAACCAGACGTACAGCCGGCGGTCGTCCCAGCCCGGCAGCGGGACGGGCACGCCCCAGTCCAGGTCGCGGGTGATCGCCCTCGGGCGCAGCCCCGCGGCCAGCCAGCCCCGGGCCTCGGCGCCCACGAACGGCCGCCAGCGCGCCTCGTGCCCGTCCAGGTACCGCGCCACCTCGGGCTGGAGCAGGTCGAGGCGCAGGAACAGCTGGCGCAGGGGCCGCAGCTCGGCCGGGCCGCCGCAGCGCCGGCAGCGGGGCTCGCCCAGCTCCTCCGGGTCGAGGGTGCGGCCGCAGGTGTCGCACTGGTCGCCACGGGCGTCGGGCGCCCCGCAGGACGGGCAGGCCCCCTCGACGTAGCGGTCGGGCAGGGAGCGGCCCTCGCGGGCGCAGAAGGCGGCCGGCTGGGTCGCCTCGGCGACCAGCCCGCGCCGGTGCAGGCTGGTGAACAGGTCCTGGGTGACGGCGTGGTGCCGCGGGGTCGCCGTCCTGGTGTAGTGGTCGAAGGAGATGCCGGCGCGGGCGAAGCTGGCCGCGATGCGCTCGTGCTCGCGGTCGGCCAGCGCCGCCGGGGACAGGCCGGCCCGCTCGGCCGCCACCGTGATCGGGGTGCCGTGCTGGTCGGACCCGGAGACCAGCAGCACCCGGTCGCCGGCCAGGCGGTGGTGGCGGGCGGCGACGTCGGCGGGAAGGTAGGCCCCGGCCAGGTGGCCGAGGTGGCGCGGCCCGGAGGCGTACGGCCAGGCAACGCCGATCAGGACGTCCATCGGAATGGTCCTCTCGCTGGGGACCAGCCGGGCGCGGGGGATGCCGCTAGTCGTCGAGCAGGGCCCGGCGCAGGAGATCGCGGAGCTGGCGCTGCTCGACGACCGGGAGCTTGCCCAGGCCCGGAGGTGGCTCGGACAACCGGTCGAGCAGGCGCATTCGCAGGGCGGCGCCCTCCTCGGTGAGCATCAGGGTCTTGACCCGCCGGTCGCCGGGGGCCGACCCGCGCTCGACCAGGCCCCGGTCGCCGAGCCGGTCGACGATCCCGGTGATGTTCGAGGGGTCGCAGTGGAGCCCGTCGGCCAGCTCCCGCATGGCGATCGGGTGCCCGGGGCGCAGCACCTTGAGCGCGTGGGCCTGCGGGAAGGACAGGCCCAGATCGGTGACCGTGTGCAGGAAGCGCTGGCGTATCCGCGACATCGACAGCTCGAGCAGCAGCTCCCAGATTTCGCGAGCCGGTGTGCTGGTCTCAGCCCGCACCGTCATCGCCGCTCCGATACTTGAGGCCCTCAAAGGTCAGGGCCAGGATTCCACAGCCCGCCGCGGGAGACAAGGACGCCGGGCTGGACCTGGACAAATGCCACGTATTCCGGCGAGACGCTCCAGCGTCACTCCGCCAAAACCGTTGCCACGCAAGGGAACTGCTTCATCTTTGCCAATCGCCAGCCGATGATGCCGTTGTGCCACAACGGATTGACGAGTATCGAGGGTTGTTGACCTTTGATATCACCGTCTTTACGATGCTCGGCCGAAGGGGGGACGGGGCTAACAGGGTCCGGTCCCGACGGGGGAATCCCCTTATTGGACAAGGAGGAGCCGTTGAACCGCAAGGAACTCGTCGACGCGATCCAGAAGCACACCCTGGTTGCGCGCACCGACGTCGACAAGGTGCTCGGCAGCCTGATCCAGCACACTCAGGTCGCTGTCAAGAAGGGCGACCGCGTTTCGCTGGTCGGGTTCGGGACCTTCGAGCGGCAGGACCGCAAGGCCCGCACCGCCCGCAACCCGCGCAGCGGCGCGCCGGTCAAGGTGAAGGCCACCAAGGTCCCGCGGTTCCGCGCCGGACAGGGCTTCAAGGACGTCGTGGCCGGCAAGGCGACCGCGCCCAAGCTCTCCCCGGTGAAGTCCACCGCCAAGGCGACCACCGCCAAGGCGACCACCGCCCGGGCGGCCAGCACCGCCAAGGCCACCGTCTCGCGGGCGACCACGTCCAAGGCGAGCACCGCCAAGGCGAGCACCGCCAAGGCGAGCACCGCCAAGGCCAGCACGTCCAAGGCGGCGTCGCGCAACAGCGCGCCCAAGAGCACGGCCAAGGCCGCCAGCTCGCGGGGCAAGGCCAAGAGCGGGAAGAAGAAGTAGCACCGCCGACCGCGAGGCCCCGCTCCGGCGGGGCCTCGGTCGTTCCCGGGGTCGCGCCCCGGGCCGCTCAGGCCGGGTCGGGCAGGGTGAGGATGTTGACGTAGGTGACCCGGGCGGCGTCCCCCTCGCCCTCGACCCGGAACCGCACCCGCTGGCCAATGGTCAGCTTGCGTAGCCTCGAGCTCAGGAACGCCTCGGCGGGCACGTCGTACTCGACCCGGGCGTCGGTGAGCACGACCGCCGCCTGGGTCTGGGGGTCGAAGCTCTTCACGGTGCCCTGCAGCATCACGCCTCCCGCGGCCGGTCCGGTCATGGCTGGAGCATATCCCTGTTCCCTCCGGGGTCACCGCTTCGCTGCATGAGCCCCGGAATCCCCAGATCCTTGAGCCGCCGGGCGGTGACCGACGACGGCTCGAGCCGTCCCGCGACCAGCCGGAGGTCCTCGGCGGTGTCGACGTCCAGCGACAGGCCCGGCTCGTCGACCCGGACGGCCCCGGGCACGGCCAGGTGGCGGGCGGCCGAGTCGGGGCCGAAGCTGGGCGCGAACGACGCCGGGTCGCGCCAGCCGAGCACGTTGGTGCCGCCGCCGTCGTGGCTCGGGACCACCGCCACCGGCGCCCCGGCCGCCGCCAGCACCCGTTCCAGCCCGGCCGCCGACGCCAACGGCAGGTCGGCCGCCACCACCAGCAACGCCGACCCGTCGCCGAGGCTCCGGGCGGCCGCCGCCAGGGCGGCGTTCAGGTCGCCGGCCCCCGGCGGCTCCTCGACCACCCGGCAGCCCATGGCGTCGGCCCGCCGCCACACCTCCCGGTCGGGGGAGACGACCACCGGCTTGTCGAGCCCCGGGACGGCCTGGAGGGCGGCGACCACGTCCTCGAACATGGCGATGGCGAGCAGCCGCCGCTGGAGCGGCCCGACGGTGGGGGCGAGGCGGCCCTTGGCCTCGGCCAGGGCCTTGACGGGGACGAGCGGAACAGGCATCGCCGGCAACGGTACTATGCGCCGAGCATGGCCGGCCGCCGGTATCCCGTCTACACCCTGGCCAAGGTCGTCGTCCCGCCGGTGATCCGGTTCTGGGTCCGGCTCGACTGCCAGGGTCTGCTCAACATTCCCAAGCAGGGGCCGGTGATCATCGCCGCCAACCACATCTCCTACTTCGACCCGCTGTGTCTGGGGACGTTCATCCACACGGCCGGGCGCCAGGTCCGCTTCCTGGCCAAGTCCGAGCTGTACCGCAACCCGGTGCTGGGGGCGATCCTGCGCGGGGCCGGGCAGATCCCGGTGTACCGCGAGACCCGCGGCGCCGGCCGCGCCCTGGACGACGCCGTGGCGGCCATGCGCGACGGGGCCGCGGTGGCCATCTACCCGGAGGGCACCACCACCCGCAACCCCGACTACTCCCCGATGGCGGCCAAGAACGGGGTCGCCCGGCTGGCCGCCCTCACCGGGGCGCCGGTCGTGCCGGTGGGCCAGTGGGGCGCCCACCTGCTGTTCACCCGGGGCAAGCTGGGGCCGTTCCGGCGCGGGATCCGGGTGGTCGAGCGGGCCGGGCCGCCGATCGACCTCGGCCTGACCCCGGAGTCGACCCTGACCGAGATCAACCAGGCCAAGGACAAGGTGATGGAGGCCATCGCCGGCCTGGTCGCCGAGGCCCGGGAGGGCTGGAGCCCGCCCTCCTGGTACAAGGGCGGCGCCGCCGGCACGGGCGGCAAGGGCGAGGCGGCCGGGCGGGCATGACCGAGCGGTTCCAGCCCGGCGGCGTGACCCACGCCCTGGTCAGCGGGCTGCTCGAGCTCGCCCTGGCCGCGGCGTTGCTGGCCGGGTCGCTGGCCGTCTCCGAGTCGAGCCAGGGGGCGGCCGCCTCCCTGTCGGTGGCCAGCCTGCTCTGGGCCGTCCTGGCCGTGGTCAGCCTGGCCGCGGCCTGGCTGCGGGCCCGGGTGCTGGCCGCCGAGCTGGACGACGAGGCGGTGGTGCTCCATGGGCTCGGCGGGAGCCGCCGCTACCGCTACGCCGACCTGTCGGCCGTCGAGGTGTCCGGCCGCCGGACCCGGCTGGTGGCCCGCGACGGCACCGCCCGGGTGGTCCGCGGCGTCCGCGGCCCCGCCCAGGGCAACCGCTTCCGGGCCCGGGTCCTGGCCCACGCCAAGGCGGCGGTTGATAGCCTGCCCGCCGACCCGCGACGTGAGGAGCAGTGATGGCCGAGGGCTTCGCCACCCGATCCATCCACGCCGGCCGCCTCCCCCTGCCGGCCGAGGTGCCCCTGGCCACCCCCATCTGGCAGACCTCGACCTTCGTCTTCGACGACGCCGAGCACTACGCCCACACCCTGCGCCAGCCCCGCGAGGGCTACGTCTACACCCGCTACGAGAACCCGACCACGGCAGCTCTCGAGGCGACCGTCGCCGACCTGGAGGGCGCGGCCGAGGGCATGGCCACCGCCTCGGGCATGGGCGCCATCGCCACCGTGCTGCTGTCGCTGGCCTCCTCCGGCGACCACCTGGTCGCCCAGCGCGACCTCTACGGCGGCACCTACTCGCTGCTGGCCCACACCGCCCCCCGCTTCGGCGTCGAGGTCAGCTTCGTCGACGCCGGCGACCCGGCGGCCGTCCGGGCCGCCCTGCGCCCCACCACCCGGGCCATCTACGCCGAGACGATCGCCAACCCGACCATGACCGTGGCCGACCTGCCGGCCCTGGCCGAGGCGGCCAGGGCCGCCGGCGTGCCGTTGGTCGTGGACAACACCGTGGCCACGCCGTATCTGTGCCGGCCGATCGAGCACGGGGCGGCCGTGGTCGTCCACTCGGCCACCAAGTACCTGGGCGGGCACAGCGACGTCGTCGGGGGCATCGCGCTGTTCGCCGACCCCGAGCGCCACGACGCCGCCTGGCGGGCCATGATCGAGCTCGGCGCCTCGCCCGACCCGTTCGCCGCCTGGCTGGTCCTGCGCGGGGTCAAGACCCTGTCCCTGCGCATGCGGGCCCACGGCGCCAACGCCCACCGGCTGGCCGAGCTGCTGGACGCCCACCCCAAGGTCGCCCGCGTCTACTGGCCCGGCCTGGCCGGCCACCCGACGGCCGGGCTGGCCGCCAAGCTGCTCGACGGCGGCCCGGGCCTGCTCAGCTTCGACCTGGAGGGGGGCCGGGAGGCCGGCCGGCGGTTCATCGAGGCGACCCGGGTGGCCAAGCTGGCCGCCTCGCTCGGCTCGGTCGAGACCCTGGTCTCCCACCCGGCGTCCACGACCCACCGCCAGCTCTCCTCCGACGCCCTGGCCGCGGCCGGGATCGGCGAGGGCATGGTGCGGGTCTCGGTCGGCCTGGAGGACGGGGCCGACCTGGCCGAGGACTTCACCCGAGCTCTGGAGGTGGCGTAGGTCATGGCAGGCACGGCAAGGATCCGGCTGGCCATCGTGTACGGCGGCCGCTCGGCCGAGCACCAGGTGTCGGTGGTCTCGGCCCGCTCGGTCATGGAGGCGCTCGACCCCGGCCGCTTCGAGGTGGTCCCGATCGCCATCACCCGCGACGGCGCCTGGCTGCTGCCCGACCGCTCCCCGCTGGAGCTGACCGCCTCCGAGGGCACCCTGCCCGAGGTCGAGCCGGCCGGCCGGGAGCTGGCCGTGCGCCCCGAGCACGGCGTCGGCGGGGTCGACGTGGTGTTCCCGATCCTGCATGGGCCGTTCGGCGAGGACGGCACCGTGCAGGGGCTGTTCGAGCTGGCCGACCTGCCGTATGTCGGCAGCGGCGTGCTCGCCTCGGCCCTGGCCATGGACAAGGCCATGGCCAAGGTGGTGCTGGCCCAGGCCGGGCTGCCCCAGGGCCCGTACGTGGTCGTGCCCGAGCGCGACTGGCGGGCCGACCCCGAGCGGGTGGCCGCCGAGGTCGCCGGGCGCCTGGCCTACCCGGTATTCACCAAGCCGGCCCGGCTCGGCTCCTCGATCGGCATCTCCAAGGTCAAGACCCCGGACCAGCTGGCCGCCGGCCTGGCCACCGCGTTCGCCCACGACACCAAGGCCCTGGTCGAGCAGGGCATCGCCGCCCGTGAGCTGGAGTGCGGGGTCCTGGGCAACGACGCCCCCGAGGCCAGCGTGGTCGGCGAGGTCATCCCCAGCCACGAGTTCTACGACTTCGAGGCCAAGTACCTGGACGACGCCCTCAAGCTGGAGATCCCGGCCCCGGTCCCCGACGCCGTCAGGGCCCAGGTGCGGGAGCTGTCGCTGCGGGCCTTCCAGGCGCTGGACTGCGAGGGCTTCGCCCGGGTCGACTTCTTCTACGAGGAGGCGACCGGCCGGGTCCTGCTCAACGAGGTCAACACCATCCCCGGCTTCACGCCCAAGAGCATGTTCCCGATGCTCTGGGCCGCCTCCGGCCTGGCCTACCCCGACCTGGTCGCCCGCCTGGTCGACCTGGCCACAGCGCGCCACGCCGCCCGCAGGCGCTGAGCGGTTCGGCGTAGGCTTTGCGGGGATTGCGCGCACGGGAAGGCGGCTGCCGATGTTCGAGCGTTTCACCGACCGGGCCAGGCGGGTGGTCGTGCTCGCCCAGGAGGAGGCCCGGGTCCTTGACCACAACTACATCGGCACCGAGCACATCCTGCTCGGCCTCATCCATGAGGGCGAGGGGGTCGCGGCCAGGGCCCTGGAGTCGCTCGGCATCTCACTAGAGGCCGTCCGGACCCAGGTCCAGGAGATGATCGGCCCCGGCGACGAGGCGCCCACCGGGCACATCCCCTTCACCCCCCGAGCCAAGAAGGTCCTTGAGCTGTCGCTGCGTGAGGCGCTGGGGCTCGGCCACAACTACATCGGCACCGAGCACATCCTGCTCGGGCTGATCCGCGAGGGCGAGGGGGTGGCCGCCCAGGTCCTGATCAAGCTGGGCGGCAACCTCGACCGGGTCCGCCAGCAGGTCATCCAGAGCCTGGCCGACGCCAGCCAGCTCCAGGCCGAGCAGGTCGGGGGCGTGCCGCCCCGGATCAGCCAGGAGCAGGCCATGGCCATGGTCGCCGGCGGCCCCGGGGTGTACCGGGACGAGCCGGCCGAGCTGGTCCGGGTGGTGCCGCTGGCCCGCGAGGTCTTCCGGGGCCTCGGCCTCCGGGTCGTGCTGATCTCGCTTGAGGTCTGGTCGGGCTGGCTGGACCTGCGCTACGTCATGCTGCCAGAGGAGCCGTCCGGGCCACCCCAGTTCGCCGGTCTCGACTGGCGGGTCGCCGACGACGCCGGCACCACCTACGAGGTGATGGGCATGGCCCACGGCGGCGGTCGCCTGCTCCACATCCTCCAGGTAGGCTTCCGGCCCGCGCCCCCCGAGGAGGCCCGGACCCTCACCCTGACGCTCACCAACGGCGCCGAGCCCACCAAGCCGCTGGCGATCGTCGAGATCGAGCTGGCCGCCGGGACCTAGGCGGAG
>Ga0207675_100000334_pt1 | contig 45029 bp, 43 predicted proteins | sample KBSSwiS42_FD_184305 | JGI IMG/M metagenome (GOLD analysis project Ga0207675, IMG submission 184305) | Switchgrass rhizosphere microbial communities from Kellogg Biological Station, Michigan, USA - KBS Switchgrass S4-2 (SPAdes) (version 2) | ecosystem: Host-associated > Plants > Roots >...
GCGCACGCCGAACACTTCCCAGCTCTTGGCCAGCGCGGCGCGGGTCACCGCGCGCACCGCCGCATTCATTCCGGGAGCGTCGCCGCCGCTCGTCAGGACTGCGATTTTTTTCAAGCTGGACATTTTAAAGCTTGATGGCCAAATCCCTGAAGCAACTGCGCGACGAGGCGCGTCCGATGTAGTTTGCATGTGACAGGGACACCCCTGCCGCAAACGACGGACCCGTCCCGGCAGAAAATTGCGCGTAGCGGCGATCTAATTCACGCCTGTGAAGGACTTCATCCGCTGCTTCCACCGCGACTCTGCTGGACATTGGACGTGCATAGAACCCTGCGAGATTGACCTTCCCGGCGGGCGGATTCAGGTCGCCACTGGAACGCGGTTCACCGCAGGGACGCGGTTCATGGACGTGGACATCGCCGTTCTGGATGGCAGCTACGACGCGGGCGGGCACCCCGGGTAGTTCGACCCTAAGCAGGCCAGAGCATGGCGGCGCCGCGCACGCCGCTCGCATCGCCGAATTTCGCGGGCACGATCGGCGTCTCGACGACCGGTGAGTACACATAACGCGGCAGGACCTGCGGCACGCTCGCGTAGAGCCGCTGCTCGCGCGAGACGCCGCCGCCCAGGACGATGACTTCCGGGTCGAGGAAGTTGATCACCAGCGAAAGCGCGCGCGCGAGGCGGTCGGCGTAAACCGCGAGCGCCTGGTCCTCGCCGCGCGCACCCTTCTCGCGCGCGAGCGCGGGCCCGGAGCACCACTGCTCGATGCAGCCGCGGCGACCGCAATTGCACATCGGCCCGGGATGCTCCTCGCGCGTCATCCACGGCAGCGGCGTATGACCCCATTCCCCGCCGATGCCGTGATGGCCGTTCAGCACTGCTCCACTCACCACGATGCCGCCGCCCACCCCGGTGCCCAGGATGGCGCCGAACACCACGCCGCGTCCCGCGGCCGCGCCGTCGAGCGCCTCGGAAAGCGCGAAACAGTTGGCATCGTTCGCGAAGCGCACTTCCCGTTCAAGCCGCTCCTCGAGATCGTGCTTGAGGCGCCTGCCGTTGAACGGCGTGTTGTAGGCGTTGATCACGCGGCCGCTGCGCGGGTGAATCGTGCCCGGCATGCCGATGCCCACGTTGCAGGGCGCGCCGGCGGCGCGCTCCGCGTCCAGGATCAGGCTGGAGAATTCCTCGAGCGCCGCGTCGTACCCGGCATGCGGCGTAAAAGCGCGCCGCCGCAGCACCTCGCGGCCGGCCGCGTCGAACAGCGCGATCTCGATCTTGGTGCCACCCAGGTCTACCCCAAGGCGCAGGGCCATGCTTTGGTTCCGATCCTTTCACGCCCCGGCAGTTCAATGCTGCGTGGGGCCGATTGTGAACTGTTGGCTAACGCACCGGCTTCATCCTCGAGCAAAGTACCCCGGATGTGCCCTTTGTCGCGGGAGAGTTTCATGGTTACGGCTCGATCGATCCTCGCCGGGCTCGCCGTGGTCGTGGCTGGTGCCGCGTCGGCTGGAGAACGCTGCAGTGCATTCGACGGCACCACGCTGCAGTGCGGCCGGGAGCGGGTGCGCGTCGACGACTTGCGTGCGCCGACCCTGAACGAGCCGGGAGGTGCGGAAGCGCGAGCGCGCCTGCAACGGCGCATCCGTCAGGGCGAGCTCGTGATCGAGCGAGGGGAGCGGGACCGGTTCGGCCGCACCCACGCGCGCATCTACGTCAACGGCAAGCGGATCACCCAGCTCGAACTCGAACAGAAACCGGGACGCCGCAGCGGGCGCAGCTAGCCCGCCCGCGCGCAGGCGACGGCGTTCATCCACGCGCCGAGCCAGGACTTCGCCGCGGCCGGGTCGCCCAGGCGCCAGCGCGCCGCGGTTTCGCCCTCGCCGATCTTCACCGAGTGACCGCCTAGGCCGTTCACCACCCGAAACCCGGATTCGTCGGTGACGTCGTCGCCGAGGAATACCGGGATGCGGCCCGCGAAGGGCGCCTCTGCCATGAACTCGCCGATGGCGCTGCCCTTGTCGACGCCCGAGGGCTTGAGCTCGTACACCATCTTGCCGGTCTGAATTTCGAGCGCGCCCCCGGAGCTCTTCGCGGCCTCCTCGACCACTGCCCGCGCCGCCGCCTGGAGCTGCGGAGCGAGCCGGTAGTGCAGCGCCACGCTCGCGCCCTTGTCCTCGAAGATGAGGCCCTCGTTGCGCGCGACGAACTTGCGCACCGGCGCGGCGGCACGGTGCAGCGCCTCCACCGGAAAACGGTGCCGGTGGCGCTTGCCGCGCGCGTCGCGGCGCTCGGCCCCGTGCTGGCCGGCGATCGGCAGCTTGAGGGGGTGGAACAGCGCGTCGATCCCCGCGAGCGGTCGCCCGCTCACCAGCGCCAGCGCGCCGCCGGTGACGCGATGCAGTCCCGCCACGAGCTCGGCCTCCGGCCGCTCGATGCGCACGTCGTCGGGATGGCCCTCGATGTCGAGCAGCGTGCCGTCGATGTCGAGGAAGAAGGCCCAGTTGGCGGCAAAGGGCGGCATGCCCTAGCCCGTGCCGGCGCGCCGCCGCGCGGCGCGCGCGCGCGACAGGACGCGGCGGCGGTGGCGCATGCGCGCCGCGTCGAGAAGCATGCGGCCCGCCCAGCGGAACACGTTGAACTCCTGCACCAGCGTGCGCATGCTGCGCATGCGCGCGCGCTGCTCGTCGGGTGACATGGTGAGCGCGAGGTGCATCGCCGCGGCGCTCTGCTCTAGGTCATACGGGTTCACGATCAGCGATTCCGACAGCTCGCGCGCCGCGCCGGTGAACTGCGACAGGATGAGCACGCCCTGCTCGTCGTCGCGCGCGGCGACGAACTCCTTCGCCACGAGGTTCATTCCGTCGTGCAGGCTCGACACGTAGCAGAGCTCGGCGGCGCGGTACAGCTCGTACACCTGCACCGCGTCGTGGTGCTCGATCTTGAGGATGATCGGCTCGTAGCCCGGGCGCCCGAAGCGCTCGTTGATGCGCGCGGCCATTGCACGCACCCTGGCTTCGAGGTTCTGGTACTCGTCGATCGAAGAGCGCGACGGCGCCGCGACCTGGATGAACGCGAACTGCCCGACCCAGCGCGGCTCGAGCTCGAGCAGCCGCTCGATCGCCATGAAGCGCTCCAGGATTCCCTTTGTGTAGTCGAGGCGGTCCACGCCGACGCCGAGCTTCAGGTCCTGGGCGAGGCCGAGCCGTTCCCGCACCAGCTTGCGGCACTCCGGCACCGGCGCCTGGAGCTGCAGCGCCGCCGGCGGCCATTCGATCGAGATGGGATAGCGGCGCACCTCGGTGGGATTGCCGCCGTAGGAAATGGTGAACGTTTCGCGGTCTACGCGCGCCTCGAGGAAGCGATCGACCGTGTCGAAGAAGTTGTTGCAGTGGAACTGGGTGTGGAAGCCGAGAATCGAGGAGCCGAGCAGGCCCTCGAGGACCTCCTCGCGCCACGGCAGGATGCCGAAGGCCTCGGGATTGGGCCAGGGAATGTGCCAGAACGTGATGATCGTCGCACGCGGCAGGCGCTCGCGCACCATCCGCGGCAGCAGCGCGAAGTGATAGTCCTGCACCAGGATGATCGGGTCCTCGGTGCGCGCCTCGTCCGCGACGATGTCCGCGAAGCGCTGGTTTACGCTGCGGTAGTACTCCCAGTCCTGCGTGCGGAACGTCGGGCGCGTGTGGGCGATGTGGCATAGCGGCCACAGGCCCTCGTTGGCGAAGCCGAAGTAATAGCCCTGCTCCTCTTCCTTCGACAGCCACACGCGCCGGATCCGGTAGGCGGGATGCTCGGGCGGCACCATCACGTGGTCGTGCTTGTCGACCGTGTCGCGGTCGGCGTTGCCCGCGCCGTGCGCGATCCAGGTGCCCGAGGTGGCGCGCACGATCGGCTCGAGCGCCGTGACCAGGCCGCTCGCCGGCCGCTGGATCTCGATCACGTTGTCCTTGCGCCGCGTGTGGATGTAGGGCTCGCGGTTCGAGACGATGAGCACCTCGTCGCCCTTCAGGTCCTGGCGCAGGATGCGCCGCAGCGCGTCGGGGCCCCAGCTCGTCTGCGACTCGTCGCGCGTGCGCCGCTCCGACTCCAGGTCGAGCACCAGCGCGTGCAAGTCGCGCGCAATGGGACGCAATTCGGGGGAGGCCGATTTCCAGGCGACCGGCGAGCGGAGGAGGGTCTCGCCCTTCACCAGCGCCTTCATGCCCGCGACCCAGCCGCGCCAGCTGATCTCGGCGATGATGACGGTAATCAGCGCGACCACGGTGGCGATCGCGGCGAAGAGATACAGGACGTACTTCTTCGTGTCGCTGCTGCGCCGCTCCACGAAGCTCATGTCGTCCACCACGATCAGCTCGCCGTAGTTCACGCCGTCGGCGCCGATGATGCGGTTGGCCGAGACGTGCAGCGGCCCGTGCGCGAGCTGCAGCACCCAGTTCTTCTCCTCGTTCCCCTTCGAGGTGCTGCAGCGGATCTCTTTCGGAAACGCCGAGGTGGCGTACGCGATGCGCCCGGCCCGGTCGCAGTAGCCCAGCGCGTAGATGCGCTGGTCCTGGATGATGCGCTCGAAGTAGCGCAGCACCTTCCCTTTCGGGTCGCGGTTGTCGGCGATCAGCTCGGCGAGCGGTTCCTGGGCGGTCTTGGCGATGGCCGCCCCGCGCGTGTCGAGGTCGCGCACGAACCACTGGAAGGTGAGGCGATCCACCAGCGGAACGACTGCATAGGCGATGGCGGCGAGGGCAAGCGCGAGGGGTACGACAAAACGCAGCGAAAGCGGCATGGAGCTCCCGACAATCCCCATTGATATCAGCAAAGTTTAGGCCCGCTCGCTGAAATGCAATCGCTTTCGGACATGCTGTCGCCTGCCGGCGTCTAGGCCGATCGGACTACACGGGACTACTGATGGGGCGGCGCTTATCGGGCCTTTAGTTCCGGCACGAAAATCATGACGAGCTGCCGGGTGCAAATTCCGTATAGCGACTGGTAATTTCAACCCTTACTGGGTGAACTAGACCTCGAATCGGATCAGTCCTTGGCGCTTCCGATATCAAGGATCTTCAGAGAGCGCGGCATCTTCTCCACCGGCTCCAACGGCTCAATCTCGACAGACGACGCGCCGGCGCCCAACTCTCGCAACTTTCTCGCGCTCACCAAGACTCGCGATTCCAGCGAGCCGACGGCGTTGTTGAATGCCTCCACGGTCCTTCCGAGATTCTTGCCGAGGTCGATCCAATGACCTCCCAGATCCGAGAGTCGCTTGTATAGCTCGCTTCCGAGTTCGCTGACTTCCTTCGCATTTTCGGTGATTGCCTCGTGCCGCCACCCATAGGCGACGGCGCGGAGCAGGCCGATGAGATTGACAGGCGTCGCGATCAGCACCTTCTGATCGACACCAAATTCGATCAGCGATGGATCCTGTTGGAGCGCTGCGCTGTAGTAATGATCGCCGGGCAGGAACATCACCACGAGCTCGGGAGACGAATCGAACTGGTCCCAATAGGCCTTTCGACCGAGCCTGGACACGTGGTCCCGTACGAGCTTCGCGAACCCCTGCAGCTTCACCTTGCGCTCGTTTTCGTCGTCGAGCGAAACCGCATCGATATAGCTCGTCACTGGAGCCTTTGCGTCGATGATGATGGTCTTGCCTGCGGGCAGCTTCACCACCACGTCCGGCCGCAGCATGCCGTCCTCAGACACCACCTTCTCCTGCTCGACGAAATCGCAGTAGTTGAGCATGCCCGCCATCTCGATGACTCGGCGCAACTGTATCTCGCCCCACTGCCCCCTCGTGACCGGAGCACGCAGCGCCTGCACTAGGTTGGAGGTCTCGGACCGAAGCTCCTTGCCGGTATCAAGTAGCTGGTTGACTTGCTGGACCAGGCCCTGGTACGCACCCTCGCGCGCCACCTCGAGCGCTTGAACCTTCGTTTCGAATCTCTGTAGCGCGTCCCGCACCGGAGACACCAACTGCACGATCGCCTGCTCGCGCATGGCGAGATCGCTCTTCGCACCTTCCTGGAATTTGCCCAGCGCGGCCTGGGCAAGCCTCAGAAATTCCTCCGAGTTGCTCTTGAGCGCGCCGGCGGACAGCGCCCGGAAGGCATCCGAAAGTGCGCTTTTCGCTTCGTCGAGCAAGCGCAGCTTCTCGTCGAAACCCCTTCTCTCGGCTTGCATGGTCGCGGCGAGCGACTCCTTCTCCCTCGTCGTCTCCAGAATCGTCTGCTGCTGGCGAACGAGAGTCTGCTCGCGATATTGGAGCGTCTGCTCCAGGTCGGGTACGCGCTGGGAAACGGCCTCGAACGAGGCACGGCGGCTGGATTCGACGCGCAAATCTTCCAGGGCGGCAACCCTCTCCTTGTCGACTTGCTGAAGGCGTGCTTGAGCATCCCGAAGGAGACTCTCCGCCTGTTCTGCCCGTTGCTCCATCAATGCAAGATCAGGCCCCGACTCCAATCGGGATATCTCGATTTCAGACCGCGCGCGTAATGAACGAAAAAACCACCCCGCGGCAGTACCTACCGCGAGTCCGAGCAGGAGGATCGCAGCAATTTCCATCAAACCGGGAGGACCTCGGTCATGCTGTATATTAATACAGCAACGCGGTGCGGTGCCATAGGGCTCAGCACCTTCTATGTGGATTCCCTGAGAGTCGCCGCGGGCGAGGCCCGCAGCAGCTTGCGCGAGGAAAGCCAGGCGTTGAGGGAAAGCAACGCGATGCCGGCGAGCGGGCCGGCGATCCACAGCGCCGCGCTCGGCGGCAGGTCGAGCTCGAACACGCGGCGCGCGAGGAGCTGCCCGATCGCGGCGGCGCCCAGCGCGGCCAGGATCCCCGCCACCGCCCCCATGGCGAGGAACTCGATGCGCTGCGCCCCGATGACCTGAGCACGCGACGCGCCGTAGACGCGCATCACCGCCGCCTCGCGCCGGCGCTCGTCCTCGGTGGCCACCAGCGCCGAGTAGAGCACCAGCATCCCCGCGCCCAGGGCGAAAAGAAAGATGAATTGCACCGCGGCGATGAGCTGGTCGATCACCTCCTGGGCCTGGCGCAACGCGGCGGCGACGTCCACCAGGGTGACGTTCGGGAAGCGCGCGGCGAGCTCGTTCAGCGCCTGCTCCTGTCCGGGCTCGACGCGGAACGCGCTGACGTAGCTCGTCGGAAAATCGGCTAGCAGCGCCGGCGGGGCGATGACGAAGAAATTGATCTTCATCGAGTCCCAGCGCAAGCGGCGCAGCGAGCTGATGCGCGCGGTGAAGGCGTCGCCGCCGACGCTGAACGTCAGCTCGTCGCCGAGCTTCCACCCCAGGCGCTCGGCGATGCCTTCCTCGACCGAGAGCTCCTTGCCGCGCGGATCGAGCCAGCGTCCGGCGGCGAGCGCGTTGTGGCCCGGCAGCCGGTCCATGTACGACAGGTTGAACTCGCGCTCGACCAGCCGCTTCGCCCGCTCCTCGGAGAAATCGGCCTCGCTCACGGGTTTTCCGTTCACCGCGGTGAGCCGGCCACGGACCATCGGATACAGATCCGGCGCCGCGAGCTTGTGCGCGGCGAAGAACGCCTGGACGTCCTTCAGCTGATCGGGCTGCACGCCGAGAAGGAAGCGGTTCGGCGCGTCGGGCGGGGCGCTGCGGCGCCAGGCCTCGATGAGGTCGTTCCGCGTGACCGACAGCAGCAGCACCGCGGTGAGCCCGAGCGCGAGGCTTGCGACCTGGACCGCGTTGCCGCGCGCGTGGCGCCGCAGGTTGGTGAGGCCGTAGCGCAGGCGCTGGTCGAAGCGGCGCACCACCCTCGGACGAGTGAGCAGGTTGAGCACCGCCCAGGCGACGGCGAAGAAAACGAGCACGGCGGCGGCGAACCCGCCCGCCACATAACCGCCGAGCTTCGGATCGCCCGCCTGCCACACGAGGAGCCCGGCGAAGGCAGCCGCGCCGACGAGATACGAAAGATAGTAGTTGGTGCTCGGCGCCGTCTCTCGGCGCATCACCCGCAGCGCCGGCACGTTCTTCAGGCGCACGAGCGGCGGCAGGGCAAACCCGAGCAACAGGACCAGGCCGACCAGGAAGCCCTGCGCCGCAGGGAGCAGGCCCGGCGGCGGCAGCTCGGAGCGCAGCAGTCCGGCAAGCGCGGCGCCGATCGCGGTCTGGGCGAGATAGCCGAGGACGACTCCGGTCGCGCACGCCCCGGCAGCGAGCAACGCGAACTCGGTCCCATAGAGGCCGAGCAGCCTTCCCTGCGTCGCACCCAGGCAGCGCATGACCGCGCAGGCGTCGAGGTGGCGCTCGACGAAGCGGCGCGTGCCGAGCGCGATCGCGACGCCGGCGAGCACCGCGGCGAGGAGCGCCGTCAGCGCGAGAAACCGCCGCGCGCGCTCCACCGAGGCGCGAACCTCGGGCCGTCCGGTCTCGAGAGTGTCGACGCGCTGGCCGCGTTCCAACCGGGGTTTCGCAAAGGATTCAAACGCCGTGATCTGTTGAGGCGCACCGGCCGCATACAGGTAGTAGGACACGCGGCTCCCGGTCTGGATGAGGCCGGTGGCGGCGAGATCGTCCAGGCTCATCATGAGACGCGGTGCGATGTTGAAGAAGCTCGCGCTTCGCTCCGGTTCGAGCGTGAGGACCGCCGCCACCTCGAGCTCGGCGCGTCCAAGCCGGATGCGCGAGCCCACCGGCGCGTCGAGCGCGGAGACGAGCCGCTCCTCGAGCCACACCGTGCCCTTGCGCGGGCCGTGCTCGGCCGGCGCGTCGCGCGCCCCCGGCGCTGCGGCGACGCGCAACCGGCCGCGCAGCGGATAGTTCTGCGTCACCGCCTTGACCCCGGCGAGCTGGCTCTTGTCGCCGCCGAACGCCATGCTGATGAAATTGACCGCGGCGGCCGCTTCGAGGCCGCGGGCGCGGATGTCTTCTTCCATCTGTGCTTTCCACGGGTGGTCGGAAGCAAGCACCACGTCGGCGCCAAGAAGCTGGTGCGCGTCGCGCACCAGCGCCTGGCCGACGCGGTCGGCGAAGAACGCCACGCTCGTCACCGCCGCTACCGCGATCACGAGCGCCATGGCGAGTACGCGCAGCTCCCCGGCTCTCCAGTCCCGCGCCAGCATGCGCAAGGCCTGGCTCAGGGGGCGATCCTTCCTGCAACGAGCCGCAGCGAGCGCTGGCAGCGCGAAGCGAGCTGCTCGTCATGGGTGACGAGGACGAGGGTCGTGCCGTATTCCCGGTTCATCTCGAAAAGCAGCCGGATGACGGCGGCGCCCGACTCCGCGTCGAGGCTTCCAGTGGGCTCGTCGGCGAACAGGAGCTTCGGCCGCACCACGAAAGCGCGCGCGAGCGCCACCCGCTGCTGCTCGCCGCCGGAGAGGTGCTTCGGGTAGTGGTGCAGCCGCTCGCCGAGGCCCACCCGACGGAGCATTTCAACGGAAAGCTCTTCAGCCTGAGCATTTTTTGAAAGCTCTAGCGGCAACATGACGTTCTCGAGCGCGGTCAGCGCGGGCAGGAGCTGGAACGACTGGAACACGAATCCGACGCTGCGGCCGCGCAGCTCGGCGCGCTGGTCCTCGTCGAGCGCGAAAAGGTCGTGCCCGTCGATGTGAACCTCGCCAGCCGTCGGGGTGTCCAAGCCCGCCAGAATCGCGAGCAGCGTGGACTTGCCCGAGCCCGAGGCGCCGATCACGGCGAGCGCCTCGCCCGGGTCGACCGCAAGATCGATCTCGCGCAAAATCACGAGGTCCGAGTCGCCGCTCTTCACGGTCTTGCCTATGCCGCGCGCCTTGAGAACGTTGTCGTTCCTCATTCTGCTTGCTTCGAGCGCGGCGGGACTCTGCGCGGAAAAATCCATCCTGGTATTCGGGGACAGCCTGTCCGCGGCCTACGGCATCGCGCAGGCGCGCGGCTGGGTGGCGCTGCTCGCAGAGCGCCTCAAGCGCGAGCGCCTGGATTATAGCGTCGTCAACGCGAGCATCTCGGGCGAAACCTCCGCCGGCGGGGCCGCGCGCATTTCAAAGGCGCTCGCGCAGCACCGGCCGGCGATCTTGATTCTGGAGCTCGGCGCCAACGACGGCCTGCGCGGCCTGCCGCTGGCGCAGATGAGGCAGAACCTCGGCTCCATGATCGAGCAGGCGCAGAAGGCGGGCGCGCGCGTGGTGCTCGTCGGCATGAGGCTGCCGCCGAACTACGGCCCCCACTACACCGAGGACTTCGAATCCGCTTATCCCGAGGTGGCGAAGCGCTACCGCACCGCGCTGGTTCCGTTCCTGCTCGAGGATTTCTCCGAGAAGGAGGACTTCTTCCAGCCCGACCGCATCCATCCGACCGAAGAGGCGCAGCCGCTGATGATGGAGCAGGTGTGGAAGGCGCTTCAGCCTGAGCTCAAGTCTAAGTAACCGCGAGGCGCGGCGTTCCGGCGTAAACGCCTCCGATCACGCGGGCGTCGGCGAAACCTTTCTGCTGAAAAGCCTGCAGGACCGCCGGCACCGCCTCCGGGGCGCACGAGACCAGCAGCCCTCCGCTCGTCTGCGGATCGGTGAGGAGCTTGCGCTTCCACTCCGGAAAATCGCGCGGCAGCGCGACCTCTCGGCCGTAGCCATTCCAATTTCGCTCGGAAGCGCCGGTGGCGACGCCCTGCTTCACCCACTCGAGCGCTTCGGGAATCACCGGCAGCGCGTCGAAGCGGACTTCGCCGCCCAGCTTCGAGCCGCGCAGGATCTCGAGCAGGTGTCCGGCGAGGCCAAAGCCGGTGACGTCGGTGAGCGCATGCACTCCGGGAAGCTCGGCGAGCGCTTCGCCCGGCGTGTTGAGACGCGTGGTCCAGTCGAGCATCGCGCGGTAGCCGGCTTCCGAGAGCTTCCCCTTCTTGAGGACGGCAGAGAGAATTCCCACGCCTAGCGGCTTCCCAAGCACGAGAACGTCACCGGGCTTCGCGGTGCTGTTGCGCTTCACCTTCTCCGGATGCACCAGCCCGAGCGCGACCAGGCCGTAGATCGGTTCGAGCGTGTCGATCGAATGTCCGCCCGCGATCGGAATTCCGGCCTGCGCGCACACCGACTCGCCGCCCTCGAGGATCCTCTGGATCACCGCAACCGGGAGCTTCTCGAGTGGCATGCCCACGACGGCGAGCGCGAAGATCGGCCGCCCGCCCATCGCGTAGACATCGGAGATTGCGTTGGTGGCCGCGATGCGGCCGAAGTCGAACGGATCGTCGACGATCGGCGTGAAGAAATCGGTGGTGGCGACGAGCGCCTGCTCGTCGTTCAGTCGGTAGATCGCGGCGTCGTCGGCAGTCTCGGTTCCCACCAGGAGATCCTTCGGCAGGCCGCGGATTGGGGTGGAGGCGAGAATCTCGGACAACACTGCGGGCGCGATCTTGCAGCCGCAGCCGCCGCCGTGGCTGAACTCGGTCAGGCGGATGCGGTCGGGTGCGCGGTCGGGTGCGTTCATAAGCGTAAAATTCTATAGTGGATTTCGTCTCTTACGACACGGTGATCGACTGCCGCTCGCCCTCCGAGTTCGCCGAGGATCATATCCCCGGCGCGGTCTCGGCGCCGGTGCTCGACGACGCCGAGCGCGCTCACGTCGGCACGTTGTACAAGCAGGTGTCGCCCTTCGAGGCGAAGAAGCTTGGCGCGGCGCTGGTGGCGAAGAACGTCGCCCGGCACGTTGAGACGCTCTTCGCCGGGAAGGGCCGCGGCTGGCGGCCGCTCGTCTACTGCTGGCGCGGCGGCAAGCGCTCGGCGGCGATGGCGCACATCCTGCGCGAGATCGGCTGGGATGCGCAGACGCTCGCCGGCGGCTACCGCGGGTACCGCAGGTGGGTCCTCGCGCAGTTGGAGACCATCCCTCAGAAATTGCCGTTCAGGGTGGTTCATGGCCCTACGGGTAGCGGCAAGAGCCGCTTCCTCGGCGCCCTGCGCCGCGCCGGAGCCCAGGTGCTCGACCTGGAGGACCTTGCCGCTCATCGCGGCTCGGTGCTCGGCAATCTGCCGGACCGCCCGCAGCCCTCGCAGAAGTGGTTCGAGAGCCAGCTCCTGCACGAGCTCTCGTCGCTCGATGCGGCGCGGCTGGTGTTCGTCGAAGGCGAGTCGAAAAAGATCGGCCAGCTCCAGGTCCCGGAAGCGCTGATCGGCGCGATGCGCGCCTCGCCCTGCGTCGTGCTCGACACGACGATCGAGGTGCGCGTGAGCCTGCTGCTGGAAGAGTACCGGCATTTCGTGGACAGACCCGAGGCGCTCGAAGCGCAGCTCGACTGCCTCGTCGGCCTGCACGGCCGGGAGACTATTGCCGGATGGAAGTCGCTCGCGTCGCGCGGCGCCTGGCGCGACTTCGTGGCGCTGCTTCTCATGGAGCACTACGACCCCGCGTACCGGCGCTCGTCGCTGCACAATTTCGTGCATCTGCCTCACGCGGCGCGCGTCTCGATCGGTTCCGCCGAAGCTGCGGCGTTCGATGCCGCGGCGCGCACATTGATCGAAGACGCGGTGGCCGCCTGAAGCGCGCTACCTGGACGCTCCTTGCAGTTGCTGCTGTTTTCTCGGAAACCGCGTTCGGGCAGCTCCCTCCCAGCGAAGCCGAGCTGCAGCGTTACACCGGGCTGCACCGGGCGGCCGCCCGCGGCGAGGTCGCGCAAATCAAGCCGGGAAACGTCGACGTGCGCGACGGCCACGGGCGCACGCCGCTGCACGTCGCTGCGTTCCGCGCCCAGCACGAGGCGATGCGCGCGCTGGTCGCCGCTGGCGCCGACCCGAACGCGCTCGAGAACGACCGCTACGACATCGTGACCATCGCGGCGGTCGCGAACGACGTTCCGACGCTCAAGCTCGCGTTGCAACTCGGCGCGAGCGCAAAGAACGTCACCAGCCGCTATGACGGCACCGCGCTCATCGCCGCGGCGCACCTGGGGCACGCCGAAGTGGTCCGGATTCTGACCGCTGCGGGCGCGCCGCTCGACCACGTGAACAACCTCGGCTGGACGGCACTGATGGAATCGATCGTGCTGGGCGACGGCGGGTCGCGGCACACCGAGACCCTGAGGGTTCTGCTCGAGGCGGGCGCCGACCCCAACGTCCCGGACCGCGCGAGCGTCACGCCTCTCGCCCAGGCGCGCGCCCGCGGCTACTCAGGCATGGTGAAGCTCCTGGAGGCGCGAAAGGCGCGCTAGGCTTCGATGCCGGCGAGAACTCGCATGTGCTGCACCACGCTGCGGCCCAGCGCCGACAGCTCGTAGCCGCCTTCCAGCGCCGAAACCATGCGCCCGCGCGCGTAACGCTCGGCTATCTCCTTTACCTGCGCGGTCACCCATGCATAGTCCGTGTCGGTGAAGCGCAGCATCGCCATGTCGTCTTCGGCGTGCGCGTCGAACCCGGCGGAGAAGACGATCAGCTCCGGCTTGAAATCGTGGAGCGCCGGCAGCCAGGTCTCGGTCACGGCCTCGCGCAATTCCCTCCCGCCGGCGCCGGCAGCGAGCGGAACGTTGAACATGTTGGAGGCGGGGTTGTCGGTTCCGCTGTAGGGATAGAACGGGTGCTGGAAGATCGATGCCATCAGCACCTGCTCGTCGCCCTCGAAGATGTCCTCGGTGCCGTTGCCGTGGTGCACGTCGAAGTCGATGATCGCGACGCGTTCCAGGCCGTGCGCCTGCAGCGCATGGCGCGCGGCCACGGCCACGTTGTTGAAGATGCAGAAGCCCATCGGACGCGCGCGGCAGGCGTGGTGGCCCGGCGGGCGCACGGCGCAGAACGCCGTTTTTGCTTTATTTGAAAGAGTCAAATCAACGGCAAGCACCGCGGCCCCGGCAGCGCGCAGCGCGGCCTGCAGGCTCCACGGGTTCATCGCGGTGTCGGGATCGAGGTGGACCGTGCCCTGCTTCGGCGCGAGCTCGCGGATCGCGCGCACGTATTCGATGGGGTGCACGCGCGCGAGCTGCTCGTCGGTGGCGAGCGGCGCCTCGTAGCGCGTGATGTACGGCGCCACACCCGAGGCGATGAGCTGGTCCTCGATCGCCGAGAGGCGCGCGGGCTGCTCGGGATGATGCGCGCCCATCTCGTGCTTCAGGCACTCGGGATGCGTGATAAATGCCGCAGACATGCTCATGCGATCTTAGCGCATCCCCAGTACAATCGAAGCATGCTGCTCAAGGCCGAATTCCAACCCAAGAACAACCTCGGCAGCGGCCCGATCCAGCGCGTAATCCAGGCCGCGGGCGGCATCATTCTCGGCAAGGAAACGCAGGTGCGCCTGGCGCTTGCCTGCCTGCTGGCGCGCGGCCACCTGCTGATCGAAGACCTGCCCGGCGTGGGCAAGACCACGCTTGCGCACGTGCTTGCGCGCTCGCTCGGCCTGCAGTTCCAGCGCATCCAGTTCACGAGCGACATGCTTCCGGCCGACATCATCGGCGTCTCGGTGTATGGGCGCGAGAGCGGCGCCTTCAACTTCCACCCCGGGCCGATCTTCGCGCAGGTGATCCTCGCCGACGAGGTGAACCGCGCCACGCCCAAGACCCAGTCGGCGCTGCTCGAGGCTATGGAGGAGCACCAGGTCACCGCGGAGGGCGAGACGCGCAAGCTGCCGACGCCCTTCTTCGTCATCGCCACGCAGAACCCCTCGGAGCAGGTCGGCACCTTTCCGCTGCCGGAATCGCAGCTCGACCGCTTCACCATGAGGATCGAGCTCGGCTATCCCGACCGCGAGGCCGAGCGGGCGCTCCTCGCCGGAACCGACCGGCGAGATCTGCTGGCCACGCTCGACCCGTGCATGACGCCCGCGGAGCTGATGGAGCTCCAGGCGAGCGTGCAGCGCGTCTACGTGGCCGCGGCGCTCCTCGACTACGTGCAGGCGATCGTGGAGCACACGCGCCGCTCGGCCGACTACGTAGCGGGCCTGTCGCCGCGCGCCGCGCTCGCGCTCGTGCACTCGGCGCGCGCCTGGGCGCTGCTCGAGGGCCGCGACAAGGTGCTGCCCGAGGACGTGCAGGCGGTGCTCGCCGGCGTCGCCGCGCACCGACTGCGCCCGGCGCACGACTCGACCCGCAGGGTCGACGTAGGCGCTCAGCTTCTTGCCGCCGTTCCGATTCCGTAACAAAACCTTCTGTAGAATTCGCCGTTCCGCGCGCCGCGTACTGAAGCCGGTAACAGCCGCGAGCGGAAAATTCCATGCCGCCCGGTACGCGCTACTTCCTCGAGGTCAATCCCCGCATTCCCAAGCGCCTGGCTCGCCTCGAAGGGCTCGCGCAAAACCTTTGGTACAGCTGGGACCGTCCGACGCGCGCCCTCTTCGCCAAGCTCAACCCGGCGCTCTGGGACGCCGTCGGCCACAGCCCGAAGGCGATGCTGAAGAGGATCGACGAGCAGCGCCTGATCGACGCCGCGACCGACCCGGCGTTCCTCGACAGCCTGACCCGCGTGCTGGGCGCCTTCGACGCGTACCACGCCGAGCCGCCGTTCCGGCAAAACGCCGGCGGGGTGCAGCGCGAGGACCTGGTGGCGTATTTCTGCGCCGAATTCGGCATACACGAAAGCCTGCCGATCTATTCCGGCGGCCTTGGAATCCTGGCCGGCGACCACTGCAAGGCGGCGAGCGATTTCCAGCTGCCGTTCGTGGCCGTCGGCCTCATGTACCGGCAGGGCTATTTCACCCAGACGATCGACGGCGACGGCCGCCAGCGCGCCGAGTACTACGATTCGGACTTCGAAGACCTGCCGATCGACGCGGTGAAGCGAAAGGACGGTGCCGAGCTCACCGTCGAGCTCGCGTTCCCCGCGCGCAAGCTCCTGGTGAAGGTCTGGCAGGCGCGCATCGGCCATGTTTCGCTTTACCTCCTCGACACCGACCTGCCCGAGAACGCCGAGCGCGAGCGCGACATCGTGCACCGCCTCTACGGCGGGGACCGCACCACGCGGCTCGAGCAGGAGATCGTTCTCGGCGTGGGCGGCATGCGCGCGCTCGCGGCCCTCGGCTTCAAGCCTACGGTCTGGCACATCAACGAGGGACACGCCGCGTTCCTCGTTCTCGAGCGCATGCGGGCGCTGGTCGCCGAGGGCCTCGCGCTCGAGGCCGCGATCGAGGCGGTGGCCGCCAACATGGTTTTCACCACGCACACCCCCGTGCCGGCGGGGCACGACCAGTTCAGCGATGCCACAGTGGTGCCCTACCTGAAGAGCCTGTTCGGCGAGCTCGGCGCCCCGGACAAGGTGGCCGCGCTCGCGCGTCCGCCGGCGGGCGGCGACTTCAACATGACCGCGCTCGCGATCCGGGGCTCGCGCCATCACAACGGCGTGTCGCGCATACACGGCGGCGTGTCGCAGGAGCTGCTCAAGGATTTCTGGCCGCAGGTCCTGCCCGAGGAAAACCCGGTGGGGTACATCACCAACGGCGTGCACGTGCCCACCTTCCTCGCGCCCGAATGGAGCGAGGTTCTCGACCGATTCCTCGGCGTGGGCTGGATGCACCGCCTGGGCTATCCTGGCATCTGGGAAAAGATCCGCGACATTCCCGACCACATCTTCTGGAGCGTGCGCGCGGACATCAAGGCGCGGATGCTGCACATGGTGCGCCACCGCCTCAAGATCCAGCACACGCGCAATCACGGCAGCGAATCGCACCTCGAGCGGCTGCTGCGCTACGCCGATCCCGCGAAGCCGCACGTGCTCACGATCGGCTTCGGCAGGCGATTCGCCACCTACAAGCGCGCCACGCTGCTCTTCAACGACATGGAGCGCCTGAACCGCATCGTCTCCGACCGCGAGCGCCCGGTGCTGTTCCTGTTCGCCGGCAAGGCGCACCCGGCCGACGAGCCGGGCCAGGACCTGATCCGCGCCATCGCGCAGATGTCGCAAGCCCTCGACTTCGAGGGGCGGATCCTGTTCCTGGAAGGCTACGACCTGCACCTCGCGCGGCGCCTGGTGGCTGGCGTCGACGTGTGGCTGAACAACCCGGTACACCCGTTGGAGGCCTCCGGCACTTCGGGGATGAAGGCGGGAATGAACGGCGTGCTGAATCTCTCGATCCTCGACGGCTGGTGGGACGAGGGCTACGACGGCGACAACGGCTTCGCCATCAAGCCGGCCTCGCCCGAGCTCGAGGCGCACCGGCGCGACCGCGAGGAGGCGCGTACCCTCTACGAGATCCTGCAGGACCGCGTGGTGCCGCTCTACTACCAGCGGCCGAACAGCGGCGCAAACGCGGGCTATTCGCCGGAATGGATCCGCATTGCCAAGCGCTCGATGGCCTCGCTGCTGCCGCGCTACGATGCATCGCGCATGCTCGGCGAGTATGTCTCGAAATACTACCTGCCCGCCTCGCGCCAGGGGCGCCGGTACTCCGACCACGGCTACGAGGGCGCGAAGACCGTGGCGCAGTGGAAAGCTCGCGTGCGTGCCGCGTGGCCCGGGGTCGCGGCGCGCCGCATGGACACGCCGAAGACGCGCATCCAATTCGGCGACAGCGTTCCGGTCGAGATCGCGGTGCGGCTGAACGGGCTTGCACCTGCCGACGTTTGCGTGGAGCTGCTGCTCGCCCGCGGGATGCGCGAGGCGCCGATGGTGCAGCACAGCCACGAGCTCGCCCCGGAGGGATCGCTCGAGGGCGGCGAGCACCGCTACCGCATCGACCTAAAGCCCGGGCTCGCCGGCCGGCTGGACTACCGCATCCGCGTGTTCCCGCGGCACGAGCTCCTCACGCATCGCTTCGAGCTGGGTCTCGCCTGTTGGGTTTGACGAGCAGCGCGAGCGCGCGCGCCGCGAGCGGATAGGTGGTGCCGCGCCCGTAGCGCTTGCCCTCGAAGGCAGGGTGGCCGGTGTCGATCAGCGCGTCCCAGCGCTCGCCCTCCGACCCCGGCAGCGTGAACGCCACGCTGTCGTCGTGGGCGTTGAGAATCAGGAGCACATCGTCGTCCTCGACCGGCCGGCCGAGCTCGTCGCGCTCGCTCAAGCCCCGCCCCGAGATGAGCACGCCGAGGGAGCGCGCCGAGCTCCGCGCCCAGTCCTCGTCGCTCATCTCGCTTGCGTCCGGGTTGAGCCATGAGATGTCCTTCATCTGCGCCTCGCGCACCTCGCGGCCGCGGAAGTAAGTGCGGCGGCGGAACAGCGGATGCTCGTTTCTCAAGCTTATCAACTTCCTGGTGAATTCAAGAAGCGCTCGATCTGCGTTCTCCCAGTCGATCCAGGAAAGCTCGCTGTCGTGGCAGTAGGCGTTGTTGTTGCCACGCTGCGTGCGGCCGAGCTCGTCGCCTGCGACGAGCATCGGCACGCCCTGGGAAAAGAGCAGCGTCGCAAGCAGGTTGCGCTTTTGCTTTTCCCTGAGGGAAAGAATCGAAGGATCGTCCGTAGGCCCCTCCGCGCCGCAGTTCCAGCTGCGGTTGTTGTCCGAGCCGTCGCGGTTGTCCTCGAGGTTCGCCTCGTTGTGCTTGGCGCTGTAGCTCACCAGGTCCGCGAGCGTGAAGCCGTCGTGGGCGACGACGAAATTGATGCTCGCGGCCGGGCCGCGGCCCGCCGGCTGGAAGATGTCGCTCGAGCCCGAAAGCCGCGAGGCGACCTCGCCGATCACGCCGCCTTCGCCTTTCCAGTAGGAGCGCACCGAGTCGCGGTACTTGTCGTTCCATTCCGCCCAGCCGGGCGGAAAGTTGCCGAGCTGGTAGCCGCCTTCGGCGACGTCCCAGGGCTCGGCGATGAGCTTCGCCTGCGACAGCACCGGGTCCTGGCGCAGCGCGGAGAGGAAGGCCCCGTTGCGATCGAACGCGTGCGAGGCGTTGCGCGCCAGCGTCGTGGCGAGGTCGAAGCGAAAGCCGTCGACGTGCATCTCCTCGACCCAGTAGCGCAGGCTGTCCATGATGAGCGCGAGCACCACGCGGTGCGCCGAGTTGAAGCTGTTGCCGGTGCCGGTGAAGTTCAGGTAGCGGCGCGCGTTGGCGGGATCGAGGCGGTAGTAGATCGCGTTGTCGATGCCGCGGAACGAGAGCGTCGGCCCGGCATGGTCGCCTTCGCCGGTGTGGTTGTACACCACGTCCAGGATCACTTCGATGCCGGCCGAGTGCAGCGTCTTGACCATGCTCTTGAACTCGCCCAGCGTGCCGGTCGCCGAATAGCGCAGCTCGGGCGCGAAAAAGCCGATGCTGTTGTAGCCCCAGTAGTTGCGCAGGCCGTGCTGCAGAAGATGGCGCTCGTCGACGAAGGCGTGGACCGGGAGCAGCTCCACCGCGGTGACGCCGAGCTTCTTCAGATGCTCGATCACGGGCGCGGTGGCGAGGCCGGCGTAGGTGCCGCGAAGCTGCTCCGGGACCTCGGGATGGCGCTGCGTGAAGCCCTTGACGTGCAGCTCGTAGATGAGCGTGTCCTGCCACGGCGTGCGCGGCGCTCGGTCATCGCCCCAGCTGAACGCGGTGTCGACGACCTGGCAGCGGCCGAGGCCCGCGCCGATCTTGCCGCGGATCAGCTTCGCGTACGGATCTAACAGAACCTTCGTGGGGTCGAAGCGGTGGCCATGCTCCGGGTCGTTCGGTCCGTGGAGCCGATAGCCATAGAGCAGGCCCGGCCGGGCGTCGGGAAGGTAGCAATGCCAGACGAAGTTGGTGCGCTCGAGAAGCTCGACGCGCTCCACCTCGCGCCGCCCCTTGGGATCGAAGAGGCACAGCTCGACACGCTCGGCGTTCTTGGAGAACAGCGCGAAGTTGACGCCCGCCCCGTCCCAGGTGGCGCCGAGGGGATAGGGCCGGCCGCGCCAGAGCGTGCTCGGCGCGACGACGATGCGGGCAGGCGCTTCCACGTGCGGTCGCTAATTTACGCCAATCGTTGCTTCTTGGAGTCCCGTGTCGAGCCGGGACTACAGCGGGTCGGGTCGCTACTACCTCATGAATCAAGTCCGGGCGATAGTCGCTGTTCGCACTACTTCCTATTATCGGGCCGGGTCGCAATAAGTAGTTCCACACTTTGTAGAGGTGCACAAACTCATGAAGATCGTCGCCCTGGTCCTCGCTGGCGGGGAAGGCTCGCGCCTGTATCCCCTGACAGCCGAGCACGCGAAGCCCGCGCTGCCGTTCGCGAACGGCTACCGTATCGTGGACTTCGTGCTGAGCAACCTGGTGAACTCGAAAATCTCGACGATCTACGTGCTCGCGCAGTACAAGCCCGACTCGCTGATGCGCCATATCGGCGCCGCGTGGGCGCCGTGGCTCGACGCGCCGGGCAGCGTGATCAAGGTGCTGCTGCCGCGCTCGAACCGGCAGCTTTTCCGCGGCACCGCGGACGCGGTGCACCAGTGCCTCGACGTGCTGCAGGCGCATTCGCCCGACGTGGTGGCGATCTTCGCCGCCGACCACGTTTACCGCATGGACGTGCGCCAGATGATCGATTTCCACTGCGCGCGCGAGGCCGACGCGACGGTGGCCGCGGTCGGCGTGCCGCTCGAGAAAGCCTCCTCCTTCGGCATCATCAGCGCGCTCGCCGACGGCCGCGTGCGCGAGTTCCACGAGAAGCCGCGGCGCGCCACGCCGAGCCCGCGCAACCCGGCGCAGGCGTACGCGTCCATGGGCAACTACCTTTTTGATCCGCGGGTCCTCGAGCGCGCGCTCGAGGAGGGCACTTCGCGCGGCGAAATCGATTTCGGCCGCGACCTGCTGCCGCGGCTCTGCAGGCAGGCCCGGGTCTACGCGTATGACTTCGCCCAGAACGAGGTGCCCGGGCTCCTCGAGTACGAGGAGCCGGCATACTGGCGCGACGTCGGCACACTGACGGCGCTCGCCGCCGCGCAGCAGGACGCGATGGGCCATCGGCCGCGCTTCAACCTCTGGAATCGGCGCTGGCCGATCCGCGGCGAGCACGACGCCGCGCTCCTCGAGAAACTGCGCGGCTGGCAACCCGAACCCGCCGAGGCGGCGGCCGAACTGGGCGCTGCCGCTAGCGCCGCGGCGGCCTGGCGAGCCGCAGGTAAAGATCTGCGTAGCGACGAGCGGCTGCCGACCAGCTGAAATCGCGCTCCATCCCGGCGCGCTGCAGCCTTCGCCAGCGCGCCGGCTCGGCGTACGCGGCGAGCGCCCGCTGCAGCGCCTCGAGCAGCGCTTCGCTCTCCGCCCGCTCGAAGAGAAAGCCGCTCACGCCGTCTTGCACCGTATCGACCAACCCGCCGGTGGCGCGCGCCACCGGCGGCGTCCCGTAGCGCTGGCTGTACATCTGGTTCAGCCCGCAGGGCTCGAAGCGCGAGGGCATCACGAAGAGGTCGGCGCCGGCTTCGATGGCATGCGCCAGGTCTTCGTCGAATGCGATCCGCACCGCGATCCGACCCGGATGGTGCGCGGCCGCCGTCGCGAGCGCGCCCTCCAGCTCGTGCTCGCCCTTGCCGACCACGGCGAGCTGCGCCGGCAGCGCGACCAGCGCATCGGCTGCCGCGGTTAGCAGATCAGCGCCTTTCTGGCGCGTCAGGCGCGAGACGGCGCCGACCAGCGGCACGTCGGCGCGAGGCTCCAGTCCCAGGCGCCGCTGCAGCGCGGCTTTGTTCGCGGCCTTGCGCTCGAGCGCGTCCGCGTCGTAGCGCTGCGCGATGCGCGCATCGCTCGCCGGATCCCAGACTCGGGTATCGATCCCGTTCAGGATGCCGCTCAGCACGTCGCGACGGTGGCGCAGCAACCCGTCCAGGCCGTGGCCGAGCTCCGGCGTCTGGATCTCGCGCGCATACGTCGGGCTGACGGTGGTCACGGCGTCGGCGGTGGCGATGCCGCCCTTCAGGAACGAGAGCCGGCCGTAGAACTCCACGCCATCGATCGTGAACCTCGAGGGCGCGAGCTCGAGCCGCTCGAGAAGCTCCGCGCCGTAGTTCCCCTGGAACGCGAGGTTGTGGATCGTCATCACCGAGGCGGCGTGCTCCGGCTCGTCGCGCAGATAGACCGGAGCGAGCCCCGCGGGCCAGTCGTGGCAGTGCACGATCGCCGGCCGCCACTCGAGCGGACTGCGGGCACCACCGAGCAGCGCGCCGGCGCGCGAGAGCACGCCGAAGCGCAGCGCGTTGTCGTCCCAGTCATTCCCGTCGGGCGTGTGGTAGGGACCGCCGCGGCGCTGATAAAGCGGCGGACAGTCGATCACGATGAAAGGGTCTGCTTGCAGCAGCTGGCACTCGAAACCGAGCACCTTGAGCTTCGCAACCAGAGTTTTCTTTCCGACGCCGTCCAGGACCGCCGGATATCCCGGCAGCAGCGTCATCGCGTCCACCCCGGCCGCGCGCAGCGCCGCGGGCAGCGCTTCGCTCACGTCGCCGAGCCCGCCGGTCTTGGTCATCGGCGCGCATTCGGGCGTGACGTGAAGGACGCGCACGCGCGCGCCGTCCCGGAGGGAACTCATGGATTACGGTACTTTATATCCGACTTCTAGGGGGCGGCGATGCGGGCTTCGGGCGCGGGCGAAGGCGCGATCGCGACGACCCGGCGCCGCGCGGCCCCTTCCCCTTCGAAGTCCCGCCGCACCTCGAGCTCCACGCACACCGAGCCGTTGATGCTGCGGCCTCCGAGCGCTCGCGCCAGCGCCGGCTCTTCCTTGGTCGATTCGAGCTCGATGATGCACGCGACGCGCGCCGCGCCGCGGTTGTGCACCAGCTTGAAAGAGTGCACCGGCCCGAACGGCTCGCACAGCGCAAGGATGCTTTTGGTCAGTGCGCAGAAATCGCGCGCTTGCGAGGTGGTTTCAAGGAGGGCACTCGGCATGGCGAGGCCATGCTAGTTCCGCGCCGTGAAGGGCGGCTATCGCCGAATGCCTGAACCTGCTGTAGCTGATTTGCTACAACCCGGTCAGCAAGGCGAAACTAGATGAGAAGCGCGACCGTCGCGGCGGTGAGGCAAGTCGCGAGCGTGCCGGCGACGATCGATTTCATTCCGAGGGCGACCACTTCGCTGCGTCGCTCGGGACACATCGTGCCCAGGCCGCCGAGCATGATGCCGAGGCTGCCGAAGTTGGCGAAGCCGCAGAGCGCATAGGTCAGGAGGACGCGGGTACGCTCCGAGAGATCCGTGAGCCTGGAGAGTTCTACATAAGCAACGAGCTCGTTGATGACAGTCTTCGTGCCGAGGAGCGCGCCCGCAGTACGCGCCTCAGCCCAGGGGATGCCGCAGAGCCAGGCGAGCGGGGCGAGCGCCCAGCCGAGCGCGCCCTGCAGGCTGTAAGGCGCGATGACGAGGTTGACGAGGGCGACGAGCGCCACGAATACCACCAGCATGGCGACGATGTTGAGGAGGAGCTGCGCGCCGTCGAGCGTGCCGCGAGTGAGCGCATCCATGCTGCTCGAGGCTTCGGACCGGAGCTCGATGTTGCCGCCCGTGACGGCGCCCTCGGGCGGCACCATGAGGAACGCGATCACGAGCGCCGCCGGGGCCGAAAGAATGGACGCGATGAGGAGGTGCGCCACCGCGTCGGGCAGGATCGGGCGCAGGATGGCGGCATACAGGAAGAGCACCGTGCCCGCGATGGAGGCCATGCCGCCGACCATGATGGCGAAGAGCTCGCCGCGCGAGACCTTGGCGAGATACGGCCGCACGAAGAGCGGCGCCTCCACCATGCCGACGAAGATGTTCGCAGCGGCGGAGAGGCCCACGACTCCGCCCACGCGCATCAGCTTCTCCAAGGCGAGCGAAAGCGCGCGCACGATAGCGGGCAGGATGCGCCAATAGAAGAGTAGCGCGCTCAACGCGCTGATCACGAGCACGAGCGGCAGCGCCCGGAAGGCGAGCACGAAAGTTGCATTGGCATCGGTCACCTGGAACGGGGCCGGGCCGCCGCCGAGGTAGCCGAATACGAAGCCCGTTCCGGCCTGGGTCGCCTGCTCGAGGACGAGCAGCGCGTCGTTCAGCTTAAGAAAGGCTTCCTTCACCAGCGTGACCTTCAGGAACACGACCGCCATGACGAGCTGCAACGCGAGGCCGGCCCCGACCGCCCGCCACGGCACCGCGCGGCGCTTCTCGCCGGCGAGCCAGGCCAGCGCGAGAAGCCCCGCTATTCCAGCGAGCGCGTGAATAGAATCGGGCATCGATGGACTCGACCTAGAGCGTCACCGTGAATGTCACCTGTATTTGCGCCCTGTGGTGCGACAGCTGCGAGGGCTACCGCGAGGGCTTCTTCGAGCTGGCGAAGGAATTCCCCGGCGCGCGCTTCCGCTGGCTCGACATCGAAGACAACGCCGCCGAAGTCGGCGACCGGGAGGTGGAGAACTTTCCCACCCTCCTGGTCGAGCGCGACGGCGCCGAGCTCTTCTACGGCCCCCTCCTCCCCCACCACGAGCACCTCAGGCGGCTGCTCCAGTCGCTGGAAAAACCTTAGCGATCGTGTCCTGGATCGCCGCCGCCGCGGCGCGCGGGTCCGCCGCCGCACGGATCGGTCGCCCGACGACGATATAGTCGGCGCCGTTTCTGAATGCTTGGGCTACGTCGACCGTGCGCTTCTGGTCGCCCGCCGCCGTCCCGGCGGGACGGATTCCAGGCGTCACTACGAGCAGGCGCTTGCCGAACTCGGCTTTCAGCGTTGCCGCCTCGTGCCCCGAAGCGATTACGCCGTCGCAGCCCGCCTCCACGGCGCCCTTCGCGCGGGCGAGAACCAGCTGCTCGAGCGTCTTCGTGGCGCCCATCTCGTCGAGGTCGCTCTGGTCGAAGCTGGTGAGCACCGTCACGGCGAGGATCTTCATCGGCCCCTTCTCGCTCGCCGCGGCCTCCATCACCGAGCGGTGGCCGTGCACGGTGAGAAAGTTTGCGCCGCGGCTGCGCACGTTGGCGACCGCGCGCCGCACGGTCTCGGGAATGTCGTGGAACTTGAGGTCTGCGAAGACCTTGTGGCCGCGTTCCGTGAGCCACGCCACGAGCTCGAAGCAGCCCGGCGCGCTGAAGAGCTCGAGGCCGACCTTGTAGAACCTCACCGCATCACCGAGCCGCTCGACCAGCGCGCGGGCCTCGGCCACGGTGGGCACGTCCAGGGCGACGATCAGGCGCTCGGTGCGGGAAATCAGGGTCATGTGGCGGTTTCCTTTGCGGAGAGCTGGCGCAGCGACGCGCCGAGCGAAGCGTCGATGTGCTTCCAGTGCTCGGCGAGGCGCTCGCCGGTCAGGTCCGGATCGAGCACGAAGGCGCGATAGATATCCGCGAGGCGGATGGTATCCGCATCGCGCGCGAGAACCCAGCCGTCCTTTTCGGCCTTCGCGACCCAGCCCTGCTCCGCGCAGCGCTCGAGCACGGTTTCGCAGCGATCCGGCATCACCTCGGCCTGGGCCGCGATGCGCGTGAGCGGCAGGACGTAACCGCCGTCCTGGGCTCGCGAGAGCACCGAGAGGATGTCGAGCGCCTCGTTCAGCTCCCGCCCCGGCGCGCGGTTGCGCTCGTGCGAAATCACCCGGTAGCCGGGCAGCATCGCGGTAAGCACCGCGCCCGCAAGCACTACCAGCCAGGAGACGTACATCCAGAGGAGAAAGATCGGCAGCGCGGCGAAGGCGCCGTAGATCATGGTGTAGGTCGGAAAGTTGGTCAGGTACAGGGCGAACGCGCGTTTCGCGACTTCGAACGCCGCGCCGGCGAGGAGGCCACCGGCGGCGGCGTGGAGGACCTCGACGTGCCGGTACGGCACCAGGATGTAGAGCAGCGTGAGCGCGGCCCAGGTGAAGGCGAAGGGCACGAGGCGCAGCAGCATCGACGCATTGCCGATGAGATAGGTGGTGAGGGACAGGCTCGCGCCGATCAGCACCGGCCAGAGCGTGAGCACGCTCCAGTAGACGATGATCTTGTGCGCCAGCGGGCGGCGGCGGCGCACGCGGAAGATGCGGTTGAGGGTGTCGTCGATCGTCAGCATCAGCATCACCGCCGTGACCACGAGGAACGCGAGGCCGATCGCGGTGAGCCGTCCCGCCTGCTCGGTGAACGACAGGATCCGGTCGCTGATCGCGTCCACGCCGTCGGCATCGGGCAGGAAGTTCTCGAACAGGAAGAGCTGCAGCGTGTTGATCGCCTCGTCGAACACCGGGAACGCGGTCGAGAGCGACAGCGCGACCGCGAGGAGCGGAACGACCGAAAGGAGGGTCGTGTAGGTGAGGCTGCCCGCGGCCTGCGCCGCGCGGTCCTCGTAGAAGCGGCGCGTCACGGCCATCACGAATTCTGCGGCGCCGCGCCACGCGCTGAGCTTCATTGCTTTTATGATACCGAAGTGGCCGCGCAAGCTTCCGCTTCCATACGACCTTCCCCGATTCTCGTCCTGTACTACAGCGTGGGCGGCTCGGTGCGCCGCATGGCCGAGCTGATCGGCGAAGGCATCGAGCGCGTCCCCGGCGCCGCGGCGCGCCTTCGCACGGTGCCGCGCGTGTCCACCAACATCGGCGACGAGAAGGCCATCCCCGCGGACGGGCCGCCGTACTGCGAGCTGCAGGACCTGGTCGACTGCGCCGGGCTCGCGCTTGGCAGCCCGACCCGCTTCGGCAACATGGCGGCGCCGCTCAAGCACTTCCTCGACGGCACTGCGCTCCTCTGGAACCGGGGGGCGCTCGCGGGCAAGCCCGCCTGCGTGTTCACCTCCACCGCGAGCCTGCACGGCGGGCAGGAAACGACCCTGGTCTCGATGATGCTGCCTCTCCTGCACCACGGCATGCTGGTCCTCGGCCTGCCGTACACCCAGGCCGAGCTCAACGCCACGCGCGCCGGCGGAACGCCGTACGGCGCGAGCCACTTCGCCGGGCTCGGCGACGACCTGCCGGTAAGCGCGGACGAGCGCACCCTCTGCATCGCCCAGGGGCGGCGTCTTGCGGAAATCGCCCTCAAGCTCGCTTAGGTGGATGGCGCTCGGCAGCCTCACGCTGCTGATCTGCCTGTGCCTCGCCTGGGAGCTGTGGCTCGCGCCGCTTCGCCCCGGAGGGTCCTGGCTCGCGCTGAAGGCGTTGCCCCTTGCGCTCCCCCTGACTGGGGTGCTCTTGGGAAGGCGGTACACCTACCAGTGGGCGAGCATGTTCATCCTCGCCTACTTTGCGGAAGGAACCATGCGCGCCTGGGCCGAAACGGGCCTTTCCCGCGGCTTGGCCTGGGCGGAGATCATCCTTTCCCTCGCGTTCTTCGCGGCAGCGGTCAGCTTTGCCCGACTGACTCGAGCAGGCGCTTAGCCGCGGCGTAGGCCGGCACCTCGATCAGCGCGCCGTCCAGCCGTGCGCGGTCCTTGCCCTGCGCACGCGCCTTCTCGAACGCGGCGACGATTCTCCGCGCGCGCGCAAGATTCGGCGTCAGCGCCCGGTTGACCGCCGCGACGTGCGAAGGATCGACCAGGCTCTTCATGCGGTAGCCCAGGCGGCGCGCGTAGCGCGCATCGGACGCGGCACCCTCGACGTCGCTGAAGGTGTAGGGGCAGTCGATCGCCTCGACCCCCGCCGCGCGGCACTCGACCAGGAAGCGGCTGCGGACGTAGGCCAGCTCGCTACTGCGGCGGCTGCGCGCGGCGCCGAGGTCGGCCGCCATGTCTTCGCTCGCCACGAGCGCCGCGACCACCCGTTTGCTCGCCTTGGCGATGGCGTAGGTATTGAGAAGCCCGGCGGCGGTCTCGATGTTCGGCACCAGGTCCACCGCACCCCCGGTCTCGGCCTCGAGCGCCTTCACCTGCGCTGGCGACTCGACCTTGGACATCATGATGAAATCCGGCCGGCCGGCGAGCACCCCGACCAGGTCGTCGCGGCCACAGGTCTCGAGCGGGTTGATGCGCACGCCGGCGAGGGCGCCCGCGGCGCGCCATTGGTCGAGCACCTCGGCGGCGTGCGCGCGCGCCTTCGGCCGCAGCTCCGGCGGCGTGAAGTCTTCGAGCTCCAGGATGATGGCGTCGGCGCCGGAGCGCCCCGCCGCGCGGTGCGCCGCCTCGTCCGCACCGGCCACGAAGAGCCAGGAACGGCGCGGCCGCGGCTTGAGGGTCCCGGGCTTGCTCAGGGGCGGTCGCTCGCCGCCGACGAGGGAAAGCGCGCCGAGCCGTATCGCACCACGAGGTTGGCGAGCGCGAGCAGCAGGATCGCGACCGGGACCGTCACGATGCCCCACTCGAGCGAGTGGTGGGTCGCGATGTCGCCGACGAGGAGCCGCGTGAGCGCGGTGATCCCGACATAGATGAGGAAGCGCACCGGCATGTGCTTGGTCTTGAAGTAGATGCCGACCATGGCGCCGAGCTCGAGGTAGATGAAGAGAAGCAGGATATCGTCGATCGAGGCGCGCCCGTTGGCGGCCATGCCGACAAAGGCATGGACCGCCGACCATACGACCGCGCCGCCGATCGCGAACAATGCGAGGTAGTGAAAGGCATCCACCAGCAGGTCGCCGACTGCGTCAGACATCCTGTTCAGGCGCTGGTGCAGCGATCCCGTTTTCTCCATTGCCGTCCTCTCCCTTTTGGCGTTACTGGTACTGCGGGTTCACCCGTTCGGCCTTGCTCTCGAGCTTGTTGAGCGCGCTGATGTAGGCCTTGGCGGAGGCCACCACGATGTCGGTGTCCGCGCCGACGCCGTTGACGATGCGCCCGCCCTTCGACAGGCGCACCGTCACCTCGCCCTGCGACTCGGTGCCCTGCGTCACCGCGTTGACCGAATAGAGCAGCAGCTCGGCGCCGCTCTTCGCCAGGGTCTCGATCGCCTTGAAGGTGGCGTCGACCGGGCCGTCACCTTGCGAGTCGGCGCGCTTTTCAACTTTCTTTTCCGTCAGAACCACCGAAGCGTGGGGCTTCTGCCCCATGCCGCTCGCCTGGTTCATGGTGACCAGCTGCCAGTGCTCTTCCGCCGCCGCGCCCGCCTCCTGCGCCACCAGCTGCATCAGGTCCTCGTCGAAGATCTCGGCCTTCTTGTCGGCCAGGTCTTTGAAGCGCTGGAACGCCTTGTTGGCCGCGTCGTCGCTCTCCAGCTCGATGCCGAGCTCCTTCAGGCGCTGCTTGAACGCGCTGCGGCCCGAGAGCTTGCCGAGCACGATCTTGTTGGCCGACCAGCCGACGTCCTCGGCGCGCATGATCTCGTAGGTGTCGCGCGCCTTGAGCACGCCGTCCTGGTGGATGCCGGAGGCGTGGGCGAAGGCATTCGCGCCCACTACGGCCTTGTTCGGCTGCACCACGAAACCGGTGATCTGCGACACCAGGCGCGAAGTCGGCACGATGTGGGTGGTATCGATGCTCGTTTCCAGGCCAAAAAAGTCCTTCCGGGTGCGCACCGCCATGACGACTTCCTCGAGCGAGGTGTTGCCGGCGCGCTCGCCCAGGCCGTTGATGGTGCACTCGATCTGGCGCGCGCCGCCGATCTGCACCGCGGCGAGCGAATTCGCGACCGCCATGCCGAGATCGTTGTGGCAGTGCACGCTCCAGACCGCCTTGTCGGAGTTCGGAATCCGCTCCCTCAGGCTGCGGATGAACTCTCCGAACTGCTGCGGCACGGCGTACCCCACGGTGTCCGGGATGTTGATCGTGGTCGCGCCCTCCTTGATCACCGCCTCGAGCACGCGGCACAGGAAATCGGGCTCCGAGCGCGAGCCGTCCTCGGGCGAGAATTCGACGTCCGGGCAGGCATTGCGTGCGAAGCGCACCGAGAGCTTCGCCTGCTCGTACACCTGCTCGGGCGTCATGCGCAGCTTCTTCTCCATGTGCAGCGGGCTGGTCGCGATGAAGGTGTGGATGCGCCAGGCGTTCGCGCCCTTCAGGGCCTCGATGCCACGCTGGATGTCGCGGTCGTTCGCGCGGCACAGGCCACACACGGTCGAGTCCCTGATGACGTTGGCGATCGCGCGCACCGCCTCGAAGTCGCCGTTCGACGAGGCCGGGAAGCCGGCCTCGATCACGTCGATACGCATGCGCTCCAGGGCCCGCGCGATGCGCAGCTTCTCGTCGCGCGTCATCGAGGCGCCCGGGCTCTGTTCGCCGTCGCGCATGGTGGTGTCGAAGATGATCAACTGTTCCTTGCTCATGGAATGATCCCTTGGCCGCTTTGGCCAGCTAGGATGCTACTCGGATTGTGGGATAGGGGATTTAGCGCGCGAGGCGCAGCAGCAGGCCCAGCGCGAGGAGCGCCGAGAGAGGGGAAACGACAAGCTTGGCCTGTTGCACGACCCGACTATAGCTTTACTCTAGCGACATGACAAGGGAAGCGCTGAAGCGGCTGGAGCCGGGATTGCCGGCGAGCTGGTACCGCGACCCCGCGCACTACGAGCGCGAGCTCGAAGTGTTCTGGTACGGGCGATGGATCTGCGTCGCGCGCGACGAGGAGCTCGCCGCCGAGGGCGACTGGCGCCTCGTGCGCCTCGGCACACAAAGCTTGATTCTCTTGAGAGATGAAGCTGGGGGGTTGCGCGCGTTCCACAACACCTGCCGGCACCGCGGCTCGGTGCTCTGCACCGAGGAGCGCGGCCGGTTCGCTCGCCGGCGCATCGTCTGTCCGTACCACGCCTGGACCTACGATCTCGGCGGGCGGCTGGTAGCCACGCCGCGGCGCATGGAGACGCCCGATTTCAGGCTGGAGGATTTCCCCCTGTTCGAGGTCGCGGCGGCAAGCTGGGGCGGGTTCATTTTCGTGCATCTCGGCAAGGACCCGGCGCCGCTCGCCGACGCCGTCGGCGAGCGCGACGAGCGCTACCGCCGCTACGGCTTCGCCGATCTGAGGATCGGCAGGCGCATCGTGCTCGACGTAGCCGCGAACTGGAAGCTGCTCGCCGAGAACTTCTCGGAATGCTTCCACTGCCCGCCGGTGCATCCCGAGTTCTGCCGCATCGTCCCCGCCTATCAGGATGCAGGCGCCTGGGGGCTGCGCGGAGGCGCCGAGACGAAGCCCGAGTACACGGCGGGCGCGCAGACCCTGACGCTCGACGGCACCGCGCGGCTGCCGACATTCGGCGGCCTGAACGAAGAGGAGCGGGCGCGGCTGTACGCCGCCGACATGGTGCTACCCAACCTCTTCCTCAACGTGCATCCGGACTACGTGAACTCGCAGCTCATGTTCCCGACCGGGCCGCAGAGCGTGCGCATGGTCTACGACTGGCTGTTCGAGCCCCGGCACCTGCCGCTCGCCGAGGCCGACCTGCAGCATTACGTGGCGCTCTGGGATATCACCAACCGGCAGGATGCGCGCAATTGCGAATGGCAGCAGCAGGGCCTGCAGTCGCGCGAGTTCCGCCACGGTGTCTACGTGCCGCAGGAGTTCGACGCGCACCGCTTCGCGGAGTGGGTGCGCGGCGGACTGGGATTCAGTGCACCAGAAGCGCCATCAGCCAGACGATGAGCGCGAGCGCGCCGACGATGCCGACGAATGCCCCAAGGCGCGCCTGAAGCTTCGAATCCTCAGCCGCTTCAACCAGCGCGCCGATCGGTTCAGCCACGACCTCGAACCGCGGATAGCTTCTTCCAACCTTGCCCATGACGTCCCCCATAAGTCGCCATGACCACGTCAGAATAGTGCGCGCCCGTTCTCGTGTGCGGGCGCCGCATCAACAACTTTGACAGGGATAGTGTGCAATGCAGCCGGTTTTTCGCGACTACGATCAGAAAGCGCTCGACGACGCCTATGACCAGGCGGTCTACGCGCCAAACCGTGACCAATTACTCGAACGCCGCAACCTCGCTTCCGAGGCGGCGCGCAGGCGCCTGGGCGAGCCGCAGCGCTTCGCCTACGGCCCGGGGCCCAACGAGCAGCTCGACGTCTATCCCACCCGCAGCGGAGCCCCTATCCAGGTCTTCGTGCACGGCGGGGCGTGGCGCGCGGGACGCGCCAGGGAATACGCCGCCGCCGCCGAGATGTTCGTCGGCGCAGGTGCGCATTATGTCGCACTGGATTTCGACAACGCGCCCGACTGCGGCGGCGACCTCTTCGTGATGGCCGACCAGGTGCGCAGGGCGATCGCGTGGGTACACCGCAACGCAGCGCTTTTCGGCGGCGACGCGAAGCGCGTCCATGTATCGGGCACGTCCTCCGGCGCGCACCTCGCGGGCGTGGCCGCCACAACCGACTGGCAGCTTCGTTTCAGCCTTCCAAACGACATCGTCAAGGGCTACACGCTGTGCAGCGGCATGTACGACCTGGAAGCGCCCAGACTCTCGAAGCGCAGCGCGTACGTTCGCTTCAGCGAGGAGATGGAGGCGGAGCTATCGCCGCAGCGGCATCTCGAGCGCATCCGGGCGCCGATCGTGCTGCTCTACGGCTCGCTCGAGACGCCGGAGTTCCAGCGCCAGGCGCGCGAATTCGCCGCGGCGCTCGAGCGCGCCGGGAAGACGGTCGAGCTGATCCTGGCGCCCGGCTACAACCACTTCGAGGTCGCCGAGACGCTCGGCAATCCCTACGGTCCGATGGGGCGCGCGGTCCTGGCGCAGATGGGGCTGGTCATTCCTCGGGCAGGACCGGCCGCACCCGGTGGCCCATCGCCCACATGACGTAGCCGGAGAAGGCGTACGACATGAAGAGCGCCCACAGCACGAGCGAGGGGCGCGAAGCGATCACCGAGATCGCGATCACGCACACCAGGATCACCCAGAGCGGCACGCGCTTCTTCCAGTTCACTTCCTTGAAGCTCCAGAAGGGCACGTTCGAGACCATGGTAACGCCCGCGAACACCGCGACGACCCAGGCGAGGATCGCGAGCCAGCCGGTCGGCATGAAGCCGAAGTCGACCAGCACCCACACCAGGCCGGTCATCACCGCGGCGCCCGACGGGCTCGGCAGGCCCTGGAAGTAGCGCTTGTCCACGACCGTGATGTTGGCGTTGAAGCGGGCGAGGCGGATGCCGGCGCCGGCGCAGTAGATGAAGGCGCCGATCCAGCCGAGCGTGCCGAGGTCCTTCAGCACCCAGATGTAGGCGATCAGGCCGGGCGCGGCGCCGAAGGCGACCATGTCGGCGATGCTGTCGAACTGCGCGCCGAACTCGCTCTGCGTGTTGGTCCAGCGCGCGACGCGCCCGTCCATGCCGTCGAGCACCATGGCGACGAAGATCGCGATCGCGCCGACCTCGAAGCGCTGGTTCATCGCCTGAACGATGGCGAAGAAGCCGCAGAACAGCACTCCGGTGGTGAACAGGTTCGGCAGCAGGTAGATGCCGCGCCGGCGTAGGCCGCCGAGCCGGGCCTGCGGCGGCAGCTCGCCGAGCCGCGCCGGCGGCAAATGCTCGTCTACCGGGTCTTCGAGCTCGGGGTCTTCAGCCATGCGAGCACGCTCTGCGCTGCGTACACCTTTTCGCCGATCGCGGCCTTCGCCTGCGCCTCCGCAGGCAGATACAGGTCCACGCGCGAGCCGAAGCGGATGAAGCCGTAGCGCTGTCCGCGCACGAGGCGCGCGCCCGGCTCAACATAGCACAGGATGCGCCGCGCGATGAGCCCCGCAACCTGCACGCAGGTGAGATCCTGGCCGTCGTCGCGCTGGATCCACAGGGCGTTGCGCTCGTTCTCGGCCGAGGCCTTGTCGAGCGCCGCGTTGACGAAGGCGCCGCCGAAATACCAGCGCTCCTTGACCGTGCCGTCGGCAGGCGCGCGGTTGGAATGCACGTTGAACACGTTCATGAAGACGCTCACCTTGAGCGCCTCGCGCTTGAGGTACGGGTCGTGGCTGCGGCTCACCTCGACGACGCGGCCGTCGGCCGGCGAGAGCACCGCCGCCGGGTCGTCGGGCGCCTCGCGCGGCGGGTCGCGGAAGAACTGCAGGATGAACACGGCGGCGAGCCAGAACGGCGCCGACCACCACGCGCCCACAAAGAAAAACAGGAGTATGGAAACGGCTAAGGCAATGCCGAGGAACGGCCAGCCCTCGCGGGCGATGATCGGATGCGGCCAGGGCGGCGTCACGCGCTGCTCGCGCTCCTCAGTTCCGCGACGTGTCGACCAGGCGGTTCTTCTTGATCCAGGGCATCATCTCGCGCAGCCGCGCGCCGACCTTTTCGATCGGCAGCTCGGCGGTCATGCGCCGGCGCGAGAGCAGCGTGGGCGCGCCGGCGCGGTTCTCGAGCACGAACTCCTTCGCGTACTCGCCCGACTGGATGCGGTACAGGACCTCCTTCATCCGCCGGCGCGTGCCCTCGTCGATGATCTTGGGCCCGGAGGTGTACTCGCCGTACTCGGCGTTGTTCGAGATCGAGTAGTTCATCGTGCCGATGCCGCCCTCGTACATCAGGTCGACGATGAGCTTCAGCTCGTGCAGGCACTCGAAGTACGCCATCTCGGGCGCGTACCCCGCCTCGACCAGGGTGTCGAAGCCCGCCTTCACCAGCTCGACGCATCCGCCGCAGAGCACGGTCTGCTCGCCGAAGAGATCGGTCTCGGTCTCCTCCTTGAAGTTGGTCTCGATGACCCCCGCCTTGCCGCCGCCGATCGCCGCGGCATACGACAGCGCGAGATCGCGCGCCTTCTTCGACTGATCGCGGTGCACCGCGATCAGCATCGGCACCCCGCCGCCGGCCGCATAGGTCGAGCGCACGGTGTGCCCCGGGGCCTTGGGCGCCACCATCCACACGTCGAGGTCCTCGCGCGGCTGGATCAGGCCGTAGTGGATGTTGAAGCCGTGGGCGAAGGCGAGCGACGCTCCCTTCTTGACGTTGGGCTCGATGAATTCCTTGTACACCGCGGCGTGGTGCTCGTCGGGCAGCAGCACCATGACGATGTCGGCGCCCTTGATGGCCTCGTCGAGCTCGGCGACCTTGGCGCCGCCCTTCTTCGCCTTGTCCCAGGAGGCGCCGCCCTTGCGCAGCCCGACCGTGACCTTGACCCCCGATTCCTGCAGGTTCTGCGCGTGCGCGTGGCCCTGCGAGCCGTAGCCGATGATGGTGACCTTCTTGCCTTTCACCAATGAGAGATCGGCGTCCTTGTCGTAATAGACCTTCATTTTCCGTCCCCTGAGAAAAAACTAGACGCGCAGAACGCGGTTCCCGCGTCCTATGCCGCTGGCCCCGGTGCGTACCGTCTCGATGATGCTCGCCTGGTCGAGCGCGTGGATGAACGCATCGAGCTTGCGCGTGTCGCCGGTGAGCTCGATCGTGTAGGTGTTGTCGGATACGTCGATGATGCGGCCGCGGAAGATGTCGGCCATGCGCTTCATGTCCTCGCGCTCCTTGGCCCCGGCGCGCACCTTGATCAGCATCAGCTCGCGCTCGATGTGCTCCGCCTCGGAAAGATCGATCACCTTCACCACCTCGATCAGCTTGTTCAGCTGCTTGGTGATCTGCTCGACCACGTCCTCCGAGCCGGTGGTGACGATGGTCATGCGCGACATCGAGGCGTCCTCGGTGGGCGCCACCGTCAGCGTTTCAATGTTGTAGCCGCGCGCCGAAAACAGCCCCGAGATCCTTGAGAGCGCTCCGGACTCGTTCTCCACGAGAACGGAGATGATGTGGCGGCTCACAAGTCCTCGTAGAGAATCATCTCGGTGATCCCCTTGCCGCCGGGGATCATCGGGTAGACGTTCTCCTTCTGGTCGGTGACGAAGTCGAGGAACACGAGCTCGTTCTTCGCCGCGAAGGCCTCGCGCAGCGCGGGCTCGACGTCGGCGGGCTTGTCCACCAGCACGCCGCGGTGGCCGTAGCCCTCGGCGAGCTTGACGAAATCCGGCAGCGCGTCCATGTACGACTCGGAATAGCGGTTGCCGTGGAAGAACTGCTGCCACTGCCGCACCATGCCCATGTACTTGTTGTTCAGGTTGACGACCTTGATCGGCAGCCGGTACTGCTTGCAGGTGGAGAGCTCCTGCAGGCACATCTGGATCGACGATTCGCCGGTGACGCAGGCGACGGTCGCGCCCGGGTTCGCGAGCTGCACGCCCATCGCCGCCGGCAGGCCGAAGCCCATGGTGCCGAGGCCGCCGGAGTTGATCCAGCGCCGCGGCTGGTTGAACTTGTAGAACTGCGCCGCCCACATCTGGTGCTGGCCGACATCGGACGTGACGAACGCCTCGCCTTTCGTCACTTCGTACAGCTTCTCGAGCACGAACTGCGGCTTGATAATGGCGGACTTGCGGTCGTAGCGCAGGCAATCCTTGGCGCGCCACTCGCCGATCTGCTTCCACCAGGGCTGGACGTCCGGCGCCTGCGCCTGCCGCAGGAGCTTCAGCACGTCGTCGAGCACGTCGGGAATATTGCCGACGATCGGCACGTCGACCTTCACGCGCTTGGAGATCGACGACGGGTCGATGTCGATATGGATGATCTTGCGCGGGTTCTGGGCGAAATGGGCCGGATTGCCGATGACGCGGTCGTCGAAGCGCGCGCCGATCGCAAGCAGCACGTCGCAGTGCTGCATCGCCATGTTGGCCTCGTAGGTGCCGTGCATCCCGAGCATGCCGAGGAACTGCGGGTCGGTCGCGGGATACGCGCCGAGGCCCATCAGGGTGTTGGTGCACGGGAAGCCGAGCAGCTTCACCAGCTCGCGCAGCTGGCCGGAGGCCTCGGACAGGATCACGCCGCCGCCGGTATAGACCATCGGCCGCTGGGCCTCGAGAAGGAGCTGGACCGCCTTCTTGATCTGGCCGGCGTGGCCCTTGCGCACCGGGTTGTAGGAGCGCATGGCGATCGTCTCGGGGTAGTGGAACTCGGTGACCGCGGCGGTCACGTCCTTCGGGATGTCCACCACCACCGGGCCGGGACGCCCCGTGGCCGCGATGTGAAACGCCTTCTTGATGGCCGAGGCGAGGTCCTTCACGTCCTTCACCAGCATGTTGTGCTTCACGATCGGACGCGTGATGCCGACCGTGTCGCACTCCTGGAAGGCGTCCAGGCCGATCGCGTGCGTCGGCACCTGGCCGGTCAGCACCACCAGCGGAATCGAATCCATGTACGCCGTGGCGATGCCCGTGACGGCGTTGGTGACGCCCGGCCCCGAGGTGACGAGGCACACCCCCACCTTCTTCGAGGAGCGCGAATAGCCGTCGGCGGCGTGGACCGCGCCCTGCTCGTGACGCACCAGGACGTGGCGCACCTTGTCCTGCTTGAAGAGCTCGTCGTAGATGAACAGAACCGCGCCGCCGGGGTAGCCGAATACGTATTCGACGCCCTCCTGCTGCAGGCAGCGCACGACGATCTCGGCGCCGGTGATCTGGCTGGTCTTGATCCGGTCCATGGGGAAACCTTTGAACGATAAAGGCTTGGTGCGGTGCGGTCAAGACGACCCGGGTCGGCAGGTGGGCCATTTTTGGTACCATCGCCGCCAACAACACCGCCCCGGCAGAGGGTCTACTGGCTTCCCGCAGCGAGCTGTCGGCGTTTCTCAAGGGCGTCGAGCGGCGCGCGTTCAAACAGGCCGTATTCGCCGTCCGCGACCAGGAGGCGGCGCTCGATATCGTGCAGGACGCGATGCTGCGCCTCGCGGAGAAGTACGGTGATCGCCCGGCGGCGGAACTGCCGTTGCTCTTTCATCGCATCACGCAGAACGCGATCCGCGACTGGTTCCGACGCCAGAAGGTGCGCTCGCTCTGGACCACGCTGCTCTCCTCGCTGACGCCCAACCGCGATGATGACGAGCAGGATCCCCTGGAAACCTTGGAGCCCGCCTACGAGTCCAATCGCCAGGAGGCCCCGGGGGATCGACTAGAACAGTCACAAGTCCTTGAAATCATTGAAGAAGAGATCTCGCGTTTACCCGAGCGTCAACGCGAGGCCTTCATAATGCGTTACTGGGAGGAATTGGACGTGGCCGAAACCGCGCGCCGCATGCGATGCTCGGAGGGCAGCGTGAAAACGCATTGCTCCCGGGCTACGCACACGTTGGCGGCGGCGCTCCGGGCGCGGGGTATCACGCTTTGAGCCGGCCTGACAACGCTATGAACGAGCAACAATTCGGAAAAAGGGTCCGTCACCTGCTGAACAGCGGATCGCTGGGCAGCCAGGTGGAGCGCCGGCTTCTGGCGGCGCGCGAAGGGGCGCTGGCGCACCAGCGTCCAGAGCGCGCTCCTGCGCTCGCATGGGCCGACAACGTTCTCGGCCGCTTCGGCGGCTGGACCACGGGCGCGCTCTACGCGGTGCTCTCGCTCGCCATCCTGGCGGGCGGCGCGACGGGCATCTACAGCTGGCAGCAGAGCCAGCGTATCGCGGAGCTTGAGGAGCTCGATTCGCAGCTCCTCACCGACGACCTGCCGATCGACGCCTACCTCGATCGCGGCTTCCAGAACTGGCTGAAAAAGCGCAACGCGGACCAGTAATGCTGCGCGCTGCGCTCGTAGTGCTGGCCCTCTCCCTGGCTGGCAACGCCATCGCGCAAACGCCCGACAAGCCGAAGCCCGCCGAAAAATCGAAGGCGGTATCCGAGAAGGCCAAGCCCGCCGCGAAGGCAAAAGCGCCCGTGCGCCCGGCCTGGGCCGAGCTCACTGCCGACCAGCAGATGGTGCTCGCGCCGCTCAAGGCCGACTGGGAAAGGCTCGAGCAGGAGCGGCGCCGCAAGTGGGTCGGCATCGCGAACCGCTACCCGAAAATGAAGCCCGAGGAGCAGGAACGGGTCCAGCGGCGCATGCAGGACTGGGCGAAGCTCAGCCCCGAGCAACGCCGGCAGGCGCGCGAGAACTACAAGCGCATCGCGAAAGCGCCGCCCGAGAAGCGCGAGCAGCTGCGCGACGCCTGGGCGGAGTACCAGGCGCTGCCGCCGGAAAAGCGCCAGAGCCTCGTCCCGCCGTCCACGCCGCCGGCGGAGAAGAAGCGCCGGTGAGCGCTGCGACGCCGGGACTCCCGCGGCGCCTGGCAAGCATGGTCTACGAAGCGCTTCTCCTCTTCGCGGTCGCTTTCTTCGCCGCCTGGGTGTTCTTCTTCGCGAGCGGCGGCCGCGATGCCACCGCCGGCGGCATGCGCCACCTGCTGCAGCTCTTCATCGGCCTTTTCTTCGCCGCCTATTTCCTGTGGTCCTGGCTGCGCGGCGGCCAGACGCTCGCCATGAGGGCCTGGCGCATCCGTCTCATCGGTGTAACGCCAGCCCGAGCGCTGCTAAGGCTGATCCTTGCGGCGATCCTGGTGCCGACTGGAGTCTCGGTGCTCTGGGCCCTTTTCGACCGCGACCGGCAGTTCCTCCACGACCGGCTCGCGCGCAGCCGCCTCGTCCTAGCCTAGCGGCGCTCGACCCACCACATCATGAGGAGCGCCGCGCCAAGGAACGCGGCGCTCGGCGCGAGGGCTGCCGAGACCGGAGGCCAGTTCTGCAGCAGACCGATGTGCGCGATCAGGCTGTTCAAGCCGTGGAACAGGATCCCGAGCATGATGCCTAGGAACACCTTGAGGCCGACCGCGCCCGCGCGCCCGGAGGAGTAGCCGAAGGGTAGCGCGAGCGCCATCATCACGAGCGCGGCCACCGGATAGAGCAGCTTCTTCCAGAACGCGATCTCGTAGCGCTCGGTTTTCTGACGGTTGCCCGCCAGGTGCTGGATGTACTTGTGGAGCGCCCACACCGACATCTGGTCGGGCTTGACGATGAGCGCGTCGAGCATGTCGGGACTCACGGCCGATTTCCATTCGCGCTCCGCCTCGCGCACGGTGCGCGGCCCCTCCGGGGTGAATTGCGTGCTGACCACGTCGAGCATCATCCAGAGGCCGTGGCCGCGGTACTCGGCGCGCTGCGCGTTGGTCATGCGACGCAGGCGGTAGTCGGCGTCGAACTCGAAGATGCGCACGCCCTGGAGCGAGCTCGCCTGGCGCGCCTCGCGCACGTTGATGAACGAGCCTTCGTCCTTGAACCACAGGCCAGACTCGAGGCCCTGGCCGATGAGCGAGCTCATGGCGCGCAGCTTCACCTTCTGCGCGGTCTCCTCCGCGTAGGGCGCCGCCCACTCCCCGAGCACGAACGTGAGCGCCACGAAGGCAAGGCCGATCTTGCCGAGCATCAACCCCGCGCGCAGCGGCGACAGACCGGAGGTGCGCATCACCGTGTACTCAGAATTGGCCGCGAGCTGCCCGAGGACGTACAGCGTGCCGATCAGCACCGCGATCGGGAACAGCTCGTAGGCGTGCGCCGGCAGCGACAGCAGCACGAAAAGGAACACGGCCCGCAGGTGATATTCGCCGCGGTCGAGGTCGCCCAGCTCCTTGATGAGGTCGAAGAAGGCGAACAGCGCCAGGAACGCGAGCAGGACGAAGCCCACCCCGCCGAAGATCTGGCGCGCGAAGTAGCGTTCCAGGGTACGGATGCGCGGCCCGGCGATCATCGGCCCAGGCGCAGGCGGATGACCTGCATGCGCCGCGCAAACATGAACACGAGCAGCGCGATCATCGCGGCGTGCACCAGCCATACGCCGATGCCGAAGTCCATGCCCCCTTGCGACACGCGAGCCTGGCTGACGCTGAGCAGGTTGGAGTAGACGATGTAGGTGAACAGCGCGAACAGCAGGTTCACCGAGCGCCCGGCGCGCGGGTTGACGAAGCTCATCGGGATGGCGAGCAGCACCAGGATCGCGGCCGACGCCGGAATGCCGACGCGCCACAGCACTTCGCCGAGGTTGACCGGGGTCGGGTTGGCGAGCAGCTGCGCGGTCGTCATGCTCTTCTGCGAGAGCTGCGGCTCCTTGCTTTCGGCGGTTTCGATGCGCGCGGCGTAGCGCTGGAATTCCATCACCCGGTACTGCTCGTCGCCGGGGGCACCCTCGTAGCGCCGGCCGTCTTCCAGCACGATGAAGCGGTCGCCGTTCGGCGCGGTCTCGGTGCGGCCCACCCGGCTCATGCTGACGCCGCTTTTCTGCTGCTGCACCGAGCTCACGAACACGTTCTGCACCGTCGCGGCGTCGCCCGAGATCGATTCGACGAAATACACCCGCTCCTTGTTGCCGGTCTCGCCGAACACGCCGGGATTGACGCGCGAGACGTCGTCGCGCGCCTCCAGCCGCGTCACGTACTGCGCGCCCATCTGCGCGGCCCACGGCGAGATGACGAGCGACAGCGCGGCGATCACCGCGATCTGCGGCAGCGCGAACAGCATCACCGGCTTGAGCCACGCCGTGAGCGACAGCCCCGAGCCGAACCAGATCACCATCTCCGAATCGCGCCAGCTGCGCGTGAGCGTGATCAGCACCGAGATGAACATGGTGAGCGAAAGCAGCACCGGCAGCGTGCCGAGCGCGAAGAAGCCGAGGAACGCGATCACCGCGTCGGTGGGAATCTGGCCGCCCGCGGCCTGTCCGAGCAGGCGAATCAGTCGCGTGGTGAGCGCGATCGCGAACAGCGTCATGAACACCGCGCCCGCGAGGCTGGCGAATTCCCTGAGGAGCGCCCGGTGGAAGATCATGCGATACTTTCGCTGTGGAATTTAGCATAAAGACTCTCTCTCCCGAGAGCGCGAAAAGCGGCTGCGTGGTGCTCGGCGTGCACCGCGATCAGGACCTCACCCCGGCGGCGAAGCGCGTCGATCAGGCCGCGCGCGGCGCGCTGAAGAAGGCGCTCTGCGATCTGCCGGCCAAGCCGGGCTCGACGCTGCTCCTGCGCGGCCTGCCGGGCGTCGCGGCCGAGCGCGTGCTGCTCGTCGCCCTGGGCGAGCGCAAGGAATTCTCCGAGAACGCGTACCGCGATTCGGTGCGCGGCGCCGCCAACGCCCTGAAGGACCTGGACGTCAAGGATGCCGCAGTGTTCCTCGTCGACACCAAGGTGAGCTCGCGGCCCGTGTCCTGGAACCTGCGCCACGCGGTGCTCGGCACGCGCGAGTCGTTCTACCGCTTCGACCTGCTGAAGACGCAGAAGAAGGCCGACGCGGCGTCGCTTTCGCACGTCACGCTGCCGCTCGCCTCCAACGCGCAGCTCGAGCAGGCGCTCGCGGAGGCGCAGGCGACGGCCGACGGCGCCGACCTCGCGCGCACCCTAGGCAACCTGCCGAGCAACATCTGTACCCCGAGCTACCTCGCCGAGGAGGCGAAGAAGCTCGCGCGCCAGTTCAAGCTCCAGCTCGAGGTGCTCGAGCGGCGCGACCTCGAGCGCCTCGGCATGGGCGCCTTCCTCGCGGTGACGAACGCGTCGCACCAGCCGCCGAAGCTGATCGTGCTGCGCTACGCGGGCGGCGCCAAGGGGAAGAAACCGCTGGCGCTGGTCGGCAAGGGCATCACGTTCGACACCGGCGGCATTTCCCTCAAGCCCGCCGGCGAGATGGACGAGATGAAGTTCGACATGTCCGGCGCCGGGTCGGTGCTCGGCACGATCCGGGCGCTCGCCGGCATGGAAGCGCCGGTCAACGTGGTCGGCGTCATCCCGACCTGCGAGAACATGCCCGGCGGCCATGCCACCAAGCCGGGCGACGTCGTGACGACGCTTTCGGGGCAGACCGTCGAGATCCTCAATACCGACGCCGAGGGGCGGCTGATCCTCTGCGATGCGCTCACCTACGCCGCGCGCTTCGAGCCGGACGCCGTGATCGACGTGGCCACCCTCACCGGCGCTTGCGTGGTGGCGCTCGGCCACGTCGCAACCGGGCTTTTCGCCAACGACGACAAGCTCGCCGAGGAGATCCGGGAGGCGGCCGACGATGCCTGGGACCGCGTCTGGCAAATGCCGCTGTGGGACGACTACCAGGAGCAGCTGCGCTCGAACTTCGCCGACTTCGCCAACATCGGCGGGCGGCCCGGCGGCAGCATCACCGCCGCCTGCTTCCTCGCCCGCTTCACGCACGAGATGCGCTGGGCGCACCTCGACATCGCCGGCACCGCGTGGAAGAGCGGCCGCGAAAAGGGCTCCACGGCGCGGCCGGTCCCGCTCCTCGTGCGTTTTGCCCTGCGCCACGCCGGCAAGAAATAGCGCTTGACCACGATCGACTTCTACTTCAACGCGGAAGATCGTTTCCAGGTGGCCTGCAGGCTCGCCGGCAAGGCGCTGGCGCAGAAAAAGCGGATGCTGATCTACGCGCCCGAGGCCGAGGCCGCGAGCCGCATCGACAAGCTGCTGTGGACCTGGCCGGCGATCGGCTTCGTGCCGCACTGCGCCCCGCACGAGGCGCTCGCGGCCGAGACGCCGGTCCTCATCAGCTCGGACGCGGATACGCCGGGTAGCTGCGAGCTCCTCCTCAACCTCGGCGCCGAATGTCCGCCGCATTTCGAGCGCTTCGAGCGCCTGCTCGAAGTCGTGCCCACCGGCGAAGCCGAGCGCCAGGCGGCACGCGCGCGGTACCGCTTCTACCAGGCCCGCGGCTACAAGATCACGAGCCACGATCTCGCGAAGGACGCGGAGTGAGCGCCGCCGATCCCGTCGACGCCGACGTCCCGGTCCTCACACAGGTCGTCGAGGACCTGCCGCTCGAGCCTGCCGCGCCGTCCGCCCCGGCGGCGCCCGCAGCCCACGTGGACCAGGACGCCCTGGATGCGCTCGCCGATCAGCTGGAGCGTGCGCTGCTCGAGCGCCTCGGGCCGGAAATCGACCGGGCAACGGCGCGCGCGCTGAACGGGGTCCGCGCCGAGCTCACGGTCAGCGTCATGCAGATTGTGCGCGAATCCGTGGCCGCGGCCGTGGCCCAAGCGCTGCGCGGCCAGAAAAAGGACTGAAGTGCTCGACAAGAGCTTCAGCCCGGCCGCCATCGAGCAGGCCTGGTACCAGCGGTGGGAAGCAGCCGGGTATTTCCGCCACCAGGAACAAAAGAAGCCCGCGTATTGCATCCAGCTTCCGCCGCCCAACGTCACCGGCACGCTGCACATGGGCCACGCGTTCCAGCAGACGCTCATGGACGCGCTCATCCGCTACCACCGCATGAAGGGCGACAACACCAACTGGGTGGTGGGCACCGACCACGCTGGCATCGCCACCGAGATGGTCGTCACGCGGCAGATCGAGGCGCAAGGCAAGAGCAAGCGCGAGCTCGGCCGCGAAGAGTTCAACCGGCGCGTGTGGCAATGGAAGCAGCAGTCCGGATCGACCATCACGCGCCAGATGCGCCGCCTCGGCACCTCCGCAAACTGGGAATACGCCCAAAGTGAAGAAACGCGCGAAGGCCAGCCGGCGGGCTATTTCACGGCCGACGCCAGGATGTCACGCGCGGTAATCGAGGCATTCGTCCGGTGGTACGACGACGGCCTCATCTACCGTGGCAAGAAGCTGGTGAACTGGGACCCGGTGCTCCGCACGGCGGTCTCCAACCTCGAGGTCGAGAACGAGGACACCGTCGGCACGATGTGGCAGATCACGTATCCCTTTGTCGATGGCCCGCAGCCCTCCCAGGACAAGGACGGCACCCCCGTCAAGCTGCACGGCATGACCATCGCGACGACGCGGCCCGAGACCATGCTCGCCGACGGCGCGGTTGCCGTGCACCCGGAGGATGCGCGCTACCGGCATCTCGTCGGCAAGCTCGTCGAGCTGCCGCTCTGCGACCGCAACATCCCCATCGTCGCCGACGAGATGGTCGAGCGCGACTTCGGCACCGGCTGCGTCAAGATCACCGGCGCGCACGACTTCAACGACTATGCGGCGGCGCAGCGCCACCAGCTGCCGCTGATCGTCGTCATGACGCTCGACGCGAAGATCAACGAGAACGGCCCGAAGCAGTTCCAGGGCATGGACCGCTACGTCGCGCGCAAGGCCGTGGTGGCGGCGCTCGAGAAAGGCAACTACCTGGCCGGCGTCGACAAGAAGCACAGGATGGTGCTGCCGAAGTCCGCCCGCAGCGGTGCCGTGGTCGAGCCGATGCTCACCGACCAGTGGTGGGTGAAGATGGCCGGCATGGCGAAGGACGGGCTCGAGGTGGTGAAGCGCGGCGAGGTGCGCTTCATCCCCGAGCACTGGACGGCGACCTACAACAACTGGCTGGAGAACCTCGAGGACTGGAACATCTCGCGCCAGCTCTGGTGGGGCCACCAGATCCCCGCCTGGTACGACGAGGAAGGGAAGATTTACGTCGCGCATGACGAAAAAGCCGCCCAGGAAAAAGCCAAAGGCAAAAAGCTCCGGCGCGACCCTGACGTCCTGGATACGTGGTTTTCGTCTCAGCTGGTGCCGTTCTCGTCGCTCGGCTGGCCGGACAAGACGCCCGACCAGGACGTGTTCCTGCCCTCCTCGGTGCTGATCACCGGCAACGACATCATCTCCCTGTGGGTGTCGCGCATGATCATGGCGACGCGCTACTTCACCGGCAAGGTGCCGTTCCGCGACGTCTACATCAACGCCATCGTGCGCGACGCCGAGGGCGAGAAGATGTCGAAGTCGAAGGGCAACACCATCG
>Ga0207675_100000336_pt1 | contig 45008 bp, 43 predicted proteins | sample KBSSwiS42_FD_184305 | JGI IMG/M metagenome (GOLD analysis project Ga0207675, IMG submission 184305) | Switchgrass rhizosphere microbial communities from Kellogg Biological Station, Michigan, USA - KBS Switchgrass S4-2 (SPAdes) (version 2) | ecosystem: Host-associated > Plants > Roots >...
GCCGTATGCACCAGGGTTGCGAGCCGCCCGGTCTTGGAAACGAGATCAGCGAGTTCATTTACGGAATTGGAGTCGGCGACGTCGACCACGGCCGACAGCACCTTGTAGCCATCGTCGTCAAATTGCTGAGAAGTGTGGGCCAAGATCTCTGGGTTGTTGTCCGCGAGCACGAGCTGCTTGCCAACGCCAAGCCGACGGGCGCACGCGAGGCCTAGACCGCGAATGCCAGTAACGACAACAACATCATCCATACGTCAACTCCTCAAATTTTCCATAACATTGGCCTTGACTGTGGTTCGGCCGCCAAGGGGCAGACGATGACCGCACTTTTTGTTGTCCCAAGATTCCGCCACTCCACGTAGTTCTGACGATCTAGTCGCCTGCGTGTCGCGCCTCGTTGTGGACCGGGATGTTCGGATACGGAATGGGCGCCCGGTGGCACAAGCGCACGGGGCGCTTACGAATCCGGATAGCGGCAGCCCATATGCCGTCGACGGTCGCGATCGCCGATCTGCGCGCCAAGCCGCGCCGTCAGAATCGCGTCATCATACCGGGCGTAGTCGAACTATGACTTGGAACCCGACTGTTGAGACCGTTCCTCGCGCAATCATGAAAAGCCCCGTCCGATCCAATCAAACAGGGCCTCTTACCCGAAACCAGAGCTTAAAACTTGAACGAGACCGAACCACCATAGGTCCGCGGTTCGCCCCATTTGCAGGCGGCATAACCGATGCTGTTGAGATTGTCGGAGCAAGCCAGACTGTAATATTTATTCAGAATGTTCTGTGCCCAGAAACTCACCGTCATCGGGCTCCGCAGAAGCCTTTGCAGATCTATGCGAGCACCCCAGATTCCGAACTTGGGCGTCTTGTATATCCCCTGGACGGCCAGACCCGTCGTCGGACCACGATAGGAATAGTTGACGCTCAGCGCGGGCCTGGCGAAGGATTCCGGCGCCCAATCGGCTTCGTACCGGAGGCTCGCATTGAACGTATCGCGGGCTACCCCGGCAAAGGCAGCGCCCTCGAGATTCACGCCGTTGGAATAGTCGATCGGATTGCCCGCAAAGATCGGCTTCGAGGGATCAGTAGGCTGCGGAACGATCGAACCCTTGCCGTACTTCGCCTCCTGATGTGCATAGCCAAAGTCGAGCTGTAGCTGCGGGATGGGCTTGAGAGTGCCTTCAATTTCTACGCCTTTGATTGTAGCTTTACCGACGTTAAAGATAATCAGATCAGTATAGTTGAATCCACCGGCGCATGCAACTTGGTCAGTACAAAACTGCAAGATGTCCTGCGTCTGTATACTCCTGTACTTCCCAAGGAAGCCCGCGACGTTGAGCCGGTAAGGTATCCCCGCAATTCGTCCCTGCGACTTGAAACCGAGCTCAAAATCGGTGATCTGTTCTGGATTGAAGAACTGGAACTGCAGGTTTCTGGTTGTTGGATTGGCATTACCGGCCTTGTAGCCCCTACGATTAGCAAGATAGACAAGAGTATTGGGGGTTATCTGGTATTCCACCGAGTCCGTCCAGGTCAAGGCGCGGTAATTCTTTATGCCGCCGGCGAAGCAGGCGGTTCCATTGTTGACACCCTTCACATTCCCAAGAGTCCCGTTCAACTCGTTACAAGCTAAAGGATCTCCGTTCCACTGCTGTAACTGTGCAACATCGTTCGTGAAGAAGTTGCTTTGATTAAAGTCCCGACGATCCCAAGTGTACCGCAGACCGCCGGTGATACGCAGCCCCTCGAGGCCGATTCCGCTGAAGTCATAGGTCCCTTGCGCGAACAGCGCATAGGAGTCCGACTTCGTCGTGGCCTGCCCATGCCGCTCCAGGAAAGGGTTCCCGGCGGCATCCCGATAAAGCGAGACCGGCCCCACGACGAACGCAGAATTTACGGCATAGAGGTGATCGTCGTGGCTATAATAGCCGCCTGCAATCAGTTTCAGGTCCTTGAAGTTCCCGATCAGCTGCAGCTCCTCAGTAATTGTCTTGCTACGATTCAAGTAGATTGTATTGTTGTTTACATATTGCACCGGAAAGGAGCCCGGCAGGGGCGTTCCCACGGGAACACCCTGAAGCGCTGCGAAGAATGGAAGCGCGTCGACGACATAACCCGTAGCGCCCCCTGGATCCTGAGAGTCCAGCGCACGCAGATATCGCGCGCCGATGATATTCTTGATGATGAAGTTGCCGCTGAGGTCGACGCTCGTAGTGTTGGCCAGTCCGTAGGTGCGCACCGTCGACCCAAAGCTGGTGAGCGCCGGCAGGTTGGGGGATGAAAGCTGTTTCGCCGTGCCCCCCAGTGCATTGACCACGAAAGGACTACCTTGCCGAACCAATTGATTACCAACCCGAACCGCCGTTCCGCCGCCCAACGCACTTTGTTGCTGGACGGATTGACCCGTGAGCAGTCCGATCTGGAAGCCCGCCGATCCGGGTGCCGGTATAGGCGCAGCTTCGATGATCGTGGGCGGGGTAAGTTCGTTTCGATACAGGTAATCGAGGACGAGCGTGTTTTGGATCGTGCTTGTCGGATTCAACAGCAGGCTCACACGCGCACTGCTGTTATCGCGATTTCCCAGGTCCGGCTGGCCGATGGCGGCATTCTTGTAGATGCCATCCCGCCGCTCGATCTGCCCAGCAACTCTCAGCGCTGCGACCCCGGCGACCAGAGGGATATTGATCGCTGCGGTGGCCTTCATCTGATTGTAGTTGCCATATTCAATTCCAGCGTCAGCACCGAATTTGAATGTCGGCTGCGCCGTCGTGAACACCATCGCACCGCCGACCGAGTTCTTGCCGAACAACGTGCCCTGCGGTCCTTTCAGGGCCTGAACATTGGAGAGGTCGTAGAGCGTCAAGCCACGGGTATCCTCCGCGACGCCATTGACATAGGTCACGACGTTCTCATCCGTGTACAGGACTTGACGTTGCCCGCGAATGATGAATTCGGGTTGTGAAGGATAGTTGTTGCTGGGCTTGATTTGGAGATTGGGAACACTGAACTGAATGTCGCTCACAGCCGTGACGTTACGCTGTGTCAGCGCGGCAGCAGACAAGGCGGTCACGGCGACCGGAACCCGTCCGAGCCTTTCCTCCACGCGACGCGCCGTGACGATAATTTCTTGCAGGCCGCTCGAACCAGATTCGCTAGCGGCATTGCTGTTGTCAGGCACCGTCGTTCCCACCGATGGTACGCCAGTTGGGGCGGCGGGCTGCCCCGGGCCGACTTGAGCTGCAGCGGAAGCTCCTATCGTCATAAACGACGCGAACGATACACTCGTGAGCAGCGTGATCTTGCGCATGGACCCCTCTCCGTCTTGTTTCTTTAACGAACGCACTGACCTTCCGGCCAGTCGACGCATTACCTTGACGGAATCTAGTGTGAGATTTGCAGGGCGACTCAGCCGCCGTCCAAACGGACTACGTGCATAAAACAATTGCGCCGCCCCGACAGTGCAGCAACTATGCAACAGTCGGCTTCGAATGACCCTAAACCGTTTGAATGCTATCAGAATTCAAGTCGAACGGCATTCCAGTTTGCTAACCGCACCGCCTGCGGCTGCTTCAAAGCACCGCCAAAATACCAGCCTGAATTCAATAATTTGGTCGAAATCATTCGGAACAAACATGCGCGCATCTGACAGCCTTGCCTGACGACAGGATCGATCCTGCGCCGGATGGGGCTTGAACCGCTGTTTGCTTCAGCGACCGCTCAGGGCAGGTTCACAAACGGCTCCTCGGTGCGCGTAGTGCTGAAGTGGTCCGATGCCCAGTCGGCCGACATGCGATCCAGCGTCAGCGCGTGCGCCCCGGGTATCAGTTCAAGGGGAGCCGGACGCTCACGAAAGTGCGTAGCTTTCTCGAGTAGGCCATGCACCATCCTCGAGCGAGATCAAAGCCAACGAGAGCCTGCCGGCCACATCCGCCAGGGAGGTTGCCTTCGCCGGTCGCCTCCACACGAATTACGCCGGCTATATGGCCCAAAACCTGCAAAATTCACGACTCCCAAGGCGAGTGCATCGGCAAGTCGCAGCCCTGGATAAGGCGGGGTCGAGCCACACAAGCGTTAGTCCCAAACCACTTCAGTATTAACAGATCCGGTGTTCTAAACGCTATGTCGCATCAGCAGCTCTCGATTGGGCGCAAGCGATATTGCTCGCCGGCAAAGGCACCCATCAGTACGGATAAGAAATCGATCCGAAGTTTCCGATCAAAAGCGTCTGATTATTCATCAGGGTCGTGGTGGGGGAAACCAGGTAAGCCACGGCATCCGCAATCGCCTCCAGCGGCGCTCCCTCACCGCTAACAATGTGGTGCACACGCATCGAGCGACCCACTTCTGATCGGAGCGTCTCCATAATGGCACCGTTCCAACCGGGCGTGACAAGGTTGACCAAGACATCAAGAGGCCGGCTGGCCTGTAGCGGATCCCATGCGCGTCTCGCTGCCGTGCGCCCCAGATCGCCTGAACCAAGTTCAAGAGCGTTAACGCAGCAGTAGATGGGACCGTGGATGTCTGCGGCCAGTTCGACAACGGCCAGCAAACCCGGACCGCATTCCGGCTCCACGAGAAGGGCGTGCGCACGCCCGCCCGCCTCGCGTACGCTGTCCATTGTTTGAACGGATTGAGATGGTCCGCCGGCCACCACAATCAACGCCCCTTTTTTCCCCAGTGTCCGCGCGCACGCCGACGCGACCGCGCCGTCGCCCGCGATGAGTGCTGTGAGACCTGCCAGCGGAAGCTGGCCTCCATCGCCGCGGCGGTCGGACCGCGCCGCCAGGACATTGGCCTCTCCCCAAAAGGCGCGCATCTCCTTGACCTTGCCTTCGGGATCGAAGCGGAAGGTGTCAGTTATCTGCACGATCATCGACTCCTTGCCTGTTCCGATAAAACAGAAAAAGGAAAAGGCGACGGCGTCGCCGGCGTAGTGAAAGTCACCGGTCAACTGAAGAAAAGATGGTTGATCGCGATATTGCTCGTAAAAAGCGCGGATCGCCGTCTTTCCCTCGTGAACCTGGCTGCCGACGGGATCCTCGAGTGTCGCATCTTCGGCATAGATCGCCGCGACCGCATCGAGATCGCGTGCATTGAACGCACGGATGTAGGCCACGATTAGCTGCCGGGTTTCTTCGGCGGTGCGCATAATCCGTCTCCAGTTCTGTCGGCGCTCCAGCGGAACCGAAAAGGCGCTCAGATCGTCCCCTGTCCCTCACGCTCTCGTGTTCCGCGCGACGATACGCTGACCGAAGGTCACGCGGCAGATGGTGTCGGCCAGCTCAGCGACAGCCTGCGCATCGAGTTCACCATTCCGCGCTCCACGATTGGTGCCTCGCCCTCGGTGATGTGGAAATCGGGGATCCGGTTCAGCCATTCCTCGATGAACACCCGCATTTCCAGCCGCGCCAACAGCGCTCCGATGCACCGGTGGGTGCCTTGGCCGAACGCAGCATGGCGCACGTCCTGGCGTTCGAAATCCACCACTCCCGGGTTGGGGAAGCGACGTGGGTCCTGGCCATGGAACATCGTCTGGACTAGCACGCGGTCGTCTTGTTTGAAGGTCAGGCCCTTGTAGTTTGTGTCCTCGGTGATGACCCGCGCCGTCCCGGTGGCGCCGTGATACCGCATCAACTCGTCAATTGCCTTGGGAATCATCGCCGGATTGTCGATCAGCTGGCGTCGATGTCCTGGATGGCGAGCCAGGAAGCTGGCGATGAAACCCATCGTCGACATGACGGTGTCGAGGCCACCGAGTAACGTGTTCATGCCAAGACTATGTCGCTCCTCATGGGTAAGCGGGCGATTGAAGACCTGAGCGCGCATGATTTGTGAGACGACGTCGCCAGCCTCGCTATGCGCACGCTCTGCCATCAGCTTCTCGACGTATCTGGCCATCTGCCCATAGCCCCACAGGCGATTATCGAAGCTGGTGGGGTGTACCGCCGCGTCCGACCAGGCCATGAGATCGGCTCTGTCGAGTTCGGGCAGATCGGCGAGCCGCATGAAGATCACGATCGGCAGCACGGCGGCGAATTCGGACACAAATTCGCATGTACCGCGTCCGCGAAAGTCCTCGATCAGGCTGATGGCCAGCTCACGAACCTCGCCCTCCAGTTTCAGGATCTCAGCCGGCGAGAAAGCAGGTTGAAGAACCGCGCGATAGGCTAGATGCTCGGGGTCGTCCGTTTCCAGCGGCACGTTGACGAACGGCGTGGTGCCCTTCGGCACCGTGACCTCGCGCATGGAAAACAGCTTACCGTTGCGCTGTGCGTGATCAATGTCCTCGGCGCGCACAAACAGCCAGTGTCCCCCGTTGCGCGGTGTCCAGACGATATCGGGGCCGGCCTGGAGGCGGCGTGCGATATCGACCTGGACATCAGAGGAAACCTCGTGCGGCGGCTCGTACAGATTATAATCGACAACCAGATGCTCGGGAACATGATCGGGCCTTGGGCTCAATTCGGCCATGCTATTCATTTTCCGATTCCTACTTGTGACTTGGATGGCCGGGCGTTCCGCGAGGCCGGTCCCACCCCTCCTCGGGTCGCGTGAGGCGCGAACATTGGCCGCGAGACCGTGCGCGTTCTCGTTATCCCCGCCCTCTGGCGAAACGAGCCGCCCATGCTGGTTCGCGAAGGACCGGCGAGATGAGGGATCGTGATTGCAACGCCGTCGATCGCACAACTCTGATTGATGACCTCATGAAGCGACGCCACCGGCGCGCGCGCGTGGGAATCGCGGATCCTCTCGAAGCATTGCTCGCGACTGCTGCAAGTGCCGAGAAGACCGTCGGTCGCATCGTCAGCGTAGCCGGTGAAAAATATGTCCTTGTCCTGCGGATTCTCGCGCCGCCCAGGCCTGATCGACACCTTCCTCCTTCCGAGGCGGCCGGGCAGATCCCGGCCATCTTCCTCGAGGCGGCGCACCGCCCAAAAACCGTCCGTCATCTCCACTTTGATGCAAATGCTTTCATCCGCCATCGGGCAGGCCTCAATCGAAGTCGACGAGCAGGCGACTGAGCCGGAGGTGCGCGATGCGCCAGCGGCTACCAATTCCCCGGACATAGGTTTCGTGATAATGGCCGTAGCCGTGGAGGCGGCGGAACGGAGCACCCTCCGCGAGCTGCACCCGATCCTCCATGGCCCAGATGCCGTGCGCGACATTGTTTCCTGCAAACGAGATTTCCGGCATGTGGCCGTGATGCACCGTTACGGTGCCTTCCAGTGGTCCCCTCATCGTTGAAACGATGGTATCACGGCCGACAATCAGCCCCCCTGCGGGATCGACCGGAATTCCCGATCTCACGAGGTTGCGGATGTCCTCACGCATGTCCATCACTGCATCTGCAGTGAAAACGTCGTACATGGCGGCCCAATCACGGAGGTCCATGCACCGGAAATAACGCGCCTTTAGCTCGCGGATTGCCCTTATGTCCGCCAGCCGGCCGATGCACTGCTCCGGATCCGCTCCCCTGGCCTTCCACATTGCTTTTTCCTCGCGACAGCCAGCCTGCCGACGACTGCGCCCGCGCCCGATTATGAACGACCGCGCGCCTGCATCCGTCGTCCGCTCGGACGAGGAACCGCTAGGCCGACCTGGCTAAATACCGATGGATCACGGGACAGGATCGCATGCAGGGTTCGACGGGCGACGGCAGTCATAATGATGCGGAGGAACTCGCCGCCTTCGAGGCCGCGACCATGCTCAAAGCCCGCTACTTCCGCTTCATGGATCTGAAGCAGTGGGACGATTGGCAAGAGCTGTACTCGGCGTCCGCGGTCATGGACATGCGTGACGAGGCTTCTTCGATGGCGAGGCTGGGACTGGACGTTGGCGACCCAGAGGCGTGGTTGCTGACATCGCCGGTCAGTATCCGCGAGGGTGTCGAAGCCGCGCTCACGGGCGTGACCAGCGTCCACCACGGCCACATGAGCGAGATGGAGTTCATCGAACCCGGACGCATCCGAGCGATCTGGGCGATGGAGGACGTGATCCGCTATCCTAACGGGCGCTCAGTCGCCGGCTTCAACGGTTACGGCCACTATTACGACACCTACATCTTCGAAGACGGACAATGGCGCATCGAGAGCGTGTCGCTGAAGCGACTGCATCTCGATCCCATTCCTCAGCAAGATGCCTGACTACACCAGCCGACCGCGGATCCTCGACTAATGAACAATGAAATTGAATGCGATGTGCTGGTCATCGGATCGGGCGCCGGCGGCATGGTCTCGGCCATCCGCGCGCACGACCTCGGACTGCGGCCGATCCTCGTCGAGAAGAGCGATCGCTTCGGCGGCACAAGCGCTGTGTCCGGGGGGGGAATCTGGATCCCGATGAACAAGGACTTCAAGGACGACAGCGAGGAGGCCGCAATGGCCTATCTGCGCGCTTGCACCAAAGGCGAGGTGCCCGATCGCAAGCTCCTTGCCTATGTCCACAACGGAAAAAGACTGGTCGAGCTGCTGGAGGGCTGGTCGGTAGGCTACAGTGCCGTACCAGGCTATCCGGATTACTGCCCTTGGCTTCCCGGCGCGGCCGCTGGTGGCCGCACCATGATGCCGCACGCGTTCGACGCCCGCAAGTTGGGAGACCAGCTTTTCCGGATGCGCGAGCCGCATCCGACGCACAAGGTATTTGGCCGAATGCAGGTCGGCCTGGAAGAGATGGGGCCGCTCATCAAGCGTTGGCCGGGGTGGTGGCGAACGGCCGCGAAGATGGTCATTCGCTACTGGACCGATTTCCCGTTTCGCATGAAGAGCAGTCGGGATCGCCGTGTCACGACGGGTAATGCGATGATCGCCGCGCTGCGCAAGGCCATGATGGACCGGGAAATCCCCCTCAGGCTGAAGACCGCGCTCGAAAGCTTCGTTGAGGAGGGCGGCCGCGTCGTAGGTGCCGTGGTTGTAGAGCGCGGCAACCGCTACACCGTCCGGGCCAGGCGAGGCGTGATCGTCGCCACGGGCGGGTTCGAGAAGAACCAGGGCCTGCGCGACCAATATATGCCGAAACCTACTCCGACCGACTATAGCCTGACTCCCGGCGTCAACAATGTCGGCGACGCGCTAAAAGCTGGAGCGAAGATCGGCGCCGCGACAGAGTTCCTCGATCAGGCGTGGTGGGTACCGACGATGCGCGTCCCGGCGCCTGGGTTCAACAACGCCGACATGCGCGCCGCATTGTTCATGGAGAGAAGCTATCCGCACACGATGTGCGTCAATCGCAACGGCGATCGATTCTGCGACGAGGCGATTTCCTACAATGACTTCGGGGCAGCGATGCTGGACGACGACCGCAAGACCGGGGCCAATGCTCCCTGCTGGATGATCTTCGACGCGACAGCCCGCAACCGCTATCCTATCGGTACGCTTCTGCCTTCAGCCTTCTGGCCAGACTGGCGATTGCCGCGCGAATGGGACGACAACGTCTATTACAAGGCCAATACGATAGAGGCGCTAGCCCGCAAGATCGACGTTGACCCGACCCGGCTCGCAGCCAGCGTGCGGCGGATCAATGGCTTCGCGGAAACCGGCAAGGACGAGGACTTCGACCGCGGCGGTAACAGCTACGACACCTTCTTCGGAGATCCGCGCAATCAGCCCAACCCGTGCCTTGGGGCGATCGAGAAGCCACCCTTCTACGCGGTACAAATCGACATTGGCGACATTGGCACCAAGGGGGGTCTCAAGACCGACGAAAACGGCAATGTTTTGCGCACGAACGGTGTACCGATCGAAGGTCTCTATGCGACCGGGAACGTTGCGGGCGCCATGACCTACGATTCCTATCCCGGTGCAGGCGCGACGCTCGGCCCAGCGATGGCATTCGGCATGCTCGCCGCCGAGCACATAGCCGACCGCACCACCAACAGGGGAGTGAGTTGAATATGGCGAGAAGCGTTGTCACGGCTTCGGGCGACAGGCTAGTCGGCCTCCGTGACAAGAAATCGAGCCGCGTCGAGAAGCCGCTCAAGGCAAGCGCGGTCCGCAAATGGAGCGGCGACTATGACGTCGTCGTCGTCGGCTGCGGCCTTGCTGGTGCAAGCGCGGCGATCGAGGCGGCGAACCGTGGGTTGAACGTCTTGTTGCTCGACCGCTTCCAGTGCGGTGGCGCCAGCCAGATGAGTGGCGGGATCGTTTATGCCGGTGGCGGCACCCATGTGCAGAAGGAGTGCGGCGTCGCGGACAGTCCCGAGGCGATGGCCGACTATCTGCGCAAGGAGGTCGGAGGATTGCTATCCGACCAGGTGGTGAACCGGTTTGCGGAGGACAGCGTCGAGACACTCGGATTCCTGGAGAACTGTGGCGTCCAGTTCTCCGGACCGCGCGCGCCGACGAAGACCTCGCACCCGAGCGCTGAATTCTATCTCTATTATTCGGACAACGGCACGGTCCCCGCCTATCGCGGCGATCATCCTCCCGCCGAACGCGGGCATCGCACCAAGAATCCGGCCCTCATTCGCAATGCGCCGAAGCTCGCTGGCAAGAAACCACATGGCGGCTTCTCCGAGGGTGCCGACAATGGCTGGTATCTGATGGCGGCCGTGAAGGGGGCAGCGAGCACGCACCCGAACATCACGATCGTTCGGCAGGCGCGCGTCAACCGGCTCGTAATGGATGGGGAAAGGGTCGTCGGCGTGCAAGCGAGCGTGCTCTCGGGCCCATCTGCTGCGCTTCACAAGCAGGCTGAGAAGCTCGCCAACAAGCTCACCTTGCAGATCCTCGGCATGGATCGGCCCTTCTCCAAACTCTTCCGCGCCGCGGAGCATTGGGGCGGCCGGCTGCTCACTTTTCGAGCGCAGCGTGGCGTGATTATTGCTGCGGGCGGCTTCGTGCGTAACACCGAAATGATGAAAGCCTATGCGCCACGCTATTTGAAAACCTTGCCGATCGGATCTTTTGGCGACGATGGAGCCGGCATTCGCCTCGGCGTGTCGGCCGGCGGTGTCGCGGCGCATCTCGACAAGATCTCGGCGTGGCGATTCATAAACCCGCCCTACCATTGGACCAAAGGCGTGATCATCGGCTCCAACGGTGGTCGCATCACCAACGAGGAGCAATATGGCGCCCATCTTTCACGCGCCATTTACGAGGTGTCCGATGGGCGTGCGTGGTTGGTGCTGGATCAGGCAATCTGGGACGCGGCGCTGGAAGAGGTGAATTCCGGCAAGCTGTTCCCGTTCCAGCAATTCCCTGTCAAGCAGGCACAGCGCAGTGCGAAGAAGGCCGATACGGTCGAGGGGCTCGCGAAGGAACTCGGCGTCTCGCCCGAACGCATGTCGGCTGCAATTCAAGATTACAGCACCGCTGCGCGCACGGGTAGCCCCGATCCGCTGGGCAAGAGCGATGCCTGCCGGCAGGCGTTCGGCCCGGGGCCGTACTATGCAGTCAATCTCGCTCATGAAATGCCCGTAAGCCCGATCACGGCGCTCACGACCGGCGGCCTGATGGTTGACGACGAGACGGGAGGCGTGATCAATGCGCGGGGCAAAGCGATCCCGGCACTTTATGCTGCCGGGCGTTCCGCCTTGGGCATCCCCGCGAACAATTATGTAAGCGGCCTGTCGCTTGCGGACTGCGTATGGTCCGGGCGACGGGCGGCCCGTTCGCTGGCAGGAGGTTGATCCGGATCGGCCCGGCTGAACGCACCCCTCGAGGTCGCGACGTCGGGCTACACAAGTTTGTCCCGGAGGTGCTCGCGAGCACATCGTGGCGACGAACGTGCCGGCCTGCCGCCGCAATGCCGATCGAACATGCGGCAATGATCGCCCCCGCAGCCACCGGACGCCTCGCCCTCTGAGCGGTCCTGCCCAGCTTTAGAACTGGTACTTATGCCCCCAGATATCACCTCTGGTAGTCTCGAAGGCGACGTGCCGGGTCCAATCCATCTGCTTCCCGCCGCAGCCATATTCCAGCGGAAAGCCGCCGGGCGTCATGACGTAGAACGATACCATATCGTCGTTCACATGCTGGCCCAGCGTCGCGAACAGCTTGGCGCCGTGCTGCTCGACGCGATCCAGCGCGCGACCGACATCAACGATATCGCCGACCTCGAGCATGACGTGGAGACATCCGCCCGGGAAGGGAATTTCCCCGAGGGCGAGGCTGTGCTGACGCGGATTGCCGCAATGCAGGAAGCTGACGCGGGCAATACCCTGCGGCATCGCCAGTTTGAGGATGTCCGACAGTTCGAAACAACAGGTTTTCGTCCAGAAATCATATTCCGCATCGAAGGCTTCGGAGGCAGCAAGCACGATATGCCCGAGGCCGAGATTCTCGGTTACGAAACGGCTCACCCCCACCGGGGAGGCGAATGGCGCAAAGTCGCTGATTGGCCCCCAGCCGATCTCATGGCGGTGACCTGCCGGATCCTCAAAGGCGAAATAGTCCTGCACCTGGCGCAGCGCGGCGCCCGTCCCGTCGCCATCGGTGATCTTCACTCGTGCGGCTTCAAGCTCGGACCTGGCGACCCGGAACTCGTCTTGGTCCCGGACCAGCCAACCGCTCGCCATTAGGCCATCCTCGTGCCCCGGAAGAATCGCGATTCGAAACTTGCGTTCATCAATTTTCGCGTAAAGAGCGCCTTCGGGGCCATCGATCATCATCGTTCCCAACACGTTCTCCCCGAACGCCCGCCATTGGGAAGTGTCTGGCGCGCCCACCAGCAGATAACCGAGCTCGATGATTTTCATGACGTGCTCCCGTTCGTGTCTGCCGGTCGCTCTAGATGTCCGACCGTTCCGGCCAAATCGTCCGAAGGGACGCCAACCGCGTCAGCCAAGTGAGCCGATATCCCAGTAAGCGCGTAGTGACGCGATGCGGCCGTCGTTACTCAGGCACAGCGTCTCAATGACGTGAATGCGCGCTACGTCTCCCGCCCTATCATGAAGCGTTGCGGTGGCATCGAATGCCGCCTCGCGTCCACTGACGTAGAGCTTGCCGAGGGTCATCTCGATCCTGAACGCTGTCGCTCCCGCCTCCCAGAAGGCGCGGATGGCGTCGTGCCCACGCATCGGCTCCGAGCCGACGGGATCCTCGAATGTGCCGTCCACGGCGAACAACGCGACACGACGGTCGATGTCGTTGGATTTATAGCTGCCGAGATAAGCCGCCACCACCTCGCGGATGCGGCTCTCGAAGCTCGTGGTGCGCCCCGCGGCCGCAATGCGAAGTTGGTCGAGCAACACGGGTCGGCTTCAAACCAGATCGATCCAGCGTCCTTCGCTGCGGGAACGCTCCACTGCGTCGATGACGCGAACATGCGCGAAGCCGTCGTCGAAGGTTGCAATCGCCGGATTACGATAGTGCGGGTTTCGCATCCAGGAAGCGAAAGCAGCGGTCAGGCCGACCATTTCCGGAAAGCCATAATCGCTCGAATGCGTCTGAACGTAGTTGGTATCCTCCATCTGCGGGAGCTTCTCCTCGGGCGCATATATTTCGGGCCCGCCACCGCGAAGTTCCGCGACGAGATCCGCCGGCATCTCAACCGCGCGCGACCCTTCGGCGTCGGTCAGGATAACGTCGTTGAAGCCGATCGAAATGCCCGCATCGGCACCGATAATGCGCGTCGAGGCGAAGGCATCCCACGCTCGGCAGGTGCCAGCCATCACGCCCTGCGCGCCATTGGCCGTCAAAAAGGCAAAGGCGTAGCTGTCATCGGCGGTCATGCCCCGGTCGCCACCCGGATGCACGGTCCCGGCTACCGCGGCGAACTCACCGACGATGTAGCGCACGAGATCGATGCCATGCGAATTGTAGTTGCGCAGCCATCCGCCACCTTCGTCCGACCGAAGCCACCAGGTGGGCGTGTCGATCATTTTTGGCGCACAAAGCGTATGATCGAATTGAGCGCTCACCTGAATGGGCGCGCCGATCCCTCCCTGGTGCACGACGCGCCGTGCGAGTGCGTTCTGCGCGAACCAACGAAACTCGTGGCTTATCATGTTAGCCAGCCCGGCCTCACGCGCTGCATCGCGCATTTCTCGGGCGTGACCGACATCAAGCGCCATCGCCTTCTCGCAGATCAGGTGTTTGCCTGCCCGGATCGCGCGCATCGAGAAATCATGATGGGTCTTCGGCGGCGTCGCGATCACGACTGCGTCGATCTCACTATCTAGGGCCCGGTCGAAGGAGGTCCAAGCATTGGGAATGCTGAAATGGCTTGCCCGATAGGCGGTCTTCTCGGGGTCCCGACCGACGAGTGCGGTGACCTCGAACCCCGCTGCGCGCAGCGCGCGGATATGCAGAGTGCAGCCGATGTTGGTGCCGATGACGGCAATCCTCAGCCTGTCCACTATTGATCTCCAAGAGCGTCGCGGGAAGCTTGCCGCGATCCGAGGGGGTCTCGTGCCCTTCAGCCACTCGGTCACGCAGTCGCGCAGCGCAGATCGGGGGCGCGTTACAACAACATGTCGAATGGCTCGCCGCCGAGCAGCAAATCGCCAAAGGTGCGACCGTAGATGCGATACTGCGCCGCCGCATGCTGGCGACCAGTCAACATATCGCGATAGATGCGCCCCATATTCGACTTGTCGAAGACACCGCCGCCGCCGGACACGGTGAGCATCTGCTCCGCGAGCTTGACGCAGCGCTCCGCCACAGTTGCGCTTTGAAAGCGCATCATGTGGCGAATTTCAATCGGAGGCATTTCGTCGCGCTCGGCATATTCGAGCATGATATCAAAATTCGCGAACATGGACTTTTTCATTTCGTCGATGCCCGCCAAAGCCGAGGCCACTGCAAGCTGGGCGTCAGGATCCTTCGATGTCTTGCTGCCCATGAATACCTTGTCGCGAGCATATTCGCGGAACAGATCGGTCATGTGCTGCAATGCGCCGATCTGACCGCTTGTGATTCCACGCATGAACACCAGCATGAAGGGCATGCGGTAAAGCGTTCCATCGTTCCACTTGCGGCCCGGGCTCGTACCGTAGAAGCCGTCGATGAACTTATGCGTGCGATGCTCAGGCACAAAAGCCTTGTCGACGACGACATCGTGACTCCCGGTCGCAGCCAGGCCCGTCGTGTACCAAGTGTCGACGATCTTGGCGTCCTTCCGAGGTAGCAGGAACGATCTGTACTCATTGGGATCGCCGTTGATGAACCCGCCGAGGAACGTCCAATCGCAATGCTCCGAACCGCTGGAATAGGACCAGCGGCCGCTCAGTTCGTACCCGCCGTCGACCGGCGTGGCCTTACCCCCCGGCATATAGGGCGAGGCGATCAACACCGATGAATCCTGGCCCCAGACGTCCTGGGCAGCCTGGTCATCCATCAGGCCGATATGCATGCTGTGCAAGGCGATGACCCCGTAAATCCAGGCCACCGACATGTCCCCCTCTCCGAGCGCCATCTGAACGTCGGCGAACGCGCGCTGCCCGAGCTCGTACCCGCCCCAGCGCCTGGGCTGCAGAACGCGAAACAGTCCTGCCTCGTTCATGCGGCGGACCGTGTCGGAATTGACCTTGCGATTACGCTCATCCTCGGCCGCGCGCTCGCGCAGAAGTGGTATGAGTTCCCGCGTCCGGCTGACCAGTTCTTCAGTGGTCGGGATTTCCACGGTTGAACCATTCACGGCTGCGTTTGCGGTGGCCACCTGCATACTCCTGGAAATTGGCACTCTTGATCTTGGGGTCGAGCCTAACCGTGCCTTCCACACCGAAGCATACCCCGTTCGGACGAGCGGCCGGGCTCAACCAACGCCAATTCGATCGGCTATCGCCAGGCCCATGGACTGCGTATTGGCCGAGCCGCCGAGGTCCGGCGTGAGGTGCGTGCCGATCGCGAGCACCTGTTCGATGGCATTGATGACAAGGGCCGCCGCTTCCGCTTCGCCGAGATGATCGAGCATCATCGCACCGGCCCAGATCTGCCCGATCGGATCGGCAATGCCGCGCCCGGCGATGTCCGGCGCGGATCCGTGCACAGGTTCGAACATCGAGGGATAACGTCGTTCGGGATTGAGATTGGCCGAAGGCGCGACGGCAATCGTGCCAGTACAGCCTGGGCCTAAATCAGAGAGGATGTCGCCGAACAGATTGGAGCCGACCACGATATCGAATTGTTCAGGCTTCATGACGAAGCGGGCCGTCATGATGTCGATGTGGTGGCTGTCCGTCACGACATCGGGATATTCGGCGGCGATGGCGGCGAAGCGTTCGTCCCAATAGGGCATCGAGTAGAACAGACCGTTGGACTTCGTTGCCGACGAGACATGCGGCCGGCCGATCTTGCGGGCGAGATCGAAGGCGTAGCGCAGGATGCGGTCTGTGCCCTTGCGAGTGAACACAGCCGTCTGAAGGACGATTTCTTCCTCTCCGGTCCCGAACCGGCCGCCAATTTGCGAGTATTCGCCCTCGGTGTTTTCTCGGACGACCCAGAAATCGACGTCTCCCGCTTCCTTTCCAGCGAGAGGAGATCGAATTCCCGGCAGAAGCCGTACCGGACGAAGATTTACGTATTGGTCGAATTCGCGGCGAATAGGGATCAGCAGTCCCCACAAGGAGATATGATCTGGTACTCCAGGAAACCCGACAGCGCCGAGATAAATAGAATCATGTTGTGACAGCTGATCGATCCCGTCGTTCGGCATCATTGAGCCGGTCGCGCGATAGGTCTCGCAGCTCCAATCGAAGGCTCTCCAGTTGATTCCAAATCCACAACGGCGCGCCGCGGCATCGAGGACGCGCATTCCTTCGGGCATGACTTCCCTGCCAATCCCGTCGCCGGCGATCACCGCGATGCTGTAGCTCTTCATCATGCTTTCTCTTGCAGCTCGCCCGCATATTCTTTCTGAAGGACATGCTTGAGGACTTTTCCCGTTGCATTGCGCGGCAATCCGGCACGAATGACCACACGCTCGGGATATTTGAACTTGGCGACGCCGTGATCTGCGAGCAACGCCGCCAGATCAGATACCGGCACATCGCGACCGTCGTCCGTCACAATGAACGCGCAAGCGAGTTCGCCCGTCCTGGGACTCGGCAGGCCGACAACGGCAATTTCCTGAATGTGCGGATGATTGATGAGAATATCCTCCACCTCCTTGGGGCTGATATTCTCGCCATTGCGGATGATGATATCCTTCGTTCGGCCGGTCACGACGATGTAGTCGTCACCTACGAGCCGGCCCAGGTCCCCCATCTTGTAGAAGCCGTCCTCGTCGAACGCGGAAAGCTCGTCGTTGATGTCGAAAAAGCCCGCCATGATCTGCGGACCGAGTGCGTAGATCTCGCCCTCGCCACGATGGTCAGGCGACTTGATTCGGACTTTTGCGAAGCCGATCCTGCCGTCCGTGCCGGCGGCGTGATCGATGTCACCCGGCGCGAGCGAACCGACCGTAATCGTCGGCACTTCGGTCGATCCATAAACGCGGGTGGCGATGCAGTTCTCGAACCACTCGGTGGCCTCCCGGATCAGTGCCGGCGGCACTGACGCCCCTCCGCAGATGAATATTCGCAGGCTCGGCAACCGCGTCGTCGCCTTGCGCGCCGACTTGAGCAGCAGATCGAGGAACGGCGTCGCGCCTGCCATGTGCGTGCACTGCCAACGCTCGATGAGCTCGACAGCGCGATCCGGGTCCCACGGGTCCATCAGCACTGCGCTGGTGCCATAGATCAGCGGCATCTCGAATGTGTAGAGCGAACCGCCAATATGGCTGACGGGCGAAGCCACGAGATAGCGGGCGTCGCTTCCTCGGTTCCACTCCCGCTGGAGTTGGACGATATCGGCGTTAATGGAATTGTGCGTGTGAAGCACGCCCTTCGGGCGCCCTGTCGTGCCCGAAGTGTAAAGGATCATCCGCACCGCATCAGGATCGATCCGGCTGAAATCGACGTTCGGCCGCCCTTGCGCAATCAGCACCTCGTACGTGAGAAATCCACCGGCACCGCCGCGCAGCACGCAGACCTCCGGCGGCGCGTCAAGTTCGGCGCACACCTCGCGAAGCATCCTTATGTAATCATGGTTGCGATAGGTCGCCGGTATGAAGATGATCTTGCTCTTGCAGTCGCGGAGCATGAAGGAGAGCTCGGCGTTACGGTAGTTTGTCACAAGCGGATGACAAACCGCGCCAAGCAGCGAAGCCGCGAGGTAAACGACACAGGCCTCGTGCCAGTTTGGCAGCATGAACGACACCACGTCGCCCGCGCCTATCCCGCGGCATCTGAGTGCGTCGGCCAACCGGCGTGCATCATCCCAGAGCTTGCCGGCGCGGAGTTCAACATCCCCGTCGACGATCAGCAGCCGATCGGGCTCCCTGGCAGCGAGTTCTTCCGCATAATCGCCGATTGTACGGTCGAGCCAAAAGCCCGATGCGCGCCATTCCGCGGCCAGCTCAGCATTCCATCGGATCGACCATCCGTCGATCTCCCGCCGGCAGGCGGCATTACGACCGCTCACGCAGGCACCCGCTTTGCCGTCAGCGCTTCTTCGGCAACGTAGCGGCAACTCGTCCAGCCCCCATCGACGGCCAGCACATGGCCGTTTACGAACCCGCCACGGTCGGACAGGAGATACCAGATCGCGTTGGCAACATCTTCCGCAGTGCAGGTGCGATTCATCGGCGTCATTTCGAAATTCATCCGACGAAAGCGCTCATTCTCCCAATTATATGCCGTCATCGGAGTATCGACGACACCGGGCGCGACGACGTTCGAGCGGATACCCTGGGCGCCATATTGCGCCGCCATATGGCCGCTGAGACCGATCAAACCAGCCTTGGCGGCCGAATAGGCACCCCCGCGCAGGCCTCCCACCAGCGCGTAGGAAGAAGCGACATGAACGATCGCGGAACCCGGTTTCATGTGCGCGAGCACTTCGCGGCTGTAGCGGAATGGCGCTTTCAGCAGAACGTCGATATAGTCGTCGAGGATCTCGTCCGTGGTCTCGTGGACTGGGAAAGGCTTGCCCTTGCCGGCGTTGTTGACAAGATAATCCAACGATCCGAAGCGCTCGATTGCCAGATCGACACTGGCTTTCGGTGTGTCCGTGGCGGTCACATCGGCGGCGTGGACGGCAATCGCATCACTGCCATGCTTTTCCAGAACGGCCTGCAGCGGTTCACGGCTGCGTCCGACCACGACTACACGCACCCCGTTCTCGACCAGAAGGTCGACGGTCGCTAGTCCGATGCCCGTCCCTGCTCCGGTCACGATCGCTGCCTTTGCCGGCTGGGGCATATCGGATCCTCCTTGTCTGTGTCCGCAAGCAATGCTGGTCTCACGGGTAAGAACCGGTGCTCCTTGCCGGATCAGGTTTTCGTTCGAGGATCGCACCGCGCATCGTCCAATCGGATGAACCGTCGAGCCATCCGGCATTTGCAACTCAGTAGCGCGGCGGCGTCTGGTGCGAGGCGTTCTGGGGGCCTTCCGTCCGCATCTGCGACCTGCGCGATGCCGCGACCATACCGCCGACCATCAGGATGTGCGTGCCGCTAAAGAAGCCTGCGGCGAGGCTCGCCAACCATTCCATGAGGTCCGCGATCTCCTCCCGTCGGCCGATCCTGCCAACCGGCATCGCACCGACTGCGGCAACGACCGGCGGGCCCTTCGCATGCTCTTCGTGGATCATCGCAGTCGAGAAGCCGCCGGGTCTGACCGAAACTATCCTGGCCCTTCGCGTGCCCCAGGCTGCGGCGGCCGACTCCACGCACGCCGACGATTGCCGAAAACTCGCATCGCGCTTCTCACCAGGGAGAGGCCGGCAGGGACCGCCAAGCGGGCGTTCTTAACCCGATACGCGCAATCCCTTTAGTCCGGCGAGACTAGGCTCGCGGCGAGGTGGCAGTGCTAGCCTGTCAAGACGACCCGGGTGCCCCCGTGGCCTCGCTGATGTCGTGACAGAGGGTTTCGCATGGCCGCACGGCATCGCACGACCGCAAAAGGCGCAACGAGTTGATTCGATGATCGAGAACTCGAGCGCAAGGCTGGAATGGGCACGAAATTGGCGCCTCGTTCTCGGCGGAACGATGGGCTATTCAGTCATCAACCTCCACGCCATCGGGATCGCTGCATTCGTCCAGCCGCTCGAACGATCGTTCAATTGGTCGCGGGCGGAGGCAATGTCGGGTCTCACCTTTGCCAGCGCGCTCGGCATCCTGATCTACATGGCCGGCGGCGCGTGCGTCGATCGCTTCGGAGCGCGGCGGGTGGGGCTCGTAGGCATCGTCATCGTGTGCAGCGGGGTGGCATCGCTCGGGCTCGCCACGGGCGGACTTGTGGAATGGATCGCGACATGGCTCTATATTTCGTGCGGCATCGCGGGTGTGCAGGGTGTCGTGTGGACGAGCCTCGTAACTGCCCGCTTCGAAAAATCGCGCGGCCTCGCAATCGCCGCCGTGCTCAACGGATCCGCAGTGACAGCTACGTTCGTGCCGATTGTCGCCACTAGCCTCATCAACTCGTTCGGGTGGCGGCTGGGCTTTGCAGGCGTTGGTCTGATATGGTTCATCGCGGCCTTCCCGATGGCCTTCCTGTTCTTTCGCCAGGACCGTGGCGAAGCAAGGGGCCCTCAGGGGCACGCACACGGCCGCGATTTCGGCGAATGGCCCGGCCTGTCACTGCGAGAAGCACTGCGGACCAGCGCGTTCTGGCGTATCGCCTTTTGCATGTTCGCGTTCATCGTCTATACGATGGCGCTGTCGCCGAATCTGATCGCTCTGTTGACCGAAAAGGGAGTGACTCCGTCGAAAGCGGCGACGATTGCCGCAATAATGGGCGTTTGCGGATTGGTTTCCCGCCTCGCCACAGGCGTCCTCCTCGACCGATTGCCTACTCTCCTTGTCGGGTGCGCCGTGTTCGTGCTCCCCGTCATCGGCGGCTTCATACTACTGACCCCCACGCCGGGGACGGTCCTATTGGGGATTTCGGTCGCCTGTTTCGGAGCGACCGTGGGTGCGGAGAACGACGTCCTGTTCTATTTGGTCGCCCGCTACTTCGGGCTGCGCCATTTAGGCGTGCTGCTCGGCGCCGTAACCTCGGGCGGAGCGGTCGCCGGCACGATAGCGCCGATTGCGTCGGGGTGGCTGCACGATCGCACCGGCTCCTATGATCTCATGATCGAGATTCTGCTCGGCTTGATGGCCCTTTGCGTTGTCGCCACCGCAACGATGGGGCGGCCGGATCGCGCAGCAACAGCCCGGACCGCAGATAAAAGGGCGCCGAGATTGTGGCCCGGAGCCGCAAGGGGATGACGTGCTTCACGCATTGCTTGCGCAGCGCCGCGTCGGAGATACCGAGCTCGGGCGCCACCTTGGATACGGTACGTTCCCAGATCATGTCGGAAAGCTGCTGCCGGCTTACAAACCGGCTTTCGATTTTCAGGCATCGTTTGTCGATGCCGGCCTGCACCGGTCACGAGGGCAACTCTCCCAGCCAGAACCTCACCCATGTTGTCGGCCTTTCACTTGAGGTCGGCGGTGATGCCAAACCGGTCCATGTAGAAGGCAAAACGCTTGCGAAGATCGTCCGGTTCGAGTCCGAAATCGGACTTAAGATCCTATTCGAGCTGCCCGTGGCGATCGCGTGAATGGCTGTCGAGGTAGGCCTGCAGGGAGGGCCGCGCCTCGTCGGTCATGTCGAGATCCGCCATCTCATAGATGCGTTCCTCAGTGCCCATCTGGTCTGTCATGTATTCGCGGAAGCGGACGTCGATCGACCGGTCCGCCGGCAGGCTGTCGCGATCCCGAGGCGGTGGAAGGACACTTGAGCGGCAGAACGCTCGGCTTCGGCAGGCGGTGTCGGACCTGAGGCTCGACAAGCTGATCCTGCAGGCGGCGGCACGGGGAACCTACGGAACCCTGCGCGCCGAGTTCGCTTTGTCGATCACATCGGTGGGATGATGGTTGTCAGATCCGAGGATGGCCCCGAGTTTTTCGCTACCGCCGTGCAACAATGGTTGCCCAGATCGGCGTGAAGACGCTCTACATCATGCCGGGCAGCCCGTGGGAGAACGGCCGCTGCGCGTCCCTCAACGGCTCAATGCACGATGAGCTCTTGAACGGCGAGATCTTCTACACCCTGGCCGAATCTCGCAACCTGATCGAAGCTTGGCGACGGCATTACAATACTGGACGGCAGCACAGCCCGCTGAGCTATCGCCCGCCGGCTCCCTAAACGGCGACGCCGGCGGAAGGCGGCTACAAGTTTCTCAGGCTTTCCGCACGACCAACGATTCCAGTGCGCGGACATTGGTGCGCCTGAATTTCGGCTCTTCTACCAACTCGAGACGGGGCAATCTGGTGGCGATCGCCCGGAAGATGCTTTCCGCCTCCATCCGCGCCAATTGGTTGCCGAGACAGAAGTGAGGCCCCGCGGCAAACGCGATGTGTCGATTGGCCTTGCGCCGGATGTCGAACGACTCCGGCTCCTCGAAAATGGCCGGATCGCGATTTGCGGCATTGAGCTGCATCAGGATTGGACACCCCTTCGGAACAAAGCCGTTGCTCATCGCTACGTCATCGAGCGCGACGCGAAGCAGGGAGCGATGTGCGGGGCTCGCGTAGCGAAGCATCTCCTCCACGGCAGCAGGAGCAAGATCCGGATCCTCTCTCAAGAGCTCATATTGTTCGGGGTGCTTCAGCAGCGTGTACATGCCGTTGCAGACCAGATTGGCGGTCGTTTCGTGCCCGGCTTCAATCAGCATCTGGAGCGATCCCAGCATTTCCAGCTCGGTGAGCCGTCCCTCCTCACCTTCAGCCCGAATGAGCACCGACACAAGATCGTCGCTCAGGCTGTCGCGTCGCTTCTCGATGAGTTCCTTGAAGTAAAGGTAGAACCCGCGGTGTGCATCAAGAACGGCAGCAGATTCCTCCGCCGTCAGATCCAGCTTGTTGGTGAAATCGACCACGGTCTCGCTCCACCGACTCCAGAGCGCATGGTCTTCGATCGGAACGCCCATCAGCTCACAGATCACTCGCTCCGGAAGCGGGAAGGCGATCTCGCGCCGAAAGTCGAACCGGACTTTGCCTGCCACGCGATCGACGAGTTCGTCAGTAATCGCCTCGATACGCTGCTTCCACATGACCACCCGCGTGGGCTTGAAGGCGATCTCGAGGATCTGCCGGACTCGCTTGTGGTCGGGCTCGTCGAGATTGATCATCATGTTGAATGATGCTTGGTGGGCCTTTTGCACGGTCTCGTCGACCGGTCCGCCCGAAGGATGGGCCGCTGCCTCCAGCTCGACGCCGCGCCGGCGGCTGAATAGTTGATTGCGATAGCCCTCAACCACATCCTGGTAGCGAGTCAGCAAGCGAACGCCATAAACCTCGGCCACGGGGGCATTCTGCCGCAGCCATACAAAAAGGGGATATGGATCCGCGACGAGCGCATGCTCTCTCACGAAGCGGCCCAGATCTTCTTCCAACGAGGCCCGGGCGTCCTGAACGGAATGGGTGTCCATCTGGTCTCTCCCGGTATTCGTTTGCGCCGAAGCGGTAGCCTAAGCCGGGACGGCCACTCAGCATCGTCTCAACAGACGATCGGCAACACCGTCGGCCGCGTATAATAGGCTCACCCCCCTCTATGGCGACGCAGCAAGATGGATTTCCCTTTCGAATTGGGTCTGAGCCAAATTGGGCGTGTCCTGCATTCTGAAGCGGTTTACGCAATCGTGGCGATCGATGCGAAATCGGCGGGCAAGTACAGTGATCTTCGAGGTGATCGCGCCCACGGCAAGTCCCGCGACGTCAGGGGACCCACCGCGAATAGCTACTGGTCGGCACCGGACGGCGGCGCCCAGAAGGATGCGGGCACGTGAACGACCCGAAAGAAATCCCTGAACCAACCGCGGCGTCAGGGCCGCTCGCAGGGCTTCGTGTCGTTGAATTTGCCGGCATCGGTCCGGGCCCCCACTGCGCGATGCTGCTGGCGGATCTTGGTGCAGATGTGCTTCGGATCGATCGCGCCGGCGGGAATGGCTGGGCAAACCCGATTGTCGACCGAGGTCGAGCGGTTCTCACGATCGACATCCGTACCGACGAGGGACGAGATCGCTGCTACCAGGCCTGCGACCTTGCCGACGTTATAATCGAGGGGTTTCGTCCCGGAGTGATGGAACGCCTGGGACTGGGTCCGGACGTTCTGCTGAGGCGCAATCCACGCCTCATTTTCGGTCGTGTAACAGGATGGGGTCAAGAAGGGCCCTTAGCTCGAATAGCGGGCCACGATATCAACTTTATTGCGCTAACCGGAGCGCTAGCTGCCATGGGTGCGCCGGAGGATCGCGCTGCTATTCCCCTCAACCTGGTTGGGGATTTTGGGGGCGGCTCGATGTTCCTTGCCTTTGGCATAATGGCGGCTCTGCACGAGCGGAGTCGCTCCGGTCTTGGCCAAGTCGTCGACGCCGCCATCGTTGACGGAGTGAACAGCCTCATGACGATGTTCACGGGGCTACTACCCGCCGGTCGCATATCATTGGCTCGCGCAGACAATATATTGGGCGGAGCCGCGCCCTATTACCGTACCTACTTTTGCTCCGACGGCAGAGAAATTGCGGTTGGACCGATCGAACCGCAATTTTGGGCGGCGTTTCTAACCAGGCTAGGCATTGACCCGACCGATCCGGAAGCTTCGCGAGATCGGGACAGCTGGCCGGCGACGGCGCGCAAGCTCGAACATATCTTTCGCCAGCGAGACCAGTCCTTTTGGTGCCACGTGTTCGAAGGGTCGGATGCTTGCGTAACACCCGTTCTCACGGCCCAGGAAGCTACTGCGCACCCCCATCATGAAGCGCGCGAGGGATTTATCGTGCACGACGCATTGCTGCAGGCGGCTCCCACGCCACGCTTCTCCCGAACGCCTGGCCAAATACGTTGCAGCCGGAGTGGCGAAACAGAGTTGAAACGGTGGTCTATGAATCGGAAGGCCGAATGACGGCGGTGGCTCATGCTCGGCCGACATTGGCAATGCGCAGTCGCTCGGCGGTTTCCGCTTATGACTGAGCGGATCTAACCGCACGTCCTCGCGGCCTCACGGCTGGTTGCGGCTGGACTCAATCTTTCGACCCGTGACCTTGCATGTCCCGAAGAGCGTTTGCGTAGGTCACTTAGATCACTTCCGCCCGCGATCGAGCCCGTACAGAAATATCTTAACAGCTGTCGCCAAATATTTCTCACGATCTTCTTCCGATATTTGCCGATTGCTGAACAGAAAATCGACAGAGCTCGTTGTCATATTGAGGAAATGAAGGGCAGCTAATGCCGGTTGTTCGACCGTAAGTTTACCTTGCAGAGCCATCCTTTCGAGATAATTCGTCAGAGGTTCAAGAACCTTCCTGCGTAGTTCGATCCCCCTGCTGGCTATTTCCGGAAGGCGATCGGCTTCCATAATCAAGATCCGCGAAATCGCGCGAGAATCGTCATATTGGCCCTCTTGAAAGAAGCAGCGGCCCACGCTCATCAGCACTGCCCAACAGGGCTGTTGATCGTCGATGGCTTCCTCCAAGGCCTGCCGAAGCCGATCAGAATAGTAATCCGACAGCATCCGGAGCAATTGCTCCTTGCTTTCGAAATGTTTGTAGACCGTTATTCGCGAGACGCCCGAGCGAGCTGCGATACTGGCGATGGACGCGCCATGAAAGCCGCGATCGACGAACTCCGCCATCGCCTCCGCAAAGATCCGCTGGCGAATTTCGGCGACCTGTTCCCGAGACGGTCGGCCCGCGCCACGAGTTCGTTGTTCCGACGCAGGCACAGGAGTGTCCAACTTCTCGATCCTTGATCCGTGGACCGCCAGCCGACCCTCTCGCAAGCGGTTGCAGCGAGCTTTGCGTGGCACCGCGTCAAAGCGCAAGGTGGAAAGTTGCTACTAACAATCGACCTCATCATAAATGCAGCACTCGTCTTTTCGGACGATGCGGATGGGTGATGCTGTCTTTATATTATGCGATTTTAACTTGGCCTTCGCGACGTCTTTCGGCGACGGCCAAAGGGATTTGACTTGATGCGCTTCGACGAAAAGATCGGAACCGTGCCTGGTGGCGCGTCATAGACATGCTGCACAACAATGCTTTCCTGCCATGGGATGGCAGCGATGCGCACAATTTGGTCGGCGACGTAAGCCAAGCGCATTGGGATCATGTGCGCGCACTCGGCCTGAGCTCTCCATTTCAGGGCAACGCGCGAAGCCCTGGCGGCGATGAGCCGCCAGGGCAGCGGAACGATCGTCAACACCTGTTCCGAAGCTGCCAGACGCGCGCTCCCGCACATCGCGCCGTGTAGCGTAGCGAAAGCGGCGCTCACCCACCTTACCAAATTGGTCGCCAAGGAATATGCATGTTACGGCATCCGCGGCAACGCGGTGTGTCCGGGAGTCATCGACACGCCACTGCTCGCCGGTGCCCCGCTTGGCTCGGAGTTTATCGCGAAGATCCGCTCGGACGGCCCGGCCGCCCACAGGAGATCGCCAACGTCGCGCTGTTTCTGGCGTCCGAACTCTCGAGCCATGTGACGGGCGAGGTCGTCATCGTCGATGGAGGTCACACGCTTTAGCAGCTCCCGCGCCTCCTGGCGGATCAACCGGGGCCAACGGACCGGAAAATGTCGGCGAGTCGAGCGCGACGCGTAGCCAGTCGGGTCAGCAGCACCACAGTCCCGCCGCATTGACAAGCACTTCTTCTACAGCCTGCCAGCCCGGAATTTTTCCGGCCCGGGATAGAAATCCGCTTACCTGGTCGCAGCCTGCTTGGCACGCAAACCGGTGACCGCCATGTGCCCACGGATCGCGACGCCGTCTGCGGCATTTATGACCTCGCCGGTCGTCGTCGCTGCATTGCGTCGGGATGCGAGCGCGACGAACAAGCCCGTATAATCTGCGGGATCATCGTTCGGCAGTGGAAACTTTTCCCGAACCCCCTGGGCGATCTCATCGGAGGCCGGCGAAAAAGTCACATGGTCCATGCCAAGCGCCCGACTTCCCCTGAGATCGGTTCGCATCGGACCGGGCCCGATTCCATTCACCCGCACCTTCGGCGCGAGTTGATACGCCAGCTCGCGAACAACACCCACGACGGCGTGCTTTGAAGCTGTGTAGAAAATCCCTCCTCCCCCGGGAATGAACGATGCGCTGGAGCCTGTCAGAACGATCGATCCCATGGTCTTTTCGAGTTCCGGAGCCGCTGCATAGGCCGCCAGGATATAGCCTTTCACGTTGATGCCCATCACCTCGTCAAATGCGGCATCGAGTCGGTCTGGTGGCAGATCGCGGAGGAGAACCGGCTGGTCCATAATGCCGGCATTGCCGACCAGGATGTCGAGCTTGCCGAACCGTTCGACCGCCATCTCCACCGCCCGCTGGTTATCGCCGAGTGAGCGAACGTCACCAATGACCACTCCGACCGCATCGCCGAAAGTCTTCTCCAGGTCGGCGGCCTTGGCTGCGGACACTTCCAGAACGACCGCTTTGGCGCCCTCCAGGATAAAGCGCTCGACAAGCGCCCGGCCCAAACCCGAGCCTCCGCCCGTAATCAATGCCACGTCGCCTTCGAGCCAGCCGTTTCCCGCCACGTACAAGTCCTCCGTCAGATCCGATGCAGGCCGCACGCCGATGGAGACCCTCGGCCGGATTCGTCCCGGTGCACGCCTTGAGGCTAGTGCCGAGGCGCTGCATCCTCATCGTCTGGAAAGACGTGGCAACCAGTCCGAGGCAATTATACGAGGCCCCGCGTACGGATACAGACCGTGCATATTAAGCATCGGCAAGGAGGATAAGCATGCCGCAGCCCGCCGAAATGGCCCCCGAATTTCGGCCGGTCCTCCAGGCGCTCGCAGCCGCTCCGAAAATAGCTGACAGCAGCGTCGAACAAGCGCGTGCGATGTGGGAAGCGTTCCTGCCTGGGGAACCCGAACCGCTCGAGGATGTCGCCGACCTTGACGTGCCAGGACAGACCGCTCCCATTCCGGCCCGCCTCTACCTGCCCTCGAAAGATCCCGCCGGCCTCGTACTGTTCCTGCACGGCGGCGGCTGGGTGCTAGGAGGCTTGCGCTCGCACGATATCGCCGTGCGCTCACTGGCCAAGCGCAGCAACTGGGCAGTCCTCGCGATCGAATACCGACTCGCACCAGAATCGCCCTTTCCGGCGGGGCTCGAGGATTGCTATGCGGCACTCGGATGGCTGGCCGAGAAGCGGGTCGAACTGGGCCGGAAGGACTGGCCGATCATCGTGGCCGGCGACAGCGCCGGAGGAAACCTCGCCGCGGCGCTCGCGATTCTGGTGCGCGACAGGTTGGGGCCGCAACTAGCGGGCCAGGTGCTCATCTACCCGGCGACCGATGGCCGCACCGACACACCCTCCTACGCCGAGCGCGGCGAAGGTGGGCTGCTGACCGCCCGCGATATGCGGTGGTTCTGGAATCATTACGCGCCCGGCGAACTAGCCCTGGAACCCCTTGCATCACCGATATTGCAACAGGATCTGTCCGGACTGGCCGCCGCCGCCATTGTGACCGCGGAATTCGATCCGCTGCGGGACGAGGGAGGCGCCTATGCAGATGCGCTTCGCGCGAGCGGTGTCCCGGTCCAGCATCTTCATTTTCCGGACCTGCCACACGGCTTTCTGACATTTGCTCCGATTTCTCCGTCTTCGGATCGGGCGCTCTCCGCGATCGCCGGCGTTTTCGCATCTTTTGAAAGGCATAGAGCATGACACGGCATGCGATCATTACTGGGGGAGCGCGAGCTGACGGTATCGGCTGGGCCACTGCGCTTGCGCTTGTCGAAGCCGGCTATGAGGTCACGGTGACCGGCGCTACCGACAATGAAGTGTCGCAGGCGGCCAGCCACCACGCGATCAAGGCGGTAACCCTCGACGTGCGTGACGATCGGGCAGTCGCGAAGCTTTTCGAGTCACGGAGCCGGTTGGACGCGCTCGTCAATTGTGCGGGCACAGCCGATCCCCAGGGTGAGTTCAGCCCCGAGGGATTTGCGCGCACCATAGATATCAATCTGACCGGCACCCACCGATGCTGCCTGGCCGCACGTGAGATGCTGCGGATGTCACGCGGCGCAATCGTCAATGTCGGCTCCATGTACTCCTTTTTTGGCAGCGCGACCACGCCTGGCTATTCGGCCAGCAAGGGTGGGATCGTGCAACTGACCCGCTCGCTCGCGCTGGCATGGGGACCCGAAATCAGGGTCAACGCCGTTGCCCCAGGTTGGATTCAGACCGGCATGGCGCGGCCAGTTTTCGAGAATAAGGAGTGGGCCGACGCCATCCTTCGGCGGACCGCCGCGAAGCGGTTCGGCGAACCGAACGATCTCGCACACCCGATCCAGTTCCTTTGTTCAGACGCAGCACAGTTCATCACGGGCGTGATTCTGCCCGTCGATGGCGGATATTCCGTCCAGGGATAGTCGACTGCGCGACCGGTGCGAGATCTCTTCCGCCCAGCGTTCATGCGTCGCCGGGGCTCCACGGACGTTGCGAGCCCGAACCGATCGGAACGCGGGCTTGCTGGCCGCCTTCCCGCAATGCGGCAGGGTGGCGCCCCCCGATCAGAAAAGTGACATGGTTGTTCATTTAATGCATATTCCCGATCAGGACATCGGGACCGGCATCACGAGCTTGAACTACTCGCTCGCGCCAGTCTCAGCCCGCAGTTTGGCCGTTCGGCAGCCAACGGTCCGATGATCACCTGTTTTTGCTGCATCACACCAAATCCCCGTAAGAGCAGGCCGCAGGTAGGTGTCTCCGCCAGGCCCCGACCGAACACGCCCGCCCGTGCCATCACGTGCGGCAGGCGTCCCTCGCCGGCGCGCAGCACGGCGCGACGCCTGGATGCCGCCCTGTTGACATAAGTATCCACCTGTGTGAGTTTTATGCTCGACAGAGAGACCATGACCGATCCGGCGTTGCCATTCGTTCGTGAGTCGATCGCTCAAGCAGGAGAGAGGTCATGCAGCTCGAGCTTTCACGCGTGGCAATGTATGATGAACTGGTGGCGGCGATCTACAGAAGCGTCGATCGTGACACACCCTGGAGCGAGCCTCTCGAGCTGCTCCGCAAGATGATGGACGCGAATGTAGCGTGCCTCCGACTTGCGCATAAAGGGACCAAGCCCCACCAGCATCTCTTCGCCGCGGGACCAATGGCGACGCCCGAGGCAGTCGAGGAGTGGAAGGCGTTCAACCCGGGCGAGTTGCTACCGATCGATCTTCCCGTCGGATCCATCCAAGTCGTCGACTGGCAGAGCATCTGGCATTCCGGTGCGGTTGGAACGATGCTGGATAGATACGATGTCGGAACGATGGTCGTCATGTGCGTCGACAGCACCGAAGGCGTCCAGAGCACCCTGAACTGCTCTCGCGGCGTCGAAATGCCAATTTTCAACGCGGACGAACACGCCCTCATCAAAGCGGTGGGAAGGCACTTCAAGGAAGCGATGCGCATCCGTCGCGAAATCACGCGGTCGAAGATCGTAAGCCAGTTTCAGACAGAGGCGCTCGACAGCCTCGGAATCGCGGCATTCCTCATCTCCGAATCGGGCGGACACTTCCTTCTCAACAAGACTGCCGAATTCGCGATCGAGCATGAGATCGGCCTGAAACGAACGAGCATCGGCCTTCAGGCAGTGGATGCGAGCGAAAACACGGGCTTCCAGTCGGCGGTGCGAGCTATCCTCAGGTCAAACGATCCTGTGCGCGCCCGCGCCATGATGCTCACGCGGAGTGACGATGGAGAAAGGATGCACGTAATCGTGCGGCCTCGATCGCATCGATCGTTCATGTACGATACGTCGGAGACTTCGGCCCTCGTCTTCATGCGCGTGAACGAAATTGTTCGCCGCGACGACATTCGCATGCTCCAACAGCTGTTCTCGTTCACTGTTACCGAGGCGCAGCTGGCGATCGGGCTGGCCAAGGGGCTCTGCCTCAAGGAGATCGAAGCAGAACTCAATATCCGTCATAATACGGCCCGCGCGCATCTCCGCTCGATGTTCGTGAAAGCGGATGTGAGCCGCCAGTCGCAGCTTGTGTCCCTCCTCACGAGCAGCCTCGTTCCGCTCGGACGCGACGATCGGCCGAGCCTGCAATGATATTTTGGATTTCCGAGGCGGCACCCGGCCGCCTCGGAAACAAGGTCATGCCTTGGCGCGCAATGCCGATTTGGCGATTCCGGCAAGTACACAAGCCTCGTCATTTTCCGAAGTGTCGCCGGAAATGCCGACGGCGCCGATGACCGTTCCCGCATCGTCGACGATGATCACCCCGCCCGCAGCAGGTACCAGCCCCTGCGGCGCCAAGGTTGAAGCCGACGCGATGAATGCCGGACGCTCCGCAGCCATTTCAGCGATCGTACGGGAAGACATTCCCAGGAACAAGGCGCCCGCCGCCTTCCCGCTCGCGATTTGAAACCGGCCGATCGATGCGCCGTCCTGCCGCTGATAGGCGATGAGATGGCCCCCGGCATCCATGACGGCGATGGCAAGCGGCTTCAATTTGAGTTCGGCCGCCATCTCGAAAGCTCCTGCCACTATGGCATTCGCTTGGTGCAGAGAAATTATTCTACGTCCTTCCTTGCTGTCGCGAGATCTCGTCCGGCACCCCCTCGGGGAGCGGCCCGCCGGTAGCCCAATCCAGCAGTTCCACCACATGCACGACGGGTAGACCGCTCGCCTGTTGAATCTGCATCGCGCACCCGATGTTGGTGGTGGCGACGACCGGCACGCCCAACCTGCCGATGTGCGCTGCCTTACGCACCGCCAGCTGGCGTGCAATTTCAGGCTGTAGGATGTTGTAGGTGCCGGCGGACCCGCAGCATAAATGCGCTTCATCGGGTACGCGCACCTCGAATCCGGCTTGCTGGAGAAGTTTTTTTGGCATGTCTCCTAGTTGCTGCCCGTGCTGCAATGAACAGGCGGGATGATATGCGATCGGCATCGGGAGTGGATCGTCGTTGCCGACGATTGTATCGATGCCGTGTTCAGCGATGAACTCACTGATATCGCGAACGAGGGCCGAACATCGGGCCGCCTTTTGCGCATAGTCGGGATCATCTCGGAGAAGATGCCCATAATCCTTTATCACGGTGCCGCATCCTGACGCTGTAATTACGATCGCCGCGACGTCGCCCTTTGCGATCTCGCTGGACCAGGCATCGATGTTGCGCCGCGCGGCCCTTAGCGCGTCCCGCGCCATCCCCATATGCTGGACGAGGGCGCCACAACATTTTTCTTCAGGCACAACATCCACTCCAAAACCGAGGCGGTTGAGGAGGCGCGTCGCTGCAGCGCGATACTGCGGCCGCAGCACCTGTTCGGCGCATCCCTTCAAAATCAGGACCCGGCGGGTATAGGCCGTTTTCACGCGTCGGTCTTCCGGTTGCGCAGCGGGTATGGTGTCGGGCGCGAGCGCGAGCATCGCTCCTATCGGCGCCAGCGCCTTGATCTTCCCGATCAGCGGCGTGAGGCGACGCCCGAGGGGAGCGAGCCCGAGTGCGAGTCTGAACCGATTCGGGTAAGGAAGTATTTGTGCAAGCAGCCGACGCAGCATCCTGTCGGCCCAGGGCCGGTCATAATTTTCATAGATGTAATGACGGGCGTGATCGACCAGATGCATGTAGTTCACGCCGGACGGACAGGTCGTCATACAAGACAGGCAGGAAAGGCAGCGATCCACGTGCTTGACCAGCTCCGCGTCGGGCTTGCGGCCCGTTTCGAGCATGTCCTTCATGAGATAGATACGGCCGCGCGGAGAATCGAGTTCGTCTCCCAGCAACACATAGGTCGGGCAGGTCGCGGTACAGAAGCCGCAATGCACGCATTTGCGTATCACGGCCTCCGAGGTCGCCATTTGCGGGTCGCGAAGCCGCTCATCCGAGAAGCTGGTCTGCATTTCAGAAACGCCCCGTCTCAAACACGCCGCCCGGATCGAAGGCGCGACGCACCCTTTCCTCGATAAGCGACACCGTTGGTTCGTGCGGATGCAACGCTGGCACGCCTGCGGCGGCGTTGTCGCGCAGCAGCATGGCGTGTCCGCCCAGCTTCCGGGCTTCCGCGCGCAACGCTGCGGCGGGCTTGTGCCCGGAATACCAGATCAGGCCGCCCGCCCAGTCCATCAGCCACTCGTCGGGCGCGGCGTCGACTGCGTCGAGAAATGCCGCTCCGTGCCGGGCAGGCAAGCTGACGCGCCAGAGCGGGCCCGCCCGCCCGAGCGGCGAAACCGTGCGCAGAGCCGCCCATATCGCCGAGGCCTGTTCCTCGTCGACACGCCGGAAAGGCACGTCATCCGTCTCAATCGTTTCGATCATCCGGCAGCGCGCTTCGACCGAAGGCGGAAAGCCTTGGACGCGAACCGCGGTGATAGGCGCGCGGTCCAGCGCACCGGGCGGAAGATGGGCGGCCGCCGCCACCTCGGCTTCCGATCCCAGAAGCTTAGCCATCGCCTGCCATGCCTGTCGCGGTGTAAACCCGCGGGCGACCATTGTCAGGCTTGCAGCGGGTCTTGGCAGCACCTTCAGGGTAACCTCAGTCATCGCGGCCAGCCGTCCCCAGCTGCCGGCGAGAAGTTTGGGCAGATCATAACCCGTGACGTTCTTGACAACCTTCGCACCGCCCACGAAGCGCTCGGCTCGCCCAGAGATCGCCGCGAAGCCAAGCAGATGATCGCGCACGGCGCCCTGCGTCAGCCTTTGTGATCCCGACAGTCCGGCCGCGACCACGCCGCCGATGGTAGTGCGCCCACTCGGCATTCCGAACAGCGGCGCCGCGTCCCAGGGTTCGAATGCCAGCATCTGTCCGTTTGACTGGAGCAGTTCATCGATCTCCGTCAGGCGCGTACCAGAGCGCACGGAGAGGACCAGTTCTGCCGGATCATAGTCAACGACACCGCTCAGCGCCGTCATGTCCACGATCGTCGCCTTGCCTGACCCGCGGCCGACCTGATCCTTGCTGCCGCTGCCGCGCAGCGCCAACTTGCGAAGGTCGACGAGCGCGTCGGCGACGATCTTACGCAGATCGTCTTCGGTAGCGGGCCTCAGAATAGTCTGATCGCTCATCAGAATCGCGGCAGATCCGGAAACGGAAGTTGGCCGCCGTGGACATGCATCCGGCCCATTTCCGCGCAACGATGCAATGTCGGAAACACCTTCCCCGGATTCAGGCGCAGATCGGGGTCGAACGCGCATTTCACGCTTTGCTGCTGGTTCAGGTCGCTTTCGCTGAACATTTCCGGCATCAGATCGCGCTTTTCTATCCCGACGCCATGCTCACCGGTCAGCACGCCACCGACCTCGACACAGAGCCGGAGGATATCGTTGCCGAACGCCTCGGCGCGGGCCAATTCCCCCGGCTTGTTGGCATCATAGAGAATGAGCGGGTGGAGATTGCCGTCTCCGGCGTGAAAGACGTTGGCCACTCCTAGCCCGTATCTTTCGGAAAGTTCGGTCATGCGTTGCAGTACGAGCGGGAGCTGTCGGCGCGGTATGGTGCCGTCCATGCAGTAGTAATCGGGCGAAAGGCGGCCGACCGCGGGAAAAGCCGCCTTTCGACCGGCCCAGAAGCGAGTGCGCTCCTCTTCGCTTTTGGAGACGCGCAGCATGCAGGCGCCGTTTTCACTGGCGATCCGGCTGATCTCGCCGATCAGATGATCACATTCGGCCACCGCACCATCCAGCTCGACGATCAGAAGGGCGTCGACGTCCAACGGATATCCTGCGCCCACGAACGCTTCGGCGGCGTGGATCGCCGGGCGATCCATCATCTCCATTCCAGCCGGGATGATGCCGCTCGCGATCACCGCGGCAACGCAAGCGCCTCCCGCCTCGACCGTGTCGAAGCCAATCAGCAGCGCCCGCGCGGTCTGCGGCCTGGCAAGCAGCCGGACCGTCACCTCGGTGACCACGCCGAGAAGGCCTTCGGATCCGACGACGAGTCCCAACAGGTCCAGACCTGGGGCATCCAAGGCGCGACCGCCGAAACGAACCACCGCGCCATCCGCCAAAACCATTTCGACGCCCAGCACGTTGTTCGTGGTCAGGCCATATTTGAGGCAATGGATGCCACCCGAGTTCTCGGCGACGTTCCCGCCAATCGAACATGCGATCTGGCTGGATGGATCGGGCGCGTAATAGAGCCCGGCATGTTCCACCGCTTTGGTGATAGCAAGGTTCGTCACGCCAGGCTGCACAACGGCAATGCGATCCTCATAGTCGATCTCGAGAATGCGTTTGAACTTTCCCATGCCGAGCAACACCGCGTCGCCGACCGGTAAGGCCCCGCCGGAAAGCGACGTCCCGGAGCCGCGAGGCACGACCTTGATCTTGTGCTCATGGCACCAAGCCATGATCTGCGAGACCTGCCCGACAGTCTGAGGCAACACGACGACCAACGGCATCTGACGATACGCCGTTAGCCCGTCACTCTCATAAGGGCGCAGCCCGGTTGGATCGCTGATGACACCTTCACCGGGAACGATCCGGCGCAACTGCTTGGCGATCTCGTCCCGCCGCGCGATGATCGTAGAATCCGTCGCCGGCATGCAGATCGACACGCTGCGCGCTCCTCCTGAGCATCCCTTCCCACACAGGCCGTAGCCGCATGGCGAAGCTGGTCAATTCCGACACGGACCGGGCACGGCGATCCGGCGGCACCATTAGCCGGCCCTCGTGACGACCGCCGTCGTCCGACCAGACGAGGTGCCGCGTCCCTGCGGACCGGACGTCCGGCCCTGGCGATCCATCGATCGACTTCTGACGCCTGCGGGCAAGGCCGCGCAGGTGCCGCGCATCGCTCCGGACTTCGATCCGCTGGCGCGTCGATGCGAGACCGCCTCCATGATCTGGGTACGGCCATCGTCCGTCGGGACGATGAGGATGGTGGCTGTTCGACTCATATTCGACCGGGTCAACGAGGCTCCGGCGCCGGTGCGCGAGGTCAAGGTCGTCCGCAACTTAATCGACGTGCACCGACATTGCGCCGCCCCGGAAAGAACATCGAGACCCACCGGCCGAGCACGACCGCATCGCCGATGCAGAACGATGGATAAGGAGGGGGCAAAATGGCAAGTCCGCGTTTCGGGTACGCTTTCGACATGCGGAACCCCTCGGACTGGCACAAGGGGTGGCACGAGCACTACGCCGAGCATCTCGACTTCATCGCATGGTCAGAGACGATCGGATTCGAGGGCGTCTGGTTCGCCGAGCATCACGGTTCGCGCGACGGCTACCTGCCCTCCCCGCTCGTAATGTCGGCGGCCGTGGCGGCTCGCACCAAGACGATGCGTATCGGCACGTCGATCGCGATCGCGCCCTTTTACCACCCCGTCCGGCTAGCGGAGGATGCCGCCCTGATCGACATCATCTCAAACGGTCGTTTCGATCTTGCCGTGGCGCTGGGCTATGTGAAAGCGGAAGCCGACCGCTTTGGCCTAGACTTCGCGAAGCGAGCGAAGCGGACAGACGAAACGCTTCAGATCGTGCGACGGCTGTGGCAAGGCGAAACCTTCTCCTTCGAAGGCGAGATCTACCGGCTCGACAATGCCAGCATCTCACCCAGGCCGGTTACCGAGCACATGCCGCTCTGGGTCGGCGGGAACAGCAAGCCGGCATATCGCCGCGCAGCGAAATTTGGCGACGGCTTCTTCGGTCCAGTGGAAAGCTACGCCGCCTATGCCGAGGAAGTGGCGGCGCTTGGCCTGCCGCCAACCGCGGCGCGGATTCGCTCAATCGGCGCGAGCGACATGTGGCATCTCGTCTCCGAAGATCCAGAGCAGACTATCGAGGACGTGCTGGATCACATCGTCTATCACACCAACAGCTACGCCGAGTGGCAGGAAGGCACCAGCACGACGGTCTTCACTCGTGTGACGAAGGAGCAGATACGCGCCGTCGCAAGCAAGTGGGTGATGACGCCGGCGCAATCGATCGCGCACTTCAAGGCAAAGCTCACGATCGCACCCTTCGAGAGTCATGCGATGATGGTGCCGGCTGGCTATCCGTTGGAAAAGCTCGCGCACCACGCGGAACTGTTCGCCAAGCAAGTCCTACCTGCTTTCCGCTGATCGTTCCGGCGTTCGGACGATTACAAACCGCCTGCCCGCCCGAATGAGGTCGACCGGCGCGTCGCGCTTCCCAGAAAGGAGAGCTTCATGGCGAAAGGCCGAGTAGCAGGCAAAGTGGCGATCGTAACCGGCGCCGGGCTGAACGAGCGCGGCATCAATATCGGCGGAGCAACCGCAGAACTGCTGGCGAGCGAAGGTGCGAGCGTGCTCATCGCCACGCGTACCATGCCAGACGCCAAGGCGCTGACTGCGCGCATCCGCCACGCCGGAGGTACTGCCGAATGCTGCGCACTGGATCAGGGCGACGAAACATCGATCCGCGCCATGATCGATCGCGCCGTCAGCCGCTTCGGCGGCCTGGATATTCTCGTGAACAACGCGGTCGCCGTGTTGCAAGACGACACCACGCTCCTTGAGACGCCGACCGAGACGTGGGACCGGATCATGGCAGTCAATCCGCGTGGCGTGTTCCTGGCCTCCAAATTTGCGGTCCCGCACATGTTGGCGCGCGGCGGTGGTTCGATCGTCAACGTCTCCTCGGGCTCTGGTGTGGCCGGCGATGCGACGCGGGTGGCTTACGGCCCGTCCAAGGCCGCGATCAATACGCTGACCCAATATGTCGCTACGCAATATGGCAAGCAAAGGATTCGCTGCAATGCGATCACACCAGGCCTGGTCTTGTCCTCGAAAGCTCGGCGAGACGTGACGCCGGAGGCGCTCCGCATTTTCGAGAAGCAGACCCTTACGCCCTATCTCGGCGAGCCGGAGCATATCGCCTGGCTGGCGCTGTTCCTTGCCTCCGACGAGGCAGCCTTCATCACTGGCGCGGTTATTCCGGCCGACGGCGGACTGCTCGCCCATCAGACCTACACGAGCGACATGGTCGAGCTTGCCGCGCGCAGGATCTAGCGTGGGGAGGACGACGCAGAGGATTTGGACCGAACCGCGACTTTCCGGCCCCAGCTTAGACACTGCGAGGTGCAAGCCGGAACGGCATCGACGTCACCTGTCACGCGATAGGCGCCCAGTGGTGAAGCGTTGATCGAGCGCTGCCCACCGCCCGCTGGCGCCATCGCTCCAGTGGATCCTAGCGCTGCCGCCTCCCGTAATCGGGGTCCATGTTCATCTGGCGGTTCCAGTCGGCGAGATCGAAATAGTCGCGCCATTGCGTGATCAAATTGTCTTCGTCGACCTCGAAGGCACCCATCACACGAATCGAGACGCGGCGATCATCCTTGAGGTCAAAGATGTCCTCGCGTTCGGTCATCACCGTACCGGAAGGGAGTACACCGATCTCGCGTATCTTCCACGGCGCGGCCTTGATTTGCGCGATGAACGCAGTGTTGGCGGTCCTGATCGCCTGCTTGCCGACGATCACTTCCATTGGAACGTTCTCGAACACCGCATCTTCGGCAAACTGCGCCATCATCGCATCGATGTCGAGCGCCGCCCAAGCGGCAAACAATGCGCGCACCGGCTGTGTTCTATCCATCATCTTCTCGCTCTCTCTCATTGCGCCTCCGCCCGCGCGACGACTTCGCGCGCAGCCTCCGCCATCCGCCGCGCGCGTTCCGTTGCCGCGACCTTGCCGAACTGCGACAGCTGCGGCACCTCGACCCCGAGCACCGCGTCCTTTGGGATCCACCGGATGAAGTCGCGAAGGGGAAATTCACCCGTGCCCGGCAGCTGGCGGTTCAGCATATCCATTTGCGCGTCTTCCGGGGGTCGAATTGCACCGTCATTGATTTGGATAGTGCCAATCAAAGCCGGATCGAGCCCACCCAGACCCGCCACTCCGCCGCTCGTGCGTACCAGGTGCAACATGTCGAGCACCAGGCCGGCGTTGCGGCAGCCTGCATCGGTGACGAACGCGGCAGCCGCCTGGACATCCGGAATGGACCGGCAACCCGCAAAGAATTCGATATTCACTCGGATGCCGTGTTCGTCTGCCATTGCGCACAGACGGCGGAATTTGGCGAGTGCATCGCTCCGATCGGCGTTTTCGAACACGATCGCGGTCGCGTGTGCCGCTCCCAGATCCGCCCCGCATTCGAGACCCGGAGCGAAGGTCTTTGGATCGACGTCGGGAAGGAGGTTGAAGCATTCCAGGTTGTGCAATCGAACACCTGTGGCGGCCATGCACGCCTTCATCTCGCGCCGCTTTTCGTGATCGCTTACCGCCGGGTCGGGTGGCAGTGCGGGAGTCGGCGAGTGGGCAACCATGCTGACATGACTGAAGCCAGCATCCGCCGCAACGCGGACCATCTCCGCCCCGTTCGCCTCGGGCACGCTGAGGGGTTCAAGCGATAGCGCGCGCGGCCATAGCGCCCGCTCCGGTCGATCGGGACGTCTCATGCCCTGCCCATGAAATGATCCAGGCTTTCATGAAAATGATGCACGGACTGTTCGTTGCGACCGAACAGGACCGATCGACGTGCCCCCGATGCCATGCCCTGAAGAATGTCATGGCTGACACCATAATCCTCGTTCTCCACGAGCGCGGCCGTCTGATCGAGCTTCGCTGCGTTGATATGTGAAGCGGGACCAGCCACGACCGCAATTCGATTTGTCGAGCCTCTCGGATCGGCGCCGGGGCGCACCATCTGGACCAGCATCGCGTCTCGGAACCGCGTCACCAGCTTGCCGGGGAAGAAATGGAACTGCGGCTGGATATGATCCTCATCGATGGGGCGCCATTCTTCCTCCGGCCGCATCGCGAGCGAGGCGCGCGACTTGGCGCAGAAGGTGATCGAATGATGAATGCCAAACTGATCGCTTGTGGAGCCATTGTTCATCATGAACGCCGCAATCGAGTTCCGGTGCAGCGTGGAAAAATGATAGGATTCCAGGTGACCCTCAACCACGAACTTCCAATGTCCACCCTTCACGGTACGGGTGCCGACGAGGGTCATGGCAGCGCTGGGCTCGCCAAAGTAGTCGCCGACGTCAGCCAGATATTCGCCGATGTCGATCGTCACTCCGGGTGTGAGAATTGCAAAGACCATAGCGAGGCGTTCGTCCGCGTGGAGGCGGGTTAGCCCATGGCTGACGCGGTCGACCTCGCCGAAAAGAGCGGAATCCTGGACGGCGATCAGCCGGCCCTGATTGTCGAACGTCCAAGCATGGTAAGGACAGACGAAGCGGCCAGCCGTGCCGGCACATTCCGTTTCTGGCGCGATGTTCGCACCGCGATGCGTGCACATGTTCAAGAACGCATGGACCTTGCCATCCGCGTCACGGGTGACGAGGATCGGAACACCGACGATCGATTGAGCAAGATAGCTGCCCGGCACCGGCAGTTCCTTCGACAGGCAAACGCCGAGCGGCAGGCGCTTGAACAGAGTGTCAACCTCCGCGTGCCACACATCATCGTCCAGATAACTCTCGGGCGACACTTCCAGCAGATGGGGCGCAAGCGCGGTCGTCTTGTGCTGCGAATAGTCGATCAGGCGCTTCGCCAGACGGTTCTGGACGACTTGATCCACTTACTTGTCTCCGCTCGTGGTCGACGACCTGAATGAAAACCTCCGCAAGTCGCTTTGGGCATCGTCCTTTTGGACAGACGCCCACGCACAAAAGGTCGGCCGGGGACGGATATTCGGCACGGCCCCCGGGGGTTCGATGCCGCTGTCCATCCAGACGAGGACAAGATGATCTGGCGATGATCTACACTTTGCGCGGCATTGGTCATCAATCCCAGTGCGGACGAGACGGAGAGAATCGGGCGTGGACTGGCGGACCGAATTGTTGGTGGCGGACGCGCGAACGATCCTCTGCATATTGGAAACGCTTCCTGGAGACGAACTCCTACGCACGGCGGAGGAGGCCACGCTTGCATCGTTCGGGTCGCTCGTCACCTATTCGCGCAAGGTGTTCATTCCCCTCACCCGGCTTTGCCGAGACGTCTGCCATTACTGCACCTTCGCAACGACACCCGCTCGCGCGACACCCTATCTGTCCCGGGATGAGGTAATATCCATCGCAAGACTGGGCGAGGCAACCGGGTGTCGCGAGGCGCTGTTTACGCTGGGAGAACGGCCAGAAGAACGGTACGCCGCCGCCGCCAGGGCGCTGGACAGATCAGGTCATTCATCCACGCTCGACTATCTGCGCGACATGGCGGCGGCAGTGCTCGCCGAGACGACGCTATTGCCGCATCTCAATCCCGGTTTGATGGACGACGCCGATTACCGGCGACTGCGTCCGGTGTCGGCATCCATGGGGCTGATGATCGAATCGACCTCCGCGCGGCTGTGCGAACCCGGCGGCCCGCATTACGGGTCGCCCGACAAGCAGCCCCGGCGACGGCTGGAGGCGCTCGAGGCGGCCGGCCGCTCACGCATTCCCTTCACGACCGGGCTGCTGATCGGCATCGGCGAGACACGCGCCGAACGGATTGAGACGCTGGTCGCAATTCGCGACAGCCATGACCGTCATGGTCATGTTCAGGAGGTGATCGTTCAGAATTTCCGCGCCAAGGCGGGTACGCGGATGGCCAACCACCCGGAGCCCGATCTTGCCGAGCATCTCTGGACGATTGCCGCGGCACGGCTGATCCTGGGGGCGGGGATGACGCTCCAGGCCCCCCCCAACCTTCACGCCCCAGAGTCGCTTGAGCTGCTGCTGCGCGCCGGCATCAATGATTGGGGGGGCGTCTCTCCTGTTACGCCCGATCACGTCAACCCGGAGGCGCCGTGGCCGCACGTTGAGGTACTGCAGCGGCACACCCGGGATGCGGGGCGCGAGCTTCGCCAGCGGCTTGCCATCGCTCCGGCCCTGGCCCGCGATCCCGACCGCTGGGCCGATCCCGCGATTATGGCGCGTGTCCGCACATCCGTCGATGCGCGGGGTTTACCGGTGACGGACGGGTGGCGTCCCGGCATGGTGACAGCCATGCCATTCGATTGCACGACGGGCCGAACGGCGAGTTCCGCCAGGATCGACGCGCTCGTGTCGCGCGCGGCAGCCGGAGAACGGCTGTCGGAAGGCGAGATCGTCACCTTGTTCGAGGCGGACGGACCGGACGTCCCACGCATCGCGGCCGCTGCCGACTCCCTGCGGCATCGAACGATCGGCGACGTCGCGAGCTATGTCGTCAATCGCAACGTCAACTACACGAACATCTGCCTCTATAAATGCGGCTTCTGTGCCTTTTCCAAGGGCAGCACCCGCTCCGAACGCGGCCCTGCCTATCGCATCGAGCTCGACGAGATCGCCCGGCGTGCGCGGGAGGCGGCTGCTCGCGGCGCAACCGAAGTTTGCCTTCAGGGCGGCATCCATCCCTCGTTTGATGGCCATACCTATCTGGAGATCGTCTCCGCCGTGAAGGGGGCGGTGCCGGACATCCACATCCATGCTTTCTCACCGCTGGAGATCCTGCACGGTGCAACGACCGTCGGCATGCGGGTCTCCGACTATCTCTCTCGTCTCAAGGATGCGGGTCTTGCCAGCCTGCCTGGCACGGCAGCCGAAATCCTGGACGACGAGGTGCGTGGGATCATCTGCCCCGACAAGCTGAATACGGCCGAGTGGGTTCGGGTCATGCGAGAGGCGCATGGCGTCGGCCTGCGCTCGACCGCAACGATCATGTTCGGCCATGTGGACGAATACCGGCACTGGGCCCGGCACCTTCTCTTGATCCGCGACTTGCAGCGCGACACCGGCGGCTTCACGGAGTTCGTGCCACTGCCCTTCGTCCACATGGAAGCGCCGATGTGGCGCAAGGGCCGTGCCCGCTCCGGCCCGAGCGCTCGCGAAGTCGTGCTGATGCACGCGATCGCACGGCTGGTCCTTCACCCGCATATCACCAACATCCAGGCGAGCTGGGTCAAGCTCGGTTTCGAGGGGCTGTCGGCGATGCTCCGGGCCGGCGTGAATGACATGGGCGGCACGCTCATGGACGAATCGATTACGCGCGCCGCCGGTGGTGGCCATGGCCAGCATTGCGACCCCCAGCATATGAGGGCGATTGCCGCGGCCGCCGGACGCCCTGCACGGGAACGCACGACGTTCTACCAGCATCGCGACGAGGTTTATCTGCATGAATTCTGCTACGAACGCGCCTGAGACGATTGCAGTCATCGGCGGGACGGGCAACCTCGGGGCCGCCATCGCCCGCCGCCTTGCCAAGGCGGGCCGTAGCGTGCTGATCGGCTCGCGCTCTGCCGATTCCGCCACCGGGACAGCCGCCAGAATTGGTTTCGGCCTCAGCGGCCTGACCAATGCCGATGCGGCCGCCCGCGCGGATATCGTCATCCTCGCGGTGCCTTACGCCGCGCAGCAGGACACGCTGACCGCGATCGCGCCCTACGTCGTGGGCAAGATCGTGGTCGACACGACGGTGCCGCTCGTTCCCCCGAAGGTGATGAGGGTCCAGCTTCCCGCGGAAGGGAGCGCTGCGGTGCGCGCGCAGAATATCCTGGGGGAGACGACGACCGTCTGCTCGGCCTTTCACAACGTCGCCGCACACAAGCTCATCGCCGACGATGCTGTGGATTGCGACGTGCTGGTGTTCGGAGATGACAAGGTCGCCCGCGACGTCGTAGTCGAACTGGTCGAGGCGACCGGATTGCGCGGCATCCATGGCGGGGCGCTGCAGAACTCGGCAGCCGCCGAGGCGCTGACATCGCTGCTCATCTTCATCAACAAAACCTACTCGGTCGATGGGGCGGGCGTCCGCATCACGGGCAAGCTGCTTCCGGCCTGATCCGGCCAATGCTTCAGATCCTTCCGATCGTCGGGATCCCGGAGGTCAGGACCGGCACAGATCTTGCGGCGTTGCTGGCAGATAATATGGCCCGGTGCGGCGTCACACCGGCCGCGGGGGATGTCCTTGTCGTGACGCAGAAAATCGTGTCGAAGGCGCTGGGCCTCTTTGTCCGGATCGAGGATGTTCAACCCGGCCCAAGAGCGCTGGAGCTGGCCTCGGCCAGCCGCAAGGATCCCCGTCTCGTCGAACTGGCACTCCGCGAGTCGACGGATGTAGTGAGGGTTGCCCCCAACGTGCTCATAACCCGTCACGTGAGCGGGCATGTCATGGCGAACGCCGGCATCGATCAGTCGAATGTCGGCGGGTCGTCGGCCGGAGCCATCGTGCTGCTCCTGCCGCGAGAGCCCGACCGCTGCGCCGAGGCACTGAGGGAGGGTCTGGCCGCGCACTGGCCGGAACCTCCAGCGATCATCATCTCCGACAGTTTCGGCAGACCGTGGCGACTGGGGGTAGCCAATTTTGCAATCGGCGCGAGCGGTCTGCCGTCCATTATCGACCATCGCGGCGAGATCGATCGGGACGGTCGCCGGCTGGAGGTGACGCTGGTCGCGCTGGCCGACCTGATCGCCGCTGCCGCCGGGCTTGTGACGGGTGAAGGGGCGGAGGGTATTCCCGCCGCCGTCGTGCGAGGACTGGCTATATCCGCACCGCCCTCTCCCGCCGCCGCGATGCTGCGGCCTGCCGCCGAGGATTTGTTCCGGTGAGCGGCCGTGTGCTGGCGCTGAGCGGCGGTGTGGGGGGGGCCAAGCTGGTGCTTGGGCTGCGGCACCTATGCGGGCCAGGGAACGTGACCGCCATCGTTAATACCGGCGACGACTTCGATCACATGGGATTGTACGTGTCGCCGGACGTCGACACGCTGCTCTACACTCTGTCCGGCCAGTCAAACCGTACGCTCGGCTGGGGGCGGGAGAGCGAGACATGGAGTTTCATGGCGGCTGCGACCTCACTCGGCGCCCCAGACTGGTTCAGGCTCGGCGATGGCGATCTCGCACTTCATGTCCTGCGCACCCAGTGGATGCACCTGGGCGAAACCTTGTCGACAATCACCGCGCGTTTTGCGGAGGCGTGGATGGGGCTCGGCGGCACGTACTGGGCGTCTGCGCTCGACAATTACGCGCCGCCGGCGGAATCGTGGTCCCAGGCCGACCGATGCGTGGCGCAGGCGGCCGCCCTGAACCCGCGGCTCCCCGCTTTGAACTTCGCCCGCTCCATGAAGCTCTTTTTTGCAGACTGGAACTGGACG
>Ga0207675_100000337_pt1 | contig 44998 bp, 70 predicted proteins | sample KBSSwiS42_FD_184305 | JGI IMG/M metagenome (GOLD analysis project Ga0207675, IMG submission 184305) | Switchgrass rhizosphere microbial communities from Kellogg Biological Station, Michigan, USA - KBS Switchgrass S4-2 (SPAdes) (version 2) | ecosystem: Host-associated > Plants > Roots >...
GCCGTTTGTTTTTATATTCACGGAGAATCGGGTGGGGCTGACCCCTTTACACGCGACTACTCGAGGAGTTTCCCATGGACTACCACAGGGTGCGCCGGTCGGTGCCGGATCAGGCCGCCGGATTCGCTCCGGTTACGCTGGAGGACGCCGCGCGACATCGAGACGGTCTAAGTTGCCGGAATCCTGCCTCGTACGTGTACGACGCAAACGGAAGGGGGCGTTGGTGCATCGACTGCAACGCCCCGCTCGGTGAGGAGGCAGCCTGGCACCCGAATGGAGCCGATCTGTCGATTCGGGCGCTCGGCGTGACGATATTGGTCGCCGCTCTTTTGGTCGGCGTCATGTGCTGGTTGCTGGTTGGGATGAACGCCCAGAAGGGCGACGTCCCCGGTCCGAGGTCGACCCCGACCACGTACGGCGCTCCGGCGACTTGTGATAGGGTGACGGGATGCTGAGCAAGACCGGACAGGCGATCTGGGACGCGTACGACGGCGACCGACTCGACCCGGGTGCCGCTGCTCTGGTCCGTGAACTCGCCAGGTGCGCGGACACCCTGGACCGACTTGACGACCTGGTGATCGGCCGACGCGAATCGTGGCTCACGATCACGTTCGACGACATGGGCGAGGTCCACCTCCAGATCGACAAGGTGCTTGATCTGCGCCGAAATCACCAGCTGACGTTCAAACAGCTGACCGCCGAGGTCCGGTCGGCTGGGCTGCGACCGGCTGAGACGAAGAAGCCGACCGGGACAGCCTCTGTTACGGTCGACCGGGAAGACATGCTGGCAGCAATGAGGGCAGCGAAGGCAGCGCGTGAACGTCAACTCGGGTGAGCTGATCCGGCCTCGGGTCGCCAACTACCCGCCGTACCTCACGAGCGCGGGTGGCGAGGTCGTCGATCTGATGGCGAAACTCAACAGGCCGATGGATCCGTGGCAGGCGTGGATCGTCGAACGCGGGCTTGGCCAGAAGCGCGACGAGGAGACGCACGATCTGGTGATGGCGGCCGACACCTGCGGCTGCTGGGTGCCAAGGCAGAATGGCAAGGGCGACATCATCATGGCGCTCGAAGTCGGCTGGTTGTTCCTGTTCGGCATTCCGCTCATTGGGCATAGCGCCCACCTGTATGCGACGGCGGCCGAGGGTTTCCAACGGATCAAGGTGCTGATCGAGGAGAACGACGCGATCCTCGGTTCGGCCATCCACCGTGTCTGGGCTGGCGCAGGCAACCAGGGCATTGAGCTGACACCACAGTACAATCGAGCCAGGTTGAAGTTTGCAGCACGCGAGGGCGGGCAGGGTCTGGGTTTCTCGTTCCCCAAGCTAATCATGGACGAGGCACAGATACTTAGTGCCGACCTCATGCAAACGCTGGTGCCAACCCAGTCGGCAATGTGGGATCCGCAGGTTTGGTTCTTCGGCACCCCACCTCGCAACGACAAGGCCTGGATCTACCTGATCAAAGAGCAGGGCGAGGGGAACGACCCAACGACTGCTTGGTTCGACTACGGCATCGAGTATATCGATCCACAGACCCAGGAGTTCAAAGACACCGTCGGCTGTGACGCGGTCAATTACGCGACCAACCCGAGCATGGGCATTCGACGCGAGAACAGGACAGGCATCCGGAAGGCGACGATCGAGGCCGAGAAGAAAAAGCTCGGCATGACGATCCGGTTTGCGATGGAGCGCAACGGCATGTGGCTTCCACGCGCTCGTGTCGCCGGTGACAATGCAATCGACCCGTCCGTCTGGTCTTCGCTCGCTGCCGCCCACCCTGCCGTTCCGCACGACATCGCGATCGCCTTTTATATCAACCCCAAGCGTACCCACGGCACGATCATGTGGGCAGGCAAAATCGACGGCCTCTGGCGGATTGGCATTGCCGACCACAAGCCGGGAGTCGACTGGATCATCCCGCGCCTAGTCGACATGAAAGCCAAGTATGGCCCGGTAGCGTTCGCCGTGGATGCGCGGGGCGAGGCGATCATTAAAGACCTCAAGGAGATCGGCATTGAAGAGCCCAAGGATAAAGATCGGCCCAAACGAGGCGATCTATTCCTACCGGGCATTGACGGAACCGCGCAGGCTTTCGCTATTCTAGTGGATGCTGCGACTGCGCAGGCTCCGCAGGTGTTCCACCACAACGAACCGCCTCTTAACTCGGCTGTCTCGGTCCCGGCTCGACCGTTAGGTGGGGGGTCGACGTTCGACCACAAGGCCGGTGTGGAGGTCGGTCCGGCGTGCGCTGGTGGCCTGGCCATGCTCGTCTACCGCAATCGAATCGACAAAGTCGTATCGGAGTACGACCCGCTCGCCTTCATCCACTGACGTGGGAGGCTCCCACCTGCCCCGGTACACTGTCGTGGGACGGGAGGGGCGAGCGTGAACGAAGCAATTGGCGCGGCGGCTGAGGTTGTCGGCTATGCTCTTCGTGCTGTGCTGTACCTGCTCGGCTGGGTGCCCGTGGTGGCAGGGCCGCTCCTTGTTCTCGGGGGAACCTGGATGATCTACCCTCCGGCCTGCTACATCCTGGCAGGGCTTGTGATTTCCGTCCTGACCGTCTGGCGGGCAAACTCGAGGAGTGTGCGTAAGTGAAGCTGCCTCGTCTGGGTCGCAAGCAAGCCGAGGCCGCGCCGGAGCCCGAGAAGCGGCAGGATTTCATCGGCCAGTGGCCAGCGATCCCCCTGTCGTCGTTGAACTGGTCGGTCGGCAACTCGTATCAGGAGGTGGACCCCTACACGGGGACGAACAGTCTCCAGTCGGTCGCCTTCCGTGCGGCCGTCGACATGATGGCATCTCTCGTCTCGGAGATGCACTTCGACTGCTACCGTGGGCAGAGTGACGGCCGACGCAAGATCATCACGACTCCGGGCAACCTGGACGATCCGGCTGGCGATGGTTACGGCGTCCAAGACTGGATCTACATGCTAACCCAGTCTTGGTTCCTACGCGGCAACGTCTACGGCAACAAGCTGGACGTCGGACCGACCGGGATGCTGCGGCAGGTCGACCTGTGGAACCCCGACAAGGTCAACGTGACGATCACCGACGGCGAGCAGCACTGGATGTATCAAGGCGGTACCGTCCCGACGTCTCAGGTCTTCCATCGCCGTGCTTATCCGGTGGCGGGCAATCTGCTCGGTTTGTCACCGGTCGCGGCGCATGCGGACGAGATCGGGTTGTCGATCGCATCCACTCGGTTCGGCAAGAGCTGGTTCCAGGACGGCGGGCACCCCGGCGGCATCCTGTCGAACTCCGAGGCGGACATGTCGGACGAGAACGTGGTCCGAACGGCCAAAGACCGCTTCTTGGCCGCGATGTTCGGTACGCGCGAGCCGATCGTCCTGGGTCGGGGCTGGAAGTTCGACCAGATCCAGGTCAATCCGGAAGAGTCGCAATTCTTGGAGTCCAGGCAGTATTCCGAGGCGCAATGTGCCCGAATCATGGGACCGGGGGTCGCTGAGGTGCTCGGCTACTCGACTGGATCAACCCTGACCTATGCCAACATCGTCGACCGGGACGTCGAGATGTTGAAGTACAGCGCAAACCGCTGGTTCCAGCGAGTCGAGCGCATCCTGTCTTCTTTCCTGCCCCGACCGCAGTTCGTTCTGTTCGATCGGGACTCGTTCCTTGACACGTCGATCGCCCAGCGCTGGCAGGTCAACAAGACCAAGCTCGACACCGGTGCGTACGTCATCAACGAGATCCGGCGTAAAGACAACCTCGAAGACGTCCCGTGGGGCAACAAGCCGCTGGCGCTCACGCTCGGCGAGCAAAAGGCCGGACCGACCGACCCCGGCAACCCGCCCCCCGACCCGAGCGGCGACCCGACTCCACCGGACCCGAACGCCGGAGGTGCGCAGTGACCCTGCCCGCGCTGATCACCGTTACTGGTACAATCCGGGACCAGAACGGCCCGGTTGCCGGTAAGATCGTCTTCTATAGGTCGGCTGTCCTATTCCCGGCAGCGAGCGCAGACGAGAACCTTCTGATCCCCGACGAGATTGTCGCGGTGGTTGGGGTCGATGGTGTCCTGTCTCAGGCGCTATACGCGAGCAACGACCCGGCTGCCTCGCCGACCGGCTGGACCTGGGAAGTCCGGCCGCACTTTCCGAGCTGGAAGACCTCATTCAGTGTTGTGGTCCCGTTCGACGCCCCGGGTGGCACGATCAGCCTCAACGAACTGGCACCGGTGCCACCGGATGGAACGGGGCAACTCTATGCGCTGGCCAACCACACTCATCCGGGTGGAGGTTCGATCACGTACGGACCCGTCACGGCGGAGACGACTTACGGGGCATCCTCCAACTCGGGCGCGGCAGATTCGGTCAGCCGGTCGGACCACCGGCACGGCAACCCTGCGTTGCCGACTCCGGCAGCGATCGGAGCATCGGCAACAAGTCACAATCACAGCGGCACTTACGACCCGGTCGGAACGGCGGCTGCGGCGGTTGCGGCGCACGAGGCAGCAAGCGACCCACACCCCCAGTACCTCACGGCGACCGAGGGCAACGCTGCTTACCAGTCACTCGATTCTGACCTTACGACGATCGCAGGCCTGACTGCGACGGCGGGTAACACGATTCAGTCGGTCGGCGGGGCGTGGGCGAGCCGCACGCCCTCTCAGGTCAAGGCGACTCTGGCAGTCGCGATAGGCGACGTGTCCGGCTTGCAGACGGAGTTGGACCAACGAGCCGAGTCGATCGTCTTGAACCTGGCCGACCTAGTCCCCGGCGGGCTCGCTGCCAATACGGTGATCTTCCGGAAGACCACGTGACTGCCAGGCGCAATCTCTGCCCCAACCCGGCATCGAAGAACAATGCAACCGGGTATGGCGGCTCGTCTTCGCCAGTGCGTGCCACCGATTTTCCTACCCCAGCCAATCCGCGTAACACTGGAGCACGCGCTGGTAATGCTGGGTTCCTCCAGTGTCCGGCTGCCGCGTGTGCGCCCGGTGACGTGTTCAGCGTGTCGTTCTATGGCCACAACGGGTCTGTCTCCGATTTCGACTTCGGTCACACGGTTTACGTCGCCTATGCGCGTTCCGCCGGGGGGGATGCGTTCCCCCAGACCCAGGGCTTCACGACAGGCGCGGTGGGCACAACCGCCCGGTTCTCCCTCGTGGCCAATGCCGCTCCCGCACTTGCGACTGGAATCTACCTGTTGTGGGACTCGCTCCAAGCCGGATACGGCATGACAGGCGTGTTGCTGGAGAAGGTTGGAGCGGTTGACGCGTATGCGGATGGTGACACGTCCGGGTGGGCGTGGGACGGCACAAACGGGAACTCGACGTCAAGCCAGCTGAGCGGGCCAACAGCCACTCTGTGGACGGGATCAGCCGAGGTTCCCCTCACGATTTCGGTATGGAACGGCAGCACCGAGGTGCCAGCCGTGATAGACTCTATCGTCTAAATGCCCGGCTGGAGGTAGGATGAAGATCAAGGGGCTTCCGATCGTCCGGTCGGGTCTACCGTTGATGCGCGCCGAGGGGGATGGGCTAGGCACCTTGTCGGTCCGTTTCTCGCCGTTCGACACCTGGTACGAGATTAACTCGTTCTGGGAGGGGCGGTTCCTGGAGCGGACGATGCCCGGTGCGTTCACCAAGACGGCCAAAGAGTCCATGCGGTCGGACGGCACCTCGTCACTCAAGGTGTTGTTCAACCACGGCATGGACATGAGCATCGGTGACAAACTGCTCACCGTGCCGACTCGGTTCGAGGAGACGAAGGAGCCGGATTATCACGGCCCGATCGTTGAGGGGCCGCTGCACGACACCAGCTTCAACAGGGATCTCGAACCTGGTCTGCGGTCTGGCGGGTATGGTTCGAGCTTCATGTTCAACGTGATTCGCGACGAGTGGAACCACGAGCCGGACACGAGCGACCACAACCCCGAGGGGATCCCGGAGCGGACCATCGGGGAGGTCCGAGCGTTCGAGGCTGGGCCGGTCACCTGGCCAGCATCGCCGACCGCGACAGCAGGTCTGCGGTCACGGTGTGGAACCGACGCGTGGATGGAGCGGCTTGCCGCCCGGTCGCATGGCCGGTACGACGAGCTGCTACGATCTTACGAAGCGGCACGGACGTTTTATCGGACCGCCGAATATAAGCCTGGTATCCCGACACCCGCCGACCAAGACTCGGTGCGCCGTCAGATCGATGAGGCTGCGATTGCCCGTGAGATGAAGCTCCGGGCGCACCGACTCGAAGCGATGAAGATGGGGTACCAGAAATGATGCTCGGACACCTGGCCCAGGGAGGCCAGCCACGACGCAAGCAGATCATCGGCCAGCGCAAGAACGGCGACCCGATCTACCTGGTCGCCGGTGGCGCGCCGGACGAGCTGGAGCAGCTCGAAGCGCGTCAGCGTGAGCTGATCGACCTGATGGACGCCGCACAGAAGGACTCGGCCAACGAGAGCCGATCCGTCGAGCAGCGCAAGGACGACGGCGCGACGTTCGACAAGTACGAGGCCGAGTTCAAGGAGAACGAGGCCAAGATCGAGGGCGTGCGCTCGGTCATCAAGGAGCGCGAGCAGCGCGAGCAGCGGGTCAAGGAGGCGCGCAAGCAGTACGGCGACCTCAACGTCAAGCCCGCCGACAAGGACGGCATGGACCGCTTCAACGTCGACTATCGGCGCATGGGCACGGAGGACACCCGCGAGCAGTGGTACAGCCGCGCGTCGACCCTGCTCGACGACCGGAAGGTTCAGCGCCACCTGACCGACTACCAGCGCGACCGGCTCGACACGCTGCTGCGGCGTTCGGACGGCGACACCGACGGCGAGCTGATCGCCGCGTTCCTGGTCGCCACCTCCAACCCGTACTACCGGTCGGCGTTCCAGAAGGCCGCGACCGGCCTCACTCCGGTGTTCTCGCCGGAAGAGGCGCGGGCAGTCCAGGAGGTCAACTACCTCAAGCGGTCGATGTCGATCGGCACCCCGGCCGCCGGTGGTTTCGCCGTCCCGGTGATCATCGACCCGACCATCATCCTGACGGCGCAGGGGTCCGACAACCCGGTGCTGAACCGGTGCCGGATCGAGACGATCACCAACGACCAGTGGAAGGGTCTCTCGTCGGCCGGTGTCTCGTGGAAGTACGACGCGGAAGCCGCGCCGTCCACGGACAACTCGCCGACGATCGCTCAGCCTGCCGTTCCGACCCACCGTGCCGACGGCTTCATCCCGTTCAGCATCGAGGTCGGCCAGGACTGGCCCGGTTTCGCGCAGCACATGTCGGACATGCTCGGCTCGGGCTACGACGAGCTGCTGGCCGACAAGCTGACCACGGGCACCGGTACGAACCTCCCGACCGGTATCGTCCCAGCGCTGACCGGCCAGACCAACCCGGTCGTCTCGACGCCGGTCGGCACGGCGGGCACGATCGCTCCGTCGGACATCTACAACATCTGGGCGCGGTTGCCGCAGCGGCACCGTCGCCGGGGCGCGGTCGCCTGGATGTCGTCGACCAAGACCCAGAACGCCGTGCGCCAGCTCGGCACCCTGGACCCGAACTTCACGGTCTCGCTCTCCGCCGAGGGCATCGGCCAGCTGTTCGGCCGCGACTACGACCAGAACGACTACGTGACCGACATCGTCACCGGCACCGGCGTCCAGCCGTGGCTCGTGGTCGGCAACTGGCAGGGCTACCTGTTCGCGCAGCGTGCGGGCATGAACATCGAGTTCGTGCCGATGCTGTTCGACGTGACCAACAACCGGCCGACCGGCCAGCGCGGCTGGTTCGCGTGGGCGCGCAATGGTGCCAACGTGGTCGACCCGACCGCCTTCCAGCTGCTCACCAACAAGAGCAGCTAACCAGACGTGGGGGACCGCCCAGAGATCGGCTCCTGGGCTTAATCGGAAATCCCATCCGCTCGGTCAGGCCTGACACGGGACTGATACCGGGATGAAGCCTCCGGGTTCCCCGCCCAACGTCGCCGTCGGCCCCCAATTTCTCGGCCTCGTCCCCGAGAGTGGGGGCCGATGGTCTAGGATAGGTATATCCGATCCAAGAGAGGGACGAGATGAGCGACCAGAACGAGCACGAGAGCGGCATCGCCTATTCCAGCTTCGAGGGAATGGCGATGTGGACCGGCGGGCAGCAGTTGCTGCGTGCCGGACAGTCCATCGACAAGAACCACCAGCTCTACCGCGAGCGGCCCGAGCTGTTCCAGGGCCTGGCCCCCATCGACGCGCAGATCTCGGCCAACCGCGACCCCGGTCGTGTCCAGCCGATGGTCGAGTCGACGATGAACTCGGGTCCGGGCGGGGGCCGCGTGCGGAAGGTCCAGGGTCAGTGACGGGGGCGGCTCCGGAGGACGAGACGGCGGCCACCCCCACCGACATACCGGCGGTGGCCTCCGAGGTCACGGGAGAAGCTCCGGGGGCCATCGCCGGGGGCACGGTACAGATCGCCTACCTGCACAGCGATCGGGTGTCGCACTCGTGGCACATGTCGCTCATGAACGCGATCGCCTACGACAAGGCGATCGGGCTCGACGTCATCGTTGCCGCGCCGTTCGCGGTGAGCTGTTCCGGCCCGAATTCGCTGGTCGAAGGCCGGAACATGGCCGCGACACACTTCCTCGACAAGACCGACTCCGAGTGGCTGTTCTTCGTCGACACGGACATGGGTTTCGAGGCCGACGCGATCGAGCGGCTCTTGCTCGCTGCCGATCCGGTGGACCGACCGGTAGTCGGCGGCTTGTGCTTCGCACTCAAGCACATGGGTCCGGATAACAAGGGCGGTTTCATCGTCCGACCGGTTCCAACGCTGTTCATGTGGGGGTCGACCCCCGAGCAGGGGTTCGGGTTCACCAACCGGTTCCGTTACCCGCCGGAGACGCTGGTTCAGGTCGCCGGTACGGGCGCGGCGTTCCTGCTGATTCACCGGTCCGTCCTCGAGGCCATTCGCAAAAACGAGGGCGATCACTGGTTCGACTTCGTGGCCTACGGGGACGGTGCGCAGGTCAGTGAGGACCTGTCGTTCTGCTACCGGGTCGCCCAGCTCCAGCGGCCGATCTTCGTGCACACCGGTGTCAAGATCACCCACCACAAGACGTTCTGGCTCGGCGAGGACGACTACCGGATGCCCGACGTCGAGCCGATGCTCAACATCATGAACGCGGCACGGTCGGACGCCGGGGCGTTCACCGCCGAGGAGGTTACGAACCTGATGAGGGGGATCAGTGGAGACTGAAATCGCTCCTCTCCCCTCCTGGGATTCCGAGGCGACCTGGCGGACTTTCGAGAACGGCGATTTCCACGACTATCTCGGCGAGGTCGAGATTCAGAAGTCGGGGCAGGACCTCGAACGCTACATGGACCTGATCGAGATCAGCCAGCCGGATGTCGTGATCGAGACGGGGACCCGGCGCGGCGGCTCGGCCCTGTGGTTCCAGCAGCACGGGCTCAGGGTCATCACGATCGACGCCGACCCGGGGGCGGGCAGCGAAGCGCGCAAGCAGCACGGCGACAACATCCCGAACATCGAGTGGCTCACCGGCTGGTCGTCGACCGACGTCCGGCTGGTCGGCGAGGTGATGCGGCATCTCCAGAGCGGCCAGCGAGTCATGGTGAGTCTCGACTCGGACCACCACATGGCACATGTCCAAAGCGAGATCAACCTGTGGTCGGCTTTCGTCACGCCCGGCTGCTACATGGTGATCGAGGACGCGTGCTTCGACATGTGGCCAGCCGAGCGCGCTCGGGTCGGCGGGCATTTGATCCCGGAGCGCGGGGGGCCGCTCGGGGCGATCCGGCGCGAGATGCCGCGCCTGGAGAAACTCGGCTGGCGTCGGGACGAGTCCGTCGAGGGCCTGTACTCGATCTCGCACTCGCCGGTCGGGTGGTGGCGACATGATGCCTGAACTGCTGGTGTTAGTGCCGACCCGCAGTCGGCCACACAACGTCGAGCCGATCGTCAAGGCTTGGTGGGAGACCGGAGCGTTCGGATTCGCTGATCTGCTGTTCGTGGCCGATGCGGACGACATGCAGATCGACGGTTACAGCAAGCTGGTCGGCAGCCAGGCAGGTGCGATGATCCAGATACTTCCCGAATGGATGCCGCTCGTCCCGAAGCTCAACTTCACGGCAGTCGAGATCGCTCAGGGCGGTCAGTACCGCAACATCGCCTTCATGGGCGACGATCACATCCCGCGTACACGCGGATGGGCGAGCAACCTGATCATGGACCATCACAAGAACCAGAACTGGATCTGGTATGGTCGGGACGGGTTCCAGGACCAGAACAAGCCGACGTGGTGGTCGATGGACGCTGAGATCATCCGGCGGCTCGGCCGGATGGTTCCGGCACCGGTCCAGCATCTCTACTGCGATGACGCGATCAAGGTGCTCGGCGAGAAGGCGGGTTGTCTCGGCTATGATGAGACGATCATGGTTGAGCACATGCACCCGATCGTCGGCAAGGGCCAGATGGACGAGCAGTATGCTCGGGTTAACCGGCTGCAGCAGTACGAGCGTGACGAGGCGCTGTTTCGTTCCTGGGTGGCCGACGGACTGGAGCGGGATGCTAAGATCTTGCGGAATGGCGTAGGGGGGTGACAGAGTGGCGATCGGGGACCCGTACAACTCGCGTGAGCAGTTCAAGGCCGTCTTGAACATCACGAGCAACGAGGAAGACGACTGGATCGATACTTGCCTCCGTGGTGCGCGGGCAGCGATCGAAAACCGGTCCGGCTGGCCTACGTTCTGGAAGACCGAAGGCATCGAGACGCGGACTATCGACACCTCCGGCAAGGTGGTCCCCGTTCGCCGTTCTGGATTCTCCTACATGAAGGTGTTGTTGCGCGACGGCATCGCATCGTCGACCGGATTCGCGGTGGCGGGTTACGTGGGCGCGGCGAGCCTGCTGCCGACCAGCTCGATCATCGACGGCCGACCCTACGACGGCATCAAGTTGCCGTATGGCACTCTGCTCAACGACGGGATGCTCGACGTCACTGCGCAGTTCGGTTGGCCCGAGGTCCCGGACGACATCACCTGGGCTCACCAGATGCAGGCCAACCGGCTTTATCGCAGGAAGGGCAGCCCCGAGGGAATCTCCGGTTCAGCTGAGTGGGGACTGACCCGGATCCCCGCTCTCGATCCGGACGTTTTGGCGATCCTCAAGGGCGGCGGTTACATGCGGGCGGGGATTGGCTGATGGACTGGAACGCGGTAGCACTGGAGCTGGAGGCTCTCGCCAAGACGACCGGCATCAACGCGCTCGACTTCGTGCCGGACGATCTGCCGAACGAGGCTTTCTATGTCGGTGAGATGGACATTGAGCCGAACCAGTCGTTCAACAAGAAGCTACCGAGCGGGCATCGCGCCGGGACTGACCAGGGCACCGTGACCTGCCGGGTTCTGGTCGCGCGGTCGACCGACAAGTGGGCGATCCGAAAAATGCGAACCTACATGGCGGGCACCGGCACCGCATCACTCGTCGAGGCGTTCCAAGACCCAGTGAACCAGCGCAACCCCGAGAAGCCATGGTCTGGCATCAAAGTGCAGTCCCTCCGGGGCAACAGGCTATTCAACGTGGGCGAGGCCAAGTTCTACGGCGTTGAGATCGAGGTCTTCGTGATAGGAGCAGCCTGATGGCGAACCCTCTAGTCTTGCTCGACACCCGGACTTTCGTGTCGGGTGCCGACCTGTCAGGGTATGGCAACATGATCTCGCTGGAAGACGAAGCCGAGGTCAAGAAGATCACGACCTGGCGGTCCGGCGGGGCAGAGGAGAACAAGGCTGGTCTCCACGGGTGCGACATCAAGGCCAGTGGTCACTGGGAGGCAGGAGACCCCGGCAAACCCGACGACGTGTTTTGGGCGATGCGGCGCACTCTCGATCCCTGGTCGATCGCCCCGCAGTCTGACTCAGACCTTGCCGCAGGCGGCTTGATGTATCTGGTCGGGAAGGCGCTGCGGACCAAGCTCAAGATCGGTGACAATATCGGCGAGGTCGCCCCATGGGAGGGCGAGGCCAAGTCGTCCTGGCCTCTGGTCAGGGGCAAGTGTGCCCACCCGTCCGGCGTTCCCAGGACGGCCACCGGAACCGGCACGATCGTCCAGCTCGGGGCAGTAGCCGCGAACAAGCGCGCTTATTGCAACCTACACGTCCTGTCGGTGTCCGGCACGGGCACTCCAACCATCACTGTGAAGCTGCAGTCGGCCGCTGCGGCCGGATTCAGTTCGCCGACGGACCGTCTCTCGTTCGCTGCCGCTACCGGGACCAGTGTCGCTCTGGGTGGCGGTCAGGGTCTTCGTACCGATGGAACTGCGATTACCGACCAGTATTGGCGGGTAAGCTGGACCATCACGGGCTCAACGCCCAGTTTCCTGTTTCTCGCCTCGTTTGGCATCGAGTAGGAAGGTAGTACAACATGGCAAATCCCATCGTTCTGCTCGATGCGACGATGAACATCGGACCTGCCGGGTTCGACATCTCGCCCTGGCTCAAGAAGTTGGAGCTGTCCGACGAGTTCGAGGCCAAGAAGACCACGAACTACCGGTCCGGGGGGGCAGAGGAGAACAAGGGCGGCTTGGAGTCGTTCGATGCCGCTCTGACGCTGAACCAGGACTACGACGCGGCGGCTCTCGACGAAGTGATGTGGGCGCTCCGGCGATCGACGGTCACCTTCGCGGCGCGTGCCCAGCAGTCGGCGGTAACGTCCTCCAACCCGCAGTACTCCGGCAAGCTGGTCATTACCAAGTGGGTGCCGATTGCCGGTAACGTCGGCGATGTGGCCGAGGTCGAGGTGACCTTCCCGGGGTCGGGTCCGCTGGCTCGGGCGACTGCCACGTAGTTCACGCTCTCCGTGCCCCCCGGTACCCACACCTACCCCGGGGGGCACGACCATACCCACGAGGGCACGTGAGGTCCTCCGTGGACACGGGAGATACCACGATGACGGCATGGGTGATCTGGGCGGTAGGCCGGGTGGGCTACTGGGTCCGGCCGTACGATATGCTTGCCGACCGACGACGCTGGTTTTGGCAGCGGAGACAGGAGTGCGGGTGGCAACTAGGGTGGCGGTTAGGATTCTTCGACGGGGCAGCGTTTATCTCGTGGTTGGGCGCAAAACCCAGGTCGAATGCAAGACGTTTGAAGAGGCTTGGCAAGCGAGCATCCCGTACTTTGCGGGGAGGATCCGATGATTGAGATGGATACTGATCTCAAAGAGAAGATGATCAAGCTCAAGAAGGCTATGGCTGAGGCCGAGGGAGGCAAGGTCATCAAGCGCGAGCTCGCCAAGGAGCTGCGCAGTCTCATGAATCCGCTGGTTGCTGAGCAGCGGGCTCGCGTCCTGCGGTTGCCGTCCAAGGGTGGACATGGGCAGTCGATGCGGCAGGCCATTGCTAGGCAGACTAAGGCCGCGACCCGTTGGGGTGGGGAAAACGTCGGCGTGTCGATCATCCAGCGTGCGAGGTCGATGCCGCGCGGCTTCGACTACGCTGGGCGTGCGTTCAACCGGGCCGAGGGTTGGCACCCGCAGACGCTCGGGGGCGAGTCGTTGCATCAGCAGATCCGACCTGCCGGATGGTTTGACGACGTAACTAAGGGCCAGCGGGGTGAGGTCGGTCAGAAGGTCCACCGCGCTCTCGATGTCGCGGCTGATAAGATCGCCTCGTCAGCACACTAACCCCGGAGGACGAGACGATGTTGGTGATTTGGGACCCCGAGGACGGGTCCGACAAGCAGACGTGGGAATTCGACCCGGAGGACGTCCCGCGTAAGCGGGCAACCGAGATCGAGAAGCTGTACACGAGCGGCACGTGGGATCAGTGGATCGTCGCCCTGCAATCGGGCGAGATCGAAGCGCGGGCGATCCTGCTCTGGTACATGATGACCCAGGTCCATCCCAAGTTGCAGTTCAAGGACCTCCCCGACTTCAAGGTCCGACAGCTCAAGACCGAGATGACCGTTGTCGAGCTGCGAGACCTCTGGAAGCGGATCGTCCGCATGAAACTCCCGGCCGAACAGATGGAGCAGATGGAAACCGCGTTTCAGGTCTCGCTCGAAGACGCGGCCGAGCGCGAGGGTCTGACCCTGGACGTCGAGTTCATCGAGGGCCAGCTCGCGATCACAGGTCCGGGTGCGCCGGGGGACGTCGACCCAAAAGGAGTCTAGAGGCGCGATGGCGCGACGTGTGGCTGGACGTGGCGTACCACCTGCATATCCCGCCGCACGTAGCGGACGAGATGCCTGTTTGGATGATCGAACAGACCATCTCGGCAGTACACCAGATTCGCGCTGAGACGAAGTGAGGTAGGAGGAGGTCCAGTGGCAGATACGTCGCTGATCTTCAACATCATCGCCAGGGACAAGACCTCCTCCACCTTCGGCAAGATCAAGGCGGGGGCTGCGGTCGCCGGTGCGGCGATCGGTGCCGTGTTGATGAGCGGTGTGCATGCCGCGATCGAGAAGAGTAAGATTGACAACCTCCTCGCAGCCCAACTCGGGGCGACCCCGGCTCAAGCTAAGATCCTCGGCCAGGCGTCCGGTAAGGTGTACGCCCAGGGTTTCGGCGAGGATCTTCCACAGGTCAACGAAGCAATCAAGGCCGCCGCACAGAACGGCCTGATAGACATCAAGACCGCATCGGCAGAGACGGCGGCGGTTGCGACCAAGAACCTGCTGACCGTCGGCCAGGTGCTGGGCGAGGACTCCGAGCGAGTTAGCTCGGCCGTATCGCAGATGTTGCGGACAGGCATGGCCAGGTCGTCCGAAGAGGCAATGGATATCCTGGTCAAGGCGACCCAGAATGGTGTAAACAAGAGCCAAGATCTGCTCGACACGGTGAACGAGTACGGTGTCCAGTTCCACAAGCTGGGTCTTAGTGGACCGTACGCCATGGGCCTGCTATCGCAGGCAATCAAGGCCGGTGCGCGCGACTCGGACACCGCAGCCGACGCGATCAAGGAGTTCTCGATCCGGGCGGTTGACGGGAGTAAGACGACTGCTCAAGCTTTTAAAGCACTGGGCCTACCCGTCAAGAAGACCAGTGAGGCATTCGCAAAGGGCGGTGACATCGCGGCCGAGTCGTTCAACTCGGTGCTGGAGCGCCTGCGAGCGATCCCTGATCCGGTCAAGCGAAGCCAGGTCGCTGTTCAGCTGTTTGGCACAAAGGCCGAGGACCTCGGCCAGTCGCTGTACGCGATGAATCTTGACACCGCTACGCAGCAGATGAATGGGCTGAAGGGTGCCACCAACAAAGCGGCAGCGACCGCCGGGCAGGGTGCCTCATCCTGGGGGAACCTGGGTCGGCAGTTCCAGATGGCACTAGTTGACAAACTGAACGCAGCGCTCCCGGCAGCCAACGCCGTCTTCGGCTTCATCGAGAAGAACTCGAAGTGGATCACCCCGCTCGCGACGGCGCTCGGTGTCCTGGGTGTGGCGATCGGAATCGTGACCGCCGTGCAGTGGGCTTGGAATGCTGCGCTCGCTGTCTCGCCGGTTACGTGGATCATCCTGGGTATCGTCGCGCTGGTCGCCATCATCGTCGTGGTCGCAACCAAGACCAGGTTCTTCCAGACGATCTGGAACGCCGTCTGGGGTTTCATGAAGGGTGTTGGGGCCTGGTTCGCCGGGCCATTCGCCAACTTCTTTGTGGCCGTGTGGCACAAGATCGTGGCGTTCGCAAAGGGCGTTTGGGAAGCCATCAAGATGTACTTCGGCTTCTGGAAGGGAGTCTACGTTCAGATCGGTCTGTGGGCTTGGGATGCCATCAAGTTCATCATCGCCAAGTTCAACGCGTTGAACGCCTTCATCCGGAGCATCCCTGGCAAGATCGGGGGGGCGTTGAAGAACCTGTTTGCCCCGCTATGGAATGGCTTCCGAGGCTTCCTCAACCGGATCATTGCCGGGTGGAACAGCCTGCACTTCGGCATCCCTGGCTTCTCGTTTGCTGGCATCCACGTCCCGGGTGTCAGCGTTGGCGTGCCCAACCTTCCGTACCTCGATCGAGGCGCAGGGATGGTACAGTCGGCTGGTTTGGCGGTTATCCACCGAGGCGAGAAGATCACCCCGGCAGCTCGGGTTACCCCGTACCGCTCAACATCTGGGGGCGAGGGTGGTACGCTCACGATCCGAGGTGACGGTTCTCGGGTGGCAAACTTCTTGCTGGAGATTCTGCGGGAGGCGATCCGGGATATGGGTGGGGATCCAGTGAAGGTGCTGACGCCGCGATGAGCAACCTGCCGATCTCGCCGGTTGTCGAGATGCACATCCAGGAAGTGCCGGTAGTCTCGGAGGGTTTCGAGGGCACCGGGCCCCCCTACGCGTTCAGCTCAAACAACGGCGGCACCAGCAACTGGGCACCCTCCACCAATCTGCCCTTTTTCCAGTCCAAATCATTGAAGTCCCCCACGCTGTCGAATGGGCAGCAGTGCGACCTGAACATGGTCACGCCCGCAGGTGCAACGAAGGTGCGGCTGTGGTATTATCTCGATGCGGGGACGTCTGACACGTTCCAGGTGCGCATCGCGGACGTGCTCCAGATACAGGCGGTCGCAAACAGCGCCGGATGGCAGCAGTTCGAGGGGACCACGGCCGAGGGGCAGTGGGTCACAGTCAGGTACACCCGGGCTGTGGGGGGCGGAGCAAACGTCGCCTACGTTGACCAGGTTGAGTTCCTGAAGGATGTTTGGGTAGACATCACCGGCGATGTGCGTCTCGATTCCGCACACTCTGGTGGCGGGATCAAGATCCAGCGGGGTAGGCCGAACGAAAGTCCCGTCTCGGAGCCAACCCAATGCGACATCGTCCTCGACAACACCGGCGGCAAGTGGAGCGAACTGAATCCGGCAGCCCCCTACTTCGGCCTGGTCGGGCGGAACCAGCCGATGCGTGTGGCGTTGCGTCGGATTCGTGACGATTTCGCTCGCACCTCAGTCAATTCGTGGGGATCGACGCCCAACTGGACCGATACGGAGCTGACCGTCCGGGCAGGCTATGCCTGGAACCTGATCGGCACCGCTGCCAATTTCGACGTCGGCTCCGGTGTGGCCACGATACAGGCAGCGAGCGGCAACCAGCTGGCTCACGTTAGCACCTTCGCCGACGTCGATGTGCTGGTCAAGGTGATGGTTAGCGACCGGACTTCATCCTTCGGTGTGGTTTTGCGCACGAACTCTGCTGGAACGCAGATGGTACGGGCTTATATCGTGCCAGGCGCGAACGATCAGCTCACGATTGCCCGCATCGGCTCGTCCGCCGGATGGCTGTTCCAATCCAACTTGGGTTTCCAGGTGGTTGCCAACACCTGGTACTGGTTGAGGGCGCAGATTACCGGGCGTCGTTACCGTATGAAATTCTGGGCCGACGGATCTGATCAGCCGACGCAGTGGGGCAAGACATATACCGACGACCGGGGAATAGCCGACGGCACGCTGGTCACGACCGGCGGGGCCGGTTGCTTCGTCCGGGACGGGTCGGCCCTGGTGACCTTCGAATCCATCGAGTTCAATGTCTGGCGTGCACACACCGAGATCGTGTCCCTGCCGGTCCAGTTCGATCTAAGCCAGCAGGATACGTGGGTGCCCGTGACGACCCGGGGCATCCTGCGACGGCTCGGCCAGGGGCGTAAGGCGCTCGACTCGGCGTTGACGCACCATCTGAGGCAGTACCTACCGGGCAGCCAGATGTGGATCACGTTTGAGGATGGCGCGAGCGCCTCGAACCAGGTGGTCGGCGGGATCCCCGCGCTAGTGTCTGGCGTCTCGACCGAATCCCCCGATCTGACAGGGGGCAAAGCGCTGCCGGGTACTGCCGGGATTGCCCACTTCACCGAGGATACGTCGTCTTTCTTCGGGCAAGCACCGAACCACCCTAACCTGAATAGCGCGTGGACCTGCCTCGGGTTCTGGCAGATTGACGCCCTCCCCGCGTCCAACCAGCGGATATTTAGGTTCCAGGCAACGGGCACGGCAGTCCTCTGGGACATCTGGCTTAACAGCGACGGCAGCATCCGCGTCTTTGCTCTTGACAACACCGGCACGGTTATCGGTACGGCGGTAAACGCGGTTATCGGCACCTTGTCGGACTTCCCTGTCGGGTGCTGGGTTTCGGCTGCTCTCTACGTGTTCGATTCTGGTGGCACTGTCACCTGGGCTTACAACATCCACCGGCCCGAGCCCGGACGGGGCTTCTACTCGATTAACGGTACGTTCTCCGGCGTTGCTGGTATCTTCAAATCGGTACTGTACACAGGCAATTCGGTGCTTACTGCTGCCGGGGGGTTGCGGCTTGCACAGGTCCTGCACTACAACGACGACTTGCCGTTCGTCACTTACAACTTCTCTGATGCGGCGTGCGCATACCAGTCTGAGACCAACATCGCTCGGTTTATCCGGCTGTTGGGTGACGCGAATATCCCTTACTCAGTCATCGCCGACACCAACAGTCACGGATCCCAGATGGGGTCGCAGTTGCCGAACGAGCTGACCTCTCTACTGTCGGACTGTGCCGATGTCGGGGCGTTCACGCTGGAGGAAGACAGGGACGATTTTGGCCTGGTGCTGCGTTCCAGGCAGTCGATCTACAACGGGCCGTCGATGCTGTTGGGTGTCGCTGAAGGCCACTTGTCCGAACCGCTTGCCCCGGCCCCTGACGACCAGGCCACGCGCAACGATGTCACCGTTAAGAGGGTCAATGGCGGGTTCGCGCGCTCAGTTCAGGAGACCGGTCCACTTAACATCAACCCGCCAGAGACGGACCCCGACGGTGTCGGTGTTTACGACGAGGCTCCCGAGTTCAATTACTACTCGGACTCTCAGTTGCAATCGCATGCGGACTGGCGCAGGAGTGGTGGCACGTTAAAGGTGCCCAGGTATCCGAGTCTTACTCTCGATCTGACCAACGACACGTACGATCTGGACCTGGATGCCACCTCGCGTGCTTTGGCCTTGGATGCGGGGGCGTTGGCAACGGTGTCGAATCCTGCCGCCCATCCTGGTTCGCTGCCGCAGGTGGTTCAGTCATACAATGAGCTGATCGACCAGTATGATCTCGACATCCAACACACGACTCGGCCTGGTCAGCTCTACAACGTGGGAGTGGTCGGATACACCACTCGGGTTTCACCGAGTGCGATGATCACTGCCGATCCGATCGTTGTCGGCACAACCACGTCGTTCAAGTGTCGGCGGTCGGACGTATCGACCGGGCTATGGGTTCCGACTGCGACGGATGCGGGCGTCGCCAACTTCGATATACTGGTGGCTGGGGTGCAATTGCACGTCACTTCCATCACCGGGTCGTCCGATCCGCAGACAATCAACGTGAACGCCGCACCGACCAACGCCGTCGGCACCGGATTCACGATCCCGCCGGGGAGGCCGATCACGTTGGCCGACCCATGGCGAATCGGCTGGTAAGGGGGAGCAAGTGGGACTCGGATCGGGCCAAATCGCGGTCGACACTGACTTTTCAGGTTTGTCCAATCCGCCGAATATCCAGGTTTTCACGGCCTCTGGCACCTGGACCAAACCGGCCAACGCCCGGTTGGTACAGGTCGAGGTAATCGGCGGGGGTGGTGCCGGTGGAGGAGCCGGAGCTACCGGCGCTAGCCAGGTAAGCTTTGGGGACGGCGGCGGCGGCGGGGAATACGCCAAGGGGACCTATGCTGCGTCCAGTCTGGGCAGCTCGGTTGCTGTAACGATCGGCGCGGGTGGGACTGCTGGGACCGGTGCTGGGGGCAACGGAGGCACCACCTCATTCGGTTCCACTATCACCGCAGCCGGGGGCGGTGGGGGTGGTGTGCGTACCGCGTCGACCCCACCGAATTACAGCTCCAACGGCGTTTCCCGGGCTGGCGGCTCGGGCGGAACGGGCGGAGACTACAGGGTCCCCGGAGGGCCGGGCGTCCGTGGGTCGTCGATCGCTGTCGGTGTGGTGTCCGGTGGTGATGGTGGACCGGCAGTCCTGTCCGGCCAGGCACTGACCAACGTGAACGCGGCTGGCAACGCCGGATCGCCGTATGGGGGAGGCGGATCGGGCACGGCCAACACGGCATCCCAGTCCGCACAGAACGGAGGTACGGGCGCATCCGGCGTTTGTATCGTGACGGTGTTCCTGTAAGCAGAAAGGACGAGCATGGCAACACCTGATGTTTCCATCGCAAGATGGGTTGGCCATCCGAAGTCGTTCACAAGTGGACGCAAGCCGGGGCAGCCCAGCGTCATCGTGATCCACACGACCGACGGCCATGAGGGGCCGGACGACGCCGAGAACGGCGCGGTGTGGGACAAGCACCGGACCGACGGCACGTCGACGCACTACTTCGTGGACTCGAACTCGATTGTGCAGGAGGTCGAGCACAAAGACGAGTCACACGCCGCGCGGACCCATGGCAACGATATCGGTGTCCACATCGAGATCTGCGGCACGGCGAGCCAATCGGCAGCCGGGTGGAGCGACCCCGTCTCGAAGGCGACGTTGGAGAACGCTGCTCGGTTGGTCGTTGCGATCCGCAAGACTGGCAACTTCGGCCTGGTGGTTCGGCTCACTCCGGCGCAGTTGCGGTTGGCATGGGACGGCGGCAAGGTCCGTGGGATCTGCGGTCACGTCGACATCACCAAGGCGTTCCCGGAGGACAACGGGACGCACTACGACCCGGGGCCGAACTTCCCCTGGACCGCTTTCCTTTCTCGCATCCGGGCGCTCGAAGCGCCCACACCCAAACCCCCGGCGGAGGAGCTTCCCGTGAACCAGACCGATTTCAACAAGCTGTTCCTAGGCGCGATGAAGGACACCGCCATCAGGGCCGAGGTCGGCAAAGCTGTACTGGAGGCATCCGGCTGGGACCCGTCTGCCAAGTGGCGGACGGACGCACAGCACAAGGGCGACATGCAGGCTCTGCGCGGATATCTGGTCGGCGACCCCAACCCGGAGATCCCGGACCCGCTGGCCGGTTCACCCCTGGAGCGCATGACCAGGGCGGCCGACGCGATCCTGGCCGGTCCCAGCAGCAGCGGACCGATCCACCCGAGCTGACCCAGATACGTCTGAACGGGGCCTGGTACGATGGCGGTCGTACCGGCCCCTCCGGACGAGTCAACTTAGGATGGCTATGAGTGAGCAGGCACGCAACCTCCAAGGCACCCCGGCTGCCTGGTCCTTGGGTTTTGGTTCGGGACATCCTGTCGTTCCTGGGCGGGTGGACACTCATTTTCATGGAGGTGTCGCGGCCGGAGATTCGGGAGTCGGTGTTGGTGCTAGCGGGCTCGGTCATCGGAGTACCGGGTCTGGCGGTGGGGGCCACGTCGATAGCCGAAGCGCTCGCCCGACGCCGCAATGGTATCGACGAGTTGTCGTCGCAGCCAGCGGACTCAGCCTCCTCTTCGTCCTCGTAGTCTTGGTGGCGGTCAGGTGACCTCGCGCACCGAGCTTGGCGAGCCGCCGTCGACTCTCCGGCGCGAGATCAGGATACCGATCTACTGGCTTGTGGTCGGTTTGATGGTGATGGTCGTGTCGCCCCTGCTGTCAATCTACACGTCCGTCAAGATCAGCCAGCGGACGATCGTGCAGACTCAGACCGAGCAGGCCAAGGCAGCGAACCAGGCCAGGGTTGAGGGTCTCGCGGTGTATTGCCGTTTGGTGGGCACACAGGTGGACGTATACTCGGAGGCGATCACGTCCACAGGCAAGCGAGCCTATGACACGTGGTTGACCGAATATCGCAGATCGGGCTGTAAGCCCGGAAAGTAGGACGAGGATGGGTAAGCTGAGCAAGGCATGGGCGGGTGGCATCGCCGGAGCGGTGGTAGGCGCGGCCGGTTACGTCTACGGAGGCGGGTCGATCTCCCAGGAGGTCGGCAAGTTCATCGGCTCCGTGGTCACCGGTTTCGTCGGTGGCTTCCTGGTCGTCTTCATCTCCCCCGCCAACAAGACTCGCTGAGGAGCGCCCACATGCGACGTTTCATTGCTCTGCTGGCTGCGTTCCTGCTCGCTGCCGCTGGTGTCGTCGGCGTGGCCTCGCCCGCTTCGGCCAGCGTGCTCGGCTGTCCGGCGGACCAGGTCTGCTTGTATCAGTGGCTGAACTTCGGTGCTCCGGCGGGTGCAACCAACCCGGGGTGGAAGTCGTCATTCCACAACCTGTTGTCGCAGCACTGCATCAACCTGACCAACCCGGCAGCATATTGGCCGAACGGGACCCCCGTGTGGGACAACTCGGCGTCGCTGGTCGTCAACGGTTCCGGCGCCTACGGCCAGCAGGACGGCGTGTCGTTCTACAACTCGCTCAACTGCAACAGCAACACCGGTGTCATCAGCTACAACGCGAACTGGACCAGCAGCGAGGCCGACTTGCGGACGGTACCGATGGGGTACGGCTATTACGCGTACCACACCATCGCCTCGATCGGCTGGCGCGAGAACTGCCCGCCGAGCGGCTGTTAGTTCGAGACCCGGCTGGCCTGTGGTGATCGTCGGGACCGCCCCCGCCCTGACACACCGGCCAGCCGCTGCCGATTCGTCCCGTGACCCCACGAGCATGCGGACGACGGCACGGGACGGCCCCCCACCTGGCATCGCGGCCGGGGTGGGGGGCCGTTTCGTGTTCAGGAGTTGCGGTAGTTGATCGTGTGGCGGGACATTCCCATTGCCGCCGCGATGGTCGCGATGGCCAGCTCCGACATCGGCATCGAGTAGTAAGGGTCGACTCGGGCGATCATGTGGGCGACGTGGCTGCCTGCTTGCCAGCTCGGGGAGCACATTTCGTCGATGATCGAGCCGAGGTGCTTGGCGGTCCGGGTCCGCATCGTCCGGCGGAATTTGGACTGCAAGGCGTAGGAGTGGTCGAGCTGCTTGATCGCCAGCTTCCAGCGCGTCTCAACGTCGTGGCTGCCCCACGCCTCGATAACCCAGCTGGCCAGTCGCGCCACGTGCTTTGCGTCGTGGCCCGGCAGGTAGGTCGCGTAGGTCGGCTGGCCGCAACGGCACGCGCAGCCGGTGTACTGCCGCTTCGACTTCGAGTTCTCGCCCATGCGTTCATTTTACCATATGGATCGGCCCCGGGGTAACCCCCCCGGGGCCGATCGGCTTACCAAATTCGGATGCGGATGCGGACGTGGCGTCCGAGCGGGATCGTGATGTAGATTTTCATCGGTGAAGCCCCGAGACGCGCTCGATGTGGAGCTGGGCGTCGGCGGCCCGGTCGTAAGCCGCCCCGTTTTGCTGCAACTCCCAGCGGTCGTCACCAACCTGGGTCGCCTGGAAGGCCGCCCAGCCGCGATCCTTCTTGCCGCTGAATCCAGGGCGGGTCCAGGTGATGACCTTCACGACCAGCTGCTGCCCGTCGGCCAGGTCGGCAACGAACTCCGCACCGTTGCGTCCGCCTCGCCGGTTCCAGACCAGCTTAAGGCTGTCCTTGATGGCCTGCGCGGGGCGTGGCCCCGGCTCGTCGTGGAAGCTCATCGGGTCACCTCGTAGATGCCGTCACGGCCGACCGTCCAGGCCTTGACGAAGTGGGGGGTGTCAAGCATGCCGAGCGCGACCTTGGTTGCCTCGTCGCGGGTTCCCTCAGGGCGACCGAACTTTGGCTGCGCGCCCGGAACCATCCGGTGCCGGACGAAGACGACGTAACCGGACTGCCCTTTGCCCTTGGCCATTTGCTTCATCAGCGCAGCCATCGTGTCGACGCCAGGCTCCGCGTTGGCGGTCGGGTCGATGAGGGTGGTTGCCATTGGGTCTCCTCTGCTCGGGGGACGCGGCGCGCCCACACCCCTATTCTACCGTACGGGCTGGCTTCGGCACAAGGACCTCGACCGACCGGTGCCCAGCGGGGACGACCGACCCGTCGGGCAGGGCGACCCATACCCTGCGCTTGTCCTGGTCGATCCGCACAACCGTGCCCGTCTGCCCGTGCTTCGAATGGTTGCGGTTGGTGATCTTGACGTGAGCGTGCTGTCGGAGTGGTGATAGCCCGGTCCAGTCGGTAAGACCTCCCACGGTTCAGCCTCCTTGTTATCCTGGGGGTTGCCCCCGCCCTGGCTCGCGACCGAGGGCGGGGGTCCGCCATCATTTGAACAGGTCGTAGGCAGCGAGCAGGGCAGTGAGGGCACTCGCCCGGCTGGCCACCTCGGCGCGCCACCACTTGACGTCGCTGGACGCCAGGACGTACGAGCGCTCGTTGTCGACGTAGGAGATGTTCCGGTCGTCGAGTGCAGCCTTGATCTTGGCGAACTTGGCCCATGCGGTTCGCTGCCGGTGTAGTGCCCACACCAGCTCGACCGCTGCTCGCCTCGCCTCAGCGATCAACTCCTCTTTGCCAGGGAAGGCGTAGGTTGACCAGTCGGGGGGCAGGGGGGCCGACGTGTTGCGCGGGTCGCTGGCTTTGGTCCGGACGGGGCGTGTCATCAGAGTTTCCTCATCAGGAGGACGGTCAAGATGGCGAGTTGGACGCTGATGACCATCAGCATCATCATGATCGGACCGAGGGTCACGGCAGCTTCCCCTTTGGCAGAGCGACCCGGCGTTTCTGCTCGCCGACCATCTTGGCGAGCAGATCGACCTGGGCGTGGTCGGTGTCCCAACCGCTCCGGCGTGGGTCGGTCACGATCCCCCACGTCGCCCGTTTGCGTGCGTGGTAATTAGCCGACCAGCGCGTCAGCATGCGTTGGATGAAGCGCATTCTCTGTTCCTCTCAGTGCTCCTCGTCGCCGGATGGCTCGGCGCTCGCCCTCGGTCATTCCGCCCCAGATCCCGAACTCGACGCCCTGGTCGAGTGCCCACGCCAGGCAGCCGACCCGGGACGGGCAGAGGTTGCAGACGCTCTTGGCGAACTCGGTGTCGGCAATGGCGGCAGGGCCGTAGCCGACCGGGAACCAGCGCTCGGGGTCGTAGTTGCGGCAATGGAAGCGGGGGTCAGATCGCGGCACGACGTGCCTCCTCTCGTCCTGGGCGCGGCCACCCCCACCCGCATGCGGGGGTGGCCGCGCCGATTTACGGGGTGACCGCCGGGGCGGCCGGGAACAGGGGCGGGACCTCACGCGGCCAGGCCTTCTCTCGTCCGTGGTTGCCCAGGTCGTCCCACCACAGCGAGCAGTTCGCGTGGATGGAGTGGGCGACTGTGCGAGCACACTGCAAGTCACGTCCGGGGTAGCGACTCGCACATCGTGGCATCTCGACCTCCTGCTGCCCCGCACGGCGCGTGGCACCCCTATCGTATCCCATGGGTTGCCGACGCCACAACCCCCCGGACGTACCGGCCTGGCTCGAGGATTTGCACGCGAATAGGGGTTATGGCGTCGGGGCGCGGTGTGGTACGATCGTTGCTTCCGATTCCCACCCCACCTGGAGGGTTCCCACCATGACCGACGTCGAGACCGTCGACCCCGGCACCACGGCCGAGCAGCAGGAGGCCGTCGAGAAGATGGAACCGGCCGAGCCCCAGGCCGCCCCGGTCGACAAGTCCCACCCCTGCCTCTGCCGCTTCTACGAGGTCTACGACCCGAAGGACGAGGAGGCCGTCTTCACGACCGGCTGCGAGCTGACGACCAAGGCGACGTTCGCCCAGGGTCACGACGCCAAGCTCGTCAGCTTCCTGGTCGACGGGAAGGCCGACGGCTACGAGATCCGGACCGTGAAGGACGGCAAGACCACCAAGCACGACACCCCCGGCGAGGCGGTGGCCGACGCCAGCAACGCGCTGCAGACCAAGGCCGAGAAGGCCTGGAGCAACCGGGTCGCCAAGGACACGGCGGCGGCAACCCGGAAGGCCAACCGGGACAAGCTGAAGGCCGACAAGCTCGCCGCTAAGGAGAAGGCCAAGGCCGAGAAGGAAGCCGCAGCCGTGAAGGCCAAGGCCGACAAGACCGACGGCCCGAAGGCCGTGGGGGCGGAGGTCGTCGCCGGATCGAACGAGGGCTCGACGGCCGAGCTGCAGCCTGGCCAGGCCGTGATCAAGGTCGGCCGCTGGGAGTACGTCGCCAACATCACCGGCGACGGCACGGCGATCTACACCGACGGCTCGGGTGCCGAGCAGACCCGCGAGCGCGACGGTTACCAGCTCCTGCGCTCCTACGAGGGCTGACCGGGGTCATCCGACCAGGCAGCAGGACGGCCCCCGTTTCACGTGGAACGGGGGCCGTCCTGTGTGTGTCAGCGGTCAGCGGTTGTTGACCTCGGGCCAGTTGTCGGCCACGATCCGGTGAGGCTCAACCGGACCCTCGTCCTCGTTCGCGTCCAGGAACCTGCCGCCAGCGTCGACTGCGCGGCCGGACACGGAGTCGTGGTAGCCGGTCACGTCGGGGGCCGGTACCATCCGGTCGGTTGGCGGCTCGGTCGGCACTTCCAGCTGGGTTGGGGGTGCCGGTGTCGGGTCGTTGGTGGGTGCGGCGTCTTTGCGTACGGCCATGGTTGAACCTCCGTGGTGGTGTGGCTCGCTGCCGCCCCAGGGTACCATTGGCGCGGTCGGCCCGCACCCTGGCGGTAAACGTCCTAGGATCCTATGATATCGAATCGAAGCGTTTCGATTACGCTTCGTGACGCCGGCCGTCACTGACCGTGATGTGACGTAGATCACATGCTCGAGTTGACACAAGCCAATTCCTGTTGCCCGTACGATAGGGTAGAATTGTATTCAGAGGGCGGGGGGACCGCCCACCAAGCAAAGGAGCCCGAAATGTCGAAGACCACCGCTTGCGCCTGCCGTTCCTTCTCGTTCGGCACCTACGGCCCCGACGGCTCGGCCGAGTCGTTCGAGGACTACGGCACCGGCTGCAACCAGACGACCACTCGGACCTTCGCCCAGGGCCACGACGCCAAGCTGGTCGGCTTCCTGGTCCGGGCGCAGTTGGCGGGCGAGGAGATCCGCCGGACGACCGGGGGCGTCGTCCACACCTTCCCGGGGGCCGTCGCGGCGGCAGCGACCAGCAGCGACGCGCTGGCCCTGAAGGCGCAGGCGCAGCTCGACGCCGCTCGGGCGCGGGTCGCCAAGGCCGCAGCCCGCGAGGCCACCAAGGTCGCCCGCAAGTCGGCCAAGGCCGCCACCCCGGCTCCCGCGCCCAAGGCCGAGCCGACCACCCGCGAGGCCAAGATCAAGGTCGGCCGCTGGACCTACGACGCGACGATCATCATCGCGACCGGCGAGGCGACCTACGCCAAGAAGCTCGGCGGGTCGGTCACCGTCGCCCAGGGCGACTACACGGAGGTGTGATCTACTTCACGGCCCCGGGGGGATTCCCCCGGGGCCGACCCCTATGGTAGAATAGAATTAGAAGGCGGGGGGCGTGCCCCCGCCCCGCACAGAGGAGGCCCAAAATGCCCGAGTTCACCGACCAGACGATCGTCCCGCAGGCTGCCGCCGCGATGGGGGTTGGGGCCGAGGACATCGACGCTGCTGACGCCGTGACCGCCTCGCTGGTCATCAGCTTCGCCCTTAGCCGTCCGGCGCTCGGCAAGTCCGACCGACTGGCCTGCACGGCGATCCTGATGCTGTCGCAGGACAACCCGGACGCCGCGCGGCAGCTGGCCATCGAGCTGACGACTCCCTGACCCGACCGCCCCCGGGGGATTCCCCCGGGGGCACCCGGTATGGTAGAATAGAATTAGAAGGCGGGAGGACCGCCTCGGGCGTGAGGAGGACAGGATGGACAAGAAGGCGATCGCGAAGCTCGTGGGGGAGCTTGCCGAGCTGGCCTCGTATCGGGACATCGACACGACGGTCACGATCATCGAGTCGCTGGCCATTCACCTCCGCGTAAAGCCGGAGTCCATCCCGGGCTACGCTGAATTGAAGGGCATGTGACATGGACTTCAAATTCAAGGTCTCGATCGACGGGCAGGATTTTACCTGGGTCGCCGGGGGCCGCGACGACCTGGAGGCCGAGGAGGCGGTCGAGGTCGCCTTAGAGGCCGACGGCGAGGAGGCGTACGAGATCGAGCTGCTCGGCGAGGCGACCCAAGACGACCTGGACGACCACAACACGCTCTTTGCAACGGAAAGGTGACGGGCATGGACGACGATCGATTCTGGAGCGACGTGGCTATCCTGACCGAGGCAGCCCGGATCGACCCGGTTTTCGCGATTGAGCTGGACGCGGCCGGAACGGACGAGCGGGTCGACCAGCTAGTCGCAGACGCGCGAAAGATCATTGAGGATGCAACCCAGGAGGGGTACTGATGGGCGACAAGAAGGCCGCCGAGAACGTCGGCAAACTGATCAAGAAACACGCCAAGAAGCCGAAGCCCATGCCGACCGTGGCTAAGCGAATGAAGAGCGTTAAGAAGCCTGCGCCCAAGAGCGAGCCCAAGAACGTGCTGGCGCTGATCGCCAAACACCTACGCGGCCGATAGGGGCTTCGTCGCCCCGGGGGGAATTCCCCCGGGGCGATTCCGTATGATAGAATGGAATTAGAAGGCGGGAGGACCGCCCCGACGAAGGAGGCCCCGAATGCTCGCAATCGCCCTGGTCGTCCCGAACTTCCCGGACCACGTCCGTAGCGACACTTACTCGATCGACTACGGCCGGATCTGCGGCCTGACCGCGACCGCCCCCACCACGACCGACCTGCTGTTGGCTGACGCTGCCGACAAGCTCACCCTGGTCACGCGCCTTGCCCGTTCCCGTCCCAACTCGTCGCAGTGGCGAGCAGCCGCTCGGGCAAGCCGCGAGGCCACAATCGCCTACTCGGCCGCAAAGGGTCTAAGCAGGGAGGACGCGTTGGCCCGAATCCACCAGGTTGCGGCCAGGCGTAAGCAGTTCTGAGGTCCAAGACCCCATCGATATGGAGGATAGAAGGAAAATGGCCAGACGACGCAAGCCCGTGGCACAGACCCCCAAGCTGCGCAACGAGTCGGGACGCCCGTTGACCGGCGACGGTCGGACGCGGGGTGGCCAGATCGGAGGCAGTGAGGTCGAGTTCAGGACCGCTGGCGGATCGACCGTCGGCACGGGGGGCCTTCTGCGAGCCCTCCGCTGGATCGGCGGAGGGAGACACAGGGGAGGGGGCCAGAGCTAGCAAGCTAACCGCCCCGGGGGGGGGGTTCCCCCGGGGCGGTTCCATATGGTAAAATAGAACTATCGCGGGGGGCCTGCCCCCGCCCCCCCTCTAAGGAGCCCGAAATGCGCAATCGCCCCCTCGCCGTTTTCCTGGCCTTCGACGCCGTTGCCCTGACGCTGCTGGCGATGTACGGCGACCTCAGCCACCCGATCTGGACGGCTGCGCTGGCTGGGCTGCTCGGCGTGGTGGCCTACATGCAGTGGCGCGGCCCCCGGAAGGGCTGACACCGGACGAGCCCCAGCGGCCCCCCGCCGACATACCGGCGGGGGGCCGCTGGTTTGTCCCGTGAGTCAGGAGACGGCAAGTAGGGACGCTCCGATGGACAGCGCGACATATCCGGCCCCAACGGCGACAATCAGCGCGCCCAGATGGCGATCGATCCAAGCAAGCATGTTCCTCACTCCACTTCGTGTCGTTTGTACTCCGCCTCACCTGCCGTGATCAGCAGAGCAAGCGCACGCGCCTCAGCCGCTGTCACTATTCTGTTCGGTCCGATGCGCTCCCGCGCGTCCAGGGCAAACAGATACTCCGCCTCGGTCGGCTTGCGGCTACCGTCGAGCGGCCAACCAAAGATGGTCGCGCCGAACACCGAACCAGCGGAGGCGGGGGCGACCAGCCTGGACGGCGGGTCCGGTTTCATCAGGAACTCGGCGAATCGAACTGTTGCGTCGGCCCGTTCGGGTCCGGTGAGCGGCTTCCACCCGTCGATCTTATACCCACGACCATTCTTCTCATCGACCCCCATCGACTCGACCAGTTGAAACGCCAGCCGCAGCGCCTCCTCGCGAGTCACGCGGTAAACCGTTCGAACAGGACGTAGCCGAACGCCCCGAGGATGACCACGGCGGCCGAGCCGAAGATCGCGATGGACAGGCCGACCGTGGTGCCGTTGCCCTCGCCCGACCGCCCCCGAGGTTGCTTCTTGCGCTTGGGGCGGTCGGCCGATCCGTCAGTTGGCCATTCCAGCGGCATTAGTGACCACTACTCCCGTAGCCGTTGTGCCCCCGCTCGTGGGCCGGGAGGTCCGAGACCTCGACCAGCTCACCGGACCAGGCGGGGAGCAAGATCAACTGCGCGAGCCGGTGTCCGGGCTCGAACGTCACCGGCGCGTTGCTCCGGTTCTCGATCCCGACCATCAGCTCGCCTCGGTAGCCCGAGTCGATGATCGCCGACCGCACGTCGCACCGGTGCCGCGCCCAGGTCGACGAGCGGCCGGTGATCCAGCCGAAGTAGCCGTGCGGGATGGCGACGTGGACTCCGGTGCCGACCATGCTGTACTGTCCCGGGTCGAGCATGACCGTCTCGGTGATCGCGAGGTCGAGTCCAGCATCGCCCCGGTACCTGCCTTGTTGTAGGTTCGCTGCCGCCCCCGCGACCTGCATCTCGGGCGGCTCGTGCGTCGGCGATTCGACCGCCGGGATCTTGGGGCCGAACGCGAGGGTGTCGTCCTGGAGAGGCCGCTGAGCAAGCATTTTCCTCAGGTCGTCCGGTGCTACCGGTATGACGTCGTCAGCAATGATGTCGACGACCTGCGCACCTTGGCGCGACCAGGCAGCGAGCTGCACGGAGTACCGGATGTCCGTGAATATCACAACCGGCTTGTTGCATTGGAGTGCCAAGCCGATCTCGACCGGCACACCGAGGGTGGCGACCCCGGCGGGCAGGACGGCGATGAACGCGTCGCAAAGATAGATTGCCGTGTTGTTGATCGAGTCGATCTTCTCGGCATGCTGAGCATCGCCGGTGTTGGCGAGGTACGCCTCATCCGGCTTGAACGCACCGACACCGGCCTGGACCATCAGGACATTGAGATCGGTGATGAACGATCCGAGCCAGGACAGCTCACCGGCCTGGTCGATGGGACGTGCGAGGTAGACGAACATGAGTTCCTCTCGGGGGAGAGGCCGCCCGTTCCACGTGAAACGGGCGGCCGACTCGGTCAGACTTGCGGGAGGTCCTTGATGGCACGAACCATGGCGGACGGGGTGGTGAAGCCGAAGAACCGGTCGAGGTAGTCGTACACCTCGGACAGCCACCCCTCCTTGAAAGTGATGTCGCGGTGGTCGACCCACTCGCGGTTGGTCGGCCCCCCGTGCTGGCGGATCCGCACCGACCCGTGGATGTAACCGAAACTGATGACCTGGTGGCGGCTGGTCGACTGCGCGATGGCAATCGACTCCAGTTCCTCGGGCCGACCCGGAATCGACCGCAGCCGGTAGCGGGCGATGCACCGGGCGCGCAGGACCGACATCAGCCGACTGGGCGATTCGGTCGAGGCGGACAGGTTCGGGATCTGGATTTCGAGTGTCACGCTCACTTTGGCTCCGTTCCGGGCCATCCACCGGCGTCGCGAATACGCTGCGCCATGCGGACGTAGACCCCGATGTCGAGAAGGGTGTCGTCGGAGGGTCGGTCGCCGCGCCGGATCGCCGACGTCCAGCGGGCGAGCTTGCCGATGATGTAGAAGTAGACGCCGAGTTCCGCCAGCTCGGCATCGGTCGAGTATGGCCCTTCGAGGTGAAGGACGGTTGCCATCTGGCGGCCGATCTCGACCAGGTCATCCGACCCATACTCGATCGCTTTGGCGACGGTCTGATCCGCCTCCGCGCTGGCCTTGGTGAACCACCAGGCGCGTAGTTCCTGCTCGGGGTCGAGCGGCACCGGATCGGCGTCCCGCGTCTCATCGAATATGACGTGGTTGAACGTCAGGCCAGCCGCGCGCATCTGCTCCGCTCCTCGCCGGACCTGCTCGGTCCAGCGGTCGGGCACGGCCTGGCTCACAGCTCGACCAGCGACTTCGGACCGGTGCCGACGAGCCGGACATTGCACTCGGTGATGTCCTCGACCTCGGCCAGGTACTTCATGACCTCGTGGTCCAGGCTGAGCTGGTCGGTCTTGTTGGCGCAGCTCGGGAACATCTGGTCGACCATGGTGACCGCCAGGTCGATGTTCGCGTGCCAGTCGCCCCCGCCGTTCGCGGCAACCGCCTCACCGACCAGCTCCCAGTCGGGCTCGCCGACCCGCCGGATCTTGCTGGTGACGGTGGTGTGCTCCTGCGGGAGGCCGAGCCGCTCCCAGGTCGTCTCACCCTTCAACGGGCCGGAGTTCCCGGCGACCCGGATCGGGTAGACCCGAGCGACCAGGACGATCCGCAGGTTGCTGACGTACTCGGCCCAGGGCGAGATGCCAGCCATGGACAGGAAGTCGATGGCCCGGCAGTCGGACGAGGTCACCTGCGGGTAGAACCGAGTGTGCAGACCGAGCCCGTAACCCTGGGTGCCCTCGACCACGACCTTACCGGCGTCACGCAGGTCGAACGGTCCGTCCTCCGACAAATACGGCTTGAACGTTGGCAGCGCCGAGATCGTGTCAGCTCGGCGCATGATCCGGTCGGCCCGAGCGCCTCCGATGCCCTTGCCGGTCGAGCCGATGGTGTTCACCAGACCGAGCAGGTTCTCGGCCTCGCGGTGGCGTGGGGTCAGGATGGTCGCGCTCGGGTGGATCGACAGCCGACCGTCGATCCGGTGTCCCGCCTCGACCGCCTGGTTCATCTCCGAGAGCAGCACCTCCGGGTCGATCTCGGAACCGGCCGCGATGTGCAGTTGACAGATCGAGCTGGTCACGGCAGCGACCGGGAGAGCACGGAACTTGAAGACCCGGCCTTCCGAGTCGTAAACCGTGTGACCGGCGTTCGGACCGGCGACCCGGATCGCGATGTCCGACTCGTCGACCTGGCGCTCGCCCAGCCAACCGCAGACAGCGCCCTTGCCTTCGCTGCCGAACTGTGCTCCGGCGACGACGGTGATGGTTGCCACGTACCCTCCTCGGGGTGGATGCGACCGGACAGTCCGGCCGCAGCAGGGATACTCTACCCCGGGGCTTGCCCCGGTGTCAATGGCCATCTTGACACGTAGGCAAGCAGTAGCGTACGATACCTGGCATGATTCCGAGGTATTCCCACCCGCTGATCACCGAGCAGTACTCGGCAACCCAGACCTACAACGACTGGCTGACGATCGAGCTGGCGACCCTCATTGCCCAGGTCAACCAGGGCGTGATTCCCGACACCAGCGTCACCCAACTGCTCACGCAGGATGTGCAGGGGCTGCGGATCGACGACCCGGCCGCATCGCTGATCGCCGAGTACGAGGGCCGGACCCACCACGACGTGGGAGCGTTTATGGCGTGGCTGCGCGACCAGGTCAGCGGGGGGCAGTGGCTACACTTCGGCCTGACCTCAAGTGATCTGGTCGACACGGCGCAGGGCCTGCGGTTTCGGCGGCTACACCGGCCTCTACTGGTCGAGCTGGGCAACCTGACTAGCGCGCTCACGAAGTACGCGTCGAACGACCTGCCTGTGCTCGGCATGACCCATGGGCAACCAGCCGAGCCGACCTCGATCAAGGCGCGGGGCTGGAACTGGCTGGCTTACGTGGATGGGCCGATTGTCCAACTCAGCATGCTGGTCCGGCGCATGGCGGTCTGCAAACTAAGCGGCCCGGTCGGCACCTACGCCCACAACCCGTCGACGGTCGAGGCCGAGGTAGCGGTCCACCTCGATCTGATCCCTCAGGGTCCGGGCGCGAGCCAGATCGTCCCTCGGTCGACGCTGGCGATGTGGGCAAGCGCGGTGGCGACCCTGCTGTCGGTGTACTCGAAGATCGCGACCGACATGCGGCTGATGTCGATGCGAGACGAGGTCTACTGGCCTCGGGACCCTGATCACGTCGGCTCGTCGGCGATGGCGCATAAGAACAACCCGATCGAGGCCGAGCAAATGATTGGGTTCGCCCAGATGGCGCGCGGCTTCGCTGCCATGCTCCAGCCGCTCGACCTCTGGCTTGAACGGGACATCTCCCATTCAAGTGTCGAGCGGGTTGCCGTTCCGGACCTGTGGCATCTGCTGTTCGTTGGAACGACGCGTATGACCAAGTTGCTCGAAGAGGCGACCCTCCGGCCTTTGATGGCCGAACAGCATCTGACCGATGAGTCAAACGCAGCCTGGACGCACAAGGTGACACTCGATGCTATCCGGGACGGTATGGGCTGGCAGGAGGCACGTGAGTACGCGTTGAACTTCGACACCGAGTCGTATGACGTGATGGGTGACGCGCGTCGATTCATGGACAACTACCCGGCGGGTCAGCGGTGAGCGTCTGGGTGATCGTCTACGGCAACTACGAACCGGCTGAGGTCCACTCGATCTGGAAGACTAAAGAGCGTGCCGAGCGCGAGTGTAGCAATCTCGACTCAGCCTGGCATGTTGAAGAGTGGGAGGTTGGCGAGTGAACCAGGCGCAGGCGGCCGAGCTGCTCGGTTGCTCCGAGGCGACTGTGAGTCGTCTGCGGTCGGGTGACCGGACCCCGAGTGTCCGAATGATGCAGGAAATCAAGCGGCTGCTGTCGTGGTCTCTCGATGACCAGGCGGCAGCGATCGAGCGAGGGGACTACGGCACGTTGTTGGCTGGTAGGATGGACCGGCTGCGGCTGCGACGTCGGCACCGACGCGGCAGGGCAGCGTGTTGACTCACCGGCCCTGCGGAGCATGTAACGCGCTGGTCCCGTCTGCGACCGGCTGCAAACACTGGCCCGGTGTCGGCTACAAAGCGGGCAAGCCAGGTCGGGTGCGTGGGCGGTCGCTCGGGGCCGCTGCGCCACCACCTCCGGCCCCGGTCTTGCCTCCGGGGCAAGCCGTACTGTAGAATAGTCTGGTCCCACCCCGACTGTGTTAGGAGTCCCGATGCCGCTAACCTCTCCGGCTGCCGCGCCTGTTCCGCTCGGCACTCGTTACGGCCGACTGGTCGCCCCCGCCCAAGTCGTCCCGACAACCGACATGAAGCTGACCGGCCAGCAGGATGCCATCTGCGGGGCCGTGAACGAGGGACACCGCGATATCGTGGTCGAGGCGCTCGCGGGGACCGGCAAGACGTCGACCCTGGTCGCGATTTCCAAGCAGCAGCTTCGGCGTCCGGGCGTCTACCTGGCCTTCAACAAGTCAGTGGCGATCGAGGCTGGCGGCAAGTTCCCGGACTGGATCCACGTTTCAACGGCGCACGGCCTCGCCTACCAGGCCATCGGAAAGGACTACGGCAACCGACTGCCGGGCAACCCTGGGGCGAGCCGGATGGGCGCAAACCAGATGGCCAGCATCATGCGTGTCAAGCCGGTCATGCTGGACACCGGCACCATCAACCCGGTGCACCTGGTTCGGATGGCGCAAGCGACGGTAAACGCCTTCATGAAGACAGCCGACCCGGAGGTCTTGCCTCGGCACATCCCCAGCCGCTGCCTGGTGGATCACAGTCCGCACGACCTGGGCGAGGCAATTCTCACCGTCGCCCGCCGGATCTGGCAGGACCTGAGCAGCACAACCGGCCGCTTCCGCTTCACGCACGATGTCTACCTGAAGCTGTGGCAGCTCGGCACCCCGCGTCTGCCGTTCGACTACATCATGTTCGACGAGGCGCAGGACGCCGACCCGGTGATTGCCTCGATCGTCAACAGGCAGCAGGTCCAGCGGCTGTGGGTTGGCGATCGCAATCAGGCGATCTACGGCTGGCGCGGGGCGGTCGACGCAATGAGCAAAGTCGTCGACGCCAAGCGCTACCCGCTCACCAAATCGTGGCGCTTCGGCCACGCGATCGCCGACGAGGCGAACAAGTGGCTCGATCTGCTCGGCTCGCAATGGAAGGTGGAGGGCAACTCGGCGATCCGGTCGACGATCGGCGAGGTCACCATCCCTCGGGCGATTCTCTGCCGGGGCAACGGCACGGCGCTCGGCTGGGTGTTGAAGTTCCACGAACAGTCGATTCCGGTCGCGCTGGCCCCTGGCGACAAGAACGCGGGCAAGGACATCGAGCGGTTCGCTTGGGCTGCCAGGGATCTGATGAAGCCGGATGCCGACGGCACCGACCACCCCGACCTGGTCGGGTTCACGAACTGGGCGCAGCTCATCAAGCACGTCGATGAGGAAGAGGACACCGATGACCTGAAGCGTCTGGTTGGGATCATCGTCAAGGTCGGCGTCTCGGCGGTCATTGACGCCGTCCGGGGGTGTGTGACCGAAGACCGCGCAATGATCACCGTCTCGACAGCGCACAAGGCGAAGGGCCTGGAGTGGTCGTCGGTCCGGGTCGCTGACGACTTCATCCCGCCCTGCATGAAAGAGGGCTACGACCCGACCAAAGGGCCGGACACCGAGGCCATGATGTTGAACTACGTGACCGTGACCCGCGCTAAGGAGCGGATCGAGCTAGGTGCCCTCTCCGAGCCGGAGATGTGGGCGTGAGGAAAGACACGCGGATTGCGTTGATCGTGTGGTTGGCCGCCTCGATCGTTGTGGTCTTGGCGGCCATCGCCGGGGGGCTGACGCAACGATGAGGGAGGTGCAAGATGTACGACTGGTTCGAGCAGAAGTTCGTCATGTTGGGCGCGGCGTTTATCGTCCTGCAAGCGGTCGCGTTCAGCTTGGCCCCAATCTGGATCTAGACTCAAGACGACCCTGGCCGATGATTCCGGCCGTCGACCCGTGGGAAGGGCAGCCGCTTTTCCCGGCGCGAGAGGAGTACATCCGTGCTGCGCGACCCGACCGAGATTGCCGAGGGCGACACGGTCTACCTATACCCGCAGACGAAGCACGCGTCAACCAACTGTTTCCGGTTGCTCACGGTCAAGGTGGGCAAGAAGCCGGAATCACACTGGCCGATGGTCCTGGTCATCTGGACCGAGGATGGCAAGGACTTTTGGGAGCTGGTGCACCGAGACAACATCCGCAAACGCCCGGCGTCTACACAGTCCGCAGCAGCCGAGAAGAAAGGCGGAGACACCGTCGGAGACGGTGGTGGGGCCATGTCTAAGTGGAGCAAGCGGGGCGTGATGACAGGGTCGAAAGCCCCCGAGATTGTTGGGCAGGACACACTGTGGTGAACGTAGAACGTCCCGCCCGGCTGCGGCACGAGATGCGTCTCGGACCGACCGGTATGTGTGCGTCCGATGTGTTCATTCCGACCCTCTCGGCGCATGGCGGTGTCGAGTATCGACGCGAGGCCTGTGGATTCCCGGAGTGGATGCACAAGGACGGGGGAGAGGTGCCGGAGGGTGAGACGCCCCCCGTTCCGATTTCCCAGGTCGTCGAGTGCGCAACTTGCGAGGAGGTCCTGTTCAGCCAGCTATTCCGCTGGGTGCACAGTCCAGACTCGACCCAGCACGACGACCACGTTCCGGTGCCTCAACCTCGAATGGCCCCGCCTGTCATACCCCCGGCGTAGGATGGGACCCATGGCACTCACCGCCCCGACACAGAAGCTTCACCCGTTCGGCCTGGAGATCATGCAGATGGTCCGGGCCTACGACGCCAACCGGCCTCGCTCGCTCCAGCAGTTTCTCGGCCCGAGCGAGATCGGCGCGCCGTGTGACCGCCAGATCGCAATGAAACTGGCAGGGATCCCGGAGGTCAACGAGACAGCCGACCCGTGGTTCCCGATCATCGGCTCGGCTGTACACGCGTGGCTCGCCGACGCGGTGGTCTGGTTCAACGACGTCTATCTGGAACGGGCGACCAACCCGCGTTTCCTAGTCGAGAACCGGGTGAAGGTGACAGCCAAGGAGGGCGGGTACGACACGTCGGGGCACACCGACGTCTACGACGCGGACTTCAAGCGTGTAATCGACTGGAAGATCGTCGGCACCACGACGATGCGCAAGGTCAAGAACGGGGCGACCCCCGAGGAGAAGGCCGGACCGCAGTACACCGTCCAAGGCAACACGTACGGTCGGGGCTGGGTCGAGGCCGGGTATGAGGTCAAGGAGCTGCTGATCTGTTTCCTGCCCCGGTCGAACTTCCTCAAGAACATGCAGATTGTCCAGTTGCCGTTCCGGCCGGAGTTGTCCGAGCAGGCGCTAGCGAGGGTGGCAGCGATCGACCAACTGAGGCACTTCATCCAGCCGCACGAATTCCCGGCGAGCGGATGCTCGATCTGGTGTCCGTTTTACCGGCCGAGCTACCCGCTGGGCGCGACCTCGTGCCCCGGACACGGAGAGGCGAAGGACGATTGATGTGGAAGGTGGACGCCGTAGGGACGGCGGAGGCGTACGGGTCAGCCGGGGGTCTGATCGAGTTCGAGCAGCCTGACACCGACGGTGAGATCGCTATCGGGATCGAGGTGGACTCATGCGGGTGCATAAGCGAGGTCTGGGCCTACCTCGGGCTGAAAGAGCGGCGAGAACTAATCAAGTGGCTACGGGCGAACACGCCCATGGAGGACGAGAATGAGCAACATGCAGCGACGTCTCGAAGCGATGCGCCGGGACCTACACGAGATGAAACGACTGGTCCGGCTGTCAACGCACGACCTGCGACCTGAGAAGGTGATCGAGCTGATCGATGGTGTGATTCGGGCCGACCGCGACCGGATCGGACAGCGATGATCAAGACGATTCTGTACTGGGAGGTCGAGCCAGGCGCAATCGCTGAAGTCGGCGAGGAGACCTTCGGGCAGGTTGCCGATAAGCTCGCCCAGAACGCGGCATCGGCACGTAACATGAAGATCGTGGGGGACCGTGAAATCACCAACTCGGACGACGGCAAGCGCAAGATCTACGTCTGGCACGTCGAATGAAGCGACAGGTACAGCTCGTCGGCGGACCGGCTAACGGCAAGCTCGTGATGGTCGAATACACCCAGGACCGATTCCTGTTCGTTGTCCCGATCGTCGCCGTCTGGACGAATGGTCCGATCGAACCGCAGACCGAGTCGCCTCAGCAGGTCGTCTACACACCGAGACGCCGAGGCGATTACAGCTGGTACCCAGAGGGGGAGCAATGAGAAGGAAACTCGCGGTCACGTTACTGGCCATCAACCTGATCCTGCTGTCGCAGGTCGGGTGGAGTTGCGACACGCCGGTCACACCGAAGTCTCAGTGTCAAAGTGGCGCGACCAAGGCCAGTCACAGCGGGGGCAAGACCAAGTACTTCGAATGCCACAACAACGAGTGGATTCCGGTCGACTGCCTGAACAAGTCGACCAAGAGCAGCGGCGGCCACCACTACACCTGCCGCAGCAACGAGTGGAAGCGCGACAACTGAACATCCGGGATTGACACCGGGGCAAGACCCATGGTGGGATACCGATATCCCACCCGAGTAGGACGAGAAGGAGTTCTAGTGGCACTCTCCGCACCGCAGACGATGGGGGACATGCTCCCCCAATCGGATGTCAACGGGCACACGATGATCGTGGCCCCGACCGAGTTCATCCCGCACATCCCGACCAAGAACACCAAGGCAGGCGAGCAGTCGCCCGCGATCCGCTGCAACATCGTCGACTTCTCGGTTGCCGACCCGAACAACCCGGCGATCTACCGGGGCGTCCTGTGGTTCGGCGTGATCTCGGGGTCGCTGCGGCGGCAGGTCGGTCAGCTTCTGGCGGCTCGGATGGGGCAAGGTCAGGCGACCAACGGCAACAACCCGCCGTGGCAACTGATCGACGTCACAGGCGAGGCCGACTGGATGGCGTTCATGAACAACTGGCTCGACAACACGCAGGCGGGCAAGGACTTCCAGGCCGAGGCCGAGAACGAGGTCCGGCAGGCGGCACTGAACACGCCGGTGGCCGGTGCTCCGGCCACCCCCCCGGCACCGGCTGCGGCTGCCCCGCCCGTCCCACCGGCGGCTCCTGTCGTGACCGCCCCGCCCGCTGCCCCGCCGGTGGCCGTGCCCCCGGCCGCAGCGCCTCCCGTGGCCGCTCCGGCGGCAACCCCGGCTCCTCCGGCGGGTCTGGAGGCTTTGCTCGCTGCCATGCCCGATGACCAGCGCGCGGCGGCTCTCGCGGTCCTCGCCGCTCAGAGCCAGGCGGCTCACTGATGAAACCCAACCCGGTGACCCAGGCGGTCGGGGAGACTCTCAAGCAGATGCACATGGCCGGTGAGGTCGTGGGCTGGGGCCGAGCGAACGGTCTCGACGAGCCGATGGACGTGATCGGGGTCGAGCTGTCCGACGGCCGGGAGTTCTTCATCGAGATCAAGGCCGCGTAGACGATCCTCCTCGGGACGACTCGGCCCCTGGACACTGAACCCGGAAAGGGCGAGGTCTGGGGGCCGAGCCGTCGGTTCACACAATTGGATACGAGGGGGAATGGGTGTCACTTCCACTCGCCCTGGAATGGGCGTCACAGGGCTGTCGCGTCCTGCCGGTCAACGGATCGACGAAGCGACCCCTGATAAAAGCATGGCAAGAGAACTGCACGACGGACGAGGAGCAGATCAGGGAGTGGTGGCGTGAGTATCCTCAAGCGCGTGTGGGCATCGCAACCGGGGACGGCGGATTTGACGTCCTGGACTTCGATGTCTCGGACGGCAAGCCTGGCCTCGCCCAGATGGAGCGGCTTCTCGACCTTGGCGTCTTGGTGCCAGGTACGTTCTGGCTGGTCAGTACTCCATCCGGTGGTCGGCACGTGTACCTGCGGGGCACCGATCAGCGAAACAAGCAGAACGACAAGAGCGTGCCCGGTGTTGACTTTCGAGGCGTCGGGGGCATGGTCCTCGCTTTCGGCAACCCTGGATACCGCCGCATCACAGGTTCCGGTCTTGGACGGGACGATCTCAAGACAGTTGACTGGGGTTCAGTCGTCGCTGCTCTCGCGCCCGAACCTGTGGTGGATCGGTCCGAGCCTTTACGACACCCGATCGGCGTTCAGGATGCTCAACACCGGCCAGTAACGTCCAAGCTGGTCGCGCCGAATCGTGCGGCCTATGACAACCCGGTCGGCGAAGAGTCACCGCTCGACTGGTTCTGCAGTCACAACGATCTAAGTGACCTGCTTAGGGCTGACGGCTGGCAGTATGCCTACGAACACGGGGGACGAGACTACTGGGTGCGTCCAGGCAAAGACCCGAAAGACGGCGTGTCCGCCAACGTCATGATCAACCCTGACGGTCGGCAGACGCTGATGAATTTCAGCAGCTCCGTCGGTTTGCCGACCGACCGGGGGTTGAGCGCTGCGCAGTATTGGGCGTACACCCGACACCGAGGCGACATGCGGGCGGCGGCCGGTGAGATCCGCCGGACGCTCATGCCCCGCCGGACGCCCCCGGGAGGTCACGGGACGAACCAGACGGCCGTGGGGGGCACGGACGCACCCCCGGCCGCTCCTGTGGCCTCGGAGACGCCCTCCAGCGGGCAACTGGTACCAGCGGACAAGGCTGGTATCCCAGAGATGGTGCAACAGTTCTGGAAGGCACGGCCCGAGCTGGCCGAGGTGTACTGGCAAGCACAGATCAGCGACACCTCGCCGTGGGCCGTCCTCGGTACCGTGCTGGCTTGCGTCGCCGGACGAGTCGGACCGCACGTGCGAATCCCGCCGAAGGGAGGAGTAGGGGCGGCAGCGAGCCTGAACATCCTGGTAGCCATCAACGGCGACTCGGGGGAAGGCAAGGGGGTCTCGGGGCAGGTTGCGCGTGGATTCTGCGGAGCACCCTACCCGCCGTGGCGCAAGCCGGGCACCGGGCAGGGTATCGCCGCGATGTTCACTGAGCAGACAAAAGAGGGGCCGGTCCAGTCCAACGATACCGTGATCTTGAACGTCACCGAGATCACGCAGCTCGGGGCACACATGGACCAGCGAGGCGCAACCATCACATCCACGTTACTTGAAGTCTACATGGGGGAGGAGCTAGGAGAGCACTATGCCAACAAGGAGCTGCGTCGACCTGTCCGTGAAGGTCAGTATCGACTCGCGCTGGTCGCAGGTGTTCAGCCTGACAACGCCGCGATCCTATTCGATCACGCGGTATCCGGGCTGCCGCAACGTTTCCTGTGGTTACCGGCCTTCTGGGAATCTGCGGTCGTACCTGAAGGGCTGCTTGAGCCACCAGCTCCGGGGCCAGCGCTGCGCAAATGGCACGGCTGGCAGGCGGTACATCCAGGCACACTCGACGAAAGCCTTCAACTCGCTGACGAGTGGAGTCCGTCTTCTGGACTCGCCGCGCCTGGCCCTGGAAAGAAAAAAGCCGAGCCCGAGGCGGTCAGTGCTCCAAGCAAGGACGAACTCCTGGTTACGTATGCGCCTGGGGTTCGCAGGCACATCGAGACTGACAGGAGGCGCAGGCGCAACGAGATCCGGCGCAAGAAGGCCGAGGGCATCGACGCTGCCGACCCGGATTCGCACGTCCTACTGACCCGCATCAAGATTGCCGCTCACCTAGCCATCTGGCTCGACAACACCACTCACATCAGCGACGAGATCTGGGAGCTGTCGGCAGTCCCGATCTGGGTTAGCAATCGGACCCGCATCGAGGCCGAGAAACGCATCCAGAAAGCGCAAGAGAACAAGAGCGCCGGACGGGCACGTGCCATGGTCGCCCAGAAGGCAATCATCGAGGAGGCGGACGACCACAAACGCAACGCCGTCTACATCAACGCGCTCGACCGGCTGGTTCACGTGCTGGGTAGCACACCTGGGTGGCTCACGACCCGCGCCGTGAATGCCAAGCTCAACTCACGAGAAAAGAAAGCCTGGCGCGAGGCAGGCTACGAGATGACCGAGATGCTCGGCGATCTGGTCCTCGCCGACAAGGTGGAGACTCAGGAAGTCCAGCGGGGCGGCAACACCGCAGTCGAGTGGCGCGCCAAGTGAAGGCGGGGGGGTGTAGGACGTGTAGGACAGTCCTACACCCCCCCGGCGCATACGCACAGACGATTACTGACTGTTATACAGCCCAGGATAGTTGTTGTGACAAAGATCCCCGGTCAGAGGCCATGTGGGGCGTTGTCGCCCGTCGAGGGGGATTACGTATTGTTATTGCGTCCGGCCGCCGGGGGGGTGTAGGACTGTCCTACACGTCCTACACCTCTAGTCGTGGAGACAGTTGTCGTGCCACCTAAGAAAAGAGCGAATCCGAGACCGGTCTATCTGGAGACGACGATTCCGGTCATCAGACGACACTCGTGTGGTGTGTGGCTCGCTGCCGGGGTCGCTGAGGGCATGAAGGCCGAGGTCGAGCTGATCATTCTGGATACTTATCAGCGTCTATGGTGCATTTGTGGGCGTATACCGATGTACTGCCTGCGCCGGACAGGGCTCGTCCAGATGGATCCGGGGCGACTCACCGACCCACGGAATGCCGACCTGATGCCTCAGCACTATTGTCATATCAAGTGGCCGCAACCACCACCTGCTCGGCTTCCGCGACCAGCTAACGAGGATATCCCACCCTACTGATAGGATGGCCCCATGAACACTCTAACCTACCCCGAGGCGGGGACCAACGCAGCCAGCGTCCTCGACTATATCCGGTCGAATCCGGAGACGTCCCGAAACTCGATCATCACGGCCCTGGAGCTTAACTCCAGTGTCGTAAAGAAAGTGGTTGTGTCCCTGCTGCGCCACGAACTGATCGAGGACAACCCGGACGGACGCGGGTATCACCGGTACTCCGTGAAGGCCGCCTCGTGAAGGTCCGGGTCGAGGGCAGCGGGCATTGCGTCGAGATCGAGATCAACGATGCCGAGATGATCTCGGCGAAGGCCCTGACCCGTCTGGCCGAGCGGACCTGGATGCGCACGAAGAGTCCCGAACGCCAGCAGATCGGATATGCGGGGCAGCTGACTGAACGGACCCACGATCGGCCCGTTCAGGGGGCCGGTGACTATCAACGGCAGGTGCGGCCGGTGACGGCATGACCCTGGAGTACATGCGACCCTGGCCAGACCTCGACCGGATCACGGCATGGCAAGCCCAGGAGCGAATGGCGGCGGGAATTCGGTGTTGGAACTGTCAGGCTGCCAACAAGAAGCTCAAGCCGGTACCGGGACTCAAGGACCGGCTCGGATGCACCGGCTGCCTTCGAGAGCGCAAGAAGGCGAAGCGGGAGACGGCGCGCAACGCCCGACAGGTGCGCACCTTCGGAGTCACTGCGGCCGAGGGTGACGCCATAGTCGAATACCAGGGCGGTGGGTGCATCTGCGCCGAGTGGACCGGGTACAACGGAAATAGCAGGTCACTCAGCACCGACCACGACCACCGGACAGGGGTGGTCCGAGGGAAACTGTGCAAGCACTGCAACGACCTGCTCGGCCGAATCAAGGACGACCCGGAGTACTTCCGGCGGATGATCGCCTACCTGGCCAACCCACCGGCCGTGCGGCTACTCGGAGAAAGGGTGGTGCCCGGACATGAAGATCCCGGAAAGGGCGAATGACACGGACCCGGTTCTGGTGTTGGTGGCACCGGAGCTAGTCACCGAGCTGGGCGAGTGGAGTAGGCCGGTACAGGTTCGGATCGAACGCCGGAACGGCGCGTGGGAGATGATCGCCCGGACCCACATCTGCCCAGAACCGATGCGGGTGCGCGGCATGGGCGGCCCTGGGTACAGCGCGACCGGACCGATGCCGGATAACCTGGGATCCTGCTAGGGCGGAGGGATAAACGCGATGACGGATGACCTGCTACAATACGCCCAGGACCCTTCCGGGGTGGGAGGTCTGCGGGGACCGGAGCTGCTGGCCATGGCAACTCCGGTCCCTCCTATCGATCCCCGCACCAAACCATCTCGATCCCGACCCAATCGTGGGCGCAAACGCAGGTACATAGGTCCCCTGCTCGCAGAACCCCCCTGGGATATATTGAAGGCGACGGGATACCCCATACCCCCCGACCTTACACCCCTACCCATAGTACCCCCCATGTGGAGGAGGGGGCCCAGGTACCAGGAATGGCGAGTGCAGGTCCACAGCATGTGGGGCACGACCTGCCACTTGTGCGGGCACGAGCAGGCGCACACGGCCGACCACCTGGTCCCGCTATCGACCTGGGGCAACCAGCCATACGACCCACGACTGAGCCGACCCGCCCATGGCATAGAGGGTTGCCCGACCTGCTATGTCAAGTGCAATAGCAGTAGAGGAAACAGGGCATTGGCAATTCAGATTGCAAATTATCGGCCAGCAATTGAGTTGTGAAAATGGACCGGCTTTTTAAGAGGAGTTGGGAAAGCACGAC
>Ga0207675_100000338_pt1 | contig 44988 bp, 36 predicted proteins | sample KBSSwiS42_FD_184305 | JGI IMG/M metagenome (GOLD analysis project Ga0207675, IMG submission 184305) | Switchgrass rhizosphere microbial communities from Kellogg Biological Station, Michigan, USA - KBS Switchgrass S4-2 (SPAdes) (version 2) | ecosystem: Host-associated > Plants > Roots >...
GATCGCACGCAGCCGCTCGTGAATTCTGAGCGGACGCACGTCGTCGTCCGATGGAGTTTGCACGTGCGGCGCTCGCCTGGACACGAGGCCGCGAATGAGGACGTAGAAGACCGGCGTGAACAGCAAGCCGAAGAACGTCACGCCGAGCATGCCGGAGAAGACCGCGATCCCCATCACCCGGCGCATCTCGGCGCCCGCGCCATGGGCGACCACGAGCGGGACCACGCCCGCGATGAACGCGAACGAGGTCATGAGAATCGGGCGCAGCCGGATGCGCGACGCCTCGAGCGCGGCACTCAGGCGATCGCGGCCCTGACGCTCCAGGTCGCGCGCGAACTCCACGATCAGGATCGCGTTCTTGCACGCGAGCCCAACGAGCACGAGCAAGCCGATCTGCGTGAACACGTTGTTGTCGCCGCGAGTGATCCAAACGCCCGCGATCGCCGAAAGCAGCGTCATCGGGACAATGAGGATGATCACGAGCGGCAGCGACCAGCTTTCGTACTGTGCGGCGAGCACCAGGAACACGAGCAGCACGCAGAGCGGGAACACGAAGATCGCCGTGTTGCCCGCGAGTTTCTGCTGGAAGGTCAGCTCCGTCCAGTCCGCGCTGATCCCGTTAGGCAGCGTCGCGGCCGCCATGCGCTCCATGATGGCAACGGCTTCGCCCGAGCTGATGCCGGGCGCCGCGCTGCCGTTGATGTCGGCAGCCGGATAGCCGTTGTAATGCGTGACCTGGTCCGGCCCGTACGACTGCTTCACGTTGACCACCGCCCCGAGCGGTATCATCTCGCCCTGGTTGTTGCGAACCTTCAGGTGGGTGATGTTCTCGGCCGTCGCCCTGAACGGTGCGTCAGCCTGCGCGATAACCTGGTACGTGCGGCCGAACTTGTTGAAATCGTTCACGTACGCGGAGCCCAGATAGATCCGCAGCGTCTCGAACAGATCGTGGAGCGGAATGCCGAGCTGCTTTGCCTTGTCACGATCCACGTCGGCGAAGAGCTGCGGGACGTTGATCTGAAAGCTCGAGAACGGTCCCGCGACCTGCGGCGTCTGATACATCTTACCGAGCAGCGTTTGCGCAGAGGCGTAGAGCGCGGAGTCTCCGACACCGGCGCGATCCTCGAGCTGCAGCTTGAAGCCGCCCACTGTACCGAGGCCGTTCACGGCCGGAGGAGGGAACACGGCGACGAACGCGTCCTGGATGCTGCTCAGCCTCTGGTTGAGCGTACCGACGAGCGCGCCCATGCTGACGTCCTTGCTTGTGCGCTCGTCGAACGGCTTGAGCGTGATGAATACCACGGCGGCGTTAGGCTTGTTGGTGAAGCCATTCACCGACAGCCCGGGGAATTGAACCGCCGCCTGGACACCCGGTGTCGACATCGCGATCTCGCCCATGCGGCGAACCACAGCTTCGGTCCGATCGAGCGATGCGGCGTCAGGCAGCTGGGCAATGGCGACGAGATACTGCTTGTCCTGCGTGGGCACGAACCCGCGCGGGACCCTGGTGAATCCCAGCACCCCAAGCGCAACGAGGCCGGCGTACACCGCCAGCGAGACCGCGGACTTTCCGATCACACGACGCACGACGTTGCCGTAGCGATTCGAGCCGCTCGTGAAGACGCGGTTGAACGGAACGAACAGCCAACCGAGCAGTCGATTCAGCACCCGCGTCGGGCGATCGGCGGCCGCGCCGCGTGGCTTGAGCAATACGGCGGCGAGTGCGGGCGACAGCGTCAGCGAGTTGAATGCCGAGATCAGCGTGGAGAACGCGATCGTGAGCGCGAACTGGCGGTAAAACTGGCCCGTGAGGCCGCTTATGAACGCCACCGGTACGAACACGGCGCAGAGGACGAGGGCGATCGCGATGATCGGTCCGCTCACCTCTTCCATCGCCTTGTGGCTCGCGTCCAATGGACTGAGGCCTTCCTCGATGTGCCGCTCGACGTTCTCCACCACGACGATCGCGTCGTCGACGACGATGCCGATGGCGAGCACGAGCCCGAACAGCGACAGCGTGTTGACCGAGAAGCCGGACGCCAGCATCACGGCGAACGTGCCGACGATCGAGATCGGGACCGCTGCCAGCGGAATCACCGACGCACGCCACGTCTGCAGGAACAACACGACGACGATGACGACCATCAGCGTCGCTTCGAGCAGCGTGCGGACCACTTCGTGAATCGAGTCGCGCACGAAGACCGTCGGATCGTAGACCGCCGACCAATCCATTCCTTGCGGGAAGCGCGTCTTGAGCTCGTCCATCTTCGTTCGCACCGCGCTCGAGAGCGCAAGCGCGTTGGATCCGGGCGCCTGGAACACGACGACGGCGACTGCCGACTTGTTGTTGAGCATCGCTCGCAGAGCGAAGTCGCCGGCCCCCAACTCGATGCGCGCGACGTCGCGCAGTCGCGTGACCTCGCCGTTGTCGCCGGTTTTCACGATGATGTTCCCGAATTCCGTCTCGTCGACGAGACGGCCGCGTGCGCGAACCGTAAGCTGATACGCTTGCGGATCAGGCATTGGCGGCGCGCCGACGACGCCAGCCGCGACCTGCAGGTTCTGCTCGCGGATCGCGTTGACGACATCGGTGGCCGAGAGGTCGCGTGAGGCCACCTTGTTCGGGTCGAGCCACACGCGCATCGCGTAGTCGCCCGCGCCGAACACGGCGACCTGCCCGGCACCCGGAATGCGCGCCAGCTCGTTCCTGACGTTGAGCAGGGCGTAGTTCCGAAGGTACACGGGATCGTAGCGTCCGTCCGGCGACACGAGGTGCACGACCATCGTGATGTCGGGGGACCGCTTCTCGGTCGTGACGCCTAACGCGCGAACCTCTTCGGGCAGCCGGGCGAGCGCCTGGCTCACGCGGTTCTGCACCTGCACTTGCGCGAGGTCGACGTCCGTGCCGATATCGAAGGTGACGGTGAGATTGAGCACGCCGTCGGCGGTGGACGACGACGACATGTAGAGCATGTGCTCCACGCCGTTGATCGCATCCTCGAGTGGCGTGGCGACGGTCTGCGCGAGCACGGTCGGGTTCGCGCCGGGATATACGGCGCGCACCGCGATCGTGGGCGGCGCGACCTCGGGGTACTCGCTCACCGGCAGCGCAAAAATCGACAGCAGCCCGGCTGCGAGAACAGAGAGCGATAACACGACCGCGAAAATCGGGCGGTCGATGAAAAATCGTGAGAAACGCACGAGAGAGTCCTCTATGTTTTGTCGTTCCGAGCGCAGCGAGGAACCGCAGGGGGTCCCGGCAGAGGGCTCTACCGGGAGAATCGCGATCCCTCGCCTGCCGGCTCGGGATGACTTAGCGCGTTGCGAGGGTAGCCGAGTCGGACATCGTCGCCCGCTTGGCCAGCACCTTCATGCCGGGCCTAACGCGGAGCAGCCCGTTGATGACCACATTCTCGCCGGGCGTCAGCCCGGAATTCACGACCCGCAGCCCGTCGACGAGACGGCCTAACGTCACCGGTCGGTAGTCGACGCTCGAGTCAGGCTTGAGGACGAGCACGAACTTCCGGTCCTGGTCCGTCCCGATCGCCTGGTCCTGGATCAGCGTGACCGCGTGCTGTTCCGTGCCGACGAGCTTGACGCGAGCGAAGAGTCCCGGGAGGAAGAGCTGCGAGGCGTTCGGGATCACCGCGCGAACGCGAATCGTCCCCGCTCCCGGGTCGAGTCGGTTGTCCACGAAGTCCAGCTTGCCCTTGTGGGGGAACCCGTTCTCGTTCGTGAGCCCGACAAACACGGGCAGCTCAGCCGTGCGGCCGCGCATCGCGTTCACGTACTTGAGATACGCCTGCTCGTCGCTGTCGAAGTAGACGTAGATCGGATCGAGCGAGACGATTGTGGTGAGCAGCGTCGCCGACGGCGGGCCCGCCTGCACGAGATTTCCGGGCGTCACTGCTGCCCGACTCACTCGGCCGGTGATCGGCGCGCGGACGACAGTCCACTCCATGTTGAGCTTCGCCGTCTCGAGCGCGGCAGCCGCAGCGCGGACAGCCGCGTCACCTTCGGCCTTGCCGCTCGTACGCGCGTCGAGCTCCTCGCGGGAGATGGCCTGCGTCGCGACGAGCTTCTCTGCACGCTCACGCTCACCCTGAGCGAGCTGCGCACGCGTGCGGGCGCGCTCGAGCTCAGCCTCGGCACGCGAGACCTCTGCCTGATACGGCCGCGCATCGATGTAGAACAGCGGGTCACCGCGCCTGACGATCGCCCCCTCGGCGAACGCCACACGCTGCACGAAGCCCGACACTCGCGGCCGGATCTCGACGGCGTCCACCGGCTCGAAATGACCGGTGAACTCATCCCAGTCGCTGACCTGCTTGGCGACCGCAGGCGCGACCGTCACCTCCGCGGGCGGCCGTTGCGGTACCGGTTTGCTGCACGCCGCGAAGACAACGCTTCCGACGATGATCCCGATTCCCAGCGCACGCCGCCATGCGGTGTCCAGCGTGTTCCCGAGTCGGGTGAGGTGATCTGTATTCTCTGCGATGAAGGACATTCGTTCTCCCACGTTCTCCCGGAGTGTCCCGTGCAGGCCGGCGACGATCGATGGTTCGGTCGCCGCCGGCGCACCGGGTAGGCGTCAGTTAAAGCGGAATTCCGATCAGAATCTCAGCGTCAGGCCGGTCGCGATCGTGACGTCGTTTCGGGTCTTCGAATCGCTGCCGTCGAACGGCTTGAACTGCGACACGTAGTCGCGCGCCTCGAGGCGGAAGCCGAACTTTCCAAACCCGAGCTCGCCGCCGAGGGCCCCGTAGCCGGCGAAGTTGGTTTTCGCGTTGACGTCGAGGTCGCGATAGTTGTACGTACGCGCGCCCGCGCCGAGGCCAAAGTACGGCGTGAAGTCGAACGCACCCGATTGGTACCACGACGGCGCTCGGAGCTCGGCGCCCAAGTCGTACTGCCAGAGATCGATGTTCTGATCGCCCGCGGTGATCTGATCCTTGCTCGGTGACCAGCCGAGGGTGCCTGTAAGCGCGAGGTTGGGGTTCAGTCGGTACGACGCTTGCCCCCCGACGAGCACGGCATCCTGGAGAAAGTCCCGTTGATCACCGGTCGGGATGTAGGCGCCGACGTACGGCCGGAGCTCGAACCCGTTCGAGTGATAGGCGACGGCGTCCTGAGCCGCGGCTTTGGTGGCAAACGCCGAGAACGCGAAGAGTGCAGCCGCGACGACGCGGGCCGAGTTGTTCGAGAAGACGGTGCCAGACATTGTATTGACTCCTCTGGTGCGCAGGCGTTCTGTGTTGTCTTTTCAGCCCTGGCTCCCGGCGCGCGACGGCGAACCAAGGGAACGCTTGCGGGTATCTACCATGTGATGTTACCGATCGGTAACTTCCGGCATGTTACCGATCGGTAACACGGAAGTCAAGTAACGAGTTCTCATTCAACGCGGCACGCGTACCTGAGCTGTTTCCATGTCCACCACCGGCGAATTCCGCATCCCACCACGTCAGCGCATTCTCGAGGCGGCCGACGATCTGTTCCGTCGCGTGGGGATTCGTGGCGTCGGCGTCGAGGCGATCGCCGAGGCGGCGGGGACGAACAAGATGACGCTGTATCGGCACTTCGAGTCGAAGGACGAGCTCATTGCCGAGTGGGTGCGCGGGATCGTCGGGAAGAAGGAAGCGGAGTTGGGCGAGATTGCCGCCGCCCATCCGGGTGACCCCGAAGCGCAGTTGGTGCACTGGAGCCGCCGCGTGGCGAAGAAATTCGCCGAGGCGGAGGAGCGCGGCTCGGCGTTAGGCAACGCGCTGGCCGAGCTACCCGAGCGCGATCACCCCGCGCGCCGGGTCATCGACGAGCATCGCATCCGCGAGCATGCCTGGGTGCTGGGCAAGTGTCGGGAGGCGGGCTTCCCGGAAGCCGACCTCGCCGCCGACCAGTTCTATATGCTGCTCGAGGGCGCGAAGGCGTGCGTGCAGTGCATCGGCTTGAAGCGCGTGGGTGAACACCTCATGCGCTCGGTGGATGCGCTGATCGAGGCCCGCAAGCGCCGATCCGCGACTGCCGCGCGTCGTTAGGGACTGAACAACCGGGACTCGGGACATCGGGACATCGGGACTCGGCTCGGAACCCTTTCTACCGCTGGTGAGATTTCCTCGGCACTAATGGCCTCCCGGCCGAGTCCCGATGTCCCGATGTCCCGATGTCCCGAGTCACCGAGTCGTCTGCTCGATCCGGGATCGATACCACCGACTCAGCTTGAGCTTCGTCCCGTCCTTGAGCAGGACCACGTAATCGCCAGCGCCCCAGAGATCCATCCGCACCACCCGATCCAGATTCACGATCGACGAGCGGTGCACGCGCGCGAAGCGAGCGGGATCGAGCTGCCGCTCGATGTTGCCTAACGTCTCGCGGATGAGATGCACGCCCTTCCCGACGTGGAGCCGCACGTAATTCCCGTACGCCTCCACCCAGTCGATGTCATCCACCGCCACGAAGTACATCTGGCCATCGCCCTTGACCAGAAACCGACGGGGGAGCGTGGCGGGGTCTGCGCCCACCGGAGCCGGCGGGGCGTCGGACGGCTCGGCGCGCGTGTCCGACTCCGGTCCGGTCAATGGCGGCTCGTGCTGCAGCAGCGCCATCAGCCGCTCGTGGCGCTGAGCGGCGGACGTGCTCGCCACGAGCGCGCGCGCCCGCTCGATCGCGGCGACGAATCGTTCGCGCTCGACGGGCTTCAACAGGTAGTCGATGGCGTGCACCTCGAACGCCGACAGCGCGTACTCGTCGAACGCCGTCACGAAGATCACGAACGGCACATGTCCGGTGAGCGCCCGCGCGACGTCGATTCCGCCCATCCCGGGCATGCGCACATCGAGCAAAACGAGATCGGGCTGCAGGCTCTCGATCGCGTCTACCGCCGAGCGACCGTTCGCGCACTCGCCGACACATACTGTCTGGGGAATCTCCTCCAGCAGCCGCATCAAGCGCTGCCTCGGCAGCCGCTCGTCATCCACGACGAGCACGCGCAGCGGCCGGGCATGGTTAGGCAGGGTCATGCGCGCCCTCCGACGCCTCGCGCCACCTGAAGCTTCGGTGTCGGGCGAGTTTCCGCGTCGCTGGGTGCGAGCGGATCCGGCTCGCGACGGAACGGCAGCGTAACTCGCACGGTGGTGCCTCCTGTTGGCCGGCTCATGATCTCGAGATGGGCGGCGTCGCCATACAGATGCGCGAGCCGCTGGCGCGTGTTCCGAATACCTGTACCGGTGCGCTTCGCGCTCGGCGAGAGACCGACCCCGTCGTCCTGCAGCTCCAGCGTCATTGTATCCTGATGAACCCGAACGCGAATCTCGAGGCGGCCACCAGACTCCATGGGCTCAATGCCGTGATGCAACGCGTTCTCCGCCAGCGGCTGCAGGACAAAGCGCGGCACGAACGCATCCAGGGCGTTCGGGTGGACGTCGAGGTCGATCGTCAGGCGGTCGCGGAACCGCACGCGCGCAATGTCGAGATAGTTCTGCAGCAGCTCGAGCTCCTGGCGAAGCGTCACTTCCTGCACTTCGGGATCGACGAACGATGATCGCAGCAGGCGAGACAGCCGCGTGATCATCGTGTCGGCGCCGGACGGGTCGGTGTACACCTGCTCGGCGATCGTAGTCAGCGTGTTGAAGAGGAAGTGCGGCCGGAGTTGCGATTGCAGTGCGTCGAGCCGGGCCGCATCAAGCTGCGACTTCATCTGTGCGCGCCGCACCGACTCCGCTCTCGACACCGCCGCGTGATAGTCGGCGTGGGCGAGCATGACGATGATGAAATACCATCCCAGATCGAGGGCGAGCTGCTGAGAGACCTCGACAAGGAACGGCGCGACGTACGCCCGCGTGCCCGGACGGATGTACGGCGCCTCGAGCTTCCACAAGTACACGTCCAACAGGGTAAAGGCGAGGGCAACACCGAGGTGTAGCGCCAGGTGCATCGGCCAGACACCGCGCTCAATCCGGAAGCGGCGGCCCAGCGCGAGGAGGAACGGCGTGAACGCCGCCCACAGCATGCAGCTCGCGGTGTTGGACGCGAGGATCGGGATCCAGTTGAAGTTGCGCCCGGTGCGCGTGAGCGTGAACCCGAGCGTCTGCGTGTTCATGACCGCGACGACCGCCCACACGCCGAAAATCAGCGCGAGGCGTCGCCAGGTTACGAACGGAGGATCGGGGGTATCGACCATCGGGTAGAATCTCGGACCTGCAGCGTCGTGAAGCCACCCGTCAGCGCGTGCCGCGACCAAGTGGCGCTCCAACCCTCCAAGCATGCAGCCGCTTCATGGATGCGCCGATGGGCCTGTGACGGAGGTGGGCTCGCGCGGGGTAACCGGTGACTGAGAAGGATGAGGGAGGACTCGAGCCGGAGTTGGACGAACATCCCGCCTATCTCGCGATGCTGTTGTCGCAGCCCTCGTCATTCCGAGCGTAGCGAGGAATCGCTATCGTCCCGGTAGGGGGCCCTATATCGACAGGATTGCGATCCCTCGCTTCGCTCGGGATGACAACATGATGAAGGTATTCGTTCCACTCGTTGCAACCGCCACGCTCGCCTGGAGCGCTGCACTCATCGCACAGGCGCCGGTGAAATCCGCGAGCGTCCCGCCGGCCCGGTTCACCGATCCCGACCGCGTCGCGAAGCTCACGTCGAGCTTCGGCGACATCGACCGCGTGTTCAAGGAATACGCGGAGCGCGAGCACATACCCGGCGCCGTGTGGGGCATCATCATCGACGGGCGACTCGCGCACGTGGGCGTTACGGGCTACCGCGACGTCGCGTCGAAGGCACCGGTCGACAGCGGCACCGTGTTCCGCATCGCGTCGATGACGAAGAGCTTCACCGCGCTCGCGATCCTCAAGCTGCGCGACGAAGGCAAGCTGTCCCTCGACGATCTCGCCGAAAAATGGGTCCCCGAGCTCGCCGGCCTCACGTATCCCACGAGCGATTCGCCGCGCCTGACGATTCGCCATCTCATGTCGCACGCGACGGGCTTCCCGGAGGACAATCCCTGGGGCGACCAGCAGCTCGCGGTGACCGACGAAGAGATGTCGAAGATGATGCGCGCCGGCATCCCATTCTCGAACGCGCCGGGTGTCGCGTACGAGTACTCGAATTACGGATTCGCGATTCTCGGACGGATCGTGACCAAGGCATCGGGGATGCCGTACAGGCAATACGTCGAGCAGTCCATCCTACGCCCGTTAGGCATGACGTCCACCACGCTCGAGCCGCGGTCCGTGCCCGCCGCACGGCTCGCACAGGGCTACCGGTGGGAGGACGAGCAGTGGAAGCTCGAGCCGCAGCTTCCGGATGGCGCGTTCGGGTCGATGGGCGGCATGCTGACGTCGGCCCGTGACCTCGGCGTCTACGTCGGGATGTATCTCAGCGCATGGCCACCTCATGATGGGCCGGAAACCGGCCCCGTGAAGCGATCATCGATGCGCGAGATGCAGCAGGTGCAGCGCCCGCGCCCCGCGTCGGTGACCCGAGCGTCCAACGGCGCGCTGCAGCTCTACAACGGCGGCTACGCATTCGGCCTCGGCGTCTCGGGCGATTGCAACTTCGCGCACATCGTCGCGCACTCGGGCGGCCTGCCCGGCTTCGGCTCGCTCATGCGATGGCTGCCGGAGTACGGCGTCGGCATCATCGCGTTCGGGAACCGAACGTACACGAACTGGGCCGGCCCGGCGTCCGACGCGTTCGCCATCATGCTCAAAACGGGCGGGCTCGTGCCTCGGATCCCGCAGCCGTCCGCCGTGCTGACAGCGCGTCGCGAGGCGGTCTCACGACTCGTTATGCAATGGGACAATCGGCTCGCCGACAGTCTCGCGGCCGTGAACCTCTTTCTGGATCGCTCGCGCGACAGGCGCAAGGCCGAGATCGAGAAGCTGCTCGCCGAGGTCGGTCCCTGCCGGGCGGGAGCGGGATTCGACGTCGTGGAGAACGCGCTGCGCGGGCAGTGGACGATGCCATGCGACCGCGGCGCGCTCCGGGTATCGATCACGCTGGCGCCAACGGCGCCGCCCACCGTCCAATTCTTCGAGGTCTCACGTGCCCCGGCGACGCCACCTCCACCGCGTGGCATTTGCCCTAACGAGCCTTAAACACACAGGTAACAGGTTAGTGGTTACTAGTGGTTGAACCCCTGGAAGCCTCGTTACGGCGACATGAGCATCCCGAGGGTTCAAATAACCCATAACCCGTACCAGTAACCTGTAACCTGTTCTGTTGCGCCTTTTCGTACGTGAATTGCACTATCGTTGGACCGTGTCTGTTTTTCTGTTGTCCCCCGCACGATCCGATGGCCGGCGGGCGAAGATGCTGCTCAACCCGCGCGCCGAATTCTCCCTTGCCGTTAGGCTGCAGGAGCCGGACGGAGCCGAGATCGGCGAGGTCTTCAGCTTCCTGAGCAAGCTCTATTTCCGCGGGAAGCTCACGTACGCGCGTGAGTTCGCATCGGGTACGGCCCACGTACCGCCGATCCTCATCATCACCGCGGACCGGGGACTCGTGACGCCGGAGACCCGACTCCACACGACCGATCTCGAGCGGTTCTGCCAGGTGGACATCTCCGCAGCGGACGAGCGCTACCTCGCTCCGCTGCGCCGCGATGCGAGCGACGTCGCAACGAGGCTCGCTAGCGACAGCAGCGTCGTGCTCCTCGGCAGCATCGCGACGGGTAAGTACATCGACGCACTGCTCGACGTCTTCGCCGAGCGGCTCGTGTTCCCGAGCGAGTTCGTGGGTCGCGGCGACATGAGCCGAGGTGGGTTGCTGCTCCGGAGCGCTCGCGAGGGACGGGAGCTCGGATACATCCCGGTTGCCGGAGCCGTCCGGCGCGGGAAGCGCCCGCCCAAGCTCGACCCCGCCGGGCGACGCCGGTAAGTCGCTCCGGCTGCTGAGGATACGGCCAGAACGCCCCCTTCGAAAATTGGCTATTGCGTTTTAACATTGACTGTTTTAACATCTTTATGGGTGTTATAACAGCATACGGCCGGACGCTAATTCTTGCACGCCTCGCCTGAGTAGCTGGACTCAACGGAGGAACTCGCCATGTCACTCTTTCAACCGATCACGAATCGCCAGGCAAACGTCGCGCTGACCGTGCTGCGCGTGATCGCCGGCGCGACATTCATAGCCCACGGTGCGCAGAAGCTCTTCGTCTTCGGGTTCGCTGGCGTCTCGGGCGCCTTCGCGCAGATGGGCGTCCCCGCGGCGGGAGTGATGGGCCCGTTCATCGCCCTGCTCGAGTTCTTCGGCGGCATCGCGCTCGTATTCGGCCTGCTGACTCGCCTCGCGGCGTTAGGGCTCGCGATCGACATGCTCGGCGCGATCCTGCTCGTGCACTTGAAGAACGGCTTCTTCCTTCCGCAGGGCTACGAGTTCGTGCTGGCGCTGCTCGCCATGAGCGCGACCCTCGTGCTCACCGGTGCGGGCGACTTCTCGCTCGACGGCCTGATCGGCCGACGGAAGGGCCTCGTTTCCGCAACGCCGCTACCGCTGCCGAGCACCGAACCGGCGCGTGCCCGCCACGCTGCCTAACGCGCGTCGCACCAGTCGGTAGAACTGAAAGGGCCCACGCCTCGAAAGCGTGGGCCCTTTGGCTGTCCATCGTGTGTAGGGTCGGCCCTTCTCAGGGCTGGCATCTACGACGAAGGGTTGTTCGGATGCTTCGGATGCGGCGGATCAGCCGGATCGCTTCCAGGAATAGCCTAACGTGGTAGCGCAACGAGGCGGGATGTTGTGGTGAACTACCTCGGGACGTATTGACGTCCCGAGGTAGTTCATTCTCAAACCCGGCTCGTAGCGAGCGGAGGCGTCGTTGCTGTGGAGCGATCCGGAGCATCCGCTCGATCCCGATGCATCCGAACACCCCTTTGTCTGAGCGGCTGGCCCTCTCAGGTCCGGCGCCTCAGGGCACGAAAGCAGCTCGCGGCACGGCGATCTTGCCGATCGCACCCTGATCGGTTCCAAACCAGATCTGTCGCGTGGCCTTGTCGAACGTCATGTGACGGATCGTGTTCGGCGCCTTTTTGCCCACCGGAACTTCCGCCACGAACTTTTTGGTTTTTGGATCGAAGGCGACGAGCGTAGACGGCGTATCCGAGTAGCCGTTCTGCGCGACCCAGATGTTGTCCTTGTCGTCCGTCGTCATCGCGTACGGAAGCGCACGGCCCGCGAGCGGGAGCCGCCACTCCTCCGTCTTCCCGGTCTTCGGATCGAGGTGACCCAGGAAGCCGCGCGTGTAGTCGCCGTAATAGATCTGATCGTCCGACGTGATCGCGATCCGACGAGGACGCGTTGAGTCGTTAGGCAGTGGGAACGTCCTGAACTGGAGCGACTTGAGGTCGACCGTGCCGATCTTGTTCGTGCCGAACAGGTCGAACCACGGCTGCCCGTGCGAATCGAGCACGATCCCGTACGGCCGGGTCCCGTCACCGGTCTTCCAGAGTCGGAACTTCCCCGTCGTTGGATCGAACCGGCCCACCGTCCCGGCCCCCTGCGCGGTGAACCAGGCGATCCCCGATTTCGGATCGAACGTCATCGTGTGCGGGTCGCGCACGGCGGCATCCGGGATCATGTAGGTCGTCAACTTCCCGGTCGCCGGATCCAGCTTCACGATCCGATTGTTTCGGTTGCCGGTGAACCACACCATGCCCTTCTCGACGACCAGGTTATGCGGGTTCGTGCCCGGGTCGATCTCGAAGCGCTTGAAGTTCCCGGTCTTGTTGTCGAGGTACGCGATGTAGTTGCCGTTCTGTCCGACGAACCAGACGCGCCCCTGTGCATCGGCATAGGGATCACGCGGCCGAGTGTCCGCGCCGTACGGCACTTCCCACTCCTTGGGATCGAACTGCGTCACCGACGGCGAATCGGCCGGCTTCGCCTGCGCCACGAGCGCGCTCGGCACGGCGACAGCGAGCAGGAAAACAACACGGGAGCCCACGGTCAGCCTCCGGGTCAAAGGGCTCTTTCAGTCTATGGCGCGACGCGTGTGGAGGCGAGCGGGCAGGGTGTCCGGAACTTTTGAGGGCACGGCCGTGCTCAGCGGCGCAGACGCGAGGCGACGGCGACGATGTCGTTCAGGAGTTGGTCCAGCGCATGAGGTGGCCATAAGGTCTCGAGCTCGTGCAGCGCATGAGCGATCTCGTCATGGAGGGCCTCGGCCAAGACCAGGAGGCCGGCCGTTAGATCCGCCGACGAGACGGGTGCCGTACCGTTCGAGTCGCCATTTTCGGCCGACCTCATCTTCGACGATGGCCATATGGCGGCGCTGAGGACCTCGCCGCTGTGCACCGCCGCGACCCGACGGCCGCCACGCACGATCGCTCGGCCGACGATCGCTGCGTGATCGAGACGCTCGAGCAACGCGAGCAGATGCCGCAACCGCTTGCTCGGCTCCTCGACGTCGGCGTACGCGCGAAGCGGATCCAGCAGGTACACGAGGTGCTCTGCCGACCGAAGCGCATCGGAAAGCGCGGCCTCGCCCGCCTCCGCGGGCACTGACTTCATCGCGGCGGCAAGTGTGCCGGCGACGGCGACGATCTGGTCGCTCGTCAGGCGCGCGAACGAATGCTGCGTCGTCACGGAGTCCAGCCGGACAGCGGTGGTGTAGACACCGAGGCGTTTGGCAATTCGACGAAGCGCTCGACTGTCACTCTGCGCGTGCTGCAGCAGTCGACGGGCGCGCTCGCGCCGCCGTGCGATGCGATCGCACAGCCACATGCTCGCACGGGCTCCGTCGCCGACCATCCCAGCACTCTCCGCGTGGCCGGGTGCCGGCGCGTGTCGCGCACACCACGCAAGCTGCACATCGGCGCGGTAGAGTCGTTCCGCGGCCTGCTGCAACGCGCGCAGGCGTCGTCGTGCCTTCCGCGGAATGCCGTCGCCCAGCGCGTCGGCGTAGAGGGCGAGGGACGCACGAAGGCGACGGACGGTCGCTCCGTATCCGGCTGCATAACGAGAGGCGTGTGGCGGGCCGAGCAATCCCGTCGCGGATGCGTATTGTGGAAGCTGCTCGAGCAGTGACAGCGTGAGCAGCCGCGCCGCGCCTTCCGCCGGCATCTCGACCAGGAGCTGCGATGTCATGGCGTTACCGACGGTCGACGACGCGCACGGCCTTGCCCTCGCTGCGCGGAACGGTTCCAGGCCCTCCGAGCTCGACGTCGGCCGTGAGCGATAGGGTCGAGGCCAGCTCCCGGCGTAACCTGGAAGCCAACCCCCGCGCGCCGTCGGAGTCAGTGGTCGACCCTAACGTCACCCAGACTTCGCTCGCGACCTCGACGTGCACCGCGAGCCTATCCAGCGCGCCGTCGCGTGACAGCATGATCTGATAGTGCGGAGCGAGCTCGTGCTGCTCGAGCACCACGCGTTCGATCTCGCTCGGGAACACGTTGACGCCGCGAACGATCAGCATGTCATCCGTCCGGCCCTTCACTTTCGTCATGCGCACCATCGTCCGGCCGCTTCGCGTCGGCTCGGCGAAGAGCGTGCAGAGATCGCCCGTGCGGTACCGCAGAACCGGGAACGCCCGCTTCGTGAGTGACGTGAATACGAGCTCGCCCTCTTCGCCATACGGCAGCACGTCGCCCGACGCAGGGTCGATGACTTCCGGATAGAAGTGGTCCTCCCAGATGAACAGCCCGTCGCGATCCTCGACCGACTCCATCGACACCCCCGGTCCCATCACTTCGCTCAGCCCGTAGATATCCAGCGCCACCAGGCCTAACGCGCGCTCGATCTCCTCACGCATGCCAACGGTCCACGGCTCCGCGCCGAACACGCCCACCTCGAGCGCGAGCGTGCTCCGCTCGATCCCGCGATCACGCATCGTCTCCGCGACATTGAGCGCATAACTCGGCGTGCAGCACAGCACTGTCGCGCCAAGGTCCTGCATGAGCGTGATCTGGCGCGCGGTGTTGCCGCCGGATGCTGGCACCGTGAGAGCACCAAGTCGCTCCGCGCCATAGTGAACGCCAAGCCCGCCGGTGAAGAGCCCGTACCCATAGGCGACGTGGATGACGCTATCGGGATGCGCCCCGCCACACGCGAGCGACCGCGCGCACACCTCGGCCCACGTCTCGATGTCCTCACGCGTGTACCCGACGATGGTCGCTTTCCCCTTGGTGCCGCTCGACGCGTGGATGCGCACGATTTCCGAGCGCGGGACGGCGAATAGACCGTCGGGGTAGTGTTCGCGCAGGTCGGATTTGACCATGAACGGCAGACGGCGGAGATCGTCGAGCGAACGAATCCGTTCCGGCACGACTCCGGCGGCGTCGAGTCGCCGCTTGTGGAATGGCACTCGATCGTACGCCCACCGCACGCTCCAGCGAAGGCGCTCGAGCTGGAGCTCTCGCAGCGCCGGCCGCGGCATCGTTTCGAGGTCCTTGTTCCAGATCATCGGCCGAAGAGAGAGTCGTACTTCCCCGTTGCCAGCTCCACGTCGAGGCGCTTCGCGACGGCGTCGAGCAGCTTCGTGTCCTTCACGCTGTCGGGCACCGACAAGGAGACATAGTGGCCTGTCTCACCGTACGCCACGTTGATGATCTCGCCCTCGATCTTCACGGGGTAGTAGTACGTATACTGGCCCACCGGGACGCGCTCGCCCTTGAACTCCGAGACCAGGAACTCGATCACCGCATCCCGAAGTGGCTCACCGCGAGCCGGCTCGAGCCAGTAGCCGCTCGTTCCAGTGTTCCGGGTGTGGTATGGAAGGGGGACGAACCCCTTTCGTTCCACGAGTGAGTCGATGCCATCGCTCCCCTTCTTCCACTCGAAGTGATGCGAGAGCCACGCCGGATCGATGGATTCGAGCGTTGGGTATCGCATGCGCTCATCGAGCGCCAGGAGATAACTTCGATTGCCGACGAAGTCCGCGACAGCCAGCGACGGAAACGTACTGTTGTTGTAGTCACTGCCGATGCGGACGAAGCTGCGCTCGTCGGGCGAGATGCCTAACGGTCCATACGACGGAAAGAGCGAGAAGTTGTCCGGATACGTGTAGGTATGCACGGCGAGCTTTCGCGTATCGAGCACGCTCCCCCCGATCTGGTACAGGCCCGGCACCTCGAGCGCGATGCGGTTGATCCGACCGCGCGGCACTCGGCGCTCGCCGTTTCGGAACGCGGCGGTGTCGGACGTCAGGATGGACCCGCCCGCGAACGAGCAGTTGGGAACATACACGGAGCGCAGCTGCCCGGACTCATCGGCGAGTACGTAGCACGGTCCCTGTCCCGCGTTGTCGACGAAATGCGCGAGCAGCGCTGGGTCCTGCCCGCCGATCACGGCCACGCCTTCCGCCTTCCCGAGACGATCCTCATCGGACTTCGACTCGTCGCGCTTCGCGTCCACGACGACAGGCTGGCCTCGATGCCTGATCGTGAATCGGCCCATCGTTGCGAGCACAGTCTTGCCATCCACGTTCTCATTCGTGAAGTAGCTCGCAATCGTCTGCACCTCGAACGGTCCAACAGTCTCGGTGCGAACGGGCTCGCTTCGCTTCTGCACGCGATACCGGTACTGAAAGCCGTCGGCCAATGGCGGATCGCCCGGACGCGCATGCGGATACCATTCGGTCCACTGCATGTCGTTCTTCGACGGCGCACCGGACAACGGGATGATGAACCCGTGGTTGTTGTTCGAGTCGAGCATCGCGACGATGCTGAGTCGGCCGCGCGTCGTGAAGATGTCCACGGCTCCTGGCGCAACCCAGCGCCCGTCGACCAGGTGTGCGTCGGTGGTCCAGAGCGGACCGCGAGACGTCGCGCGCTGGGTGTGCGACATTCGCGTTATGCTGCCAAGCTCCAGCTCGGGCTCGCCGGGCAGCGCCGCGGGCGATTCCTTCTGACCTGCGGGCCAGCGAATCTCGACCGCCAGCATGAGCTGCTCACCATCGATGGTCGGCGGAACGTCGGCAAGGAGTCGAGCAACGACGCCCGCCACCGCGATGAGGCCGAGCAGAATCCCGTTGGCGTTGCCGAGCGCTCTGAGGAAGCCGGGATGCGGCATCACTCGACTCGTGATGACGCCGATGAGAAAGCCAACGAAGCCAGCCAGAATCGCGACGCTGACGACGAACGCTGCCGATTGCGCCTCGAAGCTCGGAACGCGATACCAGCTCGCGGCGAGTCCGGCCACTAGACTGCCGACGATCAGACCGACGATACCGGTGAGAACGCCGACGAAAAACGAAGAGGTCCAGGACATGGCGGGTGGGCGGATGAACGAAGCCCGACGGGATATCATGCCAACCCCGCCGGGCGTCCGCCACCTGATGGATGTTGGGGGCTGACCGGTTAAGCCACGCCAGTCGTCACGAGCCCTGTCGGCTCAGCGATTGTCAACCGCGTTGGCAATCACCTGCTCGGGTGGTGTGGCGTGGCGCACCGAGGTCAACGACATCGTCAGCGTCCCGAACGACACCTTGGCCTGCATCTTCACCATCACCCGCGACGAGTCGTCCGTGAGCCAGATGCGCGCCTCGCCCTTCTCGGAGAAAATCCCCTTCGTCTTGATCACCGGCTGCAGCACGATCGTGTCGAACTCGCCAGCCGGAACCTTCACGCGCTCGCGGCCGAGCACGCGGATGACGACCGGGTTTCGATCGGGGCGGAAGTACTGTCCGAACTCGTACGTCTCACCGACGACGAGGTCCTGCGTGCGGACGAAGAAGAAGAACGAGCCATCATCGAGCGGCCGAGGTGCGGAGCGCTCCTCGGGCTTGTCGTTTTCGCTGAACGCGAGGCGCTCGGGATACATCTCGATGCGGCGCTCACGCGTCTTGCCGCGCTCCTCGAGCTGCTGCACGAATCGGAGCGACTGGAAGCAGCCGGTGTCGATCCAGCTCTCGAGGACGTCGTCGACCTTGTACATCGGCACGCCGCCCTTCACGCGAAAGCGCGTGTGCCACACCTCGCGACCGCGGATCGTATCGCGGCCGACGACTTCGACGGAGCCCTGGCCCGCCTTGATGAACCCGAACTTGACCGAGTAATCGAGTTTCTCGCCGGCCCCGAACGGCGCGGCGTAGGGTGAATCACACGAGGTCTCTTCGCCTAACGGCGCGCGAACGACCGCAGACGGTGTGGTGACGACGTGACTGGTCGGCTTCGCCGCGAAGGACATGACCGCGAGCAGCGAGAGCGGGCCCGCCACCATCGGACGGCGGCGGCCATTCAGGAATCGGCGGAATATATGGAAGGCAGGCATGGCACATGGTTAGGCAGAGTGTTCAGGGCTCATCACTCGACGCGGCGAGCGGCGTGGTCGGCGAGACGGGACCGAGCGTCTGGATCAACGTCTCGATCGTCGTCGCGACGGCGCGCTCGCGATCGCGGCCGGTGATGCCGGCGTAGATGCCGGGATAGGCGAACCACAGCGCGTGCGCAGCGAGCGTGGCGAGAATCGTCCGCGCAGCGGCGCGTGCATCCACCGGACGCAGCTCGCCGCGCGCGATTCCACCTTCAATGATCCGCTCGAGCGTGCGCACGAACCGCTCGAGGGCTTCCGTGGCGTGGAACACGGCCAGCTCCGGGAAGCGCGGAAGCTCACCGATCGCGAGTCGAACAATGGCGACCAGCTCCGGTCGCTCCATGGTGGTCCAGTAACGACGGGCGAGGGTCCGGACGGCATCGGCAGCCGAGGGCTCCTGAGCCGGAACGGGGGCGTCGTCGCGCATGCTCAGACTGCCGATCAGCGTCGACCGAACGACCTCGCGGAAGATTTCGTCTTTCGAGCGGAAGTAGCGCAGCACGGTCGACGTCGACACCCCTGCGCCCCGAGCGATATCGGTGAGGGTGGTGTCGGCGAAGCCGTTCTCGCCGAACGCGACGAGCGCGGCGGCAAGGATTTCATCTGCCCGCTCGTCCTGCGACTGCGGCGATTCTGAAGCGGGTCCAAAAAGGGGAACGTTCACGAGAAAGCGAAGCGAGTTTCGAAGCGAGTTTTGAATGAGTCTGCGCAGAACGCGCAGCGGCGCGGACGAACAGCTCGACCGACGCGGCATCAGGGGAAAGCAACGCCGGGACCACACACCGGATCGTGAGCGCCCAAGCGAAGGATCGTGTTGCCGCAGCGTGACTTGCGTCGAGCGTACCGGCTTCCGAATTCCGTCACGCCGGCCTTGTGCGATTGCGGCATGTCACGACATTTGGGAGATGTCGCAGTTGGCGGATCAGCAAAGGACGACATGTCGTGACCGCCCCACTCGAGATGCTGCGCCGGGTCACCCGCGATATGGCGGTGACGTCCGAGCTCCCCGTATTGCTCGACTCGATCGCGTCGGCGCTCGCGGAGCACACGGGTGCCGTGTTCGTGCGGGTGTTCCTTTACCAGACCGACGAGGAGTGCGACGTGTGTCGAGCCCGCGTCGGTGCCGGAGGCGGGGATGGCGTCAAACGACTGCACCTGCGCGCCGACCGAGGCGACCTCCAGGGCATCCTGCAGGACCAGCACGCACTGCCGATCGACTCGCCCGCTCCGCCGGGCAAGGTCGCGCGCGAACGCAAACCGTTTCTGACGAACGACCTGCTCGCGGCGGTCAAAGGGCGAGTCCCCGACGAGCTCTTCAAGTTCTACGAGGAGATCGGCGTGGTAGCGGCGGGTGCGCGCCCGCTCGAATTCCGCGGCGAGCTGATGGGTGTCATCGGGATGCTCAGCCGGCGTCCGTTCGACCCGCAGGAGTTCGAGTTGCTAGGTATCTTCGCCGACCAGGCGGCGGTGGCCATCAAGAGCGCTCACCTGTTCGCGGAGCTGGGCCGGTACAAGGAACGACTGCAGGTCGAGAACGCGTACCTCCAGGAAGAAATTCGGGCGGAACACGGGTTCGAGGAGATCGTCGGACAGAGCACCGTGCTTCGGTCGGTCCTTCGCAAGGTGAAGCAGGTCGCGCCCGTCGAGACGACGGTTCTCCTCACCGGGGAAACCGGAACGGGAAAGGAGCTCATCGCACGCGCCATTCATGCACTGAGCCCGCGCAAGGATCGCGCGATGATCAAGGTCAACTGTGGCGCGATCCCACAGGGCGTCGTGGAAAGCGAGCTGTTCGGCCACGAGAAGGGCGCGTTCACTGGCGCGCTGCAGCGGCGGATCGGCCGCTTCGAGCTCGCCGACAAGGGCACGTTGTTCATGGATGAAGTGGGCGAGCTGCCGCTCGACACACAGGTGAAGCTGCTCCGCGTGTTGCAGGAGCAGGAGTTCGAGCGACTCGGCGGGAGTCGGCCCGTCACCGTGGACGTCCGGCTCGTCGCGGCGACCAACCGTGATCTCGAGACGGAGATCGCGGGTTCGCGCTTTCGCGCCGACCTCTACTATCGCCTGAGTGTCTTCCCGATCCGCATTCCTGCCCTCCGCGAGCGACCGGAAGACATTCCGCTCCTCGTTAGGCACTTCATCGCGCACTTTCAGCGCAAGCTCGCCAAGCCGTTGCGCGGTGTCACGCCGGACGGGCTGCAACGTCTCACGGACTACCCGTGGCCGGGCAACATTCGCGAACTGCAGAACGTGCTCGAGCGAGCGTGCGTGCTGGCGCGCGGACCGATCGTGGACATCACGACGGCGCTCGGTACCGTTGACGAGCCGACGCCCGAGACAATCCCCATGGTGGACGACCGCATCCTCACGCTCGATGAGCACGAGCAGATGCAGATCCGACGGGCGCTCGACGAAGCCGGTGGGAAGATCCACGGGCCCGGCGGCGCAGCCGCACTGCTCGGCATCAATGCGAGCACACTCCGCTCGCGGATGGAAAAGCACGGCATGACGAAGCAGGGCACGGAATGAACACGGAGTTTCGGCCGACGTCGGAGATGGGGGCACTGGTCCGTGCCGCCGTTGCCGCAGCGCCATCGATAGAAGAACCGCTGGCGGATCCGCGGTTGGAGATGCTCCGTGGCATCACGCGGCAGATGGCGACGGCGGAGGACTTCGAAACGGTACTGCAGTCCATCGTGAGTGCGCTCGGCGATCGCGAGCCGGGAATTCTCGCGAGGGTATTCCTCCTGATGGAAGATCATCAGTGCGGGATCTGTCGGCCGCGCGTCGAGGCGGGCCAGATGCCCGCCCATCCCGGACGCGCGCTCCATCTCGTGGCCGAGGGCGGCTATCGGCCAGGAGACCCGACCGTGCTGCATCGCGTGCCGCTCGACTCGAAGCTGCCGGTTGCCGAGATCGCGCGCACTCGACAGGCATTCTGCATCGACGACTGGCACGTGATCGAGCAGTTCGCGACCGACCAGCGGATCGCGCCGCTGTGGAACGCACTCGGAGTCGTTGGCGTTGCCGGGTATCCGCTCGAGGTCCATGGCGAATTGATCGGTGCCATCGGATATCTCGCCCGACGCACCATCACGCCTAACGAGTTCGAGGTGTTCGGCATCTACGCCGACCAGGCAGCCATGGCGATCAAGAGCGCCTATCTGTTTCGGGATCTCGCCCGAGCCAAGGATCGCCTCGAGATCGAGAACGAGTACCTGCAGGATGAGCTGCGAGGCGACCGCGCATTCGACGACATCATCGGGCAGAGCGCGTCACTGCGCGCCCTGCTGCGAAAGGTCCGACAGGTCTCGGAGGTCGAGACGACAGTCCTGCTGACCGGTGAGACGGGTACCGGGAAGGAGCTCATCGCCCGGGGGATTCATGAGGCGAGCGCGCGCAAGGATCGTCCGCTGATCAAGATCAACTGCGGCGCGATCCCGCAGGGCATCATCGAGTCGGAGCTGTTCGGTCACGAGAAGGGCGCGTTCACCGGCGCGATCCAGAAGCGCATCGGCCGCTTCGAGCTCGCCGACAAGGGCACCTTGTTCATGGATGAGGTGGGTGAGCTGCCGCTCGACACGCAGGTGAAGCTCCTTCGTGTGCTGCAGGAGCAGGAGTTCGAGCGCGTCGGCAGCACAAAGCCCATTCGTGTTGACGTTAGGCTCATCTCGGCCACCAATCGCGACCTGGAGAAGGAAGTCGCCGAGGGTCGCTTTCGTTCGGACCTGTTCTACCGGCTCAACGTCTTCCCGATCCGCGTTCCGCCGCTGCGCGAGCGACCAGGCGACATCCCTGTGCTCGTGGACTATTTCCTCGCGCAGTTCCAACGAAAGCTGGGCAAGTCGCTCAAGGGTGTGACGCCCGAGACGCTCGACCAACTGCAACGGTACGCATGGCCGGGCAACATTCGCGAGCTGCAGAACGTGCTCGAGCGCGCCTGTGTGCTCGCGACAGGACCCGTGGTTGCGCTCGGCGAAACACTGCGTTCCTCGACGCCAGGCGTTGCCGCCGCCAGCTCCGGTGCGCCCACGCCACTGCTCACGTTGGAGGAGAGCGAGCGGGCTCACATTCGTCGTGCGCTCGCCGCCGCGGACGGGCGCGTCCACGGTCCGAACGGCGCGGCCGAACTGCTCGGCATTAACCCGAGCACGCTGCGATCCCGGATGCAGAAGCTCGGCGTGACGAGTAAACGCTAGATGGATACGGCTCGGCTGGACGTATTACGTGGCGTGACGCGCCACATGGCAACAGCCGACAACATGGAGACCGTGTTGCGCTCGATCACGACCGCACTGGTGGAGCATGCAGACGCAACCGTCGCTCACATCTTCCTTTATCTGCGCGATGACGAGTGTCCCGTCTGCAGCAAGGCGGCTGCGTCTCGACAAAAGGTCGTGGACGGTCCGCCGGCGTTGCATCTGCTCGCCGGAGCGGGTGTTCCGTTTGGGGTTGGTGAACCGGTCCACCGCATTTCGTGGGATGTGCAGGCCCCGTCGGCGGATCTGATTCGGGCGCGCACGGCCGTGATGATCCAAAACGTCACCGACGACCCGCGATGGGATCAGGAGCCGGAGATGCGTACCGCTCTTCGCGAGCTGGGCATCAAGGGCCTCGTGTGTCTCCCCCTCGATTCGCGCGGCGTTCCCGTGGGTGCAATGGGATACCTGACGCAAAACGCGGTGGACCCGGAGGTGTTCGAGTTGTTAGGCATCTTCGCCGACCAAGCGGCCATGTCGATCCGAGGCGCGCAGCTCTTCGCCGAGATCGACCAGTACAAGCGGCGGTTGGAGGTCGAGAACGAATACCTGCAGGACGAGATTCGTGCGGAGAGCGGATTCGATCACATCATCGGCGAGAGCGAATCACTCCGGGCGGTGCTGCGCAAGGTGCGCCAGGTCGCCGGTGTGGAAACCACGGTCCTGCTCACCGGTGAGACGGGTACCGGGAAGGAGCTCATCGCCCGGGGGATTCATGAGGCGAGCCCGCGGAAGGATCGTCCGCTGATCAAGATAAATTGCGGCGCCATCCCGCAGGGCATCGTGGAGAGTGAGCTGTTTGGCCACGAGAAGGGCGCGTTCACCGGCGCGATCCAGAAGCGCATCGGCCGCTTCGAGCTCGCCGACAAGGGCACCTTGTTCATGGATGAGGCGGGTGAGCTGCCGCTCGACACGCAGGTGAAGCTCCTTCGTGTGCTGCAGGAGCAGGAGTTCGAGCGCGTCGGCAGTACGCGGCCCATGAAGGTCGACGTGAGGCTCATTGCGGCAACCAACCGCGATCTCGACAAAGAGGTCGCGGAGGGGCGATTCCGCGCCGACCTGTTCTACCGCCTCAACGTGTTCCCGATTCGCATTCCGCCGCTGCGCGAGCGGCCGGGCGACGTCCCCGTGCTGGTCGAGCATTATCTCGCGCAGTTCCAGCGGAAGATGGGCAAGCCGCTCACGCGTGTGGATGAGCGGAGCCTGGAACAGCTTCAGCGCTACGCGTGGCCGGGCAACATTCGCGAGTTGCAGAATGTGCTGGAGCGGGCCTGCGTGCTGGCCAACGGCCCCGTTGTCTCCGTCGGCGAGACGCTGCGCTCGTCGTTGAATGAAGCGCCGTCCGGTGGCGTTCCGGATCTCCCGCCGCTTCAGACGCTCGAGAACAGCGAGCGCGCCCACATCAGGCGCGCGCTGGCTGCAGCCGGCGGCCACGTCCACGGAGCGTTAGGCGCCGCGGAGCTCCTCGGAATCAACCCAAGCACCCTGCGATCGCGCATGCAGAAGCTAGGCATCTCACTCAAGACGGTTCCGTCGTGACCACGACCGACGAACGTTTCCGCGAGGTGTTCAACCGAGTCGAGCGGCTCATCGAGGAGCGCTATGGCTTGCCGGTCGTGATCACGGATGTCACCGACCCATTCACCGGCGATCTCGACGGTTCGCAGATTCTCGTGGACTACGATCTCGAGGCCGAGGAAGCGTTGTTCATCCTCGTGCACCTCTTCGGGCACACGGTCCAATGGAACGTGAGCGCGCGTGACCGCGAGCTCGGGCTGCTCGAGGTGAAGAACGCAACCGAGGAACTGCTGTCACAGCTCGCGCGCTACGAGCAGGAGGCAGCGCGCTATTCGTTGCAGTTGTTCCACGATGCCGACGTTCATGACCTCGACCAGTGGCTGGCCAATTTCGCGGCCTGTGACGTCGCCTATCTCATTCATTTCTACCGCACGGGCGAGAAGCGGCCGTTTCGGTCGTTCTGGAGCGATACCGCCCGGAGCTTGACTCCGCTCGCGATTCCGCTGTTCCAGCCGACGAAGTGGATTTCGCGCAGCGGGACTGTCATCTGACTCGGTTCCTGCAGCTCCTTTCACTCGCCGCGCAGCGTGAGCGCGGGATCGACGCGCGCGGCCCGGCGCGACGGGATGTAAGACGCGGCCACCGTCGCCAGCGCGAGAGCGAGACCGCTGCCGACGAGCGGCATCACGCCCGCGGCCGGGACGCCCAGTCGGGCGGACAGCACGCGCGAAGCGGCCAGCGCGCCTAACGCGCCGATGGTCGTGCCGATCATGCTCAGTCGGAGCGAGCGCCTGACGAACAGCGCGACCACACCTCGCGCCGGCGCGCCAAGAGCGAGGCGGACGCCGATCTCGCGCCGCTGCTGCACCGTGGCGTACGCCGCGACGCCGTAAACTCCCAACATTGACAAGCCGAGCGCGAGCGCTGCCAGCACGCCAAGGAGGAATCCGAGCGCCCGCGGCGCCCAGACCTGGCGCCGGACGGCATCAGACAGCGAGCGCACGTCATACAGTGCCAGTCGCGAGTCGAGCTCGTACACCACTCGCCGCAGATCACGCACAACCGGCGCGAGGTCGCCTCGCGTCCTCACGACGATCACGATGCTTCGCGACGGCGCCTGCTCCAGTGGCCGATAGATCGCCCATGCGGTCGGTCCATCCTCGATCCCACTCGTATCGCGCACGACGCCAACGATCCGCGCCCGCGCCTCTGACGAGTCCCCGCTGCCGACGACAAGCAGGTGGCCAATGGCGTCGCCGCTCGGGAACACGCGTCGCGCCATTGCCTCGTTGATGGCGACGACGGGTCCACTCTCGACGTCGGCGGCCGCGAACGGCGCGCCCGCAATGCGGCGAACTGCGAGCAGATCGAAGTACCCGTTCGCGACCGACCTGCTCTGGACGACCACAGCCGAGTCGCGGCCAGGTCCGCTTCCTCCCTCCACACGCACTGGGGTAAGGTGCCCACCACCAAGCGCGGGAAGCGCGGTGGTCAGCGTCACGCCACTCGCTTGCGGCATGATGCTGACCCTCTCGACGATCGCGCGGTACACCGCATGTACGTTGTCGAGACTGGGGTAGGTGCTCTCTGGAAGCGTTAGGCGCGCGGAGACCACACTGCGGGCATCGAAGCCGGGGTCGGCGGCCGCGAGCGTCATCGAGAACCGTACGAGGACCACCGCGATCACGAACAGCGTCATCGCCAGCGCGAGTTGGCCGGCGAGCAGCGAGCTGCGGATGCGGCCAGTGCGCGGACTGGCGCCGGTGAGGCGTCCATCGTCACGCAGCACGCGGCCGGGGTCGGCGCGAGAGCCGTGCACCGCCGCGGCCAGCCCGAACAGCAGCGCTGTGCCCGTGGCCAGGACCACCGTGAACACGAGCGCGGCGACGTCGAGGCGGAAAGTCACCCAGCTCGGAATATCAGCGGGCAGCGCCGCGCGCGCCGCGCGCATCTCGGCCATCGCGAGCAGCAGCGCGACGGCCGCACCGATCACCGACAACAGTAGCCCTTCGCTCAGGAGATGCCGTACCAGCCGCGACCGCGACGCGCCGAGTGCCGAGCGCACCGCGAACTCCCGGCGCCGGGCGATGGCGCGGGCCAGCTGCACGTTCGCGATGTTCGAGCACGCGATCAGCAGGACGACGAACACCGCGATCTGCAGCACGCGGAGCGTTACCCGTCGCTGGCCCACCACCCAGTCACGAAGCGGCATCACGTCGACGGTCCAGCCTTGAAACGCGTTCGGCTGGCGTTCGGCAGCCCGCGCCGACAGTCGGGTGAGCTGACCTCGCACCTGCTCGGACGACCCGCCCGGCGCAACCCGCCCCACGACGGTGAGCGACCGTCGTGCCGATCCCGCGAGCGATGCGTCGATCACGAGCGGCACCCAAACGTCGGCCCCGCCTAACACGAAGCGTTCGGGAAGGACGCCAACCACGGTATGCGAAAATCCGTCCAGCATGATCGCGGACCCGACGGCAGACGGCGATGCGGCGAATCGTCGCACCCAGTTCGCGTGGGTGATCAGCGCGACGCGCTCTCCGCCCGGTCGCTCCTCCGCGGCGGTGTAGAGTCTCCCGAGACTCGGTACGACACCGAGCGCCTTGAACACCTCGGATGACGCTCGCGCACCCGTGACGCGCTCCGGCTCGCGGTCGCCCGCGCCACTCGGACCCACGAAGTTGAAGTTCGTCAGTTCATACGCTCCGAGCGCGGCAAAGGCCGGCCGTGCGCTCCAGGAGGCGACCTCGAGCCCGGTGATGTACCCTCGTGGGATGCCGGCGGCGTCGTTTCGCGCGTAGGCAACGACGACTCGGTCAGACGCAGTGGGAAGCTCGGGGTCGAGGACGGCGCCGGCGATGGCAAACACTGTCGTGTTGACGCTGATCCCGGCTGCAAGGGTCGCGATGGCGACGGCCGCGGTGATAGGGTGCGTTCGCATGGCGCGTGCGGCACTCCGCACGTCACACCACAGGCTCTCGAGCATTGCGGCCCCTCCGGCGTTGCTCGCTGGTTTAGTGTATCGTCGCGCGATATATTCGACGTGTCCGTCCTGGCGTCAATCGAGCCTGATTACGTCCCAATGGTGGGAGGATTACGTTGTCGTTAATATCGCGCCACGATATACAGCGTCGGCTCGTGCTACCGCGTGCCGCGGGCACCACCGCGAAGGCGGCCTGGCGATGACTCGCCCAAATCGCGGACCCGACGAATTCCTGCCCCTGAGCGAAAGCACATTCCAGGTGCTACTCGCGCTCAGCGACCGCGAACGTCACGGGTACGCGATCATGAACGAGGTCGAGATTCGAACCGCCGGCCGCGTGCGTCTCGGGGCCGGCACGCTCTACGGTGCGCTCAAGCGACTGGTCGCGGACGGCCTCGTCGAGGAGGCTGGTGAGAAAACTGAGTCGCCAGGTGACGAACGCCGACGGTACTATAGACTCTCTACGCTCGGGCGAGCGGTGGCGCGTGCCGAGGCGCGGCGACTCGCCTCGGCAGTGCGTCTGGCGCGGGACCTCCGACTCATTAACCCGGATGTGACCTGACGTGGCGCCGACATCACGCACCTCAACCTCCTCACGGCGCCGGCTGAGCGATCAGGTATTGGGTGTGGTGCTCCGCGCCTACCCGGCGCCGTTTCGCGCTCACTACGCGCACGAGATTCTCATGACGCTGCGCGACCAGCGACGTGCGCTGGGCAGCGTGCAGTCGTGGGCTACGGCGGCATTCTGGGTGCGGGCGTTGATCGATCTGCTGTGCTCCGCGGCAACGGAGCGCATCTGCGACGCGCGCGATCGCGGGTCGCTCGCGCGGGGCCGCGTCGCACGACGCTGCGTCGGGATTCTGCTCGTGGGCTTCGCGATCGGGAATGTGGTTTACGACGTCGCCGAGCCCAAGTTGCGCATGGGGATGTTCGCGATGCTCCTCACGGGGCTGAGCGGTCTCGCCGGCCTTCGGCTTCTCTGGCGGCGGCGCCCGGCGAGCCACGCTGGGTAGATCGCCAGGGAGGCTTGTCGAGATCCTCGCGCCGGGAGCGCGGGGGCGCGGCCTCGTCGGTGCGGCGCGCTCGCAGCCTGCCCGCGCCTAACGGCAGGCGCACGCGTCAAGAGGACGCGCGCTTGCTGCTGGCTCCTGACGGTCAGCTCCTCGTGTGGCAGGAGGCGAGGCGTCGGGGTGAGGAGGCGTCGCGCGGCGCCGCAGCGATCGCCGGGCCTGAGCACAACGGTAACCGGCCAAGCCACACTGGCCCGGCGGCGCCGGCTGCGAGCGCGTTCCGCCGACAAACCCCGATGCCTCGCCGACAGGGCCGCGATGCCGACCGTCAGACCGGCAAGCAGCAAGCAGCCGCAAGCCGACTCGCGGGATTCCGCGACCTCGCGGGATTCCGCGACGCAAACGTGCCATCCGCCGAACGAGTCGCGAGCCCTCACCGCACGTGCATGGCTCGACAACACAAGCGCTTAGCAGATCACAGCTGATCACGAAAATCGTGTGGTCCCGGCGTTGCTTTCCCATCGCGGCGCAAGACACTCGCGCCCACTTCGAACGGGCACGCACTCACTCCGGAACCACACCATGCATAAAACTCCGCGCATCATCATTGGCGGCGTCGTCCTTTCTTCCATCGGCGCGTTCGCCATCTACCGCACCACCTCCGCTGCCGACCGCGATGCGGCCGCCGTTATCGCCTCGGGCACCGTCGAAGCCACCCAGGCCGAGCTGGGCTTCCAGGCCTCGGGCCGCCTCGAGACCATCACCGTCCGCGAGGGCGATCAGGTCACCAGCGGTGCTCAGTTCGCGAACCTCGACCAGTCCGAGCTGCTCGCGCAGCGCGAAGTCGCTCGCGCGCAGGTCGCGGCCGCACAGGCGGGGCTGTCCGAGCTGCTCGCCGGCTCACGAAAGGAAGAGATCGCGCACGCAAGGGCCTCGCTCGCCGTCGCGACGACCAAGCGCGACTACGCGAAGCGTGACGTCGAGCGCCTCGCGCCGCTGGCCGAGCAGTCGCTCGTCAGCCGCCAGGCGTACGATCAGCAGCGCACGAACCTGAGCGTCTCCGAAGGCGAGGTCGCGAAGGCGAAGGAAGATCTCGACATCCTCGTCACCGGCCCGCGCGCCGAGAAGATCGCGGCGCAGCGCGCGACGCTGGCGCAGGCGCAGGCGACGGTCGATCGCATCGACGCGACGCTCGCGCAGACCGTCCTCAAGGCGCCGTTCAACGGCACCGTAACCGTTAGGCACCGCGAGCCCGGCGAGGCACTGCAGCCCGGCACGCCGGTCGTCACCGTCCGCAACTTCGACGACCGCTGGGTGCGCGTCTACATCCCGGGCGACGAAGTGGGCCGTCTCACCCTCAATCAGGTGGCGACGATCACCGCCGACGCCGAACCGAGCAAGCAGTACAACGGCAAGATCTCTTACATCGCGAGCGTGGCCGAGTTCACGCCGCGGAACGTGCAGTCGACCAAGGACCGCGTGAAGCTCGTCTACGAGGTTCGCGTGCGAATCGCCGGCGACACGAGGGTCGATCTCAAGCCAGGCCTGCCGGCCGACGTGAAGTTCGCGTCGCCAACGAACGCCACCGTCGCCAGCAACTGAGGACTACCAGTCATGCATCGCACCGATCGAACGGAACACGGCGGCGAAGGGGGACCCGCGGTGTCCGTCGTTGGACTCACGCGAACCTTCGGCGACCTGAAGGCGCTCGACGCACTGTCGTTCGACGTCGCGGCTGGGGAGCTGTTCGGCATCGTCGGACCTGACGGTTCCGGCAAGACGACCACGCTCCGCATCCTCGCCGGCGTGCTCCGTCCGACGGGCGGCGATGCGACGGTCGTGGGTACCAGCGTGGCGAAGGACCCCGAAGGCGTGAAACACCGGATCGCCTACATGTCGCAGCGGTTCGGTCTGTACACGGACCTCTCCGTGCGGGAGAACATCGAGTTCTACGCGGACCTCTACGGCGTGCCTCGTAAGGCGCGCGCGAAGCGACTCGAGCGGCTGTACGCGTTCTCCCAGCTCGGCCAGTTCGAGAAGCGCCTCGCCGGCGCGCTCTCGGGCGGGATGAAGCAGAAGCTCTCGTTATGCTGCGCGTTGATTCACGAGCCGGAAGTGCTCCTGCTCGATGAGCCGACGTTCGGCGTCGACCCGATCTCGCGCCGTGAGCTGTGGCTCATCGTGCACGAGATGGTGGCCAACGGCATGACGGCGATCGTGTCGACGGCGTACCTCGACGAAGCGGAGCGGTGCGACCGGGTCGCGCTGCTCAGCAAAGGCAAGCTCGCGGCGCTCGACGCGCCGGCGGAGCTGCAGGGAAGACTGCGCGGCCGCACCATCGCGATCGACTCCGACGCGCCGGTCAAGGCGATGGAGATGATGCGTGCTCAACCCGGCGTCCGAAGTGCGGCACTGTTCGGCCAATCGTTGCACCTAACTCTTCAAGCCCAAGGGCAGGGATCCGAGCTCCGTGCGCTGCTCGAGAACGGCGGGATCGCCGTTCGCAGCATGCACGCGCTGGAGCCCTCGCTCGAGGATGTCTTCATAGATCTGTCGGCCACCGAAAATGCCAACTAACACGACCAGCATGGCCGTCGAGGTCGACGGCCTCACCCGGCGCTACGGCGCTTTCACCGCGGTGGACGCCGTGACCTTCACGGTGAAACGCGGCGAGGTGTTCGGCTTCCTCGGGCCTAACGGGGCCGGGAAGACGACCACGATCAAGATGCTCACGGGGCTTGTCAGACCGTCGAGCGGAACCGGACACGTAACAGGCTTGGATGTGTCGACCGAAGGCGAGGCCATCAAACACGCGATCGGCTACATGTCGCAGCTGTTCTCGTTGTACCACGACCTGACGGTCTCGGAGAACATCGAGTTCGCTGCGGGCCTTCGCGAGGTGACGGGTGAGCGCTTCCAGCGACGCCGCGAGTGGGCGCTCACCATGTCCGGGCTTACCGAGCACGTGAATCGCTCGACGGGCGAGCTGCCGTTAGGCTGGAAGCAGCGCCTCGCCCTGGGCTGTGCCGTGCTGCACGAGCCGCCGGTGCTGTTCCTGGACGAGCCGACGTCGGGCGTGGACCCGCTCGCACGCCGAGCCTTCTGGGAAGTCATTCGCCAGCTCTCGGCCGCCGGAACGACGGTGTTCGTGAGCACGCATTACATGGAAGAAGCGGAATACTGCGATCGTCTGGCGCTGATGAACCGCGGCAAGCTCATCGCGCTGGGTACGCCCGGTGAGATGCGCGCCACCATGCAGGAAACGGTGCTGCGTGTGGAGACGGAGAACGCCCCACGCGCGATCGGAACGCTGGCAGGCGCCGAGGGGATCGTTGACGCCAGCCTGTTCGGGCGGGCGCTGCGTGTGGTGGTCAAGGAAGCAGACCAAACGGCGAAAGTCATTCGTGAACGTATAGAAGCAGCGGGTCTTCGAGTCCGGTCGATCGAGATCGTGCCTGCGTCACTGGAGGACGTGTTCGTTTCCCGCGTCAGGCATGCGGGCGGAGCAATGATCTCATGACATCGATATCGATAACCCAGGATTTTCCGGTGCCGGCGCGACCCGCGAGCAAGACCGCGGAGTTTCACGCGCACGTGCCGAAGATCTTTAGCATAGCCCGGCTCTGGGCGATCGCGCGCAAGGAAGCCATCCAGCTTCGCCGCGACGCCCGCAGCTTGGGACTCGCATTCGTCCTGCCGGTCATCATGCTCATTCTCTTCGGCTACGCGATTACCACCGACGTCGAGCACATCACGACGGCGATCGTGGACCGCGACCACACACCGGAGAGTCGGGCGCTCACGTCGGCGTTCAGCGAGTCGAACTACTTCATGGTGAAGGCGACGCCGCAGACCGACGTCGGCGTGGAGGAGCTGATCGACCTGGCGAAGGTGCGGGTCGTGATCGTGATCCCCGAGCGGTTCTCGGCGGATCTCAAGAGTGGCCGTGCGGCACCGGTGGAGTTGTTGCTCGATGGGAGCGATGCGAAAACGGCGAACGTGGCGCGAGGTTACGCTGACGCGATCGCGCGGACTTATTCGCAGAATGCGACCATTATGCCGCGCCGTGGTCCGGCGCCGGTCGTTGCCGAAGGGCGCGTGTGGTACAACGAGACGCTCGACAGCGCGTCGATGATCGTCCCGGGACTCATCGCCGTGATCATGTCGATCATCTCCGCCATGCTCACGTCGCTCACGGTATCGCGTGAGTGGGAGCGCGGAACGATGGAGCAGCTCGCCGCCACGCCGGTGAGCCGCACCGAGGTCATCCTCGGCAAGCTGGTGCCGTATCTCGTGATCGGGCTCATCGACGTAGCGATCGCCGTGCTCCTCGGGATTTTCGTGTTCGATGTGCCGTTCCGGGGCAATCTCCTCACATTCACGTTAGGCACCGTTGTCTTCCTCATCGGTGTGCTCGGACTCGGCACGCTGCTCTCGACGGGGCTCAAGTCGCAGCTTCTCGCGAGCCAGGCAGCGATCTTCGCGACGTATCTGCCGGCGCTGCTGTTCTCCGGCTTCATGTACACGATCAGCAACATGCCGACGGCGCTGCAGTGGATCTCTCGCGTCGTCCCGGCGCGGTATTACGTGTCGTTCACGCGGGGCGTGTTTCTCAAGGGGAACGGCCTCGACGTACTCTGGCCGGCGATCTTCGGGCTCGCGATCTACGCGGGGTTCACGATCGCCATGAGTGTCAAGAACTTCAAAAAGGAGCTCACATGATGCGGGTCGACGAGATGGCCGCCCCGGCACCGACCCGGCGTTGGTTTTCCTGGGGGCGGCTCAAGCAGATGATCAAGAAGGAGACGTTGCAGCTGGTGCGCGACCCAAAATCGCGGCCAATCATCTTCGTCTCGCCCGTGGTGCAGATGATCCTCCTCGGCTACGCCGCAACGACCGATGTGAAGGACATCTCGACCATGGTGGTGGATCACGACAATACGGCGGAATCGCGCGCGTTGGTGGAGGCGTTCAAGACCACGGACTACTTCATCATCACGAAGCACAGCGAGCGCGATGCGGACGTCGTGTCGGCGTTGGCGAAGGGTGACGTGCAGATGGGCCTCACCATTCCGCCGGGCTTTGCGGCCGACATGCGCAGTGGTCGAGGCGCGTCGGTCCAGACGCTGTTCGACGGGTCGGACGCGAGCCAGGCGACCGTCGCGCAGTCGTACGCCAGTCAGATCGCCGGGCAGTTCGGTGTGAAGATGGTGGGTGCCCGGATGCAGGACGGTGTGGAGCTGCGCTCGCGGGCGTGGTTCAACCCGAGCCTCGAGAGCAAGTTCTTCAACGTGCCGGCGATCATGGGGATCCAGATCCTGACGATCTGTCTCATCCTCACGGCGCTGGCCGTGGTTCGCGAGCGCGAGATCGGGACGCTGGATCAGCTCCTGGTCAGTCCGATCACGTCAGCGGAGATGATGTTGGGCAAGACGATCCCGGTGCTTGGGCTCGGCCTGTTCCACCTGCTGATCTATACCGGGCTCACCATGTTCCAGTTCGGCGTCCCGATGCGGGGGTCGTTCATCGCACTGGTGCTGGCGGCCTTCGTGTACATTCTCACGGCGCTGTCGTTAGGTCTTCTCATCTCGACGGTGTCGAAGACGCAGCAGGAAGCGTTCATGCTGCTCATTCTGGTGCTGTTGCCGGCAGTCATGCTGTCGGGCTTCGTGTCGCCGATCGAGAGCATGCCCAAGATCTTTCAGTGGATGACCATCGTGAATCCGATCCGGTACTTCCTGGAGATCGTGCGAGGCGTCTTCCTGAAGGGGATTGGCGTCGCTGAGCTGTGGCCGCAGTATCTGACTCTGACGTTCATGGCGGCCGTCATCATGACTACCGCGACGAAGCGATTCCGGCGGGCGATCGCGTAATTCCGCGGGACAGAAAACACCAAGAACCACGAACGCTGAGCACGCTGACGCTTAGCGCCGCTGAGGACGCTGAGGGACTTTTCTCATCGGCATCATTTCACCCTCAGCGTGTTCAGCGGTCGTAGTCGCAGCGTCATCAGCGGTCGTGGTTCATCTCGCCCGCTCCAACGCCGATGAGTAGCTCCCGGGCTGCCGCCACCGATTCCTCCGAGCCCGCGACCGCAAGCACGTCACCGCTTCGAACGCGGTCGTGGCCCGACGGCACCAGCACCTGCTCACCATCCCGCAGGATCGCCAGCACCGTCGCCCCCGTCACGCCACGCAGATTCAGCTCGGCCAGCGTTCGGTCCGACGCCGGGCTCGACTCCCCAATGCGAACCGAGACCGGATCGCCAAGTCCGGGAAGCGCCAGCCGTACGCGTTCCATGTCCGTCGCAAACGGATCATCGCCATTGGCAGGAGCGTCGGCCATCCCGCTCCCGATCTTCATCGCAATGATCTCGGCGCCCGCCTTCGCGTGGCCCTGCAGGTTCATGGCGCTTCGCCAGAACGCCACGGCTGGAATCGCCACGAGCGCGAGTGGAGCGAGCGCGAAGCGATAGGACGGCAGGAACGGCAGTGTGATCGCCACGATCGGGATGGCGATGACCGCGAGGATCGCGAGCTGCAGCGTGACGACCAACGCCCGGCGCGGCGCGGCGCCGACGTCGACGTCGCCGGGCTTCGGCGCGGGAATGGCCTTCTGCGCCAGCTCGACGCCGAGGTGGCGCGCCGTCCGAGTGAGGCCGATGAGCAGCGGGAGCCCGATGATCGCGGCCGCGGTCGGCACGACGGCCCGCGCGAGCCGTTCCGAGAGCCCGATCGAGTCGTGGATCAGCGTGGCGGAACGGCCAGCCTCCAGCGATGCGCCGATCACGATGGCGATGATGAGAACGGCGTCGAGCAGGAGGAGCCTAACGAGCCGACGCGTCAGCGACAGCTCCGGCGCGCCATCGCCCGACCGCCGCATCCGCTCGATCCACGACCCGTACAGCGACGCGAACGTCTGCAGCGGGGGCGGCAGCTTGCGATCCACCCACTCCGCGACCGGCCCCGCCGCCCGGATCAGCCACGGCGTCGTGAGCGTCGTGATCGCCGAGACGGCCACCGCGACCGGGTACAGAAAGTCGCGTGTGGCGCCTGACGAGAGACCAACACCCGCGATGATGAACGAGAACTCGCCGATCTGCGCGAGGCTCATGCCGGCCTGCACCGACGTTCGCGGACTGTAGCCGGTCAGGAACGAGCTGATCGTCACGAACACCAGCTTGCCGAGGATTACCGCGACCGAGAACGCCAGCACCGCCCCCCAGTGCTGTGCGACAATAGCCGGGTCGATCAGCACCCCTACCGAGACGAAGAAAATGGCGGCGAACACGTCGCGCACCGGCTGCACCAGATGCTCGACGACCTTTTCCTCGCCCGATTCGGCGACGAGCGAGCCCGCGATGAAAGCGCCGAGTGCCACCGAGTACCCGAACGACAAGGCGAGCAGCGCGGCAGCAAAGCAGATGCCGATGCTCGCCACCAGTGTGGTCTCGGGGCGGTTCATGCGAACGACCGCGCGGATCGTTCGCGGCACGACCAGGAGGCCGACGCCTATGAGGCCAGCGAGGAATGTCGCGAGCCGGGCCCCGGTCACCGCGAGACTCGAGGCCGACACCGCAGTGCCGGTCGCGACCGTGGTGAGAATCGCGATGAGGAAGATCCCGATCAGGTCTTCGATGATGAGAACGCCGAAGACGATCTCGGTGAATCGCCCCTTCACGCGCTGCTCCTCGAACGCCTTCGCGATGATCGTCGTGCTCGAGATCGCGATGACGGCGCCGGCGAACACGCTCTCGAGCGTCGTCCAGCCGAGGAGTTGGCCAAGCACGTAACCGATCCAGACCATCCCGCTGCTCTGGGCGACGGCAACGAGCCCCGCCGTCGGGCCGATCCTGAGCAGCTTGCGGAGGCTGAACTCGAGCCCTAACGAGAAGAGCAGCAGAATGACGCCGAGCTCGGACAGCGTTTCCACGATCGCCTCGTCGGCCACGAGCGGGATCGGGATGTGCGGGCCGACGATCATCCCCGCCAGCAGGTAGCCAAAGACCACCGGCTGACGGAGGCGCTGAAAGACGACGGTAGTAACCGCCGCCACGCACAGCACGACGGCGAGGGTCCGCAGGAATTCGTGAGCGTCGTGCATGGGCGACCGTTATGTCGTTGGGACGGCGGACCCCTGGTCCCCGATCCGCGGTGTGACTGGCGGAGACTGGGAACGCGCGGCTGCAGGGGTGCTCCATCGCCGCGAGATCCAGAGCAGCACCGGCGACGCCACGAAGATCGACGAGAACGTTCCGACAATGATACCGAACGTCATTACGAGAGCGAACGGCTTGATGACCTCGCCGGCGAAGAAGGACAGGAAAAGCGCCGTCGCGAGGGTCGTGCCGCCCGTCAGAATCGTCCGTGGCAGCGTCTCGTTGATCGACAGGTTGAGGATCGTCGCCAGCGAGCGGTTCCCGCGCGATTTCAGATTCTCGCGAACGCGGTCGAAGATGACGATCGTGTCGTTCAGCGAGTAGCCGAGGACCGTGAGCACGGCCGCGACGACGACGAGGCTGACCTCGAGATCGAGATAGCGGATGAACGCGATCGTCGCGATCACGTCATGCGCCGTAGCGATGACCGCCGCGAGCCCGAATCGCCACTCGAACCGGAATGCGAGGTAGATGAGTGTCGTGACGAAGCTGACCAGGATGGCGATGAACGCTTTCTGCTGAAGCTCGCCGCCGACCTTGGGGCTCACGCCCTCGTACCGGATCATCTTGTAGGCGCCGGCACCAAGCTCCGAGTCGAGCGCCTTGCTCGCGGCGGCTGCGACGGCTTCGGTCTGCTTCTGACTCGCGCCGCTCGCATCGAGCCGCGCGCGAATGACGAAGTCGCGCGGCGAGCCGAACGACTGAATCTCGGCTTTCGGAACACCGCCGCGCTCGAGCGCACCGCGGAGCCGATTCATCTCCACCACCTCGGTGGTTCGCACCTGCATCATCGTGCCGCCCGTGAACTCGATGCTGTAGGTAATGCCTTTCGCGGCGAGCGTGATCATGCCCGGCACGATGATCGCCGCCGTGATCCCATATGCCCAGCGCCGCACCTTGATGAAGTCGTAGCGCGCGTTGGCGAACAGCCGGATGGTGAAGTGCTTGAGCGTCGTCATCGTGGGCCGACGCTTCACCCAGATGAGGAAGAACGTCCGTGTCACGAACACGGCCGTCACCATCGAAGCGACCAGGCCAATGAGCAGGGTGAGCGCGAAGCCCTGCACGGATTCCGTCCCGACGACATAAAGAATCATCGCCGTGAGCGCGGTGGTGACATTCGAATCGACGATCGCGCTCATGGCGTGGCGGAACCCTTCGTCGATGGCTCGCCTCACGGAGCGCCCGGCGTCGAGCTCCTCGCGCATTCGCTCGAAGATCAGCACGTTCGCGTCCACAGCCATGCCGATCGACAAGGCAAACCCGGCCAGCCCTGGCAGGGTGAGCGTGAAGCCGAACGCTGCAAGCCCGCCCAAGCAATACAGCACGTACAGCCCGAGCGCGCCGACGGCCAGCAGTCCGGAAAGCCCGTAGTACACGCCCATCACGAGCAGCACGAAGCCGACGGCCAGCACCGACGCCCGCACGCCCTCGGCAATGGAATCGCTACCTAACGATGCGCCGATCGTGCGCTGATCGACGACGTGGAGCGGCACCGGCAGTGCGCCCGCGCGCAGCACGAGCGCGAGGTCGTTCGCTTCCTCGAGCGATTTGCCAGCAAGCTCGATCCGGCCATTCATCCCGATCCGGTCGCGGATGACAGCGGGCTCGCCCTGGACGCGCCCGTCGAGCAGGATCGCCAGGTAATTGCCGATGTTCCGGCCGGTCGCGTCCCCGAACTTGCGGCCACCGCCGCGCGTCAGCTCGAACTGGACCTCCGCGGCGTTGGTCATCGGGTCGCGACCGGCAACGGCCTTCTGCAGCTCCTCGCCAGTGATTATCGCCCGCGATTGCACCGCATAGAGCGGTCGCGCCGTTAGGCCACCCCGCGTGATCGCGGTGCCCCAGCGCAGCTCCAGCCCACGCGGCACGAGCTGCTGAAGCTCGGGGCGTGCGAGGAGCCGGTCGACGTTGGCAACCCTGTCTTCGGCGACGAGGAACTCACCCGGCACGCGTCCCTGATTCAACAACCTCGAGAACGGGCCGCCGGTCGCACCGGCGGGTCCGGTTGCGGCGGTCGTCGAGTCGGTGGAGTCTGCGCGCGACGTCAGAAGATCGGTGATCGCCTTGCCGGACGACGGCTCGCCGTCGTTGGCGCGCGTCGCCGCCCCGCCGGAACGACTGGCAGTGACGCCCGCTCGTTGTAACGCCGCGTCGATCGCGGGCAGGGCCAATCGAAACTGATCTCTCGTATCGGTCAGGCGGAACTCGAGAAACGCCGTGCGCTCGACGATCGACCGCGCGCGGGCTGGGTCGGTCTCGCCAGCCAGCTCGACGATGAGCCGACAGTTTCCTGCAACCTGCACGACGGGCTCGGTCGTTCCGAACTCGTCGATGCGCGTGCGCACGACACGCTCCGCGCGACGGATCGCGTCGGAGCAATCTGATATCACACCGCGCGACTCATCGACCTCGAGCGCGAGATGCACGCCGCCTCGGAGATCGAGCCCGAGCTTGATGGGCACTCGGCGAACGGTGGTATCGCGCATCTGTCCGCTCTGCGCGTTGTACACTCGCTGCTTGACGGAACGTGGCACGAGCGCGAGCACGCTCGTGGCCACGAGGGCGAGGATGACAATCACTCGCCACTTGATGGATTTCATGTGGACGGTTCTCCCGCATTCAGGCCATTCGCCGGCCAGGCCGCGTCGCAGGATGCGAGCGGCTCAGCGGTTGGCCGGCGTCGGATTGTTCAGGGCGCGCCTAACGGCGCTAACGGCCTACGCGAGCGCGGGTGGTGCGCGGGCGGGCGGGAGAGCGGCAGGCGCCGAGGCTGGCGCCTGCCGACGCGGCACTGCGATATCGCCGACCCGGACGATTCCCGGGAGGTCGAGACGAGCGTACGCGGACGGGACGAACGGCGTGGTCGCGCGACGCTCCGAGACGTCGGCAGCGAGCAGTCGCTTGCCGAGCGTGATCGACTGCGATGTGGTCTGCGTCCGCGATTCGCGACTCCCGACAGTCAGCTGCCGGGACGCACCCGGGATGCCGAGCAGCGCGAGCTGCAGGGCTCCATAGGTGAGCCAGGCGAACAGCAGGTGTCGGGCGCGAAGCATCATGGGCCGCAAGGTACACTGCGCGAGATTTCGTGACAACGCGAAATGTCGTATCGCGCGGCACCCACGACTCCTCGGGCAAAACTGTCTAAGCCGATATAAAGCAACGATATACGTGTGCCGGGTCGAGTGGTCCTCCGGTTGCTTTTCCACGAGCCTGAAGTTCCGATCGACCTCTCGTGGTGGAGACCACTCCTATGATGACGCTCAAGTGGATCGACCTGCATTGCCCGGTCTGCGAGTCGGTCTTTGAATCGATGGCCGCTTCGGCGAACGACGAAGCCGGCCAGGACTTCTATATCGATCCGAGCACGCCGGCGAGTATCGCTATCGCCGTGCTGCCTTTCCTGGTGCACGTCTGTCCCCGGTGTGGCTATGTCGGCTCCGTGGCCGACTTCGGAGACGAAGTGGAGATCACGGACGACGTCCGCGCGCGCGTACAGGCCGAGCTCGCCCCGCACCTCGGCACGTCGGTGCGCATTCCATGGCTTGCACTCACTGTCGCCGGCTCGGACAAGTACGACGGCGCGGCGAGGATCGCGGAGTGGCGCGGCGACGATGCGCGCCGGGTCGCCGAGCTCTGGGTCCGTGCAGCGTGGTGCTGCGTCGACGAAGGCGACGTGGAGGCGGAGCGCTACTACGCACGCCATGCCGCTCGGTGGCTCGCCAACGCGCTCGACTCCTTCGGCGAGTTCGACGAGAACGAGCAAACGACCATGGCGTACCGACTCGGCGAGCTGTGGCTGCGCATCGGCGATACCCGGCAGGCGAACGCGTGGTTCGAGCGCGCGGGGAGGTCGTCATGATCGTGCGGCGAGCCACGCCTAACGTCGCACGGCGCGCGCGCCCGTCGTGTAATCTCGCAATCTCGCGACATGGCGCGACGCGAACCGTCACCAACGCGCGCGGCGCAGGTGCCTTCAGCGTTCGACTGCGTTGGCTGACTTGGACTTACCCGCTCGTCACCGAGACGACCCCGTGTGGCCCTGGCGTTGCTTTTCTCCTTGGTGTAACCGGCGCGAGTTCCGCGCAGACCTCATTCGACTATCCGAGCTCCACATGCCTACTTCATTGATCTCCTTGCCCTCTCGCGTCGGCCTCGTCACTGCTGTCGCTGCGGGCTGCCTTTTCTCGAGCTACAGCACGCTCGAGGCACAGACCACCGCGCCCGGTCCCATGACACTGGGCGGCGCCGCGCGCATGGCTGCCGAGCGGAGCGCGAGCACCGCGGCGGCGCGCGAGCGGTCGTCGCAGGCGGACGCGCGCGTGTCGCAGAGCCGTGCCGCCCTGCTCCCAAACCTGTCGACCACGGCGCAGTACGGCACTCGCAGCTACAACACCGCTTCGTTGGGCTTCGACGTTCCTGCGGGCTCCTCGATACCTATCAATCCGGATGGAGAAGTGCAGGGCCCCGTGCGCAGCATCGATGTGCGGGCGAAGATCACGCAGAACCTCATCAACATCCCGAACGTGTTGAGCTGGCGCGCGACCGCGACGGACGCCGATGCCGCGCACTATAAGGCAGACGATGCCGCTGACAACGCGGCCGAGCGTGGGGCGACGGCGTACCTGAGCGTCCTTCGCGCCGAAGCGCGGATCGCTGCACGTCAGGCCGACTCTTCGCTCGCCGCCGAGCTTCTCGACATCGCGAAGCAGCAGCTCGCCGCGGGCGTCGGGATCTCGCTCGACGTCACGCGTGCGGAGTCGCAGCTCGCCGACGCGAAGGCAAAGCTCATCGCGACCCGTGGTGAGCGCGATCGCGCCGTCCTTCAGCTCCGTCACGAGCTGTCACTGGCCGATGCAGCGCCGCTCGTGATCGGCGATTCGCTGCGCGCGCCGTCGGACGAGGACCGGATGGGTCGTGAGGAAGACATCATGCAGAACGCCCTCCAGCATCGTGCCGATTTCAAGGCCGCGCGTTCGTCGCTCGACGGTGCGCGGATGCATGCACGTGCGGCCGCGGCGGAGCGGTTGCCGTCGGTGGCGCTTTACGCGGACCATGGGTCGAACGGTAAGGAGACCGACCGCATGTTAGGCACATACTCCTACGGCTTGCAGGTATCCCTTCCGATCTTCGACGGTCTGCACATGGAGTCCAAGAAGGCGGAAGAGCGCGCTCGGCAGCGCGAGGCTGAAGTGACGGCGGTCGACACGAAGCGACAGGTCGAGACCGACGTGCGGCAGGCGATGATCAGCGTGAGCTCGGCGCGCGAGGAAGTTGCGGCGGCGCAGGCGCGGCTGGTTTTGGCGGAGCAGGAAGTCAACCAGGCGCGCGAGCGTTTCCGGCAGGGCGTGAGTGGGAATGCCGACGTCATCACGGCGTCGATGACGCTCAACGCGGCGCGCGATCAGGTCATCGACGCGCGGACGTCCTATCATCAGGCACGCGTCGCGCTCGCCAGCGCGCAGGGGATGACGACCATGATTCAATGAGATGGCCGCCAAGGGCGGCAGCGCGTTAGGCGCCAGACAACAGAAGGGACAAGGCGACTGAACGAGGGCAATGGTGCGGGGTGCGCCATTGCCCTCATGTCATCCCGAGCGTAGCGAGGGATCGCGACCTTTTCGATAGAGGCCGAACAAGACGGCAGACGGCAGACAACCCCGACGGCAGACGGCAGAGGGCCGACGGCAGAGGAAGCAGCGCAGTCTCGTCTGCCGTCTGCTGTCTGCTGTCTTCAGTTGTCTGCCGTCTGGTCGCGGCGGTCTGACCCCTTTGATCGGGGTGACGGCTCGAAGAAGAGCGTGGGACTTACCTCGTTCAGGCCGGACGCCGTGAGCCACGATTCGAGGTTGTCGGCCAGCGATTGTCGTGTTCCGTGGTCGAGCGATTCGAAGCCACGGAGCAGTTGCTCCTGGATCGTTTCGGGCGCGTTCGCCAGTATGGCGTCGCCGGCGGGAGTGAGGCTGAGGACCGCGCGGCGGCGATCGATCGAGCTCGGTGCACGACTCACCAGACCGTTTCGAACCAGGCGCGCGACGACCTCGGAGATCGAGCTCTGCGTCGTACGCGTCCGCGCAGCGAGGTCGCTCAGCGACTGACCGGACCTTGCCGACAGTTGGCGGAGGACGAACAGCTGTGCCGTGCTGAGCCCGAACGCGCGCTCTGATGCTCGCGTCGCGATGCGGATTGCGTGCACCACGCGCCGCAGGGCGTCCATTGCACGCGCCGCGTCGGTCGGCTGCATCAGAACCGCTCTCCCTGGGCTTCGCGGGTCTGGCTACCTAACGGGCGAATGCGGGACCACATGGTGTAGAAGAACACCGCGAGCCCGGCGACCTGAACGATCCCGGTCATCACCGTGCCGGCGCGGAGCCACGTCACACTCGAGACCTGGCGTGCGAGCTCGCCGGCGACGCGTCCGGCGGTCCCGCACGCGACGAGCCAGTACGCCACGTTCGCCGCGCGGGGCGAATACCGCGTGTCGCCCTTCGCCGGCCGAGGGAAGAGCCATAGCGCCACACCGAGGATCATCATCATCACGAAACCGACGAAGATCGCGTGCGTGTGCGCGCTCACGAGGTAAGGCGAGGGGAATCGCTGTCGCAGCTCGCGGTCGGCCATCATCCAAAGTCCAAGTCCCAGGCCTAACGCGAGAAACCCGACGCCGGTCTTGAGATAACGGCGCACGAGGGAGTGCACGCGTCACCTCGCAGCGGCGCGCCGTAAAGGAACGGCGGTCGGTGCAGGTGCCTTGCCGGCGGAGTGCTTGCTGCCGGGCGGTCCGTCGATCGTACGCCAGAGGTTGTAGACGAACGCATAGGACGCAGCGGCCGACAGAATTCCGCCGACCGCAACCACGACCCGTGCGAGCGTTCCAAAGGCCGTATTGGGCAGCATCACATAACCCGCAACGAACACTGCGAGGCCACCATTCGAGAGCCACCAATGGATGGCGGCCAGGTGGCGACTGTGGAGCGGATGGCCGGTGAACCGCGGGATCACGTGATACGCGACGCCGAAGATCATCATCGCGACGAAACCCAGCAGGTTCATGTGGAGGTGCGCGGCACGATAGATCGCCCACGCCGGATGGACAGCCATCGCCACGCCGAGTGAGACGCCAGCGGCGAGCCACGCGAGGCTCGCCTTGAGAAACGCGTTGACGAACCAGTCCATCAGCCGCCTCGGGTACCGGGTCGCGGCGTGATGGTCGCGAGCAGAACGAGCTCCTCGTCTGCCGCGCGCATGCCGTGGACCTCATTAGGGTCGTAGGTGATGACGTCGCCGGTAGTGATCGGACGCTCCTCGTCGGCACCGCTCGTCAATCCGCTGCCGGAGATCACGGTGAGGGTCACGCTCGACGCATTCCGGTGGGGCGCAACCGACTGGCCGGGAGACAATCGAAAGACGATGAGCCGAGTGTCGGCGCTGTCGTGCACGGTCGCGGTGGCAGGGCGTGTCGGGTTGGCGGCGACTGCCTCGCGAGCCACGCGGCGGAGGTCGAAGATCTTCATGAGCTCTCTCAGTGCGACATGGTGGCGAACTGCTTCGGCGTGCCGACCTGAATGATTCCGACCGCGCCCTTCTCGGCGTCGGCGAAGCTGTGGGTCACGAACGGGTAGAGTCCTTCGCCACTCGCGTTCTTGTCGAACACCGTCTCGAACACGGCGCCGCCGCCGGCGGGAACCATGTAGGTCTGTACGCCCTCGAGCACATGGTCGGGGTTGCCGTCGGGGTACACGCGGTCGAACACCGCGCCGACGACGTGGAAATCGCTGTTGAAGGACGGGCCCGCATTCACGACGAAGAGCCTAACGCGATCGCCGACGTCCACCTTGAGCGGGGTTTCCTTATACTGCCCCGCGCGGCCGTTGAACACGACGTAGCTCGCGTTCTTGGCCATGGCGGCCTGCCAGTCGGGAATGGTACCGCCGGTGGTCGAGTCCTTCTTCGCGTAGAACTCGCTCTGCACGAGCACGAACTCCTTGTCTGCCTTCGTCCCCCAGCCGTCCTTCGGGTCGACGATGATGGCGAAGTACATCCCCTGCATGAGGTGCATCGTCACTGGCGGGGTCCCGCAGTGGACCATGTAGGCGCCGGGATCTCGCGCGGTGAACTCGAAGGAGATCGTGTCGCCCGGGTTGATCATCCGATACGCGACATTGGCGGGGATGCGGGCCGCGTGGAAGTCGATCGAGTGCGGCATCGGGGCCTTGTTCACGACCTTGATGCGGACCAGGTCACCCTCGCGAACGCGAAGGACGGGGCCGGGCACGGTGCCGCCGAACGTCCATCCCTCGTACTTCACTCCGTTCGCGATCTCGACGGTGTCGTGCGTGATCGGGATGATGAATTCCTTGATTGTCGGGTCGGCGACCGCGGGGACCCGCGCGTCGTAGACGGGCCGAGTGGCGGTGATCGTCTTGCCAAAATCAACGCGGGCGACGGTGGGCTCGCGCCGGGCCGCCGTGACGCTGAGGGCGACCGCTGCCGCGGCCGAGAAAGCGATTGTCGTCGAAAGGAGCGTGTAGGACCGCATTATCGTGCCTCCAAAGTGTCGTGTCGCCTATGGAGGCAAATTGCTTCGGGCCCGATGTATTCTCGGTCGGCGGAGGGGAGGAACCGGCGTAAGGGGATCCCCTACGCGGGAACAGGGAACTGGGAACGGGGAACCGGGAACCGAAGCCCTCTATTCGGTATAGTCGCGATCCCTCGCCTGACTCCTCCGTTGCCGTGATCTCGCGCGTGATGCGCGCGAGCATGTCCTGGTGCGGGCGAACCGGTGTGTGGGGCATCGTTGCGTCGTATCGGCGAAGCCCG
>Ga0207675_100000340_pt1 | contig 44823 bp, 38 predicted proteins | sample KBSSwiS42_FD_184305 | JGI IMG/M metagenome (GOLD analysis project Ga0207675, IMG submission 184305) | Switchgrass rhizosphere microbial communities from Kellogg Biological Station, Michigan, USA - KBS Switchgrass S4-2 (SPAdes) (version 2) | ecosystem: Host-associated > Plants > Roots >...
GATCGCGAGGCTCTCGCAGCGGTCTCGAAAGAGCTGCGGGATCGGTACTCGCGCGACTACACGGTCGTGTGCGAGGCCTCGCCCGAGGCTGCCTTGAGCACGCTCGAGAAGCTCGCCGAGGAGGGCACCGAGGTCGCGCTCGCGCTCGCCGGGCAATGGCTGTCGGGCGTGACCGGCGTGGAGCTGCTCGCGCGTGTGCATCAGCTGCACCCGCACGCGAAGCGCGGGCTTCTGATCGCGTGGGGGGAGTGGGGCGACCGCGCGATGGGCGAGGCCATCCACGACGCGATCGCGCATGGGCAGATCGACTACTACGTCGTGCGCCCCGCCGAGCCGCCGGACGAGGTCTTCCACCAGGTGGTCTCGACCTTCCTCGTCGAGTGGTCGAGGTCGCAGCGGATCGCACCGCACACGATCCACGTCGTCGGCGAGTCCTGGTCGGGACGGGCCTACGAGCTACGGGACATCCTGCAGCGCTGCGCGATGCCGCACGCCTTCTGCCTGGCCGACTCGGACAAGGGCCGCGAGTTGCTTCAGGCCGTGGACGGCGACCACCGCCTGCCCCTGCTCATCCTGCCGAACGGCGAGGTGCTGTCCGATCCGAGCGACGCCGAGGTCGGCGCGGCCGGCGGCGCAGCCATCGACCCCCGGCGGAGCGACTTCGACGTCGTGATCGTCGGCTGCGGTCCGGCGGGCCTGTCCGCCGCGGTCTACGCGACCTCGGAGGGTCTCAGCACGCTGGTCGTCGACGAGGGCGGACTCGGCGGCCAGGCCACGTCGAGCGCGCTGATCCGCAACTACCTCGGCTTCCCGCGCGGCATCAGCGGAGGGCGCCTGGCCGAGCAGGCATACGAGCAGGCCTGGGTGTTCGGCGCCAACTTCGCCTTCATGCAGCGCGCCACCAGCATCGAGCGCACCGCCGACGGGATCCAGGTGGCGCTCTCGGAGCACGCCCCCGTGATCGCGCGCTCGGTGATCCTCGCGACCGGCGCGACCTACAGGCGGCTGGGCGTCCCGGAGCTCGAGGAGCTGAACGGCGCGGGCGTCTTCTACGGCGGCCCCGCCTCCGAGGCCCAGGGCCTGAAGGGGCTCGAGGTCTACGTGGTCGGCGGCGCCAACTCCGCCGGGCAGGCGGCTCTGCATCTCGCTCGCTACGCCAGTCGGGTGACGCTGGTCGTGCGGGCGCAGTCGCTCGGTGCCGGCATGTCGCACTATCTGGTGCGCCAGATCGAGGCCACGCCTAACGTCGACGTGCGGCTCGGCAGCGAGGTTGTCGGCGGCGGTGGAGACGGCTGGCTCGAGAACCTCGTCGTCCGGACTGGCGAGGGCGAGGAGGAGATGGTTCCCGCCCGCGGGCTGTTCCTCATGATCGGCGCGCGCCCGCACACGGACTGGCTGCCGTCCGACATCGCCAGGGATGAGCGCGGGTTCGTTCTCACCGGGCCGCACCTCGACGAGAGCGGCAAGTGGTCGCTCGAGCGCAGCCCGCTGCCGTTCGAGTCGAGCATGCCGGGTGTCTTCGCGGCCGGCGATGTTCGCCGCGGAGCCGTGAAGCGGGTCGCCTCGGCGGTCGGCGAGGGCTCGATCGCGGTCCAGCAGGTCCACCAGCTCGTCGCACTCGACCGGCTGGCTCCGGCCTTGCGCTGAGCGCCGCCCCGGGTTACCTTCGAAGAGACCGATCGCCGGCCTGGCCCGTCGGCTGTGTCGAACTCTCGCTCCCGCCCCTGAAGGACTCCGCCGTGCCGATCTCCCGACTCGTCCGCTGGCTGCGTCGCCCGAGGCCCCAGCATGTCGAGACGCCGAGGGAGCTTCAGACGTGCCCCGAGTGCGGAACGGACTTCGTCTACCCGATCACATGGACCGAGTCGGGGCCGTCCGGCTGGTGGCTGCTCCTGCGCTGCGGCCAGTGCGGCGTTCGGCGGGACGTCATCGCGAGCAACCTCGTCGTGGCGGCGTTCGACCGCGTCCTCGACGAGGACCTCGAGCGGATCAGGTCCGAGGCGGACCGGCTGGAGCGCGAGTCGCTCCGCGCTCAGGCGGACAGCTTCGGCACGGCGCTGAGGCTGGACCTCCTCACCGCCGACGACTTCCGCTGACCTAGGCGGCCGCCGCGAGTGGCCTAGCCTCGGCCACCCGCGCGATCCGCCCTGTGGCGCCGTCCAGCGCGCCCGCGGACAAGAGCGTCGTGGCCGCGGTGGCCACAACGCGTCCGGTCAGGCCGCCGCGTCCACGGACGCGCACGGACGCCGTCATCTCGGCACCCTCGCCGGCCGGCGCCAGGTCGTAGCGCACGTCCAAGCCGATCGGCCCTTCGGCCGACAGCTCCAGTCGCTCCGGATCAGCGGCGAGGACTCGGACGTCGAAGCTCACGGGCACGCCAGCCACGCGCCCGGTGACCTTCGTTTGAGTCCCCGCCGCAAGGCGCCGGCTCGTGAGGTCGTCGATGTCGAAATCGACCGGGGACCAGCGGCGGATCTGCTGCGGATGCGTGAGCACCTCGAGCAGCCGCTCCGGCGTGGCTTTCGCCTGCGCTGTTGAGGTCCATCGGTCCATTCACGGAAGGTGCCATTTCCTTACGCGGCGTTGTGAGAAATGCCGCACATTTCACATCGCCGTCAGTCACTCTCCCTGGCGTGTGGTTCGACCTCGACACGTTCGTGCTCGATGCCGCGCAGGCGCTCTGCGTCGCGCTGCCCGCAGCCGGCGTGCCGGCCTTCCTGCTCCGCCTCAAGGGCCGCGCGTGGGGGTTGATCGCGCCGCTGTCGATCGTCGTGACCGTCATCGCGATCAGCGTCACGGCCGGGAGCGCGGACGTGCTCACCTGGATCGCGCTGATCCTGGTCCCGCCAGGCTGCGCGCTCGCGCTCGGGTGGGCGGCCCACGGAGCGCGGCCGTGGCTGGCGCTGCTGGTCGTCCCGATCCTCCTGTTCGCGCTTGGCTCTCCCGACGGGCCGCTCGGCCGCCTTGGGCGCCTGATGCTGATCGTCGGCTCGGTGGTGACGCTCGGCAGGCTGCTCGCCGGCGTGGCGCCGCTGACCGTGCTGAAGGTCGGCGTGGTCGCCATGACGGTGATCGACTCGATCTTCATCTTCGGGCACTTCTTCCCTGAGCAGAACGCGACCTTCAACGCCGCCGCCCCCGCCGTCGGGTTGCCGCGCCTCCAGGTGGCCGAGATCGGCCAGACGGCGACCGACTACGGCGACTACTTCATCGCCGGCCTGGTCGGCGGCATCCTGGCGGCCGACCGGAGGCCTCAGGCGCTCGCCGGTCTTCTGACGCTCGCCGCCGCTGAGGCGTGGAACCAGCTCTTCCTGGTGACCGACCACCTCCCCAACACGGTGCCGCCGGCTGTCGTGCTGGTCGGCTTCGAGGTCTGGGAGCGGCGGCGTGCCAAGGTACCCGCGTGACGTCGAGGGTCCGGGTCGTGGGGCGGCGGGTGATCGTCCTTGGCGTCGTGCTCCTCCAGCTCGGCTTCATCGCGCGGGGCTACTGGGCCGACCACAAGGAGTTCGCGTTCCAGATGTTCCCCGAGTCGAGCACTTGGCGGGCGACCCTCTTCCGGGTGACCGCGGACGGGGAGCGGGTGCCGATCGACCGCCCCTGGTTCGGCTACCGCTGGGAGGACATGGTCCGCGACCGCGGCCTCAGCTACCCGCAATACCGCCACCACGCGGACGCCGGGCTCGACAACCAGCTGGCCTTCCTACGGGCCGCACTCGACTGGGTCGCGGCCAACACGCCTCGTGACAACGAGACGCGCTACCTCGAGGCGAGGGTCACGGCCTGGCACAACGACGACCCGCCCAGGGTCGAGGTGTTCCGGAGCCGCGCGCGCGAGGAGGCCGGGTGAACGCGGCGGCCGTCGGGGTGCCGCGCGATGCCCGCGGCCTGATCGCCGCGTTCGACCGGCTGCTCGGACGCGTGGTCAGCATCCGGTCGCTCGCGCTGCTGCGCGTCCTCGTCGGCCCGATCGTCCTGCTGCACCTACAGCCCTTCCTGTCGGACGCGCTCGACGGGCGGATCTACAGCGACGCCTTCTACGAGCCCTATGCCTCCTGGTATCCGGAGCTCCCCGAGGCGGTCTACGTCGGCCTGCTCTGCGTGGGCGCCGTCGCGGCGATCGCGATGTCGCTCGGGCTCCTCACCCGCGTCGCGACCGCCACGACGTTCGCGGTCGTCGCCTACAACCTGTTCCTCTCCACCACGCACTTCCATAACAACCGCGCGTACCTGGTGATCGTGCTGGGGCTGCTTGCCGTGGCGCCGTGCGGGCGCGAGCTGTCGATGGACGCATGGCTGCGCCGCCGCCGCGGGCTCCCCGCGCTCGACCCCGCCGCGCCGGCGTGGCCGCTGTGGCTGCTGCGCTTCGAGTGCTCGGCGATCTACGGCGCGTCCGGGCTCAGCAAGCTGCTCGACCCGGACTGGTTCGGCGGCACGGTCACCTGGCAGCGGGTCTCGCGCGCACGCGGCGATCTTCAGGCCTGGCACGTCCCCGACTGGGCGATCTCGGCGCTCACCGACCGCGGCTTCCACACCGGCGCCGCCAAGTTCGTCGTGCTCACAGAGCTGTTCATCGCGGTCGGCCTCTGGTCGCGCCGCACGCGCTACGCGGCCGTGTGGGTCGCCGTGATCTTCCACGTGACGATCGAGGCGTCAGCCTCGGTGCAGGTCTTCTCGCTCCTGGGCATCGCCGTGCTGCTCGTCTGGGCCGTGCCGTCCACTCGCGATCGCGTGCTGCGAATCGACCTCAGCGACGGCACCCACCGCCGCTGGGCAGCCGCGGTGCGCTCGCTCGACTGGCTCGCCCGCTTCCGGATCGAGCAGGCGCCGGCGGGCTCGCGACCAGAGGTCGTTGACCGGGACGGCACGCGGCTTCGCGGCGGCCCGGCGATCGCGTTCACGCTGAGCCGGCTGCCGCTCACGGCGTGGTTCGCGCTGCCGACGCTGCTCCTGCCCGCCGTCCGAAGGGCGCGATGCTGAGTCTCCTGGGCCGGGCCGGCCTGAGCCTGGCGCTGCTGCTGATCTTCGCGTTCGGGGTCGGGGCTCCGCCCGAGCACTGCCCCTCCGTGTCGCCGGCGGAGCTCAGGCAGTCGTCCCAGGCGGCGGTGGACTGGCTCGTCCGCAACCAGAACCCGTACGGCAGCTGGCTGTACGACTACAACGCGAACACCGACACGGCCAAGCCCGAGTACAACCCGGTCCGCCACTCGGGCGTGACCATGAGCCTCTACCAGGCCGCGGCGGCGGGGTTCCCGCGCGCGATGCGCTCCGCGGATTTCGGCACCGAGTGGGCGCTCCGCAGGCTGCTCGAACGCGACGACTGGGCTGCGGTGGCGGCTCAGCCGGTGATCGACACCGGCGCGACGGCGCTCCTCGTAGCTGGCCTGGTGACGCGCCGCGAGAGCACGGGCGACAAGCGCTACGACCCGGTCCTGCGCCGGATGGGGCGCTTCCTCGTGGCCCAGACCGAGCCGTCCGGAGCCGTGCTCGCGGAGTACGACCCGCGGGGCGGCCCGGTGCCCGGCAAGTACTCGAAGTACTTCACCGGCGAGGCCTACATGGCGCTCGCCCGCCTGCACCGGATCTTCCCGGACGAGCAGTGGGGACGGGTCGCGGACCGCATCGGCGCATATCTGGCGACAGAGCGCGACGACAAGGAGGACAACTTCCCGCCGATCCCCGATCACTGGGCCGCCTACGGAATGGCCGAGACGGTGAAGTTCCCCGAGCGGGGGCAGCCGCCGCTCACCCACGACGAGCTCGCGTACGCGCGCCGGCAGGCGGAGCTGTTCGGGATCCAGGCGCGCTACCTGGCTCAGATCTACGGCCCCTGGGGCCGCGTGGTGCGCCCCGGCTACATACCGCGCGGCGGCTGGTACGGGGTGATCGACGAGGCATTCACCGGGTGGTGGCTGGTCTCGCGCGCCGATCCGCGGATGGCCGACATGCGGGGCGCCGTCGCGGAGCGCGCGACCTGCATCGCGGGTCTCGCCATCGATGACCAGGCCGACGCCGCGGATGCCGCCAGGTACAAGCGGCCCGACCGGGTCGAGGGCGCCTGGTTCCGCGACGGCGAGACGCGGATGGACGACCAGCAGCACGCGCTCTCCGGGCTGCTGCGGACGATCCCGATCGCCGAGGCGGCCGAACGCTCCGGCTCGGACGGCGACAGCGATCCGCCCAGCGAGGTGCCGTCCGCGCTCCTGTGGGCCGCCGTGCTCCTGCTGGCGCTAAACCCACCGCGGGCCGTCTTCGGGATTCCGCGGCGCGAGCGGCCCGCCCCGGGCACGGGCGCTGCGCCCGCGCCGCTCGCGACCGCGGCCGGGCTCGCTGCGCTCGGCGGCGCCATCGGTGCGCTCACGGTCTGCCTCGCCGCGGTCCTCGGCGACCCGCTCCTGGACGCCGTCGACGTCAGCGAGCCCTCCTTCCGCCTGGCGGTGGGCCTGATCGCGGTGGTGGTCGGAGTCGCCGACGTCTTCCGTCGCCCGCCGTCGCCGGACCCCGCGTTGCACGGCTGGCGCGCCGCGCTCGTGCCGGTGGCGTTCCCCCTGTTTGCCCGCCCGACGTTGCTTGTCCTGGCCCTCGGCGCGGGCGCCGACCGAAGCGCCCTCCTCGCCCTTGCCGCGATGGCGATCGGCGTCGCCGCCTTGACGGCCCTCACCGCCTGGTATCCGCCCGACGGTCCTCGAGCCCGAGCCCTCCGCTGGACCGCCCGGGTGCTGTCGGCAGCTCTCGTGGCCTGCGGCGCCGTCCTGGCGATCGACGGCCTGCTGGACGTCTAGGCTCAGACGCCCGCGACCGCGGCGCCTTCCTTCTTGCTCAGCTCCACGTGCGCGCGGCTGTCACTGCTGCGGATCAGGACGAGGGTCAGGACCAGCCCGATCACGGCAATCAGCGCGGCCCCGAGGAAGGCCGCCTGGAAGCCCTCGACCAGGGCGTTCGGGAGGGCGCTGGGATTCCCGCCCGCCGCGGCCAGGACGTCATCGGTGCGCGAGTTGGCGACCGTCGCCAGGATGGCGAGCCCGAGCGCGCCGCCCACCTGCTGCGACGTGTTGATGAGGCCGCTGGCGAGGCCCTGCTCGGTGTCGTCGATGCCCGACACGGCCGCGATCGTGGTCGTCACGAACGCGAAGCCGAGCCCGACGGCGGCGAGCAGCGACGGTCCGAGGATGTCGGTCACAAAGCCGCCGTCGACGGAGATCGCGCTGAACCAGACAAGACCGCCGGCGACGAGTGCGAGGCCGGCCACGAGCACCGGCTTGAAGCCGATCCTGGTCACCAGCTGCGACGCCCATGCCGCCGAGGCGATGATCGCGAGCGACAGCGGCAGGTACGAGAGGCCCGCCTTGATCGGGCTGTACCCGAGCACCTGCTGCATGTACAGCGTGATGAAGAAGAACATCGCGAACAGCGAGCCTCCGACCATCAACCCGACCGCGTTGGCGCCCGTCAGCGTTCGCTTGCGGAAGATGCTGAACGGCACCAGCGGCGCCTCCGACCGCAGCTCGATCACCGTGAAGATGCCAAGCAGCGCGACGGCCGCGGCGAGCAGTCCGATCGTCTTCGCGGAGCCCCACCCGGCGCTCTCGGCATCGACGATCGCGTACACCAGCAGCGAGAGCCCGGCCGTCACCGTCACCGCGCCGGCCAGGTCGAACGTGCGCGTCTGCGACTCCGAGCGGCTCTCCGGGATCAGCCCAGGGGTGAGCGCCAGTACCAGCAGCGCGACGGGCACGTTCACCCACAGGACCCACTCCCACCCGAGGCCGTCGGTGAGGACACCGCCCAGCAGCACTCCCGCCGCGCCGCCGGAGCCGGCCACCGCGCCCCAGGCGCCCAGCGCCTTGTTGCGCTCGGAGCCGTCCCGGAAGATCGTCGTGACGATCGAGAGCGCGCTGGGCGCAATGATCGCCGCTCCGAGCCCCTGCGCCGCCCGCGCCGCGATCAGGGCGCCCTCGCTCGGCGCGAATCCGGCGAACAGCGACGCGACCGCGACGATCACAAGGCCGACCATGAAGATCAGGCGGCGGCCGAGCAGATCCGCCATGCGCCCGCCGAGCAGCAGGAAGCCGCCGAATGTGAGCACGTAGGCATTGACCACCCAGGACAGGTTCTCCTGCGAGATCCCGACCTCTTTGCCGATCGTCGGCAGCGCGATGTTCACGATCGATGCGTCCAGCACCACCATGAACTGCGTCATGCAGAGCAGCGCCAGCGCCCACCAGCGCCGCTCGAGGTAGTCGTGGGTGTCTGTCATTGCGCCTCCCAGGGACGGATCCCTCGACTGTAGAGACCGCACCAGGGACCCTCGCCCGTGAGCGCGATCCCAACGGTTTCGATGTCGCGCCCGAGGGAATCAGGGTCACATGCAGATACTCGGACTGATCGTCATCGGGATCGTCATCGGCATCATCGCCCGGCTCGTGCTGCCCGGACGGCAGCGGATCGGGGCGGGCATGACGGTGCTGCTGGGAATCGCCGGGGCACTGGTCGGCGGCATCATCGCCAGCGCGATCGGCACCGGCGACATCTTCGAGCTCAACTTCCTCGGCACCGTCGTCGGCGTCATCGCCGCGGCGCTGTTCATCGGGGCCGCGGACAGCGCGGGTCTGGGCAAGGGCGGTCGGCGCGACGCCCTGGGGCCGGGCTAACCCCCGTACTCAGGCCGCGCTGCTGTCAAGTAGCTGCAGCAGCTCGTGGGCGGCCAGCTCGATTTCCTTGTGACGCCACTCGGCCGCGCGATAGTGGCACGCGATCAAGCCCATGCGGTGCACGCGACGGAAGTCTCCGTAGACGAACGCGTACCTGGCCTTGGTCTCCTCTGTCGCCCCGTCCGTGAGCCCGAGATGCCAGGCCCCGTACTCGGCCCACGAATGTGACTCGAGGAACGCGTTTTCCTCGTCCAGGCGCGTTGGTGCCGATCGTGCTCTGAAACCGGAGAGGCATGAAGGCCGGATCGCAACCGCTTCAGCCTCAGCATCCCGGGTAGAAAACCACGACGGCAACGCACCCAGAGATTCAGGGAGGAACACGTGGCACGGACGACCCAAGGGCGGCGGGAGGCGGCGAAGCCGCACCGCGGCCGTTTTGCTCGCAGCTCCACTGGTCAGACCCGGTCGTCGGCGCGACCCGGCAGCGGTGCATTTCGGGGGCGCCGCGGGCAGCCCGAGCAGAGCGGGGCTCAGAAGCTGATGGAGGCGGTTCGAGGAGCGCTCCCGGGCGGCCGCGGGAAGTCGTCCGCGAAGTCCGGCAAGCGCTCCAGTGGGTTCGAGGGTCTGCTGAGCTCGCTCGGCGGGAAGAAGCAGCAAGGTGGAGGGCGTGGGCGCAAGCCCGCAATCTTCGGCCTACTGGGAGCAGGCGCGGCGGGCGCGGCGGCCGTTGCAAAGCGCCGCCAGGGTCGCCGTTCTTCCGAGGCAGAGCCGGGTGAGGTGGACCCTGGCGCAGAACCCTCAGCGCCAGGCGAGGAGCGCGCCTGAGAGTCGCATTTCCCTACCGTCTCACGGATGCCGCTGCGGCCGTTCTCGTCATCGTGTTGCTTGCCCTGGCCGGCTGCGGTGGCGATGAGACCGGCAGCACGCGGCCCGAGGGTGTTCCGGATGCCCCGCCGGCCCCCGATTCGGCAATTCCCCGCGACGCGGCCGCTCTCGCGGCGCGGTTGACCGAGACCCAGCGCGCACTCGAGCGCGCGGTCGACGCGTGGCGCAGGGAGGGTGATCCGAGCAGCGGGGGGCCGCCGGAGGAAGTCACGCTCTATGCGCTCGATCAGCAGCGGATCCACCAGCGCCTGACCGGACGCCTACGCTTCGCGAAGCGCGTGCTCGCGGACTTGCCCAGCCGGATCGCGGCCCATGCCCGCGCGACGATCCGCGCCCGCCGCGAGCTGGCGGCGCTCGCCACGCCGCAGCCGAGAGACCGCTTCAGCACCGGGCGACCGGCTCCGGCCGGGATTCTGCTCCGCGACTACCGCGAGGCGCAGCGACGCTTCCGGGTTGCCTGGCCCGTGCTTGCCGCGGTGAACTTCGTGGAGAGCGCTTTCGGCAGGATGCGCAACAGGAGCACCGCGGGCGCGCAGGGACCCATGCAGTTCATCCCGTCCACCTGGGCTGCATACGGCATGGGCGGAGACATCCACGACCCGCATGACGCGGTTCTCGGTGCCGCCAACTACCTGCACGCCAACGGCGCCCCGCGCGACTACCGGCGCGCGCTGTACGCGTACAACCGGAGCCGCCTGTACGTCGACGCCGTGCTCGCCTATGCGGATCGGATTCGCCTCGATCCAAGGAACTTCTTCGCGTACTACGCCTGGCAGGTGTTCGTCCGGACGCCGGGCGGCACCCGGCGCATCACCGGCCCAGGGCCGAAATGAGCCTTGGACGTGTGGAAGGGGCGAGGTGCCTTAACGCACCCGCTCGTCGGGACGGGCCCGCGCGAGCTTTGCCCGGGCGACTCGGAGCTGCTCGGCGCGCCGCTTTCGCTGCTCGGTCAGAGCCCTGATCCGCTTGCGCTGTCTGTCTATCGTGGCTCGCTGTCTTTTCAGCTCGCCGGTCAGATAGGCCTCGCGTTCAACCCGCTTGAGTTCGTCCTTTGCCGCGCTGACCCACCCCTGAACCTCTGCGTCTTGAGCCTCGAGCTCAGCGGGCAGGCTTGCGTCGGCAAAGGCGGCGAAGGATTGGCTGATCGCCGCCGCATCCACAGCGCCTTCATCTTCCGACTGTGTTCGCTCGGCTCTGCGTAGATAGGTCATCAGGGACAGGTAGAGGCAGAAGCGTGCAACCTGCTTGGCGTCAGCGTCCTCGACCAGCTCTCCGATGATCGCTTCGCAGACACGAGCGAACTCGCGCAGGCCGTCGACCAGTTGACTCATCTCCTGGGGCCGCCAGGTCTTGGTCAGGCTGCCCTCTCGAATCCAGCGCCGGTAGAGCAGCTCCGGAACCCGCACGGCTTCGCCCTCGCCGACCAAGCGCACCGAATAGGGCGGACAGCGCCAGAACCCGTCCTCGCCGATCGCCGGAAACCGCAGTCCCTTGGCCACGAGCTCGGTTCGCGTCAGGCTGCGAAGCTGCGTGCCCTTCACCGGCTGGACCAGGTAGTTGATTATGCGTCGGGCGGGAGGCCCTGCGAAGGTGCTGCCCAGGTCAACTGCCCGCTGGAGCCCGAAGTACTCGAGATCACAGTGAGCGCTCACCGCCCGGGGGTTGTCGAGCAGCGCCTGACGCAGCTCCTCGGTGTAGGTCGGCTCGATCACATCGTCGTGGAAGTAGAGGAAGAAGAAGTCGGTTTCGACGCGGTCGAGCAGGTAGTTGGCGTTCTCCGACCAGCCAACTCGATGCGCTTGGGCGATCACCGCAATGCGGGGATCCTGTTCCGCATGTTCCCGACAGATCTCCGCGGTTCGATCGTCGCACTGATCGACCGAGACGAGGATGCGCACGCCGGCGTGCGTCTGCGCGCGCGCGCAGCGCAGGGTGCGGTCGATGAACGGCTCCGCCTTCCAGGCAGGTATGCAGATGGTGACGTCTGCGACAGCCATCGTCAGCGGCGCGCGAGCTACCCGACCTCGTCGAGGTCGGAGGCGCCGTCATACGGCTGGCTTACGAAGACGAGCAGAACGGTCTCGTCGAGCTCGTAGACCTGCTCAGACCATACCCCGGGCTCGATCAGGAGCCCCTGGTCGGGACGATCGAGTACCACGGTCTCGACCCCGGTGCGGTCTCGCAACCTGACCCGGACGCGCCCGGTCGGGCATACGAGGAACTGCCTGCCATTGCGGTGCGCGTGGCCGCCACGCGCGGTTCCGGCCGGGACGCCGCTGATCGTGAATGCCCGGCGCGGCTCGAACGGCAGGTCCGAGAACTCGATCGGCACGAGCACACCCCTGTTGTCCTCGTGGCGATCCAGTGGCACGACACTCGCCCGGCGCGAAAGCAGCGTTTGAGAGTGGTGATCCGGTCGCATGTAACGCGCGATCGAGCCGGCGTTATGCTCGACGAGCCGCAGGGTAGCTTGCGCGGCGCCGACGCGTTCCCAACCGGAGATCGATTCTTGCACGTCGCTGTCCTCGGGGCAGGGATCATGGGCAGCGCCACGGCGTTGCTGCTGGCGCGCCGCGGGGTGCGCGTCACGCTGTTCGATGCTGCCGAGCGCCCGTTCGCGCGGGCGAGCCGGTGGAACGAGGGCAAGATCCATCTCGGGCACCTGTATGCCGGGGATCGATCGCTGGCGACGGCCCGGCGCGTGCTACCTGGTGGTCTCGCGTTCAAGTCGCTGACCGAGAGCCTGATCGGCTGCTCGCTGGAGGGAGCGGTCACCCCCCACGACGACGTGTACCTGGTCCACCGCGATTCGGTCGCCGACGCGGAGGCGACGGAGCGTTACCTCGAGAGGGTCACCGCCATGGCACTCGAGCACCCAGATGCTCGACGCTACCTCGTCGATCTGAGCTCTGCCCGGACCACGGCGCTGAGCAGACGGGAGCTCGCGGCCGACTACGACGCCGCGACCGTGGTCGCGGGCTTTCGCGTGCCAGAGCGCTCGGTCTCGACCGTTTGGGTCGCCGACAGGTTCGCCGACGCGCTCGTTTCAACAGACCGAGTCGAGCTCGTGCTGAGCGCCTACGTGCGAGCCGTACGGTCATCCGATGGCTCGCTCCGAGACCCGATGTTCGTCGACACCGACCGGGGCAGGTTCGGGCCGTTCGACTTCGTGGTGAACGCGCTCTGGGAAGATCGGCTACGAGTCGACGGCGCCCTTGGGCTGCCGCGGCCTCCGCTGCACAACCATCGCTTCCGTCTATCCGCGTTCGTCCGCACCCGAAGGCCGGTGAGCGTGGCGAGCGCCGTCGTGGCAACCGGCCCGTTCGGGGACGTGAAGAACTACAACGGGCGCGACCTCTACCTCTCGTGGTACCCGGCCGGGCTGATCGCCGAGGGCGATGGCGTCGCGCCGCCGCGCCTGCCGGAGCTCGATGCGGCTCGGCGCGAGCGGATCGGCGCCGAGATCCTGCGCGAGCTGGGTCGTGTCGTATACGGGATCCGCGATGTCGAAGCCGCGGTCGAGCGCGTGCAGGTCGAAGGTGGCTGGGTCTACGCCGCAGGCGGCGGCTCGCTTGCGGACCCGACCTCGACGCTTCACCGCCGGGACCGAGTTGGCATCACGCGATCGGGCTCCTACTTCTCCGTCGATACCGGCAAGTACTCGATCGCACCCTGGCTTGCCGCGCAGGTGGCGCGCGAGATCTGTGATGGCGCCTGAGCCGGGCTGGCGAGCCGCAGCGCCGCAATCGCGACCACGCGGGTGCTGACCATCACCTGCTCGAAGCTACGGGCGCCGACCGCCACGGCGAGAGCGATGACCCCTCATCCAATCGCGGGGCGGCGATCGCTCGGGCCGGAGTTCGCGGCGGGCGGGGCCGGTTTCCGGCAGGCCGCGGCACGGCAGTCCGCTAGCCGCTCCAACACGCGATGGAGCGTGCGGCGAACCGGACCGTACGCCGGGTCGGGGTAGTGGGAATGAAGCTCGTTCGGGTCGCGGGCGAGGTCGTAAAGCTCGCGGGCCCCGTCGCGGTACTCCACGTAGAGCCAGCGGTTGGTGCGAACGGCGCGATAGCTGAGGAGGCGGCGCACAGCGGGCGCCCCGTCCTGGTCTTGATCCCGCACCGGGACGTATCGCAGCCCCCCGGTCTCGTGCAGGAGCGGGCGGCGAGTACGACGAGCCGGGCTCCGGGCGAACGGCAGGAGCGAGCGGCCGTCAAGCGGTAGACCGGCGCGGGCCCCGGCAATTTGCACGATCGTCGGGGCAAGGTCGACATTCCCCACGAGCTCATCCGAGACCTGTCCAGAAGGGATCCCAGGGCCTCTCAGGAGCAGGGGGACCTGGGTCGAGGGGTCGTACGGAAGCATCTTGCCGCTCGGCACGTCGTGCTCGCCCTGCATGTAGCCGTTGTCCGAGGTGAACAGGATGTAGGTGTTGCGGAGCTCGCCCTGCTCGCGCAGGGCGTCGACGATCGCCTGCACGGCATCGTCGACAGCCAGCAGCGAGCGCTGACGCTGCCGGAAGTGCTCCGCGATCCGGTCCATCGCCCGCAGACGAAGCGGAGTGCGGCGCAGAAATGGCGGCTTGTCCGTCATGTCGGCCTCGTCGAACGCGCGGGTGGGCTCCAACGAGAGATTTGCGAGAGAGCGGGCATCCCGTGGAGCGGGACGGACGAGTTTGCCGGTCACGGCCCGGATCGACGCGCTCTCGTGGTGCGGCGCCAGGAACGCGACGGACAGGAAGAACGGGCGCCTGCCGGAAGCGCGGCGCTTGATGAAGTCGACCGCCTTCCCGCTGTAGACGTCGGTCTGGTAGAGCCGCGGGTCCTGGGCGAACGGGCTCCCGTATGTGCGGCGCCGGCCGTTCTCGTTGAGCGTGTAGCCCCACATGCGGTAGGTCGACCCGTCGACCGCGCCGTGCCACTCGGTCCAGCCGGGTGGGACGTCGGCGGGGATCTGCGTCCCGTAGCCGTTCAGGTACTTGCCGATGTGAGCCGTCACATATCCGGCGCGCTCGAGCCAGACCGGCAGCGAGTTCCAGCGGTTGAAGCGGGCGTAGCCGCCGGTCGGCGGATACAGGCCCATGACCCTGTGGTTATGGGCGTACTGGCCGCTGAAGAAGGTCGCGCGCGAAGGGCAGCAGACCGGATACGAGACGTACGAGCGAGCGAACGTCACGCCGTGCGCGCCCAGCAGCGCCCGCGTGCGAGGCATGACGGCCATGTCTTGGACTGTCTCGTCGTCTGTCATCAGGACCACGACGTTCGGACGGCTGCTCTGTCCAATGACGCCCCCGCCCGGCTCCGCGCTGCCACGCGCCACCGTCTGCATGCTCATGGCCACGGCCACGGCGGAGACGAGCGCGAGCACTGTGAGGAGCGCTTTCGACACGGTCGATGTAGCGAACCTCGCCTGGCCACCCGTTCAAGACGGAAGCCCGATGGAAGCGACAGGAATGGCCTATTGGGCGTCAACCAAAAACTGTTGGGAGCCCCAAGGGCGAGCCGTACGTTCGCAGGGTGTTCCGGCGCGCGCTCACGATCATCCCGCTCGTGCTGCTCGCCTGCATCGCGGGCGCGTTCACGGTGCGCAACGGCCCCGACGCCGAGACACGAGCCGCCGTCGTGAGCCTGGCCGATCCCGGCAGGGTACTACCCCGTCCGGCGCGGGTGGCCGTGCTGGCGCTGGAGAACCGCAGCTACGAGCAGGTGATCGGGAGTCCGCGTGCGCCATTTCTGAACCGGCTCGCTCGCCGCTATGCGCTGGCGACGCGCTACTACGCGCTGGCGCACCCCTCACTCCCCAACTACATCGCGCTCACGGGCGGAGATACGTACGGGATCCATACGAACTGCAGCACGTGCGTCACCCCACACCACAACCTGCTCAACCAGCTGAACCGTGCTGAAATCGGCTGGCGGGCATATTTCGAAGGCCTGGCGGACGGGGCCGCGCTACGGGCTCGCACCGCCCGATACAACCCGCACTACAACCCTTTCGCCTATTTCGAGCGAATCGCCGGCAGCCCGTCGGCGCGACGCCGCATCGGCAACTTCACCGACCTGCGTCGCGACGTGGCCGCGCGTCGACTCGCGCGGTTCTCGTGGATCGCACCCGACGTGTTCCACGACGGTCACAACAGCTCCCTGAGCCAGGCCGACCGTTTCGCGGCGCGACTCGTGCCCCAGGTATTACGGGCGCTGGGCTCGCGGGGCGTGCTCTACCTCGTCTGGGACGAGGGCCCGAACAGCGACCTGCGCGGCGCGGGCGGCTCGCCTGGCGGCGGGCGCGTTGTCCTGATCGCGGCCGGCGGAGCCGCGCGCAGGGGCGCCCGCAGCTCGGTGCCGGTGAATCACTACGCGCTGCTCCGCACGATCGAGGCAAACCTCGGTTTGCCGGCCCTCCGCAGGGCCGGACTGCCGTCGACGCCACTGCTCAGCGGGCTGCTCCGGCCGCGCTGACCCCATGAAGACCGAGGAGAGGCCGCGAGCGCCAGCCGGCCATCCTTGTGACTCACCTCGTTTCTTCAGACCGTCGGCGAACTCGCCGGTCGCCGTTGCCGGGTCAGACGGATTCCTGTTGTGGCACGCCCAGGCGCACGAGCTCGGTGCGCGAGGTCAGGCTGAGCTTGCTGAACACCTTCCGCAGGTGGTAGTCGATCGTGCGCGGGCTGAGGTAGAGCTGTGCGGCGATCTGGCGGTTGGTCATGCCGGAGGCGACGAGTCCGGCGATCTGCAGCTCCTGTGGGGTCAGCTGGTCGAGCGTCGAGGGGTCGCGCCGCCTGGCCGTCTCGCCGGTGGCGCGCAGCTCGGCCTCGGCGCGCTCCTCCCAGGGCGGCAGGCCGACCTGCTGGAAGAGGTCGGCGGCCCTGCGCAGATGCAGGCGCGCTTCGCGCTTCTGCCGCTCGCGCCGCAGCCACTCGCCGTACAGCAGCTCGGTGCGGGCCTGCAGGAACGGCGAGAGGGTCGCCTCGGGCGCGAGCGCCGTCTCGAACTGCGCCCGCGTGTCTTCCTCCCCCACGAGCGCCCGGCAGCGGGCAAGGACGGACAGCCGCGCCGCGGACGGCGAGCGCTGCACCCAGTCCGCGTAGCGGTCGAATCGATCCGCGGTCTCGTCGAGCCGCCCGGAGCGCGCCGCCGCTTCGATCAGGTCCGGGATCGACCACAGTCCGATCAGCGGATTCCACTCGGGTCGCTCGAGGGCGGTCACGAGCAGCAGGCGGTCGGTCGCCTCGCCCGCCCTGCCCAGGGTGAGGTCGAGCTGCGCGAGCGCCCACTCGGCGTGGTCGACGATGAAGGTCCCGCCGCCGGCCTCGGCGAGCTCGATGGCCTCTTTGGCGTGGTCGTGCGCCTTTGACTCGTCTCCTCGCAGCGCGTCGAGCGTGGCGACGACGATGAGGTTCCAGCCGGCTCCCAAATGGTGTCCGAAGTCGCTCGCGAGCCTGGTTCCCTCCTCCGCGGCGGATCGCCCAAGGTTGAAGCGGCCGACGCCGATCAGCGCGCTCGCCTGTGCCCACAGCGCCATCGGCAGCATGCTGAGCAGCCCGCGTTCTCGCGCGATCGTGACCGCGCGGGTGGAGGATGGAAGGCCGTCTGCGAACGTGCCCCCCATGAAGCCCATGGTCGCGATGAGGGACGCCCAGATCAGCGGGAGGGGATCCTCGAGCCGCTCCGCGTGCCGGATCGCGTCCCGGAGGAGCGGCGCGGCAGCTTCGTGGTCCCCCGCCAGCTCGGCCGCCACCCCGCGCAGCGCGGCCACACGAAAACGAGCCGTATCGTCCCGCGGCACGATCGCCTCGGCCCGCGCGCTGATGGCCGCGGCCTGGGCGTAGTCGCCGGCCCACTCAGCGGCCTCGGTCGCTTCGGTCAGCATCTCGAGCGTGAGCGAGGCATCCTCGCTGGTGTCGGCCGCCTCGACCAGGACCGCGACAGCGCCGCGAAGGTCGCCGGTTCTCGCCTGGATCACGCCGCGCAGATACAGGAGCTCCGCTCGTGCGTGACTGGTACTGAGCGGGAGCGCCCGCGCAATCAGCTCGCGGGCACGCTCAGGTTGCCCGGCCGCCCACGCTGCCTCTGCGGCGGCGGCGAGCCGATGGCTCCGGCGACCCTCGTCGGCACTCAGCTCGGCCGCGCGGACGAATGCCGTGGCGGCCGAGGCGTGTCCGGCGCGAGCCTCGTAGCGATGCGCTGACGCTTCGAGGGCCGCGGCGACCTCTTCGTCCGCCTGCAGCGCGGCCAGCGCCTGGTGCCAGGCGCGGCGGTCGGCGTCCTCGGCGCTGCTGAGCGCCGCCGCAAGCGCGGCGTGGCCGGCCCGGCGCTGGCTGAGCGTCGACGATTCGAGCAGCGCGGAGCGCACGAGCGGGTGGCGAAAATCGATCCTGCCGCCGGCCACGCGCAGCAGGCCCGCCTGCTCGGCGGAGTCCAGCGCATCTTCCGGCAGGCCCGTCTCGCCCGCCGCACGCAGCACCGTGGCCACCTGTTCGCCGTCGTCGAGCGCCGCGATCAAGAGCGTGGCGCGCGTGGCGACCGGCAAACGGCCGACGCGCTGCTCGAAGGCCGACCGCAGCCGGGCGGTCAACGGGATCGCCTCGGGCAGAGCGGCGCGACCCTCCAGCTGCGCGTGGGACAGGCCCTTCGGCAGCTCGAGCAGGGCGAGCGGGTTTCCGGCCGCTTCGGCAAGCAGCCACTCGCGGACGGGATCGGCTGCGGCCGGCGCGCTCTCCCGTAGGAGCCGCGCGGCAGGCTCGGGAGCGATCCCTTCGAGCACGAGATCGGGCACGCCGGGCGCCTCGAACGTGCGGGCCTCACCCTCGCGGACGGCGAACAGCATCGCCACAGGCTCGGCCCCGAGCCTGCGCGCGCTGAAGACCAGCGCCTCCGCCGACGCAGTGTCCAGGAACTGCGCGTCGTCGATCAGGCACAGGACCGGAGCTTCGTCGGCGCCAGCCGCCAGCAGGCTGAGCGTGGCTGCCGAGACCAGCAAGCGGTCCGAGCCGGCGGACGGAGCGAGCCCGAGGGCGCCTGCCAGCGCGTCCGCCTGCGTTTCGGGCAGGTCGCCCAACATGTCAACGATCGGACGCAGCAGCCCGTACAGGCCGGCGAAGGCGAGGTCCGACTCCCCCTCGACTCCCGTGGTGCGGAGCACCCTACGCGCGCCGCCGCGCTCCGCGGCGTGCCTCAACAGTGCCGTCTTGCCCGTCCCGGCCTCACCGCGCAGCACCAGACAGCTGCTCTCGGCGCGGGTCGAGAGCTCCAGCAGCCGGTCGATCGCGGCGCATTCGCGCTCACGGCCAACCAACGACCCGGACGTCCGCTCGAGCTGCGGCGTCGCCATCCACCGATCGTAGACCCCGGGAGTACTGGGGACAGACCGGCGATCGCGACTGGCGAGATCACCGATGCCTTGAAGTGCTCACTGGCCGAGCCTTGTTCTCCATTCCCGATCAGGAGGACTCGCATGAAACGCATGACAATCTTGGCCGCGCTGTCTGCGGTGCTGGCCGCGGGCATCGCCGCAACAGCGACCCCCGCGGACGCGGCGGTGAGCTCGGCGTCGATCGTAGGAGGGGTAGCCACGCTCAACCTCGACGGCGCCAATGACAACGTGACGGTGTCGGTGTCCGGCGGCCTGCTGGTGCACGGCCAGACGACCGGTGGGCTCAACAGCGGCTCGGACTGGGACAGCGCCACGGCCGGCGACCAGACGGTCCCGGCCGACGGCACGTTCGTCGTCGTCGTCAACGGCGGCGACGGCAACGACTCGCTGGCGGTTCTGGCGAAGAACAGCGAGATCGTTACCGCGGCGCTCAACGGCGGGCCCGGCGACGACGTGCTGACCGGCTCCGATACCGGCGACTCGCTTGAGGGCCTTGACGGCAACGACCGCCTCGTCGGCGCAAAGGGCGGCGACGACATGAGCGGCGGGAACGGCAACGACACGCTCGTCTGGAACAACGGCGACGGGAGCGACTCCATCGACGGCGGCGCCGGCAACGACACCACCGAGGTCAACGGCAACCCGACGCTCGGTGACTCGTTCACGCTCGAGCCGAACGCCGCGAACCCCGCGCGGCTGACGTTCGAGAGGACCAATCTGGTGCCGTTCACGCTCGACGCATCGACCGAGCGCTTCCAGGTCAACGGGCTCGGCGGCGACGACTCCTTTACGGCGAGCGATGGCGTGGGCGCGCTCACGCTGCTCTCGGTCGACGGCGGCGCCGGCGTGGACACGGTCAACGGCTCCGACGGGCCGGACCTGATCCTCGGCGGCGAGGGCAACGACCTCCTGAACGGAGGCGGCGGCGACGACCGCATCGTCGGCGACCGTGGCAACGACACGATGAACGGCGGCGCGGGCGACGACACGCTGGTGTGGAACAACGGCGACGCCACGGACGTCATGAACGGCGACGACGGCCGCGACGACGTCGAGGTCAACGGCGCTCCGGCGGCGGGCGACGTGTTCACGGTCGAGCCGAACGGCGCGCGGATCAAGTTCGACCGCTCGAACCTCGTGCCGTTCTCCCTCGACATCAGCTCGAGCGAGACGCTGCACGCCAACGGGCTCGGCGGCGACGACTCCATCACGGTCGGCGCAGTCGGAGGGTTCTCCGTGACCGCCTCAGGCGGCCCCGGCAACGACACGCTGACCGGCGGCGGCTCGTCGGAGGTGTTTCTCGGCGGGTCGGGCAACGACACGATCACCCCCGGTGGCGGCATCGACGTCGTCTTTGGCGACGAGGGGGATGACCACGTGAACGTCCGCGACCGCACCGCTGACCTGGCCAGCGGCGGCGCCGGACACGACTCGGTTGTCGCCGACCCCGGCAACCTCGACATCCTCGACGGCTTCGAGAGCGTCGACCGCACGCCGGGCGCCGGACCCCCGCCGGTGGTGCCGCCGGTCGACACCTCCACGCGGCCGGTCACCATCAGGGGCGGCACGGTGAGGGTCAGCAGAGGAACGGCGGCGATCAAGGTGCGCTGCCCCTTGAGCGCCTCGGCCGACTGCATCGGCTCGCTGACGCTCCGGACCGCCAAGGCCGTCCGACTGGCCGGCGTAAGCGCCGTCCTCGAGCTCGGTAGCAGGCGCTACGAGGTCGCCCCCGGCACCGCCAAGACCCTCAGGGTGAGGCTGGCCAAGGGCAGTAAGCGCCTGGCCGGCACGGGCGGCCGCCTGAGGGTTCGGGCGATCGCCTCGACGGGCGCCTCCGGCAAGACCGCGCAGAGCTCCCGGCGATTGACGCTGGCGCTGTCTCACTAGGGCGATGCGGCCATCGCTGCTCCGCGGCGATGGCCGCTCCCCGACCTCCCAGGACAAAGGAACGAACATGACTCACAGCAAGCCGATTTCCTTCCTCGCCGCCGCCGCGATACCCCTGACCGCGGTCGCGTTCGCCGGTTGCGGCGGCGGCGGCAACGCAACCGCCGCTCAGGCGCCTGCCAAGGCGGCGAGCGGAAAGGCGGCGACGGTTAAGGTCGCGAAAACCGGCCTGGGCAACGTGCTCGTCGATTCGCAGGGCCGGACGATCTACCTGTTCAAGAAGGACAACGGCGGCAAGAGCGCCTGTAGCGGTGGGTGCGCCATCGACTGGCCCCCCGTCCGGGCGAACGGCGTGCCGACCGTCGGCGACGGCGCGAACGCCTCGATGGCCGCGACCACCAAACGTTCCGACGGAGCACCACAGGTCACCTACAACGGCCACCCGCTCTACCTGTACGCCGGCGACCAAAAGCCCGGCGACACAAACGGCCAAGGCGTGACTGCGTTTGGCGCCGCCTGGTACGCGCTCACCCCAGCCGGAAATCAGGTGTCCGGCGGAACGTCGACCTCGGGCGGCAGCAGTGGCTATTGACCCGGATGCCCGCATCGAGTTCCACATCCGTCTGAAGGAGCTTCTGGCCGAGCGCCTGCTCGCCTCGAGCGAGGGGCTGGCGGCCGACAGCGCGTACATGGCCGACCTCGATCACGAGATCGCCGAGGTGCGCGCTGCCTACATCGCGGCTGCGGTCACCGAGATCGCGGTGCTCCGTGGCGAGCTGTTCGGGCCGCAGGTGGGCTGATGATTCCCCGCGCTGATCGCGCATTGGCAGCGGACTTAGGGAGTGGGCGCGGCTGGGTTCGAACCAGCGACCTCTCGCGTGTGAGGCGAGCGCTCTCCCGCTGAGCTACGCGCCCGGGAGAGGCGTCCAGTCTAGACGGGAGCTCTTGCCGCCGGGAGGCGGCTTAAGCTTCTCTTTCGCGTGGACGCTTCGGTTCAGGATCCGGTGCGGGCGCTCGCTCGGGCGGTCGGGACGCTGTGGTGGGTGTGGCTCGCCTTCGGCATCTTCTGGATCGCCGTCGCGTTCGTGGTGCTGCAGTTCGACCAGGCTTCGATCACCACCGTCGGCGTGCTGATCGGCTTCATGTTCCTGTTCGCCGGCTTCCAGCAGCTCTTCATCGCGGTATTCGCTGACGGCTGGGCGAGGTGGGTCCTGATGATCTTCGGCGCGCTGCTGCTGATCGCCGCGGTGCTCTCGTTCATCGAGCCCAAGAACACGTTCGCCGGCGTCGCCGACATCCTCGGCTTCATCTTCCTGCTCATCGGCGTGTTCTGGACGATCGAGGCGCTCGCGGAGCGGGCCATGAACTCGCTCTGGTGGATCAGCCTGATCGCCGGCATCGCGACCGTGATCCTCGGCTTCTGGACCGCCGGGCAGTTCTTCATCGACAAGTCGTATCTGCTGCTCGTCTTCGCCGGCATCTGGGCGCTGTTCCACGGCGTCACCGACCTCATACGGGCCTTCCAGATCCGGGCCTTCGCGAAGGCGCTCGAGCAGGCGGCGCCCTAGAGCGCGACGATCGCGTCGATTTCCACGTCGGCGCCCTTGGGCAGCGACGCCACGCCGATCGCCACGCGCGCGGGCGGATCGGCGCCCTCGAAGAACGACCCGTAGACCTCGTTCACGCGCGCGAAGTCGCCCATGTCGGTGAGGTAGACCGTGCAGCGAACAGCGTCCGCCAGCGAGCCGCCGGCCGCCTCGCATACCGCCGTGAGGTTCTCGAGGCAGCGCCGCGTCTGCCCGTCGATTTCCTCCTTGACGATCTCGCCGGTCGACGGATCGAGCGGGATCTGGCCGGAGCAGAACAGCAGGCTGCCGCTGCGGATGCCCTGGCTGTAGGGGCCGATCGCCTCGGGGGCGCCGTCTGTCGAGACTGACTGTCTGAGTGCCATGTTGGGAGCCTATGTGGACGAAATGCGCGACCGCACCTACCTTGGGCGGATGAAGAAGCTCGTGTCGCTCGCGGCCGTCGCCGCGGCATGCCTCGCAGTCGCGCCCTCGGCGGGCGCCATCACCTTCGGTCAGCTCGACGGGAACACACATCCCAACGTCGGCGGGCTGTTCGCCGATTGGGATCCGACGGTGCCAGGGCCCGACTTCCTCTGCACCGGCACGCTGATCTCGCCGACGGTCTTTCTCACCGCCTCGCACTGCACCGCCTTCCTGACGTCCGTCGGTGTGGCTCCCGACGCGGTCTTCGTGAGCTTCGACCCCGACGTCGCGAACGACGACGGCTCCGTCCGGACCGGCGCGCAGCAGCTGCCGGGCACCTACCACACGCATCCGCGCTTCGGGCCGCACTTCGGGGACGGCGACGCGCACGACATCGCGGTGGTCGTGCTCGACAGCCCCTACAACGGCGCGATCCCGGCGAGCCTCCCGACGCTGAACGAGCTCGCCGTGAAGAAGAGCCTGCTCGGCTCGCAGTACACGGCGGTCGGGTACGGCGACGTCCGCGAGATCAAGCAGACCGGCGCGAACGCGCTCTTCTTCGACGGCCAGCGGCGCTTTGTGGCCCAGACCCTCACCGGGCTCACCAAGATCTGGCTGAAGATGACCATGAACCCGCTTAAGGACAGCGGCGGCACCTGCTTCGGCGACTCGGGCGGGCCGCACTTCGCCGGCACGGGCAGCCAGACCTATCCGGGCGAGGTCGTCGCGCTCACTGTGGGGGGCGACGGGGCCTGTCGCTCCACCGACGTCGATTACAGGCTCGACACCGCCTCGGCGCGCGACTTCCTGGGCGAGTTCGTGAATCTTCCCTGAGTTCGCGCTAGCCTCTTCCGTGGACCGTGCTAGGCGGGGAGGTAGCGGTGCCCTGTCACCTGCAATCCGCTCTAGCAGGGCTGAATTCCCGTTCGAGGGACTTCGGCTCTCGGGGCCAGTACGCCGGACAGAGGCGTCGATGGCCGGGTCCCGCGCGGCGAGCGCTCGCGAACCAGGTCAGATCCGGGAGGAAGCAGCCTTAAGCGATACCGCTCGTGCGCCGCGGGCAAGCCTGGCCGGAGTCGAAGATCGGCGGGCACGCCCGAGATCGAGTCACAGAGACGGGTGCACGGTCCGCTTTCTTCCCATGTCCCAAGAGGCTCTCGACATCGTCCGGAAGTCGGCCGAGCGCTGGAACGCCGGCGACTTCGAGTCGATGTTCGAGCTATATGCCGACGACCTGGTCGTCGTGACCGGCGAACACTGGCCCGAGGCGAACGTCACGATGGAGGGAAAGGACGCCTTTCGCGAAAGCACGCAGGAGTGGCTCGAGATCTGGAAGTCGGTCGAGCTCGAGACCCACGGCGTGCAGGCATACGGCGACAGGGTCGTGGCGCATGGATGCTGGCGCTCCACCGGGCGCGCGAGCGGGGTCGAGGGCACGATGCCGATTCATATGGTCCTGACGGTCCGGGATGGGAAAATCGCTCGACTTGAGTGGTATCCCGACAACGAGCGCGCCGTCGCAGCCGCACGCGGCGCCTGACCTCGACACGCTCGAGGCCGTCCAGCGGCGCGTGCTCTGGCTCGCGACCGCGATCGTGCATCACGCCAATCGCGTGCGCGAGAACCGCTCGGGGGTGAAGGTCGGAGGCCACCAGGCCTCGAGCGCGTCGATGGTGAGCCTCATGACCGCGCTCTGGTTCTCGGACCTGCGCGCCGAGGACCGCGTGTCGGTGAAGCCGCACGCGTCGCCGGTGCTGCACGCGATCAACTACCTGCTCGGCCGGCTCGAGCGGCCATACCTCGAGTCGCTGCGCGCCTTCGGCGGCCTCCAGAGCTACCCGAGCCGCACCAAGGATCCTGACCCGGTCGACTACTCGACCGGCTCGGTCGGCATCGGCGCGACCGCCCCGATCTGGGGGGCGATGGCGCGCCGCTATCTCGAGCACCACCGCTTCGAGGCGCCGCCGCGCGGGCGCGAGATCGCCCTGCTGGGCGACGCCGAGCTCGACGAGGGCGCCGTCTGGGAGGCGATCGCGGACCCGTGGGTGGCCCGTCTCGGCGAGGTGCTGTGGGTGGTGGACCTGAACCGCCAGTCGCTCGACCGCGTTGTGCCCGACATCGCCTTCGGCCGGCTCGCCGGGATGTTCGAGGCCGCCGGCTGGCAGGTGCTCACCGTCAAGTACGGGCGCAGGCTCGAGTCGCTCTTCGAGCGCGCCGGCGGCGAGGACCTGAGGCGGCGCATCGACGAGATGCCGAACGAGGAGTACCAGCGGCTTCTGCGGGCCGACCCCGCCGAGCTCCGCGAGCGGCTCCAGGGGCGGAGCGCGGGCCTGGCTGCGCTGGCCGGCGAGCTGGCCGACGACGAGCTGCGCGCCGCATTCCGCGACCTCGGCGGGCACGACATCGGCAAGCTGATCGAGGCATACCGGGCGGTGCAGCACGACCGTCCCACGGTGATCTTCGCCTACACGATCAAGGGCTGGTCGCTGCCGATCGAGGGCCATCCGGAGAACCACTCGGCTCTGCTCACGGTCGACCAGTTCGCCGAGCTCGCGAAGCAGCTCGGCACCGACGCCGAAGACCCCTGGGCGCCGTTCGAGCCCGGCAGCCCCGAGGGAGAGCTGGCCGCCGCGGCCGCGGCGGCGCTCGCGCGCGACGAGCCCAAGCCGCAGGCACCGCCGAAGGTGCCGGCCTCGCTCGGCCGGAAGCACCGGGGGAAGGAGTCGACCCAGCAGGCCTTCGGCCGCTTCTTCGTCGACCTCGTGCACGATGCCCCCGAGGTCGCGGAGCGCGTCGTCACGGTAAGCCCGGACGTGGCCAGCTCCACGAACCTCGGCGGGTGGATCAACAAGGCGGGGATCTGGTCGGTCGGCGAGCGCCGCGACTGGTTCGCCGACGACCCGCAGACGCTGGTGCACTGGCACGAGACCACCTCGGGCCGCCACATCGAGCTCGGCATCGCCGAGACGAACCTGGTCGGCCTGCTCGGCGAGCTCGGCGCCACCTGGAGCCGCCACGGCCAGCCGCTCCTCCCGATCGGCACGATCTACGACCCCTTCGTGGGGCGCGCCCTCGAGCCGTGGTCGTTCGGGATCTACGCGGGCGGGCAGTCGATCCTGATCGGCACGCCGTCGGGCGTCTCGCTGGCCCCGGAGGGAGGCGCCCACCAGTCGATCGTCACGCCCTCGATCGGGATCGGTCAGCCCGGCTGCACGTTCTGGGAGCCCGCCTTCGGCCAGGATCTCGAGTGGACGCTGCTCCACGCGCTGTCGCGGCTCGGCCGGCCGGGTGGCGAGTCGGCCTACTTCCGCCTCTCCACGCGGCCGATCGACCAGGCGCTGGCCGGCGAGGACGCCTCGGACGCGCGACGCGAGCTCGTCCTCGCCGGGGGCTATCGGCTGCGTCGGTCCGCCGGCAACCCCGCCGTGACTCTGGTCGGGATGGGCGCGGCGGTCCCCGAGGTGCTGCGCGCCGCGGACACGCTCGGTGACGGGGCCGAGGTGATCTGTCTCACGAGCGCGGACCTGCTTCACCGGGCGCTTCGCGGACGAGCGGGCTTCGGAGAGCATCCGCCGGAGATCCTCGACGAGCTGTTCCCGGCCGAGCGCGCCGCCCCGATGGTCACGGTGCTGGACGGGGACCCGAACGCGCTGGCGTTCCTGGCGGCCGTGAACGCGGTGCCGCTCACGCCGCTGGGCGTGACCCGCTTCGGCCAGTCAGGCGACCTCGACGACGTCTACCGCCACCACGAGATCGACGCTGAGAGCATCGTCGGCGCCGCGTTGGACCTGCTGGACTAGCCGTCGATCGCGTCCACGAAAGCCTCGACCACCATGGGGTCGAAGTCAGTGCCGCTGCCCCCGCGAATGAGCTCGACCGCGTGGCGAGGATCCATCGCCGGGGCGTGGTGGCGCTGGCTCGTGACCGCGTCGAACACATCGGCCACCGCGGCGATGCGCGCGAACAGAGGGATCTCGCCGCCGATTAGGCCGCTCGGGTAGCCCGAGCCGTCCCAGCGCTCGTGATGCGAGCGAACCACCGCCTTCGCGGCGGGCGAGATCGAGTCGTCGTGGAGGAATGCGAGCCCGAGCAGCGGGTGCTGCATCATCAGGGCCCACTCGTCGTCCTCCAGCGGGCCCTCCTTCTGCACCAGCCCCGGCGGGAGGGCCAGGTTGCCGATGTCCTGGAGGAATAGGCCCGTTCCCAGGTCCTCGAGAGCGCTGTCATCGAGGAGCTCTCTGCCGATCAGGACGCCGACCACGGTCGCGTCGATCGGGTGGTTGAGGTTGTAGGCGGCGGGGCGTGAGCCGTTGCCGGAGCTCAGGGCGTTCTTCCCGCGATCCACGACCTCGGCGAGAATCCGCCAGGCCATGTAGCGGAGATCCGTGAGGATCTCGTTGGGCAGCAGGGTGCCGGGCATGGTCGCCGCTTCCTCGTACGCACGGGCCAGCAGCGTCCGCGCGCGATCGCGGGTCTGAGCCGACAGGGCCTGCGGAGTCTGGGTCTCCACCCTGGATGTATCGGCAATCCAGAGTCCAGCCCAAGGGCCGGGGTTATTGCATCAGTTCCATCGTTGCCAGCAGCTCGCAGTGTGTGGCGTCGGCGAGGTAGCTGAAGGTGCCGGAGACGGTCGCGTTCGGGGTGCGGGCGATGAAGTTGCCGGTGCCCGAGTCGTTCCCAGTCCCACCGGTCGCAAGCCGAATTCAGTGCTTCTGGCGGGGTGGCGGCGGAAGGGGTGGTTATTCTCGACTCTCCGATGCTGTCGCTCTACCGCCGCCACCGCCCGAGGACGTTTGACTCGGTGGTGGGCCAGGAGCACATCGTCAGGACGCTCCGCAACGCGATCGAGCTGGACAAGGTCCATCACGCCTATCTGTTCGTCGGCTCGCGCGGGACCGGGAAGACGTCCATGGCGAAGCTCCTCGCCTGCGCCCTCAATGCGGAGGGTGGCGCGCGGGCGGATTTCGACCCGGAGTCGCCCACGGCGAAGGCCATCCTGGCCGGGAGCTCGCTCGACGTGGTCGAGATGGACGCGGCGTCGAACAACTCGGTCGACGACATCCGCGAGCTGCGCGAGAACGTCGCGCTGGCGCCGATGCAGGGCGGCAAGCGCGTCTACATCCTCGACGAGGCGCACATGCTCACGACGGCGGCGTGGAACGCGTTCCTGAAGACGCTGGAGGAGCCCCCCCAGCACGTCGTCTTCGTGCTGGCGACGACAGAGGCGCACAAGGTGCCGGCCACGATCATCGACCGCTGCCACCGCTTCGACTTCCAGCGCCCCTCGCTCGAGCAGATCGCAGGGGTGCTGAGGCGGGTGGCCGCCGAGGAGGGCATCTCGATCCCCGACCCCGCGGTGGGGATGCTGGCGCGCGCGGCGACCGGGTCCTTCCGCGACGCCCTCGGGACGCTGGAGCAGCTCGTCACCTACGGCGGCAACGACGTGAAGCTCGACGACGTGCTCGAGATCCTCGGCGTGGCCGACGCGGAGCTGGTGCTCGCGGCCGGCGAGGCGCTCGCGGACCGCAATCCCCGCGACGCGCTGCTCACGGTGCAGAGGCTCTCCGAGTCGGGGCGCGACTTCACCCAGTTCATGCGCGACCTGTCGGCCCACCTGCGGCACCTGTTCGTGGTCCAGACGCTCGGCCACGTGCCCGACTCGTTCTCGGTCACCGCCGAGCACACCGACAGCCTGGCCTCGCAGGCCGACCGCCTCTCGCAGGGCGAGATCCTGCGTGCGATCGACTTCCTGGCAGCGGCGATCGCCGCGGTGAAGGACGGAAGCGAGCCGCGCATCCAGCTCGAGATGGCGCTGCTGAAGGCGACACAGCCGCAGGCCGACCTGTCGCTGCAGGCGCTGATGTTCCGGATCGACCAGCTGGAGAGCGCGCTGGGCGGCGAGGCGGCCGCACCCTCTCAACCGGCGGCCGCACCATCCCAGGCAGCCGCCGCGGCATCCCAACCCGGAGCTGCTAGGGAGCAACGACCTGCACCCAAGGGAAATTCTTCCGCGGCCGTCGCTCCGCAGGTCGACGCGGCGCCGCAGCCGGTGGGCGCCGTCGAGCTCGATCAGATCGTCGCCCTGTGGCCGGCTGTCGCGGAGGCGGTCGCGGAGCAGAACGGGATGCTCAGCGCCGCCCTGTCCGCCGCCACCCCGACAGCCCTCGACGCCGACCGGCTCACCGTCGCCTTCCCGGCGGACGCCGCCTTCGTCAAGAAGAAGGCAGAGCAGGGCCGCGATCTCGTTGCAACCGCGGTGCGCGGAATCACCGGCCAGCCGCTGACACTCGCGTTCGAGCTGAGCGAGGCAGCGGCGACGCCCGCCACGGCGACGCTCGACCACGATCAACTGATCGAACGGCTGCGCGCCGAGTTCGGTGCGGAAGAAGTATTCGATGACGAGGAGAAGGACTGATGGGTCAGCCGAACCTGAACCAGATGATGAAGCAGGTCCAGAAGATGCAGGCCGATATGGCGAAGGCTCAGGAGGAGCTGAAGAACGAGGTCGTGGAGGCCAGCGCGGGCGGCGGGATGGTCACCGTGAAGATCAGCGGCGAGCTGGAGCTCAAGGAGCTGACGATCTCCCCCGACGCCGTGGACCCGGAGGACGTGGAGATGCTCCAGGACATGGTCCAGGCGGCGGTGAACGAGGCCATCCGCTCCGCCCAGGAGCTGGCCGCGTCGAAGATGAACGCGGCAGCGGGCGGCCTGGCGGGACCGGGCGGCCTGGGCGGGCTGGGGCTGCCGGGGATGTAGCTCGGCTGGTCGTCCGCCGGCCGCGGCGTCGGTTTCGGCGCACGACGGGCATTGAGGACAGGGTCCTTGGTCGATAGTGCACCCATACGGTGCATGAGTGACCAAGCCTCCCTTGGATCCAGCTCCTTCACCGCCGCCGTTCGCCGGCCCGGCGCCACCGCTGAAGCAGCCGCCCCCCCGGATAGCCTCTGTCGTTCGTGTTCGCAGCACCCGTCAACCGGCTCATCACGGAGCTCGCTCGCCTGCCTGGCATCGGCCAGCGCACCGCTCAGCGCCTGGCGTTTCACATCCTCAGCACGTCCGAGGACGAGGCGCTTGCGCTTGCCGACGCCATTCGCGAGGTCAAGGCGACGGTGGGCCACTGCGAGGTCTGCTTCAACCTCGCCACCGAGGCCACCTGCCGCATCTGCCAGGACGAGCGGCGCGAGGCGGCGACGATCTGCGTGGTCGAGCAGCCGAGCGATGTGATCCCCATCGAGCGCTCCGGCGAGTTCCACGGCCGCTACCACGTGCTCGGCGGGGCGCTGTCGCCGATCGACGGGGTCGATCCCGAGAACCTCCACATCTCGGAGCTGCTCACGCGGGTGGACAACGGCGCCGGCGTCCGCGAGGTGGTGATCGCCACCAACGCGACCACGACCGGCGAGGCCACCGCCCTCTACCTGGCGGACGCGCTCCGCGAGCGCGCGCCGGAGGTCGTGGTCACCCGGTTGGCGAGCGGCCTGCCGGTGGGCTCGGACCTCGAGTACGCGGACGAGATCACGCTCGGCCGCGCGCTGCGCGGTCGCCAGACCATCTAGCCCGGGCGTACGATGAGTGGCATGGCGACCCGGCTGGTACGCGGTGCCTGTCCGCACGACTGTCCAGACACCTGCGCGATGCACGTGACGGTGGAGGACGGTCGCGCCGTCAAGGTCGCCGGGGACCCGGATCATCCGATCACCGTCGGCTTCCTCTGCGGCAAGGTCTCCAATTACCTCGACCGGGTCTACTCCGACGAGCGCATCCTGCACCCCCTCGTCCGCGAGCACGGGAGCTTCCGCCAGGCCTCGTGGGACGAGGCGCTCGAGACGGCCGCGGAGGGCATCCAGCGCGCGCGCGACGAGTTCGGCGGCGAGTCGATCCTGCCCTACAGCTACATGGGAACGCAGGGCCTGATCCAGGGCAACACGATGTCGGCGCGGGTGATGAATGCACTCGGGGCGTCGGCGCTCGAGCGCACCATCTGCGCGAGCGCCGGCACCACGGGGACCGACCAGACGCACGGCTCGTCGCCGGAGGTCGACCCCGAGGAGTGGCCGAACGCGCGCTATCTGCTGATCTGGGGCTGGAACCCGCTGTCGACCGCTCCCCACCTGTGGCGGAAGCTGCTGGACGCGCGCACGGCCGGCGCGCGCATGGTCGTCGTCGACCCGTTCCGCAGCCGCACGGCGCGGCTGGCGGACGAGCATCTCAGCCCGCTGCCCGGCACCGACGCCGCGCTCGCCATCGGCATGATGCGCGCGATCGTCGACGCCGGGCTCCAGGACGAGGACTGGTGCCGCGCGCACACCGACGGCTACGACGAGCTGCTCGGCGAGCTCCAGCAGCGAACGGTCGAGGACTGCGCCGCCGAGTGCGGGGTGGAGGCGGAGGCGATCGCCCGGATCGGGCGCGAGTTCGCGACGACGCGCCCCGCGCTGCTCCGGCTCGGCGTTGGAGCCCAGCGCCACGCCGGCGCCCCCGCCGCCTATTCGACGATCGCATCGCTCCCGCTGCTGACCGGGGCCTGGAGGGACCGGGGCGGCGGCTTCTCGTACATCCCGAGGGCGACGGCCGGTGCGATCAGCGCGGGACCGCTCCAGCGCGACGACCTCCGCCCAGGCCCGGTGCGAACCATCAACATGTCGCAGCTCGGCGAGGCGCTCACCGACCCCGAAATGGACCCGCCGGTGAAGGCGTTCGTCTGCTGGAACTCGAATCCGGCGGCGATCGCACCCGACCAGGAGCGCGTCCTCGAGGGCCTGCGCCGCGACGACCTCTTCACGGTCGTGATCGAGCAGTTCATGACGGACACCGCGGAGCTCGCGGACGTGATCCTCCCGGCCACCACCCAGCTCGAGCATCTGGACGTGCTGTTCTCGTGGGGCCATCACTACGTGACCTGGAACGAGGCCGCGATCGAGCCGGAGGGCGAGGCGAAGCCGAACACCGAGATCTTCAGGCTGCTGGCCGAGCGCCTCGGCCTCGACGACCCGTGCTTCCGAGAGACCGATGCCGAGCTCGTGGACGCCCTGCTCGCCGGCTTCGAGGAGAACGGCCTCCGGGAGCGGGGCTGGACCAAGGTCGACCTCGGCCAGGGGCCGACTCCGCATGCGGAGGGGAGCTTCCGCACCGAGAACGGCAGGGCGCACCTTCACGCTCGCTACGAGCCGCCCGCCGAGGTGGCGAACGCCAAGCTCGCGGAGCGCTTCCCGCTCGCGATGGTCACGCCGAAGACCCATCTGTTCCTGAACTCCACGTTCGCGAACCGGCATGCGCGCCAGCACTCGGCACAGCCGTCGCCGGAGGTGGTGGTGAGCCCGGGCGACGCCGAGGCGCGCGGTATCGAGGACGGCGGCGAGGTGCGCGTGTTCAACGACCGCGGCGCCTTCACCTGCACCGCGCGCGTGTCGGACGACGCGCGCCCCGGGGTGCTCGTGGCCCCGATGGGCTGGTGGAACTCGGACTACCCGGGCGGCCGCAGCGCGCAGGCGACGACGCCCGAGCTCCTGACCGCGGAGGGGAACGCCCCGACCTTCAACGACAACCGCGTGCAGATCGAACCCTCAACCACCCTCAAGGGGGTCTGACCCTTAACTAGCGGCGGATCAGGTTGTAGTCCTGCTTCGCGAGCAGGATGCGGCCGACCGCCTCGTTCAGCCGCGCGCGCGGCACGCGGCCGCGCTGCACCGCTCTGAGCACGGCGATGTAGGCGGCCTGCTGGTCGCCCGCGGTCCCGGAGATGTAGAGCATGTCCGCGCCGGCGCCGAGCGCCCGCACGGCGGCGTCGGGCACCGTGTACAGCGCGGTGATGGCGGGGTCGGCGAGGTCGTCGGTCATCGACACGCCCTTGAACTTCAGCTCCCGCCTGAGCAGCGTTGAGTCGACCACCCGGGTCAGCGAGGCCGGGACGGTGAAGTCGCTGAACGGGTATAGGGCCGAGCTGATCAGGATCCCCGGAGCGCCCGCGCTGATTGCCGTCTCGAAGGGCATCAGGTCGCGCTGGCGCAGCTCGTCGAGACCGAGCCCGACCGTCGCCGGCCCGTCCTCCGTCGACTGGTCGGTCGCGCCCAGACCCGGTAGGTGGGAGGGGGCGCTGAAGACGCGCTCCGCGCGATAGGCCCGGACCGTCGCGTTCGCGTATGTGGCCACCTCCTCGGGGTCGTCCGAGTAGATGCGCGTCCCGAGTGCCGAGCCTGTCTCCGTGCCGCCCACGTCGATCACCGGGCCCAGCACCGCGTTGACGCCGAGCGCGCGCAGGCTGGAGGCCGACGAGCGCGCCTCCGCTCCGGCGGTCTTGGCGAAGCGGAGGTCCGCGGGCGCCGTGGACGGCGGCAAATCGGGGAACGAGTTGAGCTCGCCGCCCTCCTGGCTCGCGAAGGTCCACGGCGGCAGATGACGGCTGCTCCTCGCCACGGCTGCCGCCTCGCCGGTCAGCGCGCTCAGCTGAGTCTGGTCGACGTAGTTCCCCGACGAGAGCACGATCCCGCCGAGGTCGAGCCGCCGCAGCCGCCCGAAGATGTCCGCGGACGCATCCGTCCCCCGGAATCCGAACAGGAACAGCTGCGCGACCTTTCGCTCCGTGGACATACTCCGCGCGAGCGCCGCGACCCTGCGCGGGAAGACGGCTTTCTCGCCCGCCTGTTCGCGCGCGGGCGGCGGCACGATTTTCGCCAGGAACGAGATGCGCTCCTCGGGCTTTCCGCGGCCCGGCGTCGGGACGTTCGACGACGTCTGGCCGCCGTCGTCGTGACCCGCGCCCACCACCGCACCGGTGACACCCGCTCCGAGTGCCAGGACAACCAGCACCAGCAGTGCGAGACGACGCCTTCCGTGTTCAGCCCGCACGGGGTGGAAAGCTATCGTTGCCCGCCATGCCATCCGCCGGTAGCGACACCGTCGTGATGAAGTTCGGCGGCACCTCGGTCGCCGACGCCGAGCGCATCAAGCGCGCGGCGCAGCGGATCGTGGCCGCGAAGGAGGCCGGTACCAGCGTCGTGGCCGTCCTCTCCGCGCGCGGGAAGCACACGGACGAGCTGGTCAGCCTCGCCTACGAGGTCTCGGACAAGCCTCACCCGCGCGAGATGGACATGCTGCTCTCGACGGGTGAGCGCGTCACCTGCGCGCTCGCGGCGATGGTCATCAACGACCTCGGCCACGAGGCGATCTCGCTCACCGGCTCGCAGGCGGGCATCGTCACCGACAGCGGCCACACCAAGGCGCGCATCATCGAGGTGAAGGCCGACCGCATCAGGCGTGGCCTCGGCGACGGGAAGATCGTCCTCGTCGCGGGCTTCCAGGGCGTCTCGCAGGAGTCGCTCGACGTGACGACGCTGGGCCGCGGCGGCTCCGACACGACGGCTGTCGCGCTCGCCGCGGCGCTGGGCGCCGACGTCTGCGAGATCTACACCGACGTGGCGGGCGTCTACAGCGCCGACCCGCGCATCGTGCCCGACGCCCGCAAGCTCTCGGTGGTCACGTTCGAGGAGATGCTCGAGATGGCGGCGAGCGGCGCGGGCGTGCTCCAGCTCCGCTCGGTCGAGTACGCGCGCAACCACGGCGTGACGATCCACTGCCGATCGAGCTTCGAAGACGGACCCGGTACGGTGGTCCAGGACGAGGACCTGACCATGGAACGACCGCTCGTTACAGCCGTGACCCACTCGACCGCCGAGGCGCGGATCACGATCACGGGCCTGCCGGACGTGCCCGGGATCGCCGGCCGCGTGCTCACCGCGCTCGCCGACGCGAACATCAACGTCGACATGATCATCCAGAACGAGCCGCAGTCCGAGGGCCACCTGGCGGACATGTCGTTCACGGTCCCGCGCGACGACGTGGCCGAGGCGCGCGCGGCGCTCGACCCGCTGAAGGCCGAGCTCGGCTTCGGCGAGGTCCAGTCCGACGACCGCATGGGGAAGGTCTCGATCGTCGGAGCCGGAATGAAGAGCCATCCGGGCGTCGCCGCCAAGACCTTCACCGTGCTGGGCGAGGCGGGCGTGAACATCGAGATGATCTCGACCTCCCCGATCAAGATCTCCTGTGTCGTGCGCGAGGAGCACGTGGCCGATGCCGTGCGCCGGCTCCACACGGCGTTCGAGCTGGGCGCCGACGCCGTCCTTCCCGAGGACGTGGCGGGCGTGCACCGCCCGAAGGTGGCGTAGCCGATGCGGGTCGCAGTCGTTGGCGCCACCGGCGCCGTGGGATCCACGATGCTCGACGTGCTTCGCGAGCGCTCGTTCCCGGCGGACGAGGTGGTGCCGTTCGCGTCGGAGCGCTCGGCCGGGCGAGTGATCGCGTGGGGCGACGAGAGCCTCACGGTCGCTCCGCTTACCGACGAGACGATCCATAGCTTCGACATCGCCCTGTTCTCCGCAGGCTCGGGCGTGAGCGCCGAGTGGGCGCCGCGCTTCGCCGACGCCGGCGCCGTCGTGGTCGACAACTCCTCGCAGTGGCGCATGCACGACGACGTGCCGCTCGTCGTCTCGGAGGTGAACCCCGAGGCGCTGGACGGCCACAAGGGCATCGTCGCCAACCCGAACTGCACGACGATGCAGACGGTGGTCGCGCTCGGCCCGATCCTCAAGCAGTCCGGGATCGAGCGAGTGGTGATGTCGAGCTACCAGGCCGTGTCGGGCACCGGCCAGCGCGCCGTCGAGGAGCTGCACGACCAGGTCGAGGCGCAGCTCCACGCCAGGGAGGTGCCGGCGCCGCAGGTCTACCCGCACCAGATCGCCTTCAACGTCCTGCCGCAGGTCGAGACCTTCAAGGACGGCGACGAGTACACGACCGAGGAGCGCAAGTGCATGCGCGAGACGAGCAAGATCCTCGGCCGCGACGACATCGGGGTGTCGGCCACCTGCGCGCGCGTGCCCGTCTACACCGGGCACTCCGTCTCGGCGAACGTCCAGACGCGCGACCCGCTGTCCCCGGAGGAGTGCCGCGCGCTGCTCGCACGCGCCCCCGGCGTCACCGTGATCGACGACCCGGCGAACGGCCTCTACCCGACCGCCCTCGACGCGGCCGGCCGCGACGACGTGCTCGTCGGCCGCATCCGCAGCGACCCCTCGCACGAGCGCTGCCTCAACCTCTGGATCGTCGGCAACAACCTCCGCAAGGGCGCCGCCACCAACGCGGTGCAGGTCGCCGAGCTCCTGAACGTGCGCGGCCTGCTGCGCGCGACACCGGCCGCCTAGGCCGTCTCGACCGGGCGCCGGTCCTCGTCCACGGCGACCGCCTCCCGCTGAGCCATCCGCGCCAGCTCTCGCCGCGACGGCACGCCGAGCTTGCGGTAGATGCTCCGCGCGTGCGTCCGCACCGTCTCGACGCCGATCGAGAGCACCTCGGCGATCTCGGAGTTGGTGCGCCCGTCCTGGAGCAGCTCGAGCACCTCGCCCTCGCGCGCGGTCAGCTCGCTGCCCTCCGAGCCCAGCCGCTCGATGCCGCCGCCGGCCGCCGCGGAGCGCGGCAGCACGTGGAGCCCGCGGGAGGCGAGGTGGATCGCGCTGATGATGTCCCGCGCCTCGGTCTCCTTCGACAGGCAGCCGGTCGCCCCGAACGAGAGCAGCTGGGTGCACTCGGCCGCGCTGGGCCGGTGCGCGAGGACGACTATGCGCGTGTCCGGCAGGCGCTCGCGAAGAGCGACCAGGTCGTGGGGACCGCTCAGCGCTCCGATGTCGAGCAACACGACCGCCGGCGAGTGCTTCGCCGCGACCGGCTCGATCTCGCGCAACGGCAGGTCGCGTGCCACCAGGTCCAGACTTGGATCAGCCTCGATCAGGACAGAGAGCCCGATGGCGACGAGATCCTCGAACTTGCCCGCGACTACCGTTGCCATGGGGCGCGCAACGGGTGAGCTTCCATACTCACCCTGGGGGTACCCGGCCCGGCCTGAAGTTACGCAGCTTTATGCAGCGGCGAGCTCAGCGACCTTCCGCTGCACGTCGCCGGTGGACACGACGTGCTTCTCCATCCCGAGCTCCTTCGGCTCGAGGCCGAGGGCCAGCCCGACCATCTGCGGCAGGTGCAGGACTGGAATGCCGAGGTCGCGCTCCACGAACTGCTGCGCGGCCGGCTGCTGCATGTCGAGGTTGAGATGGCAGAGCGGGCACGGCGTCACGAGGCAGTCGGCCCCGGCGTCGATGGCGTCGGCCAGGTGGCGGCCGGCCTGCCGGAGCGACGTGGTCCTGTTCATCGTGATCAGCGGGAAGCCGCAGCACTTGCGTGCGCCCGCGTACTCGACCTCCTCGGCGCCGAGCGCCTCGATCAGCTGGCCGAGGTAGACGTCGCGCTCGGGGTGCTCGTTGAAGCCGAGCCGCTTCGAGGGCCGCACGATGTAACAGCCGTAGAAGGGGGCGATCCGGAGGCCGCTGAGTGGCCGCCGCACGCGCTCGCGGAGCGCGTCGAAGCCGATCTCCTCGGCGAGGATCCAGAGGAAGTTCTTGTTCCACCAGTCCCCGCCGCCCTGGTAGGCCAGGCCCTCGGGTTCGAGGTGCTGGTTCACCTCGGTGCGGTATGCGGTGCTCGCGTCGAGGCGCTCCTGGCACTCCGACTGCGCGCCCTGGCAGGTCGAGCAGATGTTCATCATGCCCGCGGCGCCCTGGACGCCCTGGGCCAGTGCGAAGGTACGCGCGTTCAGCGTGTCGGCGAGCTCCTGGTTGTGCTCCGCTATCACGCCCGCGCCGCAGCAGTTCGCGCGGTCGAGCTCGACAAGCTCCAGGTCGAGCAGCGGCGCGACCTTGGCGACCGATCCGTGCAGCTCGGGAGTGAATCCCCGGGATACGCACCCGGGCCAGTAAGCCAGCTTCATGCGCCTTCCTCGCCCTCGGCCATCTCGCCAACGATGTACAGGTTCAGCTCTATGCGCTCGCCCTGCGACTCGATCTCGTTGAAGATGCGGCGCACCTGCTTCTGATCGGGGAGCTTGGGGTGAAGGAGCGCCTTCTTCGGTGAGACCTTGCCGGCGCGCACCCCGCGGATCGCGGTCGGGAGCTCCCTCGTGAGCTGCTTGGCGCCCGACGGGCTCAGCTGGCCCTTTACGAGCGACCCGTCGCCGAACGAACGCGGCAGCAGCTGCGCCTCGAAGAGGGTGCCGTACTTCTCGATCAGGCCCACGAACGCCTTCTCGTGGCCGTAGCCGTTGTTGACGTCCTTGATCCCGTAGTCGTCCGTCGCCCTGCGGCGAAGTCGCATGATCTGGTTCATCGGGGCCACGTCCTTCGGACAGACCTCGACGCACTGGAAGCAGTGAGTGCAGTCGTAGAGGCCGTGCGGGTCCTCGGCGAGGTCGCGCAGCCGCGTCTCGTGCTCGCCGTCGCGCGGGTCGCCCACGAAGCGGTAGGCCTTCGCCAGGGCGGCCGGGCCCACGAACTCGGGGTCGACCTCCATGGAGAGGCACGCCGACACGCAGACGCCGCAATGGATGCAGGCCATCGCCTGGGTCACGTCGAGCATCGCCTCGGCCGGGACGATGTACTCCTGGCCCTCCGGCGGCTCCTCGGCGGGCACGAGCCACGGCACCACGCGGCGGACCTTCTTCCAGTGCACCGCCTCCATGTCCGTCACGAGGTCCTTGACCACCGGCATGTTGCCCATGGGCTCGACGGTTATGAAGCCGTCACGGCCGCGCTCCGCCGCCTCGCCGATCCTCGTGTTGCAGGCGAGCGCCGAGCGCCCGTTGATGCGGACCCCGCACGATCCGCAGATGGCCGCGCGGCAGGAGCAGCGGATCGCGATCGACGCGTCCTCGCGGTCCTTGACCTGAAGGATGCCGTCGAGCACGGAGCGCTCCGGCGGCAGCTCGACGTCGTAGTCGGCCCAGTAGGCGGGCTCGCCCGACTCAGGGTCGAAGCGGCGGATCTTGAGCTTGAAGTCAGCCACCTAGTACGTCCTCTCCTGAGGCTCCCACTGGGTCATCGTCACCGGCGAGTAGAAGAGCTCCGGCTCGGCGCCGTTCGCCGAGACGTTGATGTGCTTCAGCCACTGGTCGTCGTTTCGGTCCGGGTAGTCGGTCCGGAACTGGGCGCCGCGACTCTCCTTGCGCTCGAGCGCGGAGATGACGATCGCCTCCGCGTTGTCGAGCATGAACTGGAGCTCGAGGGCGCCGAGCACGTCCTGGTTGAACACCGTGCCCTTGTCGTCGATGGCAACGTCCCGCGCCTCGTCCTTGAGGCGCTGGACGATCTCGAGCGCCGCGTCCAGACCGGCCTCGTCGCGGAACACGGCGACGTGCTTGTCCATCGCCTTGCCGAGCTCGGCCTTCAGCTCGGAGACACGCCGGCCGGTGCCGTCGCGTTCGACTATGGACCGGATCAGTTTTTCCTCGTCCTGCAATGAGGAGCGGCTCGGGTCGGGCATGTTCATGTTGTGCACCGACTTTGCGGCGTGCTCCCCGCTCCGGCGTCCGAAGACGAGCGTGTCGAGCAGGGAGTTCGCGCCGAGTCGATTGCCGCCGTGGACGGAGACGCAGGCGCACTCGCCGGCCGCGTAGAGGCCGGGAATGGGCGTCTGGCCGTGGACGTCGGTCTTCACGCCGCCCATCACGTAGTGGTTGCCCGGCTTGATGTGGATGGGCTCGCGCGTGATATCGACGCCGGCGAAGTCGCGGCCGACGTTCACGATCTCGCGGAGCGCCTCGTGGATGCGCTTGCGCGGGACGACGGTGATGTCGAGCGCGACCGTCCCGTCCGGGAAGCCGCGACCCTCGTTGATCTCCGTCTGCTCGGCGCGCGAGACCACGTCGCGGCTGGCGAGCTCCATCTTGTTGGGCGCGTACTTCTCCATGAAGCGCTCGCCCTGGGCGTTGTAGAGGTGGGCGCCCTCGCCACGCGCGCCCTCGGTGATGAGGAGACCCAGCCCGGCCAGCGTGGTCGGGTGGTACTGGATCATCTCCATGTCCATGAGCGGGGCGCCGATGCGATACGCCATGGCGATCCCGTCCCCGGTGCAGATGAGGGCATTCGTGGTGGGGTCGTAGATCTGCCCGTTCCCGCCGGTGGCGAGGATCACGGCCTTGGCGGCGAACAGCTCCATGGCGCCGTCGCGGATGTTCCGTGTCACGACACCGGCGGTGCGCCCGTCGTCGTCCTGCACGAGCGCCGTGGAGAACCACTCCTCGTAGCGGGTGACCTCCTCGTGCCGCATGAGCTGCTCGTAGAGCACGTGGAGGATCGCCTGGCCGGTGATGTCGGCGACGTAGTAGGTCCTTGCCGCCGACGCCCCGCCGAATGCGCGCTTGCCCAGGTGGCCCGTCCCGTCCCTGTGGAACGTCACACCGAGGTGCTCGAGGGTTAGGAGCTCACTTGGCGCCTCGCGGCACATGATCTCGATCGCGTCCTGGTCGCCGAGGTAATCGGAGCCCTTGACGGTGTCGAAGGCGTGCGACTCCCAGGAGTCCTGCGGGTCCAGGGCGGCGTTGATCCCGCCCTGAGCCGCATTGGAATGGGACCGAACGGGATGGACCTTGGAGATGATCCCGACCGACGCGCCCTGCTCAGCTGCCGCAAGAGCGGCGCGCTGGCCGGCGAGGCCAGCCCCAATGACCAGGACGTCGTGCTGCGGCATGCGGCGCGCAGTCTATTCAGGCCCGGCGCCGGGCCGCGCATCGTGCTCGGGGCGCCCTCGCTGCGGCGCCGCGCCTCGGGCGAACGACGGGCAGTGAGGGCGGGGGTGAATCCGGGGGGCTTCCGGACTTCTTCGTCGTATGAACCAAGAAGTCCGGAAGGACCCGCCGGATCGGGCGGTCTCCGAACTGGCTCGGCGCCAGCATGGGGTGGTTGGCCGCGCTCAGCTCGCGGCGTTGGGGTTGAGCCTGGCCGAGATCGACGGGCGGGTGAGGAGGAGCAGGCTCCATCGTGTTCACCAAGGCGTGTACGCGGTGGGGCATTTGGCGCTCACTCGTAACGGACGCTTCATGGCCGCGGTTCTCGCCTGCGGAGACGGCGCCGCCCTTAGCCACTTCAGTGCTGCCGTTCTGTGGCGCATCCTGGACGATCGGGGTCAGAGCATCCACGTGACCGCGGAGAAGGAACGGAAGTGCCGCGGCGCTGTCGTGCACCAAGCCCCGCTCGAGGGCGAGCGCTTGCTCCGGTTCGGGATCGTGGTCACGACCCCGGCCAGGACCATCGTCGACCTCGCCGATGTCGTGCAGCGCCGCCGGACGCTCGAGCGGGCCATCGACGAGGCGGAGTACCTGAGGCTCGATTGGAGCGAAGCCGCGCCGCGGCACGGCCGCAAGGGCTCAGGGCTCCTCTCCTCGGTGCTGGCCGTTCACGAGCCCGGCAGCACCAGGACGCGCTCCGAGCTCGAGGAGCAATTCCTGGCGTTCTGCGACCGCCATCGCTTCCCGCGGCCGGAGGTGAACGTCGTCATCGAGGGATACCTCTGCGACTTCGTGTGGCGCGAGCAGCGCCTCGTCGTCGAGACCGACGGACGGCGCGCGCACGGCACGGCGCGGGCGCGCCAGCGCGACCCGATCCGCGACGCGGACCTCCAGATAGCCGGATGGCGGGTGATGCGCATCACCTCAGTGCGTCTGTTCCGGGAACCGGACGCGGTCGCGGATCAGCTGAAGCGCTTACTCAAGCCGGCACCTGGAGCGCCCGCCGCACCGCATCAACGGTGACGATCCCCCGCAGATGGCCCTCGCCGTCCACGGCCATGATGGCTCCGAGGCGGGCCAGGCCCTCCTGGCTCAGCAGGTTCTCGAGCGGCTCCTCGAGCCGGACGCGCAGGCCGCTCGTGCCGTCGTCGCGTGCCATCACGCTGCCAACCGTCCGGGTGTCGCGCTCCTCGGCCGGCACGCTCTCGAGCGCCTCCCTGGAGACGACGCCGACAAGCCGGCCGGCCGCGTCCACCACCGGGAACCACGGCCAGCCGTAGCGCAGGAAGAACGTGTGCTCGGCGTAGGACACCGGCGCGTCCTCCCCGATCGCGACGGGCTCGGCGTCCATGACGTCGGCCACGCGGATGTGCTCGATGCGCCCGGCGAACTCGGCCTGAGCCTCCGCCGACCGTGCCGCGCTGGCCAGGAAGTAGCCGATGAAGGCAAGCCAGAGCCCCGAGAACGTCTGGCCGGCGACGATCCACAGGTAGACGCCCAGCCCGATCATCGCGTACCCGCCGAAACGCCCCAGCGTGGCCGCGAAGCGCGTGGCTCGGTTGCGGTCGCCCGTGATCTTCCAAGCGATCGCCCGGGCGATTCGGCCGCCGTCGAGCGGGAACGCCGGGATGAGGTTGAAGGCCAGCAGGAACACGTTGATGATCGTGAGGTATCCGAGCACCGCCGTCGTGGCGCCGGTGGTGCTCTGGTCGAACTGCGAGCTGTTGATCGCGTCCGACGTCCCCGAGATAGCCGAGGCCAGCCCAAAGCAGACCGCCGCGATCAGCACGGTCACGACCGGGCCGGCCACCGCCACGCGGAACTCGACCCCCGGCGAGTCGGCGTCCTTCCCGAGCTTCGCCACGCCGCCGAACATCCACAGATCGATGCCGAGGATCGGGATGCCGTTGCGCAACGCCACCCACGCGTGCCCCAGCTCGTGGAGCAGGATCGAGAGGAAGAACAGCAGCGCGCTCACGACGGCCAGGACAAAGGCGTTCGAGCCGGGGGCGACGTCCCTGTAGTAGTCGGACAGCTGCCAGATGATCAGGAACAGGACGATGAACCAGCTGATGTCCACCCCGATGCGGACTCCGAAGACGCGGCCTAGCTGGAATGACCCACCACCGAACACGGTGTGGATGGTGTCAGACCGCCGTCGCGTACCGTGAGTGGCATGGCAGCGAAGTGGTGGACGCTGATCGTCGTATGCCTCGCGGTATTCATGCTGTTGGTCGACGTCACGATCGTGAACGTGGCGCTGCCGAGCATCCAGCGCGCCCTCGGCTCCAGCTTCGAGGACCTCCAATGGGTGGTCGACGCCTACGCCCTTGCGCTGGCCGCGCTGCTGCTCGCGTCCGGCTCGCTCGCCGACCTGCTCGGCCGCAAGCGTGTCTTCGTCGTCGGGCTGGTCATCTTCTCGACCGCCTCGCTCCTGTGCGGGCTCGCCGGCTCCCCCGTGATGCTGAACGCCGCTCGCGGTCTCCAGGGAGCGGGCGGCGCGATGATGTTCGCGACCTCGCTGGCGCTGATCGCGCAGGAGTTCGAGCCCCACGAGCGCGGCACGGCCCTCGGAATTTGGGGCGCCACCACCGGCTTCGCGGTGGCGGTTGGCCCGCTGATCGGGGGCGCCCTCACCGACGGCCTCGGCTGGGAGTGGATATTCCTGGTCAACGTGCCGGTGGGAATCGTCACGATCGCGATCACGCTCATGCGCGTGCCCGCGTCCGAGCGCGACCCCAGCGCCCGCATCGACTGGGCCGGTCTCGTGACCTTCAGCTCCGCGCTCTCCTTCCTCGTCTACGCGCTGATTCGCGGCAACGACGACGGTTGGAGCAGCGCCAAGATCGTCAGCCTGCTCACCACGGCCGTCCTGCTGCTCGTGATCTTCGTGACCATCGAGCTGCGCCGCGACCAGCCGATGCTCGACCTCCGCCTGTTCCGAGTCCCAACCTTCACCGGCGCGCAGATCGTGGCGTTCTCGATCCACGCCTCGCTGTTCTCGATGTTCCTCTACATCACGCTCTACATGCAGGACGTGCTCGGCTACTCGCCGCTCGAGTCGGGGCTGCGCTTCCTGCCCGTCTCGGTGCTCTCCTTCGTCGCCGCGCCGCTGGCGGGCAAGCTCGCAGAGCGCTACTCGGTCAAGTTCTTCCTCACAGCGGGGCTCACCCTCGTAGGCACCGGCCTGCTGCTCATGTCGGGCATCACGCCCAGCGACGGCTGGACCACGCTGCTCGCAGGCTTCATCCTCGGCGGGATCGGCATCGGGTTCATCAACCCGCCACTCGCCACCGCTGCGATCGGCGTCGTCGAGCCTCGTCGCAGCGGCGCGGCATCCGGCATCAACAGCACCTTCAGGCAGGTGGGCACGGCGGTGGGCATCGCGGGTCTCGGAGCGATTCTCCAGGCCAAGCTCCCCCACAACCTCGGTCCCGCCACCTTCGCGTCAGCCGCCGGGCGCAACGCCTACATCGACGCGTTCAACGTGCTGCTCAAGGTCGGCGCGGCGGTGGCCTACACCGGCGCGGCGTCGGCGCTCGTCCTGATCCGGCGGCGCGACTTCGTCGGCGCGGCCGCCTGAGCGCGGCTGCTAGTAATCACGCCCGCTATGTCTCAATACCGAGTCACCTTCATCCCGGGCGATGGCACCGGGCCAGAGCTCGCGGAAGCCACCAAGCGCGTCCTCGAGGCCACCGGAGTCGAGTTCGACTGGGACTTCCAGGATGCGGGAATCGACGTCTACGAGTCGGAGGGCAACCCGCTCCCGGACCGCACGCTTGACTCGATCCGTGAGCGCGGGATCGCCATCAAGGGCCCGACGACCACGCCGGTCGGCTCGGGCCACCGCTCGATCAACGTCGCCCTCCGCAAGGAGTTCGACCTCTACTCGTGCATCCGGCCCTGCAAGGCATACGAGGGCGTCCGCACGCGCTTCCCGGAGACGGACATCGTGATCGTCCGCGAGAACACCGAGGACCTCTACGCCGGCATCGAGTTCGAGAGGGGCTCCGAGGAGGTCGAGAAGCTGCGGCGGTTCCTGGCCGAGGAGCTCGACTCCCCGACCCGCGACGACTCCGGCATCTCGATCAAGCCGATCTCCGTGTTCGGCTCCGACCGGATCGTCGAGTCGGCGTTCAAGTACGCCGAGGAGAATGGGCGCGGGAAGGTCACCGCGGCCCACAAGGCCAACATCATGAAGTTCTCCGACGGCCTGTTCCTCGAGGTCGCGCGCCAGGTCGCCGAGCGCCACCCGGACATCGAGTTCGAGGACCGCATCATCGACAACCTCTGCAACCAGCTGGTCTCGCGGCCCGAGGAGTACGACGTGATCGTGCTGCCCAACCTGTACGGCGACATCGTGTCCGACCTCGGCGCGGGCATGATCGGCGGCCTGGGCCTCGCGCCCGGCGCCAACATCGGCACAGAGGGCGCGATCTTC